>LNFM01000061.1_pt1 | contig 78813 bp, 81 predicted proteins | sample 596031 | NCBI WGS metagenome assembly LNFM01 (sample SAMN04254537, study PRJNA301005) | activated carbon metagenome | isolation source: dual media filters at the Ann Arbor, Michigan drinking water treatment plant | place: USA: Ann Arbor | reverse complement strand
CGCCGAAGTGATCGATACCCTAAGATCCGACGGATTGCTCCATCCTCACTGAACTCGATGATCAGCTACCCCGCGGTACCCGCCGGACGGATACGGACCAATCCGATCTGGCGCGTTGGTCAATATTGACCAACCTAGAAAAATCACGCGACGGAACAGCCGTTGCGCGATCTGGAGATCAAGAAGTAACCGAACCGACGCCCGCGAGATTTCGATCTCGCCGCGCAGCGCACGTTCCTACGACATGCGTGCACGATCTCGCCTGACGGCTCGCTTTTCGGAAGCGCAGGAAAGACGGGAAGGGCCATAACCCACCCCGTGCTTCCGTTCAGTTATCAGTCGGCGTGCCGCCATTGAGAAGGTTAGCTACCGCCGTGAGAAGCTGAGCCGCAGCGAAGGGCTTGGCCAACATGATGCTGTTAGGAACGCCCTTGGCGGGCCAATCCGCTGCGGCAGCCCCGCTCATGTAAACGACGGGAAACGTGGGGTCGATCTCTCGGGCATGTTGGGCGATTTCCCAGCCTGCCATCCTCCCTTTCAGATTGATGTCGGTAACGAGCGCCTGGTAATTGGTCTTGCCCCCGTTCAGCAAGGTTTCCGCTTTCATGTGGGTAAGGCGTATTCTGCCCTTCAATCGTTGACTCAGCACATTAGCTCAACGTCTTGGACGCTTCCTCAACCAGCCAGTCCGTGAACGCCTTTACGTGCCGTTCCTCGCTGCGCACTACGATGTAATAGCTGTAGCCGGTTGCAACGGGGTCTCCCAGCAATCTAACCAGGCGTCGCTGCTTGAGATCATGCTCTACAAGCTTTAGTGCGCTGAGCGCCACACCCTGTCCGGCGATAGCGGCATCCAGTGCTAACATCAGATGACTGAAGGAAACGTGATCCAGCTTGTTGTAGCCGCCGATGCCCTGCCTGTTGAACCAGCACGGCCAATGATCTTGCGGGGCAAAGCAAAGGAGTTTGGCATTGCCGAGGTCGGGAGCGATTGACGCAGCCACCGACGGGATGCAGACCGCAACAACCGCATCAGGAAACAGCGGCACATGCTGCGCGCTTACCGCACCGTCGCGTCCATGCCGGATTGCGACGTCAAAGGGTTCCTCGGCAAGGTTTATGTAGTGTGCCGAGGCGTCGATAAGTACGCCAACATTGGGATGACGCTCATAGAAGCCGGAGAGCCTAGGTACCAGCCAGCGCGTGCAGAGTGTTGGAGCCGCAGTAATACGGACCATCTGTCGCGGCGTAGGCAGCCGATCCACAGTCTCCTGCAGAAGCTGCAGGACTTGGGCAGAGGTTGTGTAGAGTTGCTGCCCTGCGGTCGTCAGCCGAAGCTTCTTGTGCACCCGCTCAAACAGCGGAAGTCCGAGATTGGCCTCAAGCGATCGAATTTGCTGGCTAACCGCTCCGGGTGTCACACCCAATTCTTCCGCGGCGCGGTGCAAATTACCGTGGCGCGCAGAGCACTCGAACACCCTAACGAAATTGAGCGGTGGCAATCGCTTCATGGGATCATTCTTGGATAGTTTGTCTAAACAGTCGAGGGAGAAAATATGGTTGGCGAGTTTGCAAGGCAGGGCTTATCGTCGCAACATCGCACGATGCGTTGGATATATGCGCTGCACAATCGATTGTTGCTCCGTAAGAACTCCGGGATATGCGACTTGAATTTCGTGTGAGGCTTGTATCGATCTGAAGCCGAATACGTGCGCTTGTATGTTGCGATATGTCTCAAAAGGATAACGGAAAAATGCCGACCTATTATTGCACCAGCATTGAGGGCCGTTTGTCGGCGCAGCAGAAGAGAAGGATCGCATCCGAGATTACCCGCGTGCATGCCGAAGTAACGGGAGCCCCGACCTATTTCGCCCAGGTGATTTTCGACGAGGTCCAATCAGGAAACTACTTCATCGGGGGCGCGCCGCTGAAGCACGATCAGATCTTTGTCTACGGCCATATTCGAGGCGGGCGCGCCTCGGTCGACAAGACGCGCATGATCAAGCTGATGGCGAAAGCAGTCGGAGTCGCGGCGGGCGTCGAGGATCAATCCAGTGTCTGGATTTATGTCAGCGAGATGCCGGCTCGGCAGATGATCGAGTTTGGCCATGTGCTTCCGGAGGCCGGCGATGAGCCGGTCTGGACCGCGGCTTTGCCGGCTTCGGACCGCGAATTCATGCAGTCGATCGGGCAGCCGTTGCCCGTGAAGTAGGGGTTTGGACAAGAGCAGCGGGATGTAGCGGCGATGCTGGAAGCTTCGGGGCTCTCGAAATCGTTTGGCGGTCTGCTGGCGGTCGACAGCGTCGACCTTCGCGTAGGCAAGGGAGCGCTGTTCGGCATCCTCGGCCCGAACGGGTCGGGGAAGACCACGCTTTTCAACATGCTGACCGGATTTCTGGAGCCTTCGGCAGGGCGGATCCGGTTCGAGGAGCATGACCTCGTGGGCAAATCGCCCGAAAACATTGTGCGGGCGGGGATTGCCCGCACCTTTCAGGTGGTCCGCTTCCACAGGGAATCGACCGTCCGTGAAACGGTTTGGAGTGCGCAATCGCTGCATCTGGGCTTCGGCGGCATGTTCCGGACGATGGGATCGCCGTCGCAGAAGGATCTTGCCGGCGAAGTCGAACAGATTCTGGAAAGAACCTGGCTCAAGCCACATGCCGACCGGCTGGCGCGCGAGCTTCCCTTCGGGCTGGTGCGGCAGCTCGAGATCGCCCGAGCGCTCGCTACGCGTCCGAAGATACTGCTGATGGACGAACCGGCGTCCGGCATGAATCCGTCCGAGACGCGTCAACTCATGGAGGACGTTCGCCGGTTAAGTGACGGCGGTCTCACGGTCGTCCTTATCGAGCATGATATCGAAATGGTGCTGGGCCTGTGCGACCGCATCGCCGTGCTCAATTTCGGCCGCAAGATCGCCGAAGGCAGCGCCGACGAGGTGAAGAACAATCCCGATGTGATAGCCGCCTATCTCGGGACCAAGAAGCAGCGCGCCCATGCTTGATGTGCAGGACCTTACGGTGAGCTACGGCGCGATTAGCGCGGTCAGACATGTTTCGCTGACGGTCAAGGCCGGGGAAGTGGTCACACTGATCGGCTCCAACGGCGCCGGCAAGACCAGCATCGTCAAGGCGCTCTCGGGTCTGGTGCCCAAGGCGTCGGGTCGGGCCAGGTTTGGCGAAACCGACATCAGTTCGTTGCCGGCGCATGAGATCGCGCGGCTTGGTCTGGTTCATGTTCCGGAAGGCCGCAAGCTGGTCCCGACCATGTCGGTCGAGGAGAACCTGATGTGCGGCGCGTATTGCCGTTCGGACAAGCACGAAATCGCGGCCGATCTGGATCGGGTGATGACGCGCTTCCCGCGGCTTCGGGAACGGCGCGGCCAGGTCGCGGGAACCATGAGCGGAGGGGAACGGCAAATGCTGGCGATCGGCCGTGGCCTGATGGCGCGCCCGGAGCTGCTGATACTGGACGAGCCGTCGCTCGGCCTCGCGCCGCTTCTCGTCGAGGAGGTGTTCGATATCATCGCCGGCTTGAAACAGGAGGGCAAGACGATCCTCTTGATCGAGCAGAATGCAATCGAGGCGCTCAATAGCTCCGACCGCGCCTACGTTCTGAGGGTCGGCGAGGTCGTCATGAGCGGACGCTCGAGCGATCTCGCCGAGGATCCAGAATTGCGCAGAGCCTACCTTGGCGTGAGCTAGCTAGTTTCACTGGTTTCAAGTTCAACAAACGGAGGAAGCCGATGTCCAGAAAGCAGGAGTCAAAATTGCAGGCGGTCAAGACTGTCGCCTTGACCACCCTAGCCGCGGCCTCGCTGACCGCAGCGCCAATGACGGATGCGCGTGCATTTCAGGAAGATGGCACAATCATAATTTGCTCGATCGAGCCGCTCAGCGGCATAGGGACGTCGTTCGGTCAACCCAATTACCTGGGCAAGGTGATTGCAGTCGACGAGATCAACGCCGAGGGCGGAATCGAGATCGACGGCAAGAAAATGAAGATCAAGCTGATCTCGGAGGACGATCAGGCCAAGCCGGACCAAGGCGTTGCACTGTTCCGCAAATGCGCCGAAAGCGAAAAGGCGCTCGTGATCACCGGAACCCAGTACAGCCGCGTCACGGAAAGCATGTGGGGCCTGCTGCAGAAAAAGGTCGACGACCCGAACGACAAGGGCCTGCAGGTTCCCTCGATGTCGTTCCTGTCGATGAAGGCTGGCGTTACCGGGGTATCCGAATGGGCGTTCCGCAACGCCGGCGACGAACCCGCGCAGCATGAACTCGCGATCAAACTGATGGAAGAGAAATTCGGCCCGTTCAAGAACTACTCCGGGGCGGTGGAAGCCAACGAAGGCCATTCGGTCGCAGCCTGGAAAGCGGCCTACATCCCGGCGCTGGAGCGCCGCAACATCAAGCCTGCGGAATATGTCGAGTGGTATGAGACGGATCGCGATTTCTCGGTTCAGATCCGCAAGCTGAAGCGGGCCGACACCGATTTCTTCATTCTCAGTTCTCACCTTCAGGCCAATGTCGGCGCCATGCTCGAGGCGCAGCGCCAGGGCTTCAAGCCGAAGATGGTGATCAGCCACATCGGCTCCGACGCCGCCGAGATGGTCGAACTCGGCAAGCAATCGACCGAGGGAATCGTGTTCCCGACCGCCATCCACATGGCGTTCCCGGCGCCGAAGGTGAAGTGGCTTGCCGACGAGTACAAGAAGCGGACCAAGGAAACCTATATGCCGCAATTCGTCGGGCTTGGTTACGAAGGCATCATGCTGGTCAAGGAAGCCATCATCAAAGCTGGGATCAAGAACCTACCGGAATCCCTGGCGGCAGACCGCCGCAAGGTCCGCGACCAGCTCGCAGCCATCAAGGACTACAAGAGCTTCGCCGGCATGACGCTCAACATGAATGCCAACCGCGACATCGTGCGCCCAATCTATCTGGTGAAGATCACGGGAGGCGACTTCAAACTGTACTGGACACCCGACAAGGGCTTCCTGTTCTAGCCTTCGCTGTGCGACGCCACCTGTCCGGCGGACGAGGCCGGACAGGCCGGATGCCGCGGCCCCCTCTGGCCGGCCGCCACCAACCCGAATCCAGTCAACCGGTATCGACCAGATGTATTTCTTCGCGCTCGATCTGACGCAAACCACGATTGACGGACTGTTGTTCGGCTCGACCTATGCGCTGGTCGCGATCGGGTTCACGCTGATATGGGGACTGCTGCGGATTCTCAACCTCGCCCACGGCGTGACCGTCATGGTCGGAATGTTCGCCGGGATGCTTTCAGCCAGTGTGGCTGGCCTGCCGTTCTATGTCGGCATCGTTATCGCGATGGGCGCGGGAGGTATCGTCGGCTTTCTGATCGACCGGATCTGCTACCGGCCGTTGCGCAACGCGCATGAACTGGTTCCGATGATCGCGACGCTCGGTTTCTGGATCCTGATCGAGGAGATATTCATCAAGATCTATTCCCATTTCTGGTTCCGGGATTATGTCGCTTTTCCCAATCCGTTCGACGGAACCGGCGTTGACATCGGGCAGATCAGGTTGCGCGGCGACTATATCGTTACACTGGCCGTCGCAGCGCTGCTGGTTGTCGTGCTTTACGTACTGATCTACCGCACCCGTCTGGGTCTCGCCATGCGCATGATCGCCGAAGACCACGACATCGGCAATCTGATGGGCGTTCCGGTCGGCAAGGTGCTTACGATCGCCTTCTTTCTGTCGGCAGCCTATGGCGGCGCGGCGGGATATTTGCTGGGGATGACGGCCAATCTCGCCGGCCCCTATGCCGGATCGCAGGCCGTTGTGAAGGGCCTGTTCTCGATGATACTGGGCGGCGCCGGAAGCATCCCGGGGGCCATCGTCGGCGGTCTGTCGCTCGGCGTGCTCGAACTACTGAGTTCCTTCCTATTCTCGTTCTCGTACCGCGATGCCATCGCGATGCTCGCTTTGTTTATCGTCCTGATCGTTCGGCCGCAGGGACTCGCGGGCAAACGGCTGGCTGACCGGATCTAGAGGAGGGCGATCGTGTCTTACTGGTTCACCATCGCGGCGCTCACCGGGATCAACGTGTTGCTTGCCTACAGCGTCTATGCGAGTTTCATGAGCGGGCAAGTGTCGATCGGCCAGGCGGCGTTCTTCGGCGTCGGCGCCTATGTCGGCGCCAGCTTGACGGTGCTCGGCGGGTTCGATCTGGCCTCGGCGGTTGTGGTAGCCGGATTAGCCGGGGCGGGGGCCAGCCTGTTCGTCGGCGTGCCGACGCTGCGGCTGAAGGGCTATCACTTCACGATCGCGACGGTGGCGTTTGCGGAAGCGATGCGGGTTGTGCTGCACAACCTCAAATACGGCCGGCCGCGATCCTCGGGAAATGTCGGCGACCAATGGCTGGGGCCGGATGGCGCCACCGGCTTTCGGCACATCAGCTATCTGAACGACCACTCCATTTCCAGCGGCCAGTATGCGATCATCGTATGGCTGATCGTGCTCGTGGTCGTCGTCGGCTTCTTTCTGGTCGAGCGCTCGCGGATCTCGCGGGTCCTGCGCACCATTGAAGAAGACGAAGTGGTGGCGCGCTCGATCGGGGTGCCGGTTGCGCGGTACAAGGTCGGCGCATTCGCCTGCGGCGGTTTCATCGCCGGCATTTCCGGCGCGCTCTATGCGCATCTGCTGACGTTCATCAGCGGCAACGACTTCATCATCCACCTTTCCACCATTGCGCTGGCCTATGTGGTGATCGGTGGCGGGCAGACCATGTGGGGTCCGTTGCTGGGCGCCGTGATCTTCACGGTGCTTCCGGAAACGCTGCGGCCGATCCGCGACTTCCGCATCGAGTTGTTCGGCCTGCTGATCATCCTGGTGATGCTGTTCCGGCCGGCGGGAATGATTTCGGCCGCAACGGTGCGAAAGTGGGGCGCGGTGCTGACGACAAGAGCAAGGGCGAAGCCTTTGCGAGAAGCGCTCTGACCGGCGCGGGGCAAGATCATGTTGTTGACCGCGGTGGAGGGGTTGGCGTATGGCGGCCTCTATGCGCTGCTGGGCCTCGGCTTCTTCCTGACCTACGGCGTGCTCCGGCGCATCGATCTGGCTTACGGCACCGTCGTCATGACGTCGGTGTATCTCGGGGCGATGATCGCGGGCGGGTTGGGGCTGCCCTGGTATGCGGTGCTCGCGCTGTCGTTGGCCGTTGGCGTCCCGCTGTCGCTGCTGGTGGCCTGGCTCGCGTTCGTGCTGGTGCGGCACGACGCGCGGTTCTCGATGGCGGCTACGCTCGGGATCTGGATGGCGCTCGAGGAACTAATGCTGCAAAGCCCCGGACGGGGACGCGGGCAGCCGATCTTCAACCCGCTGCAGGACGTGTCGTGGTGGGTCGGGGACCTCCAGCTCAGGATCGATCACATTCTGGTTCTCGGCCTCGGCGTTTCGATCGCCGGCTTGCTGGCGCGGTTTCTGACGCGATCCCGCACCGGTCTTGCGATCCGTGTTTCGGCCTATGACGCGGGCGTGGCGGCGCTGCTCGGCATCTCGCCTTCGCGCATGATGGTGCTGGCCACGGTGATTGCCGCTGCGGTCGGCTGCATCGCCGGCTGGTCATTCGCGACGGCGCAGTCGGCCATCGATCTGCATTTCGGCATGTGGGCGACCGTGAAAGGCCTCGTCATCCTTGTGCTCGGCGGAACGCAGAGCATCGCGCTCATCGTGACCGCAGCCATCGGTTTGGGGATAGCCGAGCGCGTCGGCAGCGAATTGATCGGGTCGGGATACCGGGACCTGGTCGGCTATGGCCTGATTCTGGCGCTTCTCGCCGTCGAGCCGTTCGTTCGGCCCGGCGAAACACGGTTTGGGGCGGGCCGATGAGTGAGCTGGTGGCGATCATGCCAATGTTCAGCATCTCGCTCGTGCTGGCGTTGAGTTGCTATCTAGTTCTCAAGTCCGGCGAGATTTCATTCGGCCAGCAGGCGTTCTTTGGCGTCGGCGCCTATGCAGGCGGAATTCTGACGGCGATGTTCGACTGGTCGCTGGTCGCGGCGCTGGCGGCTTCGGCGGCAGCGGCCGCCGCCGTCGCGGCGGCGATCGGTGTCAGCCTCTGCCGGATTTCGGGATTTCGCTTCACGTTGATGACGCTGGTACTCGGTGAATTCGCAAAGGAAGTCTTCGCCAAGATCGAGTGGCGGCGCGTGACGAACGGACGGGCCGGCGGACCGGAGGGCCCGCTGGGGTTTTCGGGGATCGATTACTACTATATCCAGGGCATCCAGCATCCGACCCAGGGCTTGATCGCCACCACCGCCGCGGCCGTATGCCTTGCCGCGGTGTGGATTTTTGGCCGGACGGGTCCGGGCCTACGTCTTGCCGCGGTAGCCGGCGATGCGACGCTGGCTGCGAGCGTTGCAATCGATCCGGTCAGGACGAGGCTGCAGGCGTTCGCAATGGCCGGCGCGGCTGCGGGTCTTGCTGGCGGACTGTTCGCCCATCACGCCACCTACATCGAAGCCGCCAATTTCAGTTTGATGGTCGGCGTTCACGCAGTTGCCTATACACTGCTCGGCGGTCTTGCGAACGTGCTCGGACCGGTCGCCGGAACCGCATTCGATGTCGTCTTCCTCGAAGGGCTTCGTGTCGTCGGAGCCTATCGCATGGTGGCGTTCGGCGGCCTCATCGTCGTGATGCTGATCCTGCGGCCCGGCGGCCTTCTCGGCAGTCGCTCCGGAGCCGCGCCATGACGCCGGTGCTGGAAATCGTAGCAGTCCGCAAGGAATTCCCCGGCGTGGTTGTGCTCGACGATCTGGAGATCACGATCGAGGAAGGGGAAATGCGCGGTCTGGTTGGCGCCAACGGTGCGGGGAAGACCACGATACTGGACGTCATCGGCGGCCAGGTAGTGGCCGACCGCGGTACCGTTCGCATTGCGGGCCGGGAAGTTGAACGGCTTTCGCCGTCGCGGCGCGCCGCACTGGGGCTTGGCCGGATGTTCCAGGAAAGCCGGATGTGGACTGATCTGTCCGCAGCCGAGCATTTTCGAATCGCCATCGGAGCGTCTCGGCGGATCGCGGGCCGTGCAGCACGCAACGAAGCCGTTGGCGACATGTGTGCCCTGGTCGAGCTGCCGAAGATCATGCTGGAACGCCTGCCGGCACAGATGTGCCTGCTCGATCGCCGCCGGGTCGAACTGGCGATGGCGGCCCTCAATGCCTCGAGCCTGCTGCTGATCGACGAGATCGGCGCGGGGCTGGATATCGAGGAAGCACGAACGCTTTACCGGCTGGTTGCCCAACTGGTCGGTCGGCGCCGCGTACGTGCGGCGATTCTCGTGGAGCACAGGCTGGAACTTCTCGCCGCGTTTGCTAGCGGGATCTCACTCATTGAGAACGGGAAAGCCAGCCGGCGCGCAGACTGCAAGGATGGCGTCGCGCTCGCGCTTCTCATGCGCCGCATGTTCGATCGTCGCAGCGGTGCTGCGGCTGAAGTTTTGCAGCAGGGAAGGGATTTGCAATGAACGCCAGGCATTCGGATATCGTCATCTTCGCCGCGCTGATTGCTTGGTTGGCCCCGTGGCTGTCGGTGCCGGCGTTGGCACAGGCCGTCGCGCCGCTCTCGGTGGAGTGGACGCTCGAAAAGACCGCAAAGCCGCTCGAACGCGAGGCCATGCTGACCGTCACCGATGGGCAGGGCCAGCCGGTCTCCGGCGCCAGCATCGAAGTCAGTGTCGATATGCCCAGCATGCCCATGATGCACAAGGTGCCGAAGGCAATCGCCGAGCCGGCCGGACCACCGGGGCGCTACAGGGCCCGGTTCACGCTCGAGATGGCAGGGGAATGGGCCGCGCAGATCGAGGTCAAGGGTCCGGTGCGGACCAAAATCGTTAAGAAGTTCAACGTCGACTGATGCGCCGCCGAACCAGCGTCCATCATTTGCAACGATAAGGAAAAACCATGTCCGGCCCTCTGATAGGCGTTCGCGTTCTGGATCTGACCGGGGTCGTGTCAGGTCCATTTGCAACAATGTTTCTGGCGGATCAGGGTGCTGACGTGCTCAAGATCGAGCCGATCGGCGGCGATATCACGCGTCGCAGCCGCGCCATCATCGACGAGGCCGGCGAGTTCTCGGCGCTGTTCATTTCCTCGAATCGCGGCAAACGCTCGCTTTCGATCGATATCAAGAGCGATGTCGGGCGCGAGGTGCTGGCCAGGCTGGTGGCGCAGGCCGATGTACTGGTGCAGAACTTCCGCCCCGGCACCATGGAGCGTCTGGGGCTGGGCGCCGACCAAATGCGCGAGCGCCACCCACGGCTGATTTATGTCTCGATCAGCGGCGTCGGTGATACCGGACCATACGTCAAGAAGCGGGTCTATGACCCCATCATACAGGGCCTGTCCGGACTTGCCGATATTCAATCCCAGCCGGTGACCAATCGCCCGCAGATGATTCGCACCATTGTGTGTGACAAGACCACCGCGATATTCACCGCGCAGGCGGTGTCGTCGGCGCTCTACGCGCGCGAGAAGACCGGGCTTGGCGACCACATCCAAGTTGCCATGCTGGACGTCATGATCTCGTATCTGTGGCCGGAAGGCATGATGCAGTACACGGTGGTGGGTGCCGAGACGACCGCCGCCGACCCCAACGACCGGCCCGACCTCGTCTTCAAGACCCGCGACGGCTATATCACCGCCGGCACCATCTCGGATTCGGAGTGGCTGGGTTTCTGCGCGGCGTCGGGCGATCCCGAACTCGCAAACGATCCGCGCTTTGCGACCACGACCGGCCGCGCGCTCAACGCGACCGCGCGCATCAACAAGATGGCCGAATATATCGCCCGGCACAGCACGGCCGAGTGGCTGGAACGGCTGGACGCCGCGGATGTGCCCTGTGCGCCGATCCTGCGCCGCGGCGAAATCATCGGCAACGAGCAGGTGGTGGCGCGAGGCATTATCACCGAATTCGAGCAGCCTTCGGTCGGCCGCGTGCGGCAACCCCAACCGGCCGCGCGGTTTGAGGTCAACCCCTCCCGGATCGGCGGGCCCGCGCCGCGCGTCGGGGAGCACTCCCGCATCGTGCTGCGGGAATTGGGCTACAGCGACGCAGCCATCGACAGGATGGTCGCAGACAAGGCCGTGCGGGCCGTATCGCAGGGCTGAACCGTATTGCGATCAGGGACAGGAGTGGACGATGTCAGAGCCTAAGAAGAATGCGGTGTTGCTGGTCGGGGCAGGGGAGGGTATCGGCGCGGCGGTGGCGCGGCGGTTCGCCGAAGGCGGATACCAGGTTTGCATCGTGCGGCGCGACGCCGGAAAGTCGAAGGCGCTGGTGGACGAACTGGCCGCCAAGGGCGTTCATCTGCGTGTATTCAGCGCCGACGCGCGCAAGGAGGATGAGGTTCAGAAGCTGTTCGCCGAAGTCGAGAACGATGTCGCTCCGATCGAGCTTTGCCTGTTCAACGCGGGAGCCAACGTCAACAAGCCACTGCTCGAGACTACCGACAAGCTCTTTTTCAGGGCCTGGGAACTAGCCTGCTTCGCCGGATTTCTGGTCGGACGCGAGGCCGCACGATACATGACAGGCCACGGGCGCGGAACCATCCTGTTTACCGGCGCAACCGCAAGCATTCGCGGCGGCAAGGGATTTGCCGCTTTCTCCTCGGCCAAGTTCGGCTTACGCGCGGTGGCGCAGGCGATGGCCCGCGAGCTCGGTCCCATGAACATTCATGTCGCCCATCTGCTGCTCGATGCAGCCGTGGACAGTGAGGCGATCCATCGCCGTCTCAAGGCGACCGGCGTCGAGGCTTCGGCGATCCCGGCCGATAGCCTGACCATGACGTCCTCGATCGCCGATGTGTTCTGGTTTCTGCACCACCAGAGCCGGGATGGTTGGAGCCATGAGCTCGATCTGCGGCCTTCGGTGGAGATCTGGTGATGCCGGACAATCTCGTGCTCTGGGGGATTGGCACGCCCCGCACGCTGCGCGCACACTGGGCGCTTCACGAGCTCGGCCTACGCTACACGTCGCGGCCGATCCTACCGCGCTCAGGCGAAACCAAGACGCCCGAATACACGGCCTTGAATCCGAGGCAGAAGATCCCTCTGCTTCAGGATGGCGATTTCACCATCGGCGAGAGCGCAGCCATCGCGGCCTATCTCACCCAAAAATACTCGCATCGAGGGTGCAGACTTCATCCCGAAGAGCCCGATAGATACGCGAGGTGGCTTGAGTGGTGCTTCTTTATCGTCGCTGAGCTGGATGCAACGACACTGTATGTCATCAGACGACACGGCACGAACCTTGGCCACCTTTACGCCGATGCCCCAGAAGTGGTGGCGACGGCGGGGGAATATTTCAGGCAGCAATTGCGACACGTTGAAACAGCGCTCGCCGATGGACGCTCATATCTGATGGGCGACGAGTTCACGACGGCCGATATTCTTCTCAGCACCTGCCTAACATGGGCCATCGACTACGGCGTGGGCATCTGCGACAATGCAGTTCCATATCTCCAGCGGGTAACGTCGCGAGATTCTTACCAGAGCAGTTCAAAATTCAATATGGCGAAAATATAAACAAAGAGACTATGCTTTCCACGTCAACGGCTATTGGAGCTGTCGAGCGGGTTCACGCTTACCTTTGGTCTGATGCGCGTGGTCAACATGGCCTACGGCGCCTATTACCTGCTGGGCGGTTATGTCTGCTATTCCGTGGCCCGGGGCACCGGCAGTTTCGAACTGGCGGTCATTGCCGGCGGCCTGACCATCGTGGTGCTGGGCTACCTGATCGATCGTTTCCTGATCCGTCAGACCGGCAACAATCACCTGGCGCAGGTGCTGATGACGGTAGGCATCGCCTTCATCATCGGCGAGGTCTGCCTCGCGGTGTGGGGAGGGGACAACCTTAAGGTCCCGACGCCGTCCTATCTGCGCGGGTCGATCCAACTGCCCGGCGAGATCTATTATCCGCGCTACCGCTTTGCGCTGATTCTGTTCGGCGCCTTTGCCGCCCTGTCCCTGTGGCTGCTCTACAACAAGACGCAGATTGGGGCAGTCGTCCGTGCGGGCGTGGACGACCGCGAGATGGTGAATGCGACCGGGATCAATGTCGATCGCCTGTTCGTGCTGGTTTCCGCGCTGGCATCGTTCCTCGCCGGCGTCGTGGGCGGCGCATTCCTGTCGCTCAATCCGGGCGCGGAGTGGGACATCCTCGTGCTGGCGCTGGTGGTCAATGGTGACTAAGACGTACGCGGCGGCCTTAACTCGCTCGCTAGCCAGCCTACAGCGCCGGTCTTCATCGGGTCTACGGGGAAAGAAACTTTCTCGATGCGGCGGCAGGTCGAGCACTCGAACGTGCGTTCTTCGCAGCCTCTTTCACCCGGCGAGATTCGTCCCAGTTGGGATATTTTGGCATCGTTCTTGCTTTGGTCCGTAGGCATCTCGTTGGCGAAGGTTCATCGTTTGAATGCACTTGGGACGGAGTAGGTCGAAGATGCCTGAAAACACTCCCGTGATCGGCGGCGAACTCACAGTGCAGAACACCCATCGCATCGGCCTTTGGCCGCGCAACCACCTGATCCTACACAGCGCCAACCGGGGTTGGCGCGATGTCTACGTTGCCCTAGCGACTGTCAACACCTGGTCGGGCAAGCTTGCCGCGACCGGACATCCGTGTCTAGCGTATTGCCTGCACCGCCCTGCGCATCTAAGCCGCAGCCTTGGCGGCGCGGTTATTCGCGAGGCGGCGGTGGTGCGCCCGCGGCAATTTTTCATCATTCCGGCTAACGAAGCGAGCGAGTGGCATCGCCACGGCACCTCGGACATGCTTATGATGTACCTGCGCCAGGATATGCTGGATGGTATAGCCCATGATTTGGGCTCGCGCTCGGATCGTCCCATCGGTATCGATCTTGGCCTCGGCGTCAGCGATCCGCTGCTCGAGCAACTGGCGCTGGCTTTGCTCGATACGTTGCGCGGTCCGCAAGACCACGGTTCGCCGCGTTATGTCGATGGTGTCGTGCACGCGATGGCCGCGCATTTGCTGCGGCGTTACAGCAAATTGAAGCCGGTTAGCTCGGCGGCCGACGAGCCGCAGAGGGCCTACCGCCTTGGCCGCGTGCTCGAACTTATCGAAAACAGTATCGGTGATGACATCAGCCTCGTCACGCTTGCGGAGGAAGCCGGCATGTCGCCGTCCTCTTTCACGCGCGCCTTTTCCAAGGCCTATGGCACTACCGTTCATCAGCACATCCTGCAGCGGCGTGTCGAGCGGGCCAAGAGTTTGCTCGGCGCGACCGACGAGGCCATTGCGGACATTGCCTATCGCACAGGGTTTTCCAGCCAGAGCCATCTGGCTACCACGTTCAAGAAGCTGACCGGCGTGACGCCGGGCGCCTATCGACATCACTGCGCCTGAACTGACCTTGGCCGTGACGCTCAGGCCTGTAGCGGAACCTCGCCTGCCGGGATCACATTGAACTCGGGCGAGTTGCGCATTGCCGCCTCGGGCCCTGGCGGCGAATAGACCGCCAGAATCCGAACTGGCTCCCAGCCGGTGTTGAAGGTCGAATGATAGGCGCCCTTGGGGATCGAAACCAAGTCTCCGGCCCGTATGGTCTTGAACTCGGGCTTGCCCTCCTCGAACTCGATCATCATCTGCGCTTCTCCCGCGACCAGAAAGATCAGTTGCTCGGATTCGGGGTGGTTGTGCCGGGCATGCCCTTTTCCTGGCTGAAAATAGATCGACACCGCGCTGACATGGCGCATGCCGTTCAGCGCTGGCTCGGCCAGGATTTTTCCTGTGACCCAGCCGGCCATGATGGTCTCGACCTCTGTGGGGCTGACGGCGACTTTGTTGGTGATCATGGCTTTTTTCCAATGCTTCGAGGTAGAACTCCGCCAGCGGCGTGTCGTTCGACGCGCCGCCGCCCGTACCGTGGCCGTCTAGCGTCAGATAGAATGCCGCAATGACTCAAGAGATCGGCGAGGCGCTGCGGCACGAACGCCGGCTCGTCGGAGGGCACTGCACTGGCCACTCACGCCACCTTGTCGCGGATGACCTGCGGCACCGGGACGGTAGCGGCAAATGAGGTGCGTTGCTCCAACCGGTCGGAATAGACGGCGAGATTGGGATACTCCGCGCGCCAGGGGTTTTCCGGCCAGCGCACGTCGATGTATTTCAGAACGGTGCCGCTGGCGATGTCGGCCATCGAGAACACGTCGCCATGGGCGAATTCATTGTCGGAGATGACGCGGGAGAGTTCGCGCAGGCCGCCGTCGAGCTTGCGTTTCTGACGCGCGGTCCATTCTGCGCTGCGCTTGCCCGGCTCGCGCGCCTTCTCGAAAAACATCAGCACCATCGCGTCGCACATGCCATCGACGATGATCTCGAAGCGCTTCACGGCGAGTATGCCGTCAACATCCTTGGGTACGAGTGCCGGCTCGGGATGCTTCATCTCGATCCACTCGTTGATGTATCGCGACTCGAACACGCTGGTGCCGTCCTCGCAGATCAGGACGGGGAGCTTCTCAAGCGGATTGTGCTGGGGCGTCTGGGTATCCGAATTCCACGGGACCTCGGTGATCAGTTCGAAGGGGATGCCCTTCTCCGCCAGCTGAATGCGGACCTTGCGGGCGTAGGGACTCGGCGTGGCGCTGATCAAGCGATACATGGAGGCGTTCCTCTCGATGGTCAGGATACGGCGCGCAGGGCGGGGCCTGCGGGCGACGGCGTCAATGATGATGCGGCAGGCGACGGTTTCGTGTCGATCCCGTCCTCGAAGGCGCGATGGCATGCAACGAGATGGCCTAGTCCCGCCGCAGTCAGGTGCGGCATTTCCTCGCTGCAGCGAGCGATCGCCAGCGGGCAGCGTGTGCGGAAGCGGCAACCCGATGGCGGGTCGAGCGGGCTTGGGATTTCGCCTTCCAGGCGCGGCCGGCGGGCGCGCCGGCGCGTCGGGTCGGGGATCGGCGCCGCGTCGAGCAGGGCACGGGTATACGGGTGAAGCGGACGGCTCCACAGTTCGTCGCGCGTCGCGATCTCGACGATCTTGCCGAGATACATCACGGCGACACGGTCGGAGACGTATTCGACCACGGAAAGATCGTGCGAGATGAACAGATAGGCCAGCCCGAACTCGGCCTTGAGATCGGCCAGCAGGTTGAGAACCTGCGCCCGCACCGAAACGTCGAGCGCGGAGACCGGCTCGTCGCAGATGATCACCTTGGGATTGAGCGCCAGAGCACGGGCGATGCCGATGCGCTGGCGCTGCCCGCCGGAGAACTCATGGGGATGACGGCTGGCTGCGTCGGCTGGCAGGCCGACCTTCTGCAGCAGCCAGGCGACGCGCTCGCCGCGCTCCTTGCGGCTGCCGAGCCCGTGCACGATCAATGGCTCCTCGATCGCTCGGCCGACGCTGGTACGCGGGTTCAGCGAGGCGAACGGATCCTGAAACACCATCTGCAGATCGCGCCGCAGCGGCCGCATGGCCGTGCGCGACACGTTCGCCATTTCCTGCCCGCGAATGCGCACCGAGCCCGAGGTGGGCGGGTAGAGCCGCATGATGGTCTTGCCGAGTGTGGACTTGCCACAGCCGGACTCGCCGACGAGACTGAGCGTTTCGCCGGCGGCGAGCTCCAGGGTTACGCCATCGACGGCATGGACGACGCGGCCATCGTCGGCCGGGAAGTGCTTGACGAGATCGTCGACGACCAGAATGGGTTCGCTTCTCACAGCGGCGGCAGCATCCTGCATCAGGCAAACTCCGGCTTGGGTGCGGTTGCTGCGAGAGCATGGATGCAGGCGACCTGATGGCTGCCTCCGCGCATCGTCAGGGGTGGCGGCGCCACCGCGCAGGCGTCTGTGGCAAATCCGCAGCGCGGTGCGAAAGCGCAGCCCGGCGGCATCGCCGTCAGGGCGGGCACCATGCCGGGGATTTCGGTGAGCCGCGCGGTCTTGCGCCCGCCGCCTGCGCCTTCCGGCGTCGCGCGGATCAGGCCCTGCGTGTAGGGGTGCAGCGGCTGTCGAAACAGGTCGAAGACGTTCGCCTCCTCGACCTTGCGACCGGCATACATAACCGCGACCCGATCTGCCGTCTCGGCGACCACGCCGAGATCGTGCGTGATCAGGATCATCGCCATGCCGAGCCGGTCGCGAAGTTCCATCAGGAGGTCGAGGATCTGGGCCTGCACGGTAACGTCGAGTGCCGTGGTCGGCTCATCGGCAATCAGCAACTTCGGCTCGCAGGCCAGCGCCATCGCGATCATCACGCGCTGGCGCATGCCGCCGGACAGCTCGTGGGGATATTGTCCGATGCGCGTCAGCGGGTCCGACATGCGGACCAGCGCCAGCAGATCGAGTACGCGCTCGCGCGCCTGCGCCTTCGTCATCTTCTTGTGCAGGATCAGCGTCTCCGCGACCTGCTCGCCGATGGTCAGCACCGGGTTCAGCGAGGTCATCGGCTCCTGGAAGATCATGGAGATGCCGTTGCCGCGCACCTGGCGCATCTCGTCAAGTGTCGTGCTCGCAAGATCGTGGCCCTCGAACAGCACCTGTCCCGCGACGATGCGGCCGGGTGGGTTGGGGATCAGTTTGAGGATCGAGAAGGCGGTGACCGACTTGCCGCAGCCGGACTCGCCGACGACGGCCAGTATCTCGCCGCGATTGACCGTGAACGACACGCCGTTGACGGCCTTCATGACGCCATGCGGCGTGAAGAAATGCGTGTGCAGGTCCCGGATCTCGAGCAGCGGAGCAGGAGCGTGTTGATCGGCCATGGCAGCCTCACCGGTTCTTCAGACGCGGGTTGAGGGCGTCGTTGAGCCCCTCGCCGACGAGGTTGAGCGCGAGCACGGTCAGCAGGATCGCCAGCCCGGGGATCGCGGTGATGTACCAGGCGCTGCGCAGCGCATCGCGCCCGCTGCCGATGATCGTACCCCAGCTCATCACGTTAGGATCGCCGAGGCCGAGAAACGCCAGTCCCGCCTCTGTCAGGATCGCGGTCGCGACCATCAGCGAGCCGGTGACTATGATCGGTCCGAGCGCATTGGGCAGGATCTGCGTCAGGATGATGCGCAGATCGCCCATGCCGATGGCGACGCTGGCCTGGACGAACTCGCGCTCCCGCAGGGCCAGGAATTCGCCGCGGACCAGACGCGCCACCGATGGCCAGGATACCAGCGCGATGGCGAGGGTCACATTGGCAACCGACGGCGACAAAATCGCCACCACGACGATGGCGAAGATGAACTGCGGAATCGTCTGGAACAGTTCGGTGAACCGCATCAGCAGGTCGTCGACCGGCCCACGATAATAGCCGGCGAACGCGCCGATTGCCGTGCCCGTCACGACAGCCATCATCGTCGCGGCAAAGCCGATCAGCAGCGAGACCTTTGCGCCGTGGAACAGCCCTGCCGCGAGATTGCGGCCGAGCATGTCGGAGCCGAGCCAGATCTCGCTGTCCTGCCCCGGCCAGACGAAGGGCTGCGCGATCATCTCCCACGGATCGTCGGGAAAGAGCCTGCCGGCCGACAGCGCCATGGCCAGCACCAGCAACAGAATGACGATGCCGGCGAGCGCGGCGCGATTGCGGCTGAAGCGGCGGCAGAAGTCCCTCAAGGCTTTCATGCGCGGTGATCCTTCAGGATAGCCGGATACGGGGATCGAGCTTGGTGTAGGCGACGTCGACCAGGATGTTGGCGACGATCACCACGAAAGAGCAGCTCAGCAGGATGCCCAGCAGCAAGTTGATGTCGCGCTGAAACACCGCCTCGAAGGCGAGCCGGCCGAGACCCGGCCAGGAGAACACCGTTTCGACCAGCACCGAGCCGCCCAGCATCGTGCCCATCTGAACGCCGAGCAGCGTGACGAGCGGCAGCAGCGCGTTGCGCAGGACATGGCGAAGGGTGATGCGGTTTTCGGTCAGGCCCTTGGCGCGGGCCGTAGTGACATAGTCCTGATTGAACACCTCCAGCATCGAGGCGCGCATGACGCGGGTGTAGACCGCGACGTAAAACAGCGCGAGCGTCGCGACCGGCATGATCATGTGGCGGCTGACGTCCAGCACATAGGCGAGACCGGTGTTGCCCGATGCAATGGTCTCCATGCCGCTCGACGGCAGCCAGCCAAGATTGACCGAGAACAGCACGATCATCATCAGCCCCATCCAGAACACAGGGGTTGCGAAGGACAGCATGGCGAAGATCGAGATCAGCGTGTCGCGCCAGCTGTTGACCTTGTTGGAAGCAAGCACGCCGAGTGCGGCCCCGATGGTCACCGCCAGGAGCAGGGCACTGACCATCAGGACGAGCGTCGCCGAAAGCCGGCCCAGGATCAGGTCCAGAACCGACATGTTGTGACGAAACGAGTAGCCGAGATCGAGATGAGCGAGCTTCCAGACATAGTTGAAGAGCTGGATATGCACCGGCCGGTCGAGGCCGAAGCGTGCGCGCAGTTCGGCCAGATATTCCGGGGTGGCGGCTGCCGACTCGCCCGCCAGAACCTCCGCCGCGTCCCCCGGTGCCAGCTTGAGCAGGCAGAAATTGAACAGCACGACGGCTAGAAGCAGCGGCAGCGCCTTGAGCAGCCTGCGCCCGATGAAGCGCAAATCCTTCGCCATCGGCAGCCTGTCGAAGGCAGCCCGCGCCGCCGCGAGTGGCGGCACGGTCTTGGCGGGGGAGAGCGGGATTGTCATGGCGCGCCGTTTCACTTTGCGAAATAGACGTCGGCGAAATTGCCGCCGATGACGCCATCGGCCGTCACCGTATGGTTCTTCAACTGGGCGCTCGAGATCGTCGTGAAGCGCGTCTCCATCAGCGGGATCACCGGCAGATCGGTCATGGCGATGCGCTGCATCTCGAGGTAAAGCGCCTTGCGCTTGACCGGATCGTTCTCGCTCTGTGCAGCCTCGATCACTTTGTCCATCGCTTCGCTGCGATATTCGGTGGGATTTGTGAAGACCACGCCCTTCTGGATCGATTTCGACCAGAAGAGCCGCTGGACACCCTGGGTCGGGTCGGCGAAGGCGCCGTAGTAGAGACTCGTCGTGTCGAAGTCGTAGTCGGTGTAGACGCGGCGGAAGAAGCTGGGCAGATCCTGGCTTCGGAGCTCGACATCGATGCCGACGCGACTGAGTTGCTGCTTGATGAATTCGCCGGTGCGCTGATAGTCGCTGCCGAGCGGAACGAAGTCGTGCGTGATCTTGAAGCGCTTGCCGTCCGGCCCCGCCTTGTAGCCGGCCTCGTCGAGCAGTTGCCTGGCCTTGTCGAGGTTGAGATCGTATTTCGGCAGGTCGGTGGAATGGAAGGTCGTCACCGATGACGGGATCGGGCTCACCGCCGGTTTGCCGTAGTTCATCCAGACCAGTTTGGTCATGCGGTCGCGGTCGATGGCGAAAGCCATCGCCTGCCGAACGCGGACGTCGCTGAGCGGCGGCTTGCGGGTATTCACCTCCATCAGCATGAAGGGCGACATATAGGCGTAGCCGCGCGTTTCGATCGCCAACGCCGGGTTCTTCTCGATGCGCACCATGTCGGTGAGCGGGATCGGGCTAAGGCCTCCGATCTGGACTTCGCCCGACTCCAGTCCCGCGGCGCGGGCGGACGCATCGTTGATGATGCGGAACACGATCTTGTCGAGGTGCGGTTTGCCGGCATCCCAGTAGTCGGGGTTCTTTTCGAGAATGATGAACGAGCCTTTCTGCCACTCCTTGAACATGAAGGGACCGGTGCCGATCGGCTTGCTGACCGCTGGATTGGCGGCGATGTCGGTGCCCTCGAAGATATGTTTCGGCGTCATCGGCGATTCATAGCTGGAGGCCAGCGCCACGAGCATCGGCGGGGCAGGCTCGCTGAGCTTGATGACCGCCGTCAGCGGGTCCGGCGTTTCGACGTCGGCGACCTTGGCGTAGGCCGAGCGGCCGCGCGGATGCAGCTTCTTCAGGACGTCCATGACCGTGAACTTGACGTCGGCCGAGGTGAAAGGCTTGCCGTCATGCCATTTGACGTTCGGCCTCAGCTTGAAGGTGTAGCTCTTGCCGTCAGCGCTGATCTCCCAACTCTGGGCCAGCAGCGGCTGCGGCTTCAGGTCGACATCGAGCTTCAGCAACGATTCCATCACCTTCGATCCGACCATGCCCATCTGCAGCGTCGTGTTGATCGAGGTCAGGATGAAGGGCGGTTCGGGCGAAAGCGCGAAGGTGAGCGTTCCGCCGTTGACCGGCGTCTGCGCAAACAGCGGCGACGGGCCCACCGTCAGCGCCAGGGCGGCTATAATGACGGCGCGGCGCGAAAAGGCGAATGGGGTTCTGGTCGACATACTGTGCTCCTGGCCTGACGGCGTTTTGGTCCCCGGTCGTTCCGTCCCCTGGTGCGGCGCGTTGCGATTGCCTTGCTCATGCACAGACATCGTCGAACCTTGCATTTGTCAGGCTGTGTCAGCCAACTGCGATTGTGCCGACAGCGGACGCCATCGTCTTTCAAGAATCCTGCCAACTTGATCAGAAAACCGGCGCAGCCGAGGTTTTTGCCGTTCGAGGCCATCGACACCGGTCGAAAGTGGCTTCGAGGCGCTCCAAACGAGGCATTTCGGCTCTTAACTGCGATCGATTGGTCCGTTCGGGAACCGAGAGCGCCGTCGTCCCTTAAGCTGGGCAACTGGACCAAGCCGACAACCGCGGCCTAAAATAGGTGCAAGGGCCGCGTTACCCGTAACCCCGAAAACACTCCGTTTTGCGAAGACCGCGGCTGGAGACTAGGTTCGACGGGCACTGCGCGCAAAATAATCAGGAGTGCAGTTTCTCGCAAACCTCGGGCGGGTTCGAGCTGATGGGGGGAATTCTAACCGCGCGACACCGTGAGCTGGAAGAAGTTGATAAGCACATCTCTGCCCTGGCGGCGAAGCGCGCAATAGAAGATTGCTGGGGTTGGCCCCGAGGATGCTTCCAGTCGCCCAAGTCCACGATGCTACCGCCATGGGTGAAGTTATCCATGTCGAGAACCTTGGCTTCTATGACTTCGGCAACAATGGCCCGATCTCCGCGCGCGGCGAGACTCGGATCGGCGGCCGCATCCCGGTCAATCCATCGCCCGGGCTCAAGTCTAAAGGAAATCCGATCGGCGCGACCGGCCTTGGCCATATCTTCGAGCTCGTTTCGCATGAGCTTGGCGAAGCGGGCCCTAGGAAAGGTTTCGGACGCCCGGATTGCGATCGCGGAGAACGGTGGCAGCATCCATGGAATGGAAGAGGCGGTGGCTTGCATAACGGTGCTCGGCCGCTGACGATATGCACAGGTGATTCCAAATCGATGCCTTGTGCTTACGAAGGACTGTACCCTGTACTCATTTTTGCATTTTTGCGGGTTTGCGGGAAAAATTCTCTGTTACCGGGTCTAGAAGTCCTTGTTCTTCGGAATATTCTCCCTGTTAATTTGCCTAGGGAATTGCTCTATAAGCGGCTGCGGCAGAGGGTTTTCTTGCTACCAAATCTACCGTCTGCATCCTGGAATGGTAAAATTCACTGCAAAATTCCCTGTTGGCAGGGAATTTGTGTAGAGACGGGTGCGATCTCCACTGCGTCGCCAGCCAGGCAGTCCGGCGCCTGAAGACTTTACCCTTAGCAATTCAGAAATGCCCGCCAATGGCGGGCTTTTGCGAATTGGCTATCGGTCTCGGGGCTCCGAAATTGGCCGCTGCGCGAGCGAAATCGCCGAAAGTCTCCGGACACTGCCGCGAATATTCCCGTTTTCCGGAGATGGGCGCCGGAGACAAATTTCGATCGCCACTATGTGGCGGGCATTCACTGAAGTTCGGGGAAATCTCCGTTCCGACGCGAGGGCTTACGCATCCTCGCCTTATTCCCTGGGGCACGCTATCGACATATCGTGTTCTTCTTAGCTCGTTAGAAATCGTCCCCTAGGCTGCCGCCGCCTCGTAATTGAAGGAAGGCACCAACGAGAATTTCGGTGGCCCGATATCGGGAAGGGCTTCCTGAACGATGTAGACCCCACCAATCCCCTTAACGGGTTCGTCTTTCTGCAGCGGGAAGTTTCGTAGGTTCTCGAACGGGTCCTTCTGCAACCAATCCAGCAGTCGGCAAAATCCTTTGCTCATAGCAACGATGCGCCTTACGCGCCCATCATTGGCAAAGAAATTCAATTTATTACAGTCCGCATACAGAATAAGAGCGGGCAATCAATCCCACGGTACTCTTGCTCGATGAGCCATTCTCCGCGCTCGACAAAAATCTGCGAACATCCATGCAGGTGGAGCTACGGGAAATCCAGCGCCAGCTCGGCGTCACCACCATCTTCGTCATCCACGATCAAAGCGAGGCCTTCAGCCTTTCCGATCGGCTGGCCCTGATGTCGGAGGGGCGGATTCGCCAGCTCGGCACGCCGCAGGAAATCTACCCCCAGGCCCTGCGACCGGTTTGTCGCGTCCTTCCGACGGCGCCGATGTGATCCTCACCATGGGGGCTGCGCAGGTACGGGTGCCGATCGGATCATTGCAGGGCGCGGCGGTGTCTGCGCCCGTCGATCTCTACGTTCGGCCCGAACATCTCGAGGTCATCGAAGCAAGCGGGCCCTGCGCCAGAAGCGGCACCATCGTCGGCCAGGTGTCAGGGCGGGCATGTCGATCTATTTGTGAAGTGCACGGAGCCATCCGCCGAACGGCTGCTGGTGCGTTCGGCGGGACATCAGGCGATGACACGGTGCCCGATCGGCGCACAGGTCGGCATTTCCATCAGCCCGAACGAAGGCGTCGCGTTCGCGGTTCCATCGCCACACCAATAGCATCATCCTGAGGTGCGCGCTCTTGCGCGCCTCGAAGGATGGCCGCAAGTGCCGCCCGCCGTCGTCCTTAGTCTCAGGGCAACCGTCAGGCCTTGGCGTCGACGACGCCGTCGATCAGGTTTTGATGGTACAGGGCTTCCAGGCTGATGCCGGTGGATCTTGCGGGACGGATGTCCCGGATAAAATTCATCAGCCTCCGATGCTCGGCCCGGCGAATCGTCTCGGCCTCCTCGCGCGACACCATTTGAAATCTCACAGTGCGGCTGCTGCCGCGCACGGCGAGGGCCGGCAGATCGGCTGAAATTACGGTGGCGATCTTCGGATACCCTCCGGTGGTCTGCGCATCCGCCATCAGGACGATGGGGAGTTTCGAGCCCGGCACCTGGATCGATCCGGCGACAATTCCGTCCGACACGATGTTGTAGTCATCCTGGTGTGGAAGCAGCGGTCCCGCGAGCCGAAAACCCATGCGGTCGGAGGCCGGCGTGATGGTGTAGGTGCCGTGCAGGAATTCCTCGATCGCTGCCGTGGTGAAGTATTCGTCCTGCGGCCCCAGCACCACCCGGATCGCCTGATCGAGAGCAAGATTGCGCGGCTCGCTGAACGTCACTTCGCCGCGCACCGCGGCGTCGTCGGCATAGCCGTGGAGCATGTCGCCGGCTCGCAGCGGCCGTCCTGCAAAACCGCCGAAGCCGGCGCGGGTATAGGTCGATCGGCTACCGAGGCAAAGCGGCACATCGAAGCCGGCTTCGATCGCGAGATAGGAGCAGAAGGCGTCACCGCCGAGCCGCGCCCGCACGGTTTCGCCCTTGGTGAGGCGCGCGGTTTGCCCTGACGGGACCGGCGGGCCGTCGCGCCCGCCGATATCGAGGCCACCGCCGCTGCCGACCAGCGCGACCCGCACCGTGGAGCCTGTGACTTCAAGCTCCGGCCCGGAGCCGATGATTTCGAGACAGGCCGCGCCTGGCGTGTTTCCGACCAGTGCATTGGCGAGCAGGTAGCCGTTGCGGTCGAGCGCGCCCGACACGGGAACGCCGACATGCTGAAAGCCGCGCCGTCCCTGATCCTGGATGGTGCTGTAAAAACCTGGCGTGATGACTTTCAGTACGGGGATCACGCCGCGATCTCCGTGCTTTCGGGCACGTAGTCGTTGCGCTCTACGGCGAGCCGGATGCGGGAGAATTCGCCTTCCGTCACGGCGCGGAATTTCACGGCATCGCCGGGTCCAAGCAGTGCACCTTTCGCCGAATCCGGATCGAAGAAGCTCACCGGCGAGGTTCCGATCAGGTGCCAGCCGCCGGGACTTTCATAGGGATAGACCGCGGTCATGCTGGTGGCGATGGCGAGCGAGCCCGGCGGCACCCGCGTTCGCGGGTCGAGCCGCCGCGGCAGCCGCAGTTTTGCCGGCAGGTCTCCCATATAGGGATATCCGGGAACGAAGCCGATCATGTAGACATGGTATTGCGTGCCGGCGTGTAGCGTCGCGACCTCGGCTGCGGTCAAACCGACGCTGTTTGCGACTTCCTCGATATCGGGCGCATGGGGCGGATCGTAGCAGACCGGAATGTCCCATAATCGGCGGATCTGTGATGAGGTACGGGAGCCTTTCAACAGTTCCGCAATCGCCCGCTCCAGATCGGCCCCGGTGGTCACGAGCGAATCATAGTTCACGCAGAGCGAACGGAACGTCGCCACGATCTCGGTGGCGCCCGGCAGGCCGGCGTTGGTGAGGGTTTCGGCCAGCGCCAGCACCCGGTCGCTGATCCCGCGATCAATTGCGGCACCGAACTCGATCACCAGCGCGCTGTCCGCGGCCTTCAGGATTCGGAAATCATCCATCGCCAGGCCCATTCATGCGTATTGATATTATAGTACTAATGATAGTATCATCGGGTCTAATCTGGGATCAAGCACCGCCCCGCAGCATGGTTCGAGTACGGGGTCGGTGGGTCGACGCGAATATGATGTGTGGATTCCTTGCACGGCGCTGATGCATTGCTTTGACCCTGAGGTTAGTTATGATCGCGGCCGGGGCAAGCGCGAAATTTCAGAAGAAGTGATGATGTGTCCAAGCTGTTGAAAGCCTATGATCGAAGCCGGGTGCCCCTGTATATTCAGGTCGCCTCGGTGTTGCGGACGCGGATTCAATCCGGGCAGTGGGGCGTCGGCGAGAAGATTTCAACCCTCGAAGAACTCGAGCGCGAATTCGAGGTGGCGCGCGTCACCGTCCGGCAGGCCGTCGATATCCTACGCGAAGAAGGCATGCTGCAGGCGCGTCAGGGACTTGGCACCTTCGTCTCGAAGCGAAACCAAGACCGGCACTGGGTTCAACTCGCGACCAACTGGAACAGCCTGATCGAACAGCTGAAGGACAATGTCCCGCGCCGTCTCTCGATCGACCGCGACGTGGCGCCGCCGAATCTCGCCAGCGGCGATGGCAGCCACGCATCGAGCTACGTCAAGCTGCGCAGCGTGCAGTATCGCAACGACGAGCCGTATTCAGTGGTCAACCTGCATCTGGCGCGCGAGGTGTTCGATCTGAATCCCGACCGGTTTAAGGGTGCTGCGGCGCTGGTGATGATCGATGCCATGGACGAGGTCACGTTGCTTGAGGCGCACCAGACCCTGACCATCGGCAGCGCCGATCCCGAGATTGCCGATCTGCTGAAGATCTCGATTGGCGCGCCGACGGTGGAGGCGCATTGCGTGGTGATCGACGATAACGGCATCGCGATCTATGTTGGCGACATTATCTACCGCAGCGAGAGCATCAAGTTGCAGATCAACCTCCTGGCGACGACGCCGCTGGCTGAAAAGAAGCAGCGCAATGGTTTCAAGGCGATCGGTCTGCCGCGGCGCAAATCCAGGAAGGCCTGACCGGGGACGCTGCGCCTTCGAATTTTCTTGTCGTCAGGCTTCGCAATCCGAGGTCTTGCTATCGTCCTAGAAATAGGATGAATTTGACAGAGTGGGTTTCTCGCCGTTGTCGAGGGAATTTGTATGGCGGAACAAGGAGTAGGCGCTCGTCTCCTGCGCAAGGAAGATGATCGCCTGATGCGCGGCCGCGGCGAGTTCGTCGCCGACATCCGTCTTGCCGGTATGCAGGATGTGGCGTTCGTCCGCAGCCCGCTGGCGCATGCGCGCATCCGCGGCATATCGATTCCACCGCAATACAAGGGCTGTGTCTTTACTGCCGCCGATCTCGACGGGGTGAAGCCGATCCGCGCCGTCTCGGCATTGCCGGGCTTCAAGATTTCCGAACAGCCGGTGCTCGCCACCGACAAGGTGCGCCAGGTCGGCGAACTGGTCGCGATGTGCGTCGGGCGCACGCGCGCGGAAGCCGAGGATATCGCGGCTTCCGTCGAACTCGATCTGGAAGAATTGCCGGCGGTGCACGACATGCTGCGGGCGCGCGAACGAAGCTCTGCGCTGGTCCACGAGCACTGGGGCGACAACGTTTTCCTCGAAGCCTTCGTCGATGTGAATATCGAAAAGGCCTTCGACGCTCCGATCAAGGTCACCCGCGAGATCCGCACAGCGCGGCAATCGATGGCGCCGCTGGAAGGGCGGGGCGTGGTAGCGTCATGGAGCAGTCGGCTTGAGCAGCTCACGGTCTATACCGCGGCGCAGATGCCCCACATCAACCGCACCGGCCTGTCGGGATGCCTCGGGCTCGATCACGGCAACATCCGCGTCATCTCGCCCGATGTCGGCGGCGGCTTCGGCTACAAGGGAATTCTGTTGCCCGAGGAAGTCTGCCTGTCGTGGCTGACGATGCGCTGCGGCCATCCCGTGCGCTGGATCGAGGACCGCCGCGAGCACCTGAGCGCCGGCGCCAATTGCCGCGAGCATCATTACCTCATCACCGGTTATGCCGACCGGGATGGCCGGCTGCGCGGCATCGATTGCGAGGCGACGGTCGATTCCGGAGCGTACTCGTCCTATCCGTTCTCGGCGTGTCTTGAAGCCGCACAAGTCGCGAGCATCCTGCCGGGACCGTATGATTTCGATGCCTATCGCTGCAAGACCTGGTCGGTCGCGACCAACAAATGCCCGATCCTGCCGTATCGCGGCGTGGCCCGCACCGGCGTGTGTTTCGCGATCGAACTCGTGCTCGATGCGATCGCGCGGGAAGCGGGAATCGAACCGCACGAGGTGCGCTTCAGGAATTTGGTGCGGCCGGAGCAGATGCCGTTTGACAACATCACCAAAAAGCACTTTGACAGCGGCGATTACCCGGAAGCATTGCGACGCGCTCTGGCGCATTTCGACCTTCCGGCGCTGCGGGCGCGCCAGGCCAAGGGTGAGCCGGACGGCCGTCTCCTAGGATTCGGGCTTTCGATCTATTGCGAGCAGGCGGCGCACGGCACCTCGGTGTATGCAGGCTGGGGGATTCCCATGGTGCCCGGCCACGAGCAGGCCACCGCGCGGGTGACGCCGGATGGCGGGCTCGAATTGCGCGTCGGTGTGCATTCGCACGGACAAAGCCTGGAAACGACGCTGGCGCAGGTTGCCTTCGAAATTCTCGGCATCGATACGTCAAAGGTCAAAGTGATCCTGGGCGACACCGCGGTGACACCTTATTCGACCGGCACCTGGGGATCGCGCTGCATGGTGATGGCCGGCGGCGCCGTGGCCAGCGCCTGCCGCGAGATCGAAGCCCGTGCCCGGCAGATCGGCGCCAGCCTGCTGCAAGTCAAGTTCGAAGACGTCAGATTTGTCGACGGCAAGGTGATTTCGGCCACCAGCGATGTCAGCATGCACGATATCGCGCGGGCGTGGTATCTGCGGCCGCAGGACCTGCCGTCCGACGTGCATCGCGGCGGCCTGGAGGCCACCGTCGGCTACAAGCCGGAGCGCGACAGCGGCACTTTCAGTTACGCGGCGCATGCCGTGACCGTGGCGGTCGATCCGGAACTCGGCGACGTCGAAATTCTGGATTACATGATCGTCGAGGACGGCGGCAAGCTGGTCAATCCAATGGTCGTCGACGGCCAGATTTATGGCGGGCTCGCCCAGGGCATCGGCACCGCGTTGTACGAGGAGATGCCGTTCGACACCAACGGCCAGCCGTTGGCGACGACATTCGCCGATTATCTGCTGCCGGGACCGACCGAAGTCCCCGAGCCTCGCCTCGATCATATGGAGACGCTGGCGCCCTATACCGAATTCGGAGTCAAGGGAATCGGGGAGGGCGGCGCCATCGCACCGCCGGCAGCGATTGCCAACGCGGTCAACGATGCGCTGAAAGGGTTGGGCGCGGAGCTCTTGTACTCCCCGATTACCCCGCGCCGCGTCCTTGAGTCCATCGCCGCCGCCAGGGCGCGACGAACGAGCGCGGCCATACCGGTCGGAGCGCAACCGTGAAGCCGGTCAATTTTGCCTATGAGCGTCCGCGGCATCTGGATGATGCGATTGGCCTGCTGGCCCATAAAAGCGCGCATGTAAAAGTGCTGGCGGGCGGCCAGTCGCTCGGTCCCATGCTTAACCTGCGGTTGGTGCAGCCCGACCTGATTATCGACATCACGGCTCTGGACCAATTGAAGCGGGCCGAGAAACTCAGGGATTATCTGGTGCTTGGCGCTTGCGTGACTCATGCCGATATCGAAGACGGCCGCGTTCCCGACGTGACCAACGGCGCCATGCGCGCCGTCGCGGCCGGAATCGCCTATCGCGCGGTGCGCAACCGCGGCACCATCGGCGGCAGCCTGACCAATGCGGATCCCTCCGCCGACTGGGTGTCGGCGCTGTCGGCACTCGGCGCCGAGGCCATGGTGCGCGGCGCCAGCGGGCCGCGAACCCTGGCCGTCGAGGACTATGTGACCGGCGCGCTGGAAACCGTGCTCGGGGCCGATGAACTGCTCGAAGCCATCCGCGTGCCGGTGCAATCGGCTTCGGTGCAATGGGGATACTACAAGGTCTGCCGAAAGACCGGTGAATACGCCCAGGCGATCGGCGCGGTCCTGCTCGATCGTCCGCGCAACGTGTTCCGCGCCGTCATCGGCGCCACCGAGCGCAAGCCGCTCGTGCTATCGGACGCACGCGCGTTGTTCGGCGGCTCCACCGATCTCGCGCAATTCGATTCGATCGCTGCTGACACGATGCTGCAATCGAGCGGGATGACCGATGCGCTCGATCGCCAAATCCACACCGTCGCGCTGGCGCGCGCCGTTCGACAGGCGGCCGGCGCATGAATCAGATTGCACTCAACATCAACGGCAAGCCGGTTTCGGGCAGCGTCGAGCCGCGCACCCATCTGGCGGATTTCCTGCGCGAGGGCCGCGATCTGACCGGCACCCATCTCGGCTGCGAGCACGGCGTCTGCGGCGCCTGCACGATTCTGGTCGATGGTACACCGGTTCGCTCCTGCATCACCTATGCGGTGGCCTGCGACGGCGCCGAGATCGTCACCATCGAAGGGCTCGATGACGACGAAATCACCCGCGAGCTGCGTGAGGCGTTCAAGCGCGAGCACGCGCTGCAATGCGGTTATTGCACGCCGGGAATGCTGGTCTCCGCGCGCGATCTCGTGGTGCGCAGCGTTGACTCCGACGAACACGACATCCGCGTCGCAATGAGCGGAAACCTTTGCCGCTGTACCGGTTACGTCGGCATCATCAAGGCGATCAGGAGCGTGATCGCCGCGCGGCGGACCCGTGATATCGCAGCGATTTCCGGCGGCGGCCGGTCCATTGTGGGTCCGGCCGGGTCCGGTCACGCCAGCGCAGAACCGAATAATGCCTCAGTCCGCCGCGCCGCGCCCGTTTTGGCACCGCAACCGGCAGCATCCGCAAAATCCAGGCTGTCGATGGATCCAGGATGGATCCCGCAGGCCTCGTTCGATCAAAAATTCGTCGTGAGCTATCCGCGTCAGCAGGTGTGGGAGATGTTCGGCCGCGTTCGGGATGTGGCGGCGTGTTTGCCGGGCGCGAGCCTGACCGGAGAGCCGACGCCGGAACATGTCGAAGGACAGATCCGCGTCAAGGTGGGGCCGATCGCCGCCGAGTTTCGCGGACAAGCCGAGATCGAGCGCGATGAAAGCTCACATTCCGGAAAAATCACCGGCGCTGGAGATGCCGTTCGCAGCAACTCGGCGACCCGAGGCGTGATAAGCTATCGCCTGCTGCCGGCCGGGGACGGGCAGTCGACCGAGGTCGCGCTCACGATCGGATACACTCTGACGGGGATGCTGGCCCAGTTCGGACGTCCCGGCATCGTGCAGGATGTCGCCGCGCGGTTGACCGCCGCCTTCGCAAAAAACCTGGAAGCTCGGCTCGGCGGCAAGGCTGCTACCGATCTGTCTTCCCGCGACGGTGGGCTGGACGCGGGATCGCTGCTCTTTTCGGCGGTCGCGGGCCGGCTCAAGGAACTGTTCGGCAGGCTGTTCGTTTCGCGCAGCTAGGCCGCCGGGATCAAAGGTATTGTCTTTCTAACAATAGTACCTTAGGCTCGATTTTGCCCGTAACTAAAGACCTTTCACCACCGCCGCACGAAACTAGAGGTGAACAATGACCATCAAGATGAATCTGAATGCAGACATGGCTGAAGGGTTCGGGGCCTATGACATCGGCGACGATTCAGGGATCCTGAAAATCATCGGCTCGGCCAACATCGCCTGCGGTTTTCACGCCGGCGACCCGCTGATTATGCGCAGGGTGGTCGCTGAAGCCAAGCAGAACGCGGTCACGATCGGCGTGCATCCCGGCTTCAACGATCTCTGGGGGTTTGGCCGCCGCCGCATCGACATGCGGCCGGACGATCTCGAATGTATGGTGGCCTACCAAATCGGCGCGCTGCAGGCGATGGCAGCCTTTTCCGACGTCAAGGTCACCCATCTCAAGCCACATGGCGCGCTGAACAACATGGCGGCCGAAAACAGCGAGTATGCTCTGGCGATCGGCCGCGCCATCAAGGCGGTGGATTCCAATATCATTTACGTCGCGCTGGCCGGTTCGGAAATGGAAAAGGCCGGTCACAAGCTCGGGCTGCGGGTGGCCGTCGAAGGATTCTGCGACCGGCAATATGATGACGACGGCAACCTGACCTCGCGCAAGATTCCCGGCTCGGTCCTGAAAGATGCCGCGGTGGCGTGCAGGCAGGTCATCGATATGGTTGTGAACAATTTCATTACCTCGCGCAACGGCAAGAAGATTCCCTGCAAGGTGCATTCGCTTTGCGTTCACGGCGACGAGCCGACCGGCGTTGCGACGGCCCGGGCAGTACGGGAAGCCCTCGAAAAGGCCGGCGTCAAGCTTGTGCCGCTGACCGAAATGAAGCTGGATTGAGCGGCTGTCGCCAGTCATACGCCTGAGGGAAGTCGGTCAATGAGCGCGAAACCGGTTATCGCGATTTTGGGAGGGACCGGCGATCTCGGGTCCGGACTGGCCAAGCGTTGGATTGCGGCCGGCTATTCCGTCGTGATCGGTTCGCGTTCAGCCGACAAGGCGCGGGCTTTCGCCAAAGAGCTCGGCGGGGATGCCCGCGGCGACGACCATGTCGGCGCGGCCAGGCTTGCCGAGATCATTGTGCTCGCCGTTCCCTTTGCCAGCCACGAGGCGACCCTGCTTGAGGTGAAGGACGCCGCTCAGGGCAAGATCGTGGTGGATGCTGCCGTGCCACTGGTGCCACCGAAAGTATCCGTGGTGCAGCTGCCTGCCGAAGGCTCGGCGGCGCAGATTGCACAAAATTTGCTCGGCGAAGGCGTGCGCGTGGTTTCGGCCTTTCACAATGTCGGCGCCAGCAAGCTTCACGCCGGCGGACGGGTCGACTGCGACGTGCTGGTGTTCGGCAACGACAAGGCATCGCGCGACATCGTGATCGAACTGGCCGGTGAAGTGGGCAATTGCGGCATAGACGGCGGCGTCCTGGCAAATTCGGCCGCCGCGGAAGCGCTGACGTCGGTTCTGATCGGGATCAATCGGCGGTATAAGGTTCCAGGCGCCGGCATTCGCATCACAGGGTTGCCGACGTTCCCTTCATCATGAACGTGCACCATGGCCAAGAGTATCACCTATTTTGCCGTGCCAGGGCTACCGCTCATCCATCCCGGTGATGACCTTGCTGCGCTCATTGTCGATGCGCTCAAGGCCGAACAGCTCCAGCTTGTCTCGGGCGACATCGTCGTCACCGCGCAAAAGGTGATCTCGAAGGCGGAGAATCGCTACGCCACATTGAAGGACGTACGTCCTTCCGAAGAGGCGCAAAGCCTCGCCGATCAGACCGGCAAGGACCCACGCTATATCGAAGTCGTGTTGTCGGAATCCGCAGAGGTCGTGAAGCATCGCCGCAATATCCTGATCATGGCGCACCGGCTTGGATTCGTGATGGCCAATGCCGGGATTGACCAATCGAACATCGAGCATGCCGATGGCGAAGAGCGCGTGCTATTGCTACCGAGGGATCCCGACGGTTCGGCAGCGGCCCTGAAAGCCCGCTTCGACACAGCCTTCGGCGCTGACGTCGGCGTCATCATCAATGACAGTTTTGGGCGGCCTTGGCGCAACGGCGTCGTCGGCGTCGCACTCGGTGTGGCGGGCCTGCCGTCGCTGCTCGACATGATCGGCGCGCCGGATCTGTTCGGCCGGCCGATGCAGGTTACCGAAATTGCGGTGGCCGATGAAATCGCGGCCGGCGCGTCCTTGTTGATGGGGCAGGCGGCGGAAGGCTTGCCGGTGGTGGTTGTGCGCGGCGTGAGGTTCGACGCGGCGGCGCGTCCGGCATCGGCGCTGGTGCGCCCGCGCGAACGGGACATGTTCCGATGAGCGCGCAGCGGACAACATCGCTTCGCGGCCGGCCGGTGGTCGCCTTGTGCGGCGGGGTTGGCGGTGCCAAGCTCGCGCTGGGGCTCCAACGTCTGATCGGCGCAGATCTGACCGTGATTGTGAATACCGGCGACGATTTCGAGCATCTCGGCCTCCACGTTTCGCCTGACATAGACACCGTGGTCTATACGCTCGGTGGTCTCAGCGATCTCGAACGTGGCTGGGGACGCGCGGGCGAAAGCTGGAATTTCATAGAGGCGCTGGGCGCGCTGGGTGGCGAGACCTGGTTCCGGCTCGGCGACCGCGATCTTGCCATGCATGTCGATCGCACCCGCGCGCTGCGCAGCGGAATCTCGTTGACCGAATTTACCGCGGCGACCGCGCGCCGGCTCGGCATCGCGGCTGATATCTTGCCGATGTCCGACGATCGCGTCGAGACCATGGTGATCACCGCCGAGGGCGCGCTTCCGTTCCAGCGCTATTTTGTCGGGCTGCAATGCGCGCCGGTGGTCAAGCGCCTCGAGTTCAGCAATGCTGAACGGGCCGCAGCCTCAAGCCAGGTGTTGGCGGCGCTGCGCAACCCGGATCTCGCCGCCATTATCATTTGCCCCTCGAACCCCTATCTGAGTGTCGATCCGATCCTCGCGCTTTCCGATATCCGCAAGGCGCTCGGCGTCGTGACCGCGCCCATCGTTGCCGTTTCACCCCTGATCGGTGGACAGGCGGTGAAGGGACCGACCACGAAAATCATGGCGGAACTCGGCGTGGCCGCAGACTCCGCGAGCATTGCCCGGCATTATCCTTTCATCGATGGCTTGATCATCGACGAGGCGGACCGCACCGAAGCCGGCAAGATCGATCTGCCGACGCTGATAACGTCGACCTTCATGCGGAGCCTCGCGGATCGCGACCGGCTGGCCGCCGATTGTCTTGATTTCGCGGGCAGCCTTGCCGCGGTCGCCCTGAGAAGGACGGCGACATGATGCGGTTTGACACCCAACATCAGCCGAACATTTGGGCGATTGTTCCCGTCAAACGGCTGGGCCTCGCCAAAGCGCGGCTGGCGCCGGCGCTGTCGCGCAGCGAGCGCGCCGCACTCGCCCGGACCATGCTGCACGACGTTCTCACCACGCTGTGCGCGACGCCGCAACTGGCGGGCATCGTCGTCGTCAGCGGCGATCCGACGGTGGCAAAGCTCGCGACATTGTTCGATGCGCGGGTCGTCGCCGACGTTATCGAAAGCGGCGTCAATTCCGCTGTTCAACAAGGCCTCAAGACGCTCGACGTATCATCCGCCGGTGCGCTGGTCGTTCCGGCCGATGTGCCCTTTGCAACCGCTGCCGACTTACAGGCGGTCATCCATGAACTCGACCAGCACCCGATTGTGCTGGTGCCGGCGTTATCAGATGGCGGAACCAACGCGCTGGCGATGCGCCGTCCGGACTTGATCGTGCCGAGTTTTGGCGACGACAGTTTTGCGCGGCACCAGGCGCTTGTCCGCGAGGTCGGCCTTGGCTGCGGTATCGTCCGCTCCGAAGGTGTCGGACGCGACATCGATTGCCCCGGCGATCTCGTGCCCTGGACCGGATCGAAGAAATTTTCGCTGACAGCGGCCCTGCTGGCTGAATTCAGGCTGGCGGATCGTCCCGGCGTCGCCGCGTTTCCTGTTTCGAAGAGGCATATGTGAAATGAGCATCAGCACCCTCATGCGGAATTTTCCGCTTTCCCGCCGGCTGACACGGGACGAGGCCATCGATCTCATTGGCCTCGACAATCTCGACTTGCTGCTTGCCGCCGCCGCCCGACGACGCGACGCCGCGCATGGCCGCACGGTGTCCTATTCGCGAAAAGTTTTTATCCCGCTCACCCAGCTTTGCCGCGACGTCTGCCATTACTGCACGTTCGCGCACCCGCCGCGGGAAGGCGAAAAGCCCTACCTTTCGATCGACCAGATGGTTGCCATCGCGGAAGCCGGCAAGAAGGCCGGATGCAAGGAAGCGCTGTTCACGCTCGGCGACAAGCCCGAACTGCGTTATCGCATCGCGCGGGAAGAACTCGACCGGCTCGGCCATCCGACCACGCTGTCCTATCTCGCGGCCGCAGCGAGCGCGGTCCATCGCGAAACCGGCTTGCTGCCCCACCTCAATCCCGGGCTGATGACGGGCGAAGACATCGATGCCTTGCGCAGGGTTTCGGTGTCGCAGGGCATCATGCTGGAGAGCGTATCGGAGCGCCTCGCCGAGAAGGGCGGCGCGCATCATGGTTCGCCGGACAAGGCGCCCACCGCCCGGCTTGAGACGATGCGGCTTGCCGGAGAGCGGAATGTGCCGTTCACGTCCGGAATCCTGATCGGGATCGGGGAAACCCGGCAGGAGCGTATCGATTCCCTGTTGGCGTTGCGCGATCTCAACGATTCGTGCGGGCACATCCAGGAAATCATCATTCAGAATTTCCGGCCCAAGCCCGGCACCCGAATGGAGAATACAGCAGCGCCCGGTGTCGACGATCATCTCTGGACCATCGCCATCGCGCGGCTGATTTTCGAACCGTCGATGAATATCCAGGCGCCGCCTAATCTGAGCCCCGGCGCACTTGGCAGGCTGGTAGCCGCCGGCATCAATGACTGGGGCGGCGTGTCGCCGGTGACGCCGGATCACGTCAATCCCGAAGCGCCTTGGCCGCATCTCAAGTTCCTGGAGGTGGCCACCAAGGCCGCCGGCATGGACCTCACCGAGCGCCTGGCGATCTATCCGGCCTTTGCGCGCGACACCAACCGGTGGCTCGATCAGGGTCTGCGGACAACGGTGCTCCATTGCATCGACGGTGACGGCATGCCGCGCGTCGATGACTGGTGTCCGGGCCATGTCGGGCAATTGCCGTCGCGTGAGATCGAATGGATCGGCAGGGCAGCCTCGGCGAATCCATCCGCCGATCTCGGTCGTGTGCTTGCGAAGGCGCAGCGGGGCGGGGCGCTCGACGAGTCGGAGATCGTTGGCCTGTTTCGTGCCCGCGGCGATGACTTCACGGCGGTTTGCCGGGCCGCCGACGAACTGCGTCGCGACGTCAATGGCGACGTCGTCAGCTACGTCGTGACCCGCAATATCAACTATACCAATATCTGCTCGTTCAAATGTCAGTTCTGCGCCTTCTCAAAAGGCAAGATGAGCGAGAACCTGCGTGGGCGGCCCTACGATCTCGAAATGGGAGAAGTAGCGGACCGCGTCATCGAGGCGTGGCAGCGCGGCGCGTCCGAAGTCTGCATGCAGGGCGGCATTCACCCCTCCTACACCGGCCAGAAATATCTCGATATCTGCCGCACCGTGAAGGATGCCGTGCCGCAGATCCACATGCATGCGTTTTCGCCGCTGGAAATTCACCAGGGTGCGCAAACCCTGGGGATCCCCGTCATCGAATTCCTGCGCGAGCTGAAGGCCGCCGGCCTCAACACGCTGCCGGGCACCGCGGCCGAAATTCTCGATGACGAGGTTCGCGTGGTGCTGTGCGCTGACAAGATTCGCACCCAGCAATGGCTCGACGTCATGCGCGCCGCGCACAGGGTCGGCTTCCGGTCGACCGCGACGATCATGTTCGGCCATATCGAAAACTATCAGCATTGGGCGCGGCATCTGCTGCGCGTCCGCAACCTGCAATCCGAAACCGGCGGCTTCACCGAATTCGTGCCGCTGCCTTTCGTTCACATGGAAGCGCCGATCTATCTGAAGGGGCGGGCACGGCCGGGTCCGACGTTTCGTGAGGCGATCCTGATGCATGCAGTGGCGCGTCTGGCGCTTAATCCGGTGATTCCGAATATTCAGGCATCCTGGGTCAAGCTCGGCGCCGACGGCGTTCGGCATTGTCTTGCGGCCGGCGTCAACGATCTCGGCGGCACGCTGATGGATGAGAGCATTTCGCGCTCCGCCGGCGCATCGCACGGCCAGGAAATGACGCCGCAGGAGATGGAGCGCATCATCGTCTCGACCGGGCGAATCCCGCGGCAGCGCACCACGCTTTACGACGACGCCGAAGTCGGCCTTCGGCAATTGTCGTTCGATTCCGCCTTGGCGAGAATGTCAGGGACTCCTGAGAAGAAGGTGCATTCGGCGGTCAATGCCTGAGGCAAAAGCACGTAGCTAGACATCCTATTTTACTAATGTTAGTATCATTGAAACTCGGTCCGAAACCGCGAAAGAGTGTGGAAATGTCGGGGGTCATCAACCCGGAAATCGTCGATAGCAAGCAGCGGATGCGCGCGATGGCGCGGGTACGCGAACTCGGCGTGGTGTTGCCGACGTTCTCGCAACTCGCCACTCCGGCGACTATTCCCGCTGCGGTATTGAACAGGCTGGCCGACGTCGCGCCGGACGAGCCGCGGATCGAAAATCTGTGGCGCGTGAACTGGTACAACGCGGCGGATCGCAAGAGCCAGGCGGAGACGCCGGGCTTCATCGTGATCCCGGAATCGATCAGCGGCGTCAAGGCGCCGATCGTGGTGCTGCTCGGCCGCCGCTTCCCGATGATCGGGGCGCACAAGGTGCTGCCGGCCTATTCCGTGCTGGTTTCGCAACTGGTGACCGGCCGTTTCGATCCCGTCACGCAAAAGGCGATCTGGCCTTCGACCGGAAACTATTGTCGCGGCGGCGTGTCGATTTCACGTATTCTGGGCTGCCGTGGCGTCGCCGTGCTTCCCGAAGGCATGAGCCGGGAGCGGTTCGAGTGGCTGGAGCAATGGGTCGCCCATCCCGACGACATCGTCCGCACCCCCGGCACCGAGAGCAACGTCAAGGAAATATACGACAAATGCGCCGAGCTGGAGCGCGATCCGCAGAACGTGATCCTCAATCAGTTCTCGGCGTTTTCCAACTATTTGATCCATTACATCTGCACCGGTACCGCGGCCGAGCATGCCTTCACTGCGTTCAAGGGTGATACCAGCCGTCGTCTGGCGGCCTTCGTGTCGGCCACCGGGTCGGCCGGCACCATCGCGGCGGGCGACTATTTGAAGAAGCGCCATGGCACGCGGATCGCGGCCGTCGAGGCACTGGAGTGTCCGACCATGCTGAACAATGGCTACGGCGAGCACAACATCCAGGGCATCGGCGACAAGCATATTCCGCTGATTCACAATGTGATGAATACCGACGTTGTAATCGGCGTCTCCGATCGCGTCACCGACCAGCTCAATCTGCTGTTTGGCTCGGATTCGGGGCGAATCTATCTCCGCGACCGTCGCAAGCTGGATGGCGAGCTCGTTGCATCCTTCGCCGATGTCGGCATTTCCGGCTACGCCAACATCGTCGCATCGATCAAGCTCGCAAAGCAGCTGCATTACGGGCCGGACGACGTCATCGTCACCGTCGCGACCGACAGCGGATCACTCTACGACAGCGAGCGCGACGATTATAAGAAGAAGCATTTTGGCGGCTCGTTCGACGAGGTCAATGCCGGTGAGGTTTTCGGCTCCTGCCTGACCTCGATCGCGACCGACAATGTGATGGAGCTGACCGATCAGACGCGACGCCAGATTTTCAACCTCGGCTACTACACCTGGGTCGAGCAGCAGGGCGTCAGCGTCGAGGATTTCGAGCGGCGCCGGTCGCAGTCGTTCTGGGACGGCATCGCCGACAGCCTGCCGCAATGGGACGCGCTGATCGCAGATTTCAATGCCGAATCCTCGGGCTCGAACGAGGTAGCCAGTGCAAGCAGGGCGAGGTCGTGATGGTGACTCGGGACGCAGTTCGGCCATACAAAGAGTTGCGCCAGAACTTGGCGCGACGCGACCGCAGCCTTCGCGAGAAGGTCGTGACGCTGGAGGAAGCGGCGTCTTTTGTCAGTGATGGCACCTCTGTCGGCATCGGTGGCTCCACCATGTCGCGGACGCCGATGGCGCTGATCTGGCAGTTGATCCGGGCGCGCAGGAAAGAGCTCTCCTGTTCGCGCTGCATCATCTCGACCGACGGCGACCTCCTGCTCGGATCCGGCGTGTCCAACCACATCATCTCGAGCTGGTTCGCGCAGGGCATCCTGTGGGGGCTTTCCAAGGTGATGCGCCACCATATCGAAGGCGGACATGCGCGCTATGACGAGTGGAGCCATATGGGCGTCGGGATGCGCTTTCGCGCCGGCGCCATGGGCGTCCCCTTCATGCCGATGCGCTCGATGCTCGGCTCCGACGTCGGCAAGAAGCGTCCGGAGACCCAGGAATTCGACTGCCCGTTTACCGGTGAGAAGCTGCTGCTGGTGCCGGCGCTCAATCCCGATGTCGCACTGATCCACGTGCAGCGCTGCGACGCCTACGGCAACGCCCAGATCGACGGCCTGCAGTTCATGGATATCGATCTGGCGATGGCCGCCAATCGCGTGATCCTGACCACCGAGCGCATCGTTTCCAACGACCAGATCCGGCGTGCGCCGGACCAGACCAAGATTCCGTTCTTCTGTGTCGACGCCGTGGTCGAGGTTCCCTTCGGTTCGGCGCCGCACGAATGCTACGGCGTCTACGAGCCGATGATGAATCACCTCGAGTCCTATGTGAAACAGGTCAACGGCGATCCGGTCGGCGGCATGAAGAAGTACCTCGACGAACACGTCTACGGACCGAAGAACTGGAACGAGTTCCTTTCGATGATTGGAATCGATGAAATCATTGCGGCGAGCGGTCGAGGCAGGAGCATTTTCGATGACTGATTCCACTCGCCATACCGCGTCGGAAATGCTGGCGATCCTCAGTGCGCGCCAGCTCAGGGAAGGCCAGGTGGTTTTCGCCGGCATCGGCGTTCCCCTGCTGGCGGCGACGCTGGCCCAACGGCTGCGCTGCCCGGGCCTGACCATCCTGTTCGAGGGCGGCGTGATCGGCGCCTTTGTCGAGCCGGGCAAGCTGCCGCCATCCACCAACGATCAGCGCTGCACCAAGCGCGCCAACATGGTGTTGGGCAGTGCGGAAGTGCTGCTGCTGCTGCAGCGCGGCTATGTCGATATCGGCTTCATGGGCGGCGCCCAGATCGACAAATACGGCAATTTGAATTCCTCGTTCATCGGCGATTCCGACAACCCGAAGATCCGGCTTCCCGGCACTGGCGGCGGCAACGATATTTCCAGCCTCACCAACATGATCGTGGCGATGAAGCATGAGAAGCGCCGCTTCGTCGACCATGTCGATTTCATCACCAGCCCGGGGTTCATCCGCGGCGGCAACAGCCGCGCCGAAAGCGGGCTGCCGGAGGGCGGCATGTTCCGCGTCATCACCGAGCTTGCGGTGTTTTCGTTCGACGACACCTCGCGGTTGATGAAGGTTCTCGCCCTCAATCCTGGCATCACGCGCGAGCAGGTTCAGGACAACACCGGCTTCGATCTGATCTTCGACGATCAGCTCAGTGTCACCGAACCGCCAACCGAGCACGAACTCACCACCTTGCGGATGCTCGATCCCGATCGCCTCTTCATCGCATAAAGAAAAAACGAGGAAGCCCATGACCATTCTGTCGAATACGTACGGTATCGCCACGCGCAACTTCACGGCCTATCCGGAAATGCCGGACGCCAGGGCGCTGGTCGATTACGGCGTGCGTGTCGAGGAACTCGGTTACGACTCGCTGTGGGTCTGGGATCACATTCTTCTCGGCGTCGAGCCGCATTTCCCGATTCTGGATTCGCTCACCACCCTGACCGCGATCGCGGCGCGGACCAGCCGGATCAAGCTCGGCACCGGAATCCTGGTGTTGCCGCTGCGCAATCCGGTGGCGCTGGCCAAGCAGCTTTCCAGCATGGATCAGTTTTCCGGCGGCCGGCTGATCATGGGGATGGCGTCGGGCTGGTACAAGCGCGAGTTCGACGCGATGGGGATTCCGTTCAACAAGCGCGGCAAGCTGATGGACGAGAACCTCGAGATTCTCAACCGGCTGTGGACCGAGAAGATGGTCGACGGCAAATACATGGCGCACGAGATTTCGGCCGCGGTGATGTATCCAAAACCCGCGCAGCCGCGGATACCGATTCTGATCGGCGGCTATGTCGACAAGGTGCTGCAACGCGCCGCGACCGCCGGCGATGGCTGGCTGACCTATTTCTATTCGCCGGAAAGCTTTGCGAAATCCTGGGCCAAGATCCGCAACTTCGCCACCGAAGGCGGCAAGGATCCCGACAAGTTGCTGAACGCCTCGCAATTGCCGATCATGATCGGGCCGTCGAAGGCGGCGGTGCGCGATGAAATGATGGATTGGCTGAACAAGGAATGGGATTTCCCCGAGCACAGCGATTGCTCGCGCGACAGCGCGATCATGGGCTCGGTCGACGAATGCGTCGAGCAGCTCAAGGCGCACATCGCGGTCGGCGTCCAGAAGATCATCTTCGTTCCCTACAAGTACCAGATGGATCAGGTCGAAACCATCGCGCGCGAAATCATTCCGCGCATGAAGGCAAAGTAGGGATCGGCGCGAGCGATGAACGGTCGATCCCGATGATCAGTGTTTTCGACCTGTTCAAGATCGGGATCGGACCGTCGTCGTCGCATACGATGGGTCCGATGAAGGCCGCTGCGGCGTTCATGTCGGCGCTGGATCAGCGCGACCGCGCCAGTCTAAAACGCCTGAAGGTGACCTTACTCGGCTCGCTGGCTTGGACCGGAAGAGGCCATCGCACCGACAAGGCGGTCATGCTCGGGCTCTGCGGTCTGTCGCCGGAATCGATCGACCCAGACGATGCCGACCGCCGCGTCGATGGCATCGCGGCGACCCGGCAACTCGTGCTGGCGGACGGCACCACTATCGGCTTCGACCCGGTTCGAGATCTTGTTTTTGATTTTGAAGAGCCGGCTCCGGTGCATCCGAATACCCTTCGGTTAGCGGCGTTCGATCAGGACGGGCGCGAATTGACGCAGCAGACCTGGTTTTCACTGGGAGGCGGGTTCATCCGGCGGGAAGGCGAGGCGGATTCTGCGGCTGAGACCACTGCGGCGATCCCCTTCGATTACCGCGACGCCGCCGAACTGATCGAGATGTGCGACCGGTCAGGCCTTTCGATCGCCGAGCTGGTTCGGGCCAACGAGGCCGCGTTTCTGGACGAGGCCTCGATCGATCTTCGGCTGGACCGTCTCACCGCCGTGATGTTCGATTGCATCGATCGGGGGATGCGGGCCGACGGCGAACTGCCCGGAGGCCTCAAGGTCAAGCGCCGCGCGCGCGCATTGCACGCCCGGCTGCAGGCGTCGGAGACCCGCAACCTGCGACATTCGGTCCCGGCGATGGATTATGCCAGCATGTATGCGATCGCCGTGAACGAGGAAAACGCCGCGGGCGGACGGGTGGTAACGGCACCGACCAACGGTGCCGCCGGTGTGATTCCCGCCGTGCTGCGCTACTACGCCGATCACTGTCAGGATGCATCAACCGAAGGCATCCGGATTTTTCTCCTGACCAGTGCTGCGATCGGCGCGCTTTGCAAGATGAATGCGTCGATCTCGGGCGCCGAAGTCGGATGCCAGGGCGAGGTAGGTGTGGCATGCTCGATGGCTGCGGCCGGTCTGACCGCGGTGCTGGGCGGCAGCAGCCGGCAAATCGAGAATGCCGCGGAGATGGGAATGGAGCATCATCTCGGGATGACCTGCGATCCGATCGGCGGCCTCGTGCAAATCCCGTGCATCGAGCGCAACGCGTTCGGTGCCATCAAGGCCATCAACGCCGCCTCGCTGGCGCTGAGCGGCGATGGGTCGCACCACGTCACGCTCGATCAGGTGATCCGGACGATGCGTGATACCGGCGCGGACATGCAGGCCAAATACAAGGAGACATCGCGCGGCGGGCTTGCCGTCAACGTGCCCGATTGCTGAAAAAACTTGACGCCACACGGGCGATGCACATGATACTAACATACCAAATATAAGATGATTGTAGCCGGGACGGCAGTGAGCACGAAGGTCGAACAAAGCCGCTAAAACCCGGCACAAGGCTTGCTTGGAAAAAGAGACGGAGTTTTCCGCATTCAACGGAGGAAGTAGATTATGGCGAAGCATACGAGGTACCTCACGACCATCGCGGCCACCGCCCTGCTGTCGGCAGGTCTGGTGGGACATGCCGGCGCGCAGACCATCAAGATCGGCGTCAATGAGCCGCTGACCGGACCGTTTGCCGCCTCCGGAACCTATGTCGTCAACGGCGCCAAGATCGCCGCCGATGAAATCAATGCCAAGGGCGGACTCCTCGGCATGAAGATCGAACTGATCATCGAAGACAACAAGAGCAATCCCACCGAAGCCGCGGCGGTCGCCGAGAAGCTGATCACCGCCGACAAGGTGCCGGTGATGATGGGCGCCTGGGGATCCAGCCTGACGCTCGCCGTGATGCCGAAGCTCCTGGAATACAAGGTGCCGATGGTGGTGGAGACCTCGTCATCGGGCAAGATCACGACCAGCGGCAATCCCTATATTTTCCGTATCTCGCCGCCGTCGTCAGTCGAGGCCGCGGCCTTCAAGAAGATTCTTTCCAAGATGACGGTCAAGAAGGCCGATTTCCTCGTCATCAACAATGACTGGGGACGTGGCGCGGCGGAGGATTTCGGCAAGGTCCTCAAGGCAGACAACATTCAGGTCGGTTTGGTCGAGACCATGGATCAGTCAGCTCAGGACATGAGCGCACAGCTGTCCAAGATCAAGGCGACGGATTCCGACACCATCATGGTGACCACCGCGGTCGAACAGCTCACGCTGTTGCTGAAGCAGGCGACCGCGCTCGGGATCAAGAAGCAGATCATCACGACGGGCGGATCGCAGAATCCGGATCAGCTGATCGAGCAGGCCGGGCTTGCCGCCAACGGCACCTACCACCTGACCACCTTCGCGCCCTGGTACCCGGACGACACGCCGAATCCGGCCGTAACCAAGTACTTCCTCGGCGAGTGGAAGAAGCGTGGCTTCAACTTTGCCGGCGCGACCGAGAGCTTCCGCGGCTATGACGGCATTCGTACCATCGCGGTTGCGATTCAGAAGGCCGGCAAGGCCGAGCCCGAAGCGATCACCAAGGCGCTCTGGGAAACCGAATTGCTGGGCCTGAACGGCCAGATAAAGTTCGAAAAGCAGGGACCGGCCGGCAAAGAGAGCGGCCAAAGCATGCCCAACGTCTACCTGATCAAGATCGACAGCGCGAAGGTCGTTCTGCCCAAGCTGTAAAGCGGGTCTGCCGTGGTCATCGCTCGCTTAGGCGATGACCACGTTTTTTTCATTGCAAACGTTCCGGCCACCTCACCGGGGGATGAGGGTTAATTTGGACTAGGAGCAGATGACCGAATTCTTCCAACACATGATCAACATGCTGATCCTGGGCAGCACCTATGCGCTGCTCGGCATCGGCCTGACGCTGATCTTCGGCATCATGCGGATCGTGAATTTCGCCCACGGCGAGCTTTACGCGTTCGGCGCCTATTTCGTCTACTTCGTCGCCATCCTGCTTGGATTCAATTTCTTTCTTTCGCTGCTGATCGCGATCGTGGCCGGCTGCCTTCTCGGCGCTCTGATCGAAGTGGTTCTGCTGCGCCCGATGCGCGGGGCGGATATCGACACTACGATGATCATCATGATCGGCGCCATGATCGTGATGCAGAACACCGAGCAATATATCTGGGGCGGTATCGCCAAGTCGGTCGCCACCCCGTTTCCGGAAACGCCGCTGGTGATCGGTCCGTTCTCGGTGGCCTGGCTGCGACTGTTCGTGTTCTTTGCCGCGCTCGCGCTGATCGCGGCCGCCTATTTCCTGATCAATCGCACAAAACTTGGCCGGGCGATGCGCGCGACCTTTCAGGATCGCGATACCGCCGCCCTGATGGGCGTCAACATCCAGGCGATCTACATGGCGACGTTCGCGATCGGCTCGAGCCTTGCGGCGGCGGCCGGGGCGCTGCTCGGGCCGGTCTATGTGGTTTCGCCGCAGATGGGCAACATCGCTTCGCTCAAGGCGTTTGCGATCGTCATTCTCGGCGGCCTCGGCAGCATTGGCGGGGCCACGATCGGCGGCTTCATCCTGGCCTTCGCCGAGGAGATGGGCGCAGGATACATTTCCTCCGGCTATCGTGATGCGATGGGCTTCCTGCTCATCATCGCAGTTCTGCTGTTCAAGCCGACCGGGCTGTTCGCACGATCGGAGCGGATCGGATGAAGCGGTTTCTTCCGTGGATCGCGCTGCTTGCGCTGGCCTTGGTCCCGATGTGGCTGAAGGATCCTTACCTTCTCAACGCCTTCATCACCACCGGCATCTTCATCGTCGCGGCGATGAGCCTCAACCTTCTGCTGGGCTACACCGGGCAGCTCAGCCTCGGCCACGTCGCCTTCTTCGGCATCGGCGCCTACACCAGCGCGCTGGTCGCGCTCGGCTTCGACGTCGAACTGACAGGCGGCATTCGCGTGGTCCATGAGCCTTGGCCGGTATGGCTTGGCTTCATCATCGCCATCCTGGTCTCAGGCCTGTGCGGCTATATCGTCGGAAAGCTCTCGTTTCGTGTCCGCGGCGCCTATTTTGTCATCGTCACCATCAGCTTCGCCGAAGTGGTGCGGCTGGTAGCGCTGAACTGGGTGGAGCTGACGCAGGGCCCGCTGGCGCTGACCTCGATTCCGCCGATGACGCTCGGGTTGCCCGGCCTCGGCTATTTCGATTTCTACAGCAAGCAATCCAACTTCTATCTGGTGCTCGGCGTGGTGGCGCTGTCCTATGTAATCATGAGCCGGCTGGTGAATTCGCGCATCGGCCGCGCCATGGTGGCGCTCAAGGAGAATGAATCACTGGCGGTTTCGGTCGGTATCGACGTCACCCGCTATCTGGTGCTCGCCGCCGTGGTCTCCGCCGGCATCGCAGGCGCCGCAGGCAGCCTTTACGCGCACTATCTGAAAATCATCGACCCCGATGTTTTCCTGTTCCTCTACACCGTGACGATGGTGATCATGGTGATTACCGGCGGCAAGGGCACGCTGGCGGGCCCGATCGTCGGCGGCCTGATCTTCGGGTTCATTCCGGTGCTGGCGCGGTCGTTTGCCTCTCCGGAACTGCAATGGATCCTTTATGGGTTGTTCATGATCCTGATCGTGTTCGTGTTGCCGCAGGGCATCGTACCGGCGATCGAGAAATGGTTCGGCGTCGGCGACGAAAAAACGCGCGGGCCCGGCGGGGTAAAGCCCAGGATGCTGGACACGCCATGACGGGACCCGCAACAACCAAAGGCCAGCTGGCGCTGTCGATCGAGCATATCGCGGTTCATTTCGGCGGTCTGGTCGCAATCTCCGACATGAATTTTGTCGTCAACGAAGGCGAAGTCGTCAGCCTGATCGGCCCCAACGGTGCCGGCAAAACCACAGCCTTCAATGTGATCACCGGCTTTCTGGGGCCGAGCGAAGGCGAGGTCCGCTACCGCGGGACGTCCCTGAACAATCTGAAGCCGCACGAGGTGACCTCGCTCGGCCTGGCGCGGACCTTTCAGCGCACCAGCGTGTTCCAGAGCGTCAGCGTGTTCGAGAACGTGATGATCGGTCTGCATCGCCGCGGCCGTTCGCAGTTGTGGGATACGCTGCTGGCGCTGCCGCGCGAGCGCGAGTCCGAAGCCGAGCTGAGAACGAGGGCCAGCGAAATCCTGGAGCTGGTGGGAATCGAGCGCCGGTCACGCGAGATGGCGGGGTCGCTCGCTTATGGCGATCAGCGGCTGCTCGGGGTGGCGCTGGCGCTGGCGACAGACCCTTCGATGCTGCTGCTCGATGAGCCGGTGTCGGGAATGAACGCGACCGAAACCGCGCGCTTCATGCAGCTGCTCGGCCGGCTGCGCGCGCGCGGTGTCACGGTTCTGCTGGTCGAGCACGACATGCCGATGGTGATGGGGGTGTCGGATCGGATCGTGGTTTTGAACTACGGCAAGATCATCGCCGAAGGACCGCCGGCGGCGATCCAGGGCAATCCGGAAGTGATCCGGGCTTATCTCGGGCAGGGAGCCAAGAAACGTGCTAGAGATTAGCGATCTCGTCTGCCGCTACGGCAAGGTCGAGGCCATCAAGGGCATCTCGCTTTCGATCAAGCAGGGGCAGCTTGTGGCGCTGATCGGCGCCAACGGCGCCGGCAAGAGCACCACCTTGCGTTCGATCTCCGGAATTCTGCCGGCGTTTTCCGGCCGGCTGCTGTTCGAGGGCCACGACATCACGCGGTGCACGGCGCGCGAAATTCTGGGGCGCGGCATTGCCCATTGTCCGGAGGGACGGCGGGTGTTTCCCGACATGACGGTCGAGGAAAATCTCGACATGGGCGCCTATCTGCGGCGCGACAGCGCCGACGTCGCCGTCGACCGCGACCGGATACTGACGCAGTTTCCGCGGCTGGCGGAGCGGCGCAGCCAGGTGGCGGGCACCCTTTCCGGCGGCGAGCAGCAGATGCTCGCGATCGGTCGCGCTATCATGTCCAAACCCAAGCTGATGATGTTCGACGAGCCATCGCTCGGGCTGGCGCCGAATATCGTCGAGCAGGTTTTCGAGATCATCGATGGCATCCGCCAGTCGGGCACCACCATTCTGATGGTAGAACAGAACGCTTACGCTGCGCTCGACATGTGCGATCATGCATATCTCATGGAAGCGGGATCCATTGTGCTGTCGGGCCGTGGCAGTGAATTGATCGATAACAAGCACGTCAGGGAAGCTTATCTCGGGGGTTAGCGGCGAGAGCTTCTGCATCTCGATGCTTTGAAATTGGCCGCGATTGATGGCCCACCGCTCACCCGAACATCTTTTTTCAGACGATCGCGTGCACGCCCCAATTGCCGCGGCGACCTGCCGACAAGGCCGGGATAGACCAGTTGCACCGATGCCTGCGCGCGCGATCAGAAAGTGCTGGCGTTGCGGAGCAAGGTCAAAGTGGCTGCTGGGGGGCGATCTCGGCGGCATCGTTCGCGCCCGTCGCTCTCGCAGACGACCAGGCGCAATATCCGGCAGAATCTGTTCTTCGCGTTCATCTATAATGCTGCCGGCATCCCGATCGCCGCGGGCGTGCTCTATCCGACGTTCGGCCTGCTGCTGTGCAACGCCTTGCGATTGCCGGTGACGCGTCTGTAGTTCAGCCGGCGACGCGCTCCCGGGGTCTGTGTTCCCTGATACCCCTTGAAAATTCACTGCGAATATTCTCGTTTTTCTGAGACGAACGCCGGAGACCAAGTTCGATCAACGCTGTGTGGCTAGCATTCACTGAAGTTCGGGGGAATCTCCGTTTCCGAGGCGAGGGCTTAAGCACCCCCGTCGCATCCCCCTGGGCTTTGGTGCGTGCCTCAACCCAACCCTTCAGACAGGAGGTTTTCGAATGGTTGAGATCGGCCCTCTTCGCGGCCGGATGATCGAGGACAAGACGGTGCACAATCTGTCGCCATTGCGAGAGATCCAGTTGCGGTGGGTCGATTTCCGCCGGTGGCGATAGGCGCTGCCGGCGGTTGCGCGCGATCGCGAGGTCAGGCCGCTTTGGGTCTCGATTTCGCCACGTGGGTGGCGATCGCATCCATCAGCGCCGGAGATAGACAATCATAAGGCTCGAGTCCGAGTTCCTTGAGACGCGATCTGATACCCGGCATCTCCGATGGATTGACGCCGGACTCGATCACCGACGACACAAACGCCGCAAACCCCGGAGCCGCTGAGCCGGCCTCAAGGAATAGTTCGGGGTGGATGAAGTCGAGGCCGTAGAAGGGATGATCCCTGTTCTCGATGCGGCCGTACATATGCGTGCCGCAGACCTTGCAGGCGTGTCGCTGGATCGCTGCCGATGCATCGACAATTTGCAGCTTGTCGCCGTTTTCGAGTACCGTCACGTTTTCGCGCGGCACAACAGCAACTACCGAGAAGATTGCCCCGTCGGGCTTCCAGCATTTGGTGCAGCCGCAGGCATGGTTGTGGGCAACATCGCCCTTGACGCCGATCTTGACCGGCTTGTCCTTGCATTTGCAGACCAGGGTGCCGCTGGTAAAGCTGCCCGAGCCTTTCTTTACGCCGCTGTCAACCGATGGGTGGATATGAACAGTCATAGGCTATCCTCCTTGTGTTTGACGTTTTCTGATTCAGAATACGACGACCGAACGGATCGACTTGCCCTGGTGCATCAGATCGAAGCCCTTGTTGATTTCTTCCAGCTTGAGGACATGCGTGATCATTGGATCGATCTCGATTTTTCCGTTCATGTACCACTCAACGATCTTCGGCACGTCGGTACGGCCGCGCGCGCCGCCGAACGCGGTGCCTTTCCACACGCGACCGGTCACAAGCTGGAAGGGCCGGGTGGCAATTTCCTTTCCGGCTTCCGCTACCCCGATCACCACGGAGACGCCCCAGCCGCGGTGGCATGCCTCGAGCGCCTGGCGCATTACGGTGGTATTGCCGGTGCAGTCGAAGGTGAAGTCGGCGCCGCCGTCGGTCAGCCCGACCAGGTGCTGAACGATGTCGCCGCCGACCTTGGACGGATTGACGAAATGCGTCATGCCAAAGCGGCGGCCCCATTCCTCTTTGGTGTCGTTGAGGTCAACCCCGATGATCTTGTCGGCGCCCACCATCCTGGCGCCCTGAATCACGTTCAGGCCGATTCCGCCAAGCCCGAACACGACCACGTTGGCGCCCGGCGTGACCTTCGCGGTATTGACCACGGCACCGACACCTGTGGTCACGCCGCAGCCGATGTAGCAGCTCTTGTCGAAGGGGGCGTCCTCGCGGATCTTCGCCACCGCGATTTCCGGCAGCACGGTAAAGTTCGAAAAGGTCGAGCAACCCATGTAGTGGAAGATCGGCTTGCCCTTGTGGCTGAAGCGCGAGGTGCCGTCGGGCATCAGCCCTTTGCCCTGGGTCGCGCGAATCGCGGTGCAAAGATTGGTCTTCTGGCTCAGGCAGCTCTTGCACTGGCGGCATTCGGGCGTGTAGAGCGGGATGACATGATCGCCTGACTTCACCGATGTTACGCCGGCGCCGACTTCGCGAACGATGCCAGCGCCCTCATGTCCCAGGATCGAAGGAAAGATTCCTTCGCTGTCAAAACCGTCGAGGGTGTAGGCGTCGGTGTGACAGATCCCTGTCGCCTTTATCTCGACAAGGACTTCACCGGCCTTCGGTCCGTCAAGACCAACCTCAATGATCTCAAGAGGCTTCTTGGCTTCGAACGCGACAGCAGCGCGTGTCTTCATTATCAACTCCACTTTCCCTTTTCGGGCCGCGGCTAGAACAGATTGTCACTGGCGCTTCGCGTACCCGATCAGCGCTTGCCCATGCAGGAATTCTCTGCCTCGGTGTAAGCCTTCGGTTTGTCTTCCTTCTTGGCGGGACGGGCGCGGCCGACCGCGTCACTGGCGCGGGCGCGCAGATAGACGTAGAGGTCGTCCATGTAGCAGGCGACGTTCGGATTATCGCCGAGCGCCGGCATGACGGAATTGCCGTTCTGGCGGCCGGCCGCGACCACGCGCATGAAATCTTCGTAACTCATCGTCTTGAGCGAACTCGTGAGGCCGGGGGCATAAGTCGATCCCATCCCATCGGGGCCATGGCAGACATGGCATTCCGAGTGGTAGCGGCGGTAGCCGGAGTAGGTGTACCAATCCACCGTGCCGTCGGACCCGATCTTGAAGGTCGGGTTGCCGTCCTTGTCGAGGTACTTTCCGTTCTCGGATTTGACTGCAGCCGGATCGACCGCGCCCTCGGCGATGGCAATTCCACCTGATACTACGAGGATCGCGGCACCCATCAACCAGATCATACGCAAGAGCTTGTCCTCGACATTCGATGGCAGGCGAACCGGCGCATGGAGTTGTTCCATGCGCCGGAACGAGGGTAGCTCAGCTCATTGCGGCAGCGAGAACACCGTCAGCGATCCGCCGAGCGCGGTATAGTTGCTGAGCGCGGCGTAGCCGCCGACCGCACCGAGACCGGCGGTCGGATCGGTCAGACCGGCGGCAAGGCCGATGCCCGCCCAGCCCCCGACACCCGACAGCACCGCGATATACTGCTTGCCGCCCTGCTCATAGGTCGTGACGTTGCCGATGATGCCGGACGGAGTCTTGAACTTGTAGAGCTCCTTGCCCGACTTGGCATCGACCGCCTTGAGGTAGCCTTCGAGGGTTCCGTAGAACACCACGCCGCCGGCGGTAGCGAGCGCACCCGACCAGACCGAGAACTGCTCCTTGTTCGACCACACGATCTTGCCGGTCTTGTTGTCCCAGGCGATGAAGTTGCCCATGTGGGAGGCACCCGGAGGCGGATACATCGAAAGCGTCGCGCCGACATAAGGCTGGCCCGCGGTGTAGCTTACCTTGAACGGCTCATAGTCCATGCAGACGTGGTTGGTCGGCACATAGAACAGCTGGGTGTCCGGCGAGTAGGCTGCCGGCTGCTGGTCCTTGGTGCCGAGTGCTGCCGGGCAGATGCCCTTGGTGTTGACGTCCTCGCCGCCCTTGGCGGTCGAATACTTGTCAACAACCTTGGGACGGCCATAGGTCGGCGAGCTTTTGTTCATGTCGACGCCGGTGGTCCAGTTGACCGTCGGATCGTACTTCTCGGCCACCAGCAATTCGCCGTTGGTGCGGTCAAGCGTATAAGCCAGCCCGTTGCGGTCGAAATGGGTGAGAAGCTTGCGTTCTGCGCCGCCGACCTGCTGATCGCTGAGGATCATTTCGTTGACGCCGTCATAATCCCATTCATCATGGGGCGTCATCTGATAGACCCAGCGGGCCATCCCGGTGTCGGGATTGCGCGCGAAGATGGTCATCGACCATTTGTTGTCGCCTGGACGCTGCTTCGGATTCCAGGTCGAGGGATTTCCCGAGCCATAGTAAACGAGGTTCAGAGCGGGGTCATAGGACAACCAGCCCCATGTGCAGCCTCCGCCGATCTTCCACTGATCGCCTTGCCAGGTCTTGAGGCTCGAATCTTTGCTGAGCTGATCGTCCGGCCCTTGGGAGAATGCCCGCCACAATAGCTTACCTGACTTGAGATCGTAGGCGGTGACGTGACAATGCACGCCGAATTCACCGCCGGAAATACCGACCAGAATCTTGTCCTTGACGACAAGCGGCGCGGAAGTTCCGGTCTCACCCTTGCCGGGATCGCCGTTCTTCGAGCTCCATTCCACCTTGCCGGTCTTGGCGTCGAGGGCGACCAGCGTGGTATCGGCCTGATGCAGGAATATCTTGCCGTCCCCGTAGGCGACGCCGCGGTTCACCGTGTCGCAGCACATCACCGGGATGACGTTCGGATCCTGCTTCGGTTCGTACTTCCAGACGATCTGGTTGTCCTTGGATAGGTCAAGAGCATAGACCTTGTTAGGGAACGGGGTATGAACGTACATCATGTTGCCGATGATGAGCGGTCCGCCCTCGTGGCCGCGGAGCACGCCGGTCGAGAACGTCCATGCGACCTGCAGCTTGCCGACATTGGCCGTAGTAATCTGGTTAAGCTTCGAGTAGCGCGTATTGGCGTAATCGCCGGCCGGCATTACCCAATCCTTCGGATTCTGCGACATCTTGCTCAGTTCATCGTTGGCCAAAGCGCCGCCTGCGGCAACCGCCGCGATCAAGCCAAGACAGGTTGCTAAAAGCACCTTGCGCATAGCGAATTCCTCCCACTTGTGAGCCTGGATTCCGTTGAAACGGCCCACTTTTTCCATTCTGTGGCGTATCTTTATCCCGTTCGGTAACGGGAAACTTGCCCAAGAGGGAAGGGCATTTGCTCCAAAGCGAAACTCGACGAGCTTTTTGGCTTCCGGCCGTCAATCTTGCTGGCCTCGCTTTCCACACTGCGATGCGGCAAGCGGTGGAGCACACTGAAGAAGATACCTGCGCGACCGAAGGTTGAGGTTTCCCTTGACGGCGCAGAAACTAAGTCGGAGGATTGATGCTGGGCCATGCACATCTCGCGCCGCAAAGACCGTCTCAACTCGAGGTGGGTGAATGTCGCATCAGTGCGACTGAGCCTCTTGCGGCAACAGTGACGTTTCCCGAATTGGTGGCTGGATAAATGTCCGATACAGTCCGCTCACTCAGCACCTCCGGATTGGCGCCTAAGAAGCAGATCCAATTTTGGTCAGACGCACTGACCGATCTTTGCGGGAAATTTGACGTTGATCCCCTGGAAGCATCGTCGTTCGAAGGGCGGATCAACTGCACCACCGTTTCCCAGCTAAAGTTGTGCCAGATCGAGGCCAGCCAGCATCGGATCGCGCATGCCCCTTCGCGCGTGAGATCGAGCGAACATCCCTTCGTCAAGATACTGTTTCAGACGTACGGGGTATCCTATTTCGACCAGAACGGGCGCCGTATCGAACTGAGGCCCGGAGACTGTCTCGCCTACGATGTGTCCTGTCCTCATACGATCGTAAGTCCTGCCCTGACGCGGCACGAGGTGGTCATCGTGCCCAAGGAACTGCTGCGAGAGCGCGGTTTTCGTTTATCGAAGATGTCAGCGTGTAAACTCTCGGCACGCACCGGCACCGGGCGCATCGCCCATGACTTTGTGCATGCCGTGTTTGACGAAGCTACGAAGCTATCCCCGCACAACGCCATCGGTGTCGCCGATTCGCTGATTGATCTTCTGCTATTGCCGCTTCGCGAGGCTGATACGATGTTCGATCGTGGCGGTGCCGAGGCGACATATGTTCGGGCTCAGTTCTTCATCCGCGAACATTTGCGCGACCCGGAGCTTAGCATCGACCAGATCTCGGCGGCGCTGGGCTGCACCAAGCGTTATCTGCACATGCTGTTCAGTGACAGGGGCATTACCGTCAGCGACTATATCTGGCATGCGAGGTTACAGCACTGCCGCCAGGAGCTGGAGACCCAGGCGGGAAAAACGATCACGGATGTTGCATTCTCGTGGGGCTTTTCGAGTTCGTCTCATTTTAGCCGCGTTTTCCGCAAGTATTTCGGAGTTGTTCCGTCCTCTATCCACAAGGCGCAGCACAGCACCCTGTCTCCAGACGTTTCCTAGGGTCAGAACGCGCGCCTGGCGCCAACAGCCGCACTTACGTTCGAGTTCAGCGTGCTGAGGCATTGCTGGCAGAGATTGTCGCTCGCCGAACCACGCGATCTGGGTCAACGGGAAAGCACGGATCGTGCCGTCCGGCAATTCCACTGGCGGCATCTGATGGATCAATTAATCAGCTGGAGCATGCGGGCAGTCGCTCGGCCGCGGCCTTGATCCGCGCTTGTCGATTGGCACATTGCAATTGTCGATCCGTTGTTCATCCATCCACTTCCCGCTGAGGCGCTCCTTTCCAGTCAGCGTTGCAGGCGAGGTTTCTGAGGTCGATGTCAACTGGCCAAGCCGCGAGCTTTGTTGGGCGACTGCCTGCATCGTAAGACAAATTGCAAAGAATGACCCGAGTGCTCCGCTGTACAATGATCGCATCAATGGCCTCGAAAATCTGTGGTCGGTGGTTGGCGGAAACTGAGAGTGCTCGATTAAACAATAGCGAGATTCGTCTGGCCATCCGGAACCTGCAGCCACCGAGTCCGTTTCTCGTCCGTCCTGGCGCGTCGGGGCGCACGTCAGGCGCAAAGGAGGAGCACATGAACACGAAACGACTTATTCTTGCGGGTTGCTCCATTGTCATCTTAAGCGCCAGCACCGCAACGGCAGGACCCTGTGACACCAGCGGTCGCGCCGCAAACCTGAAGGACGCAGGTTCCGGACCCGCATCGCTTGGCGCCGGCCAGACGACCGGCACGGCTATGGATGCCACCCAGCACCCGCCAACCGGCACGATGAATCGCGCAACCGACGACGTCGCAACGTCGTCGCAAGATACGCAAAGGCAGATGCAAGGCCAGCCTACGGCGGCGCAGCAGGCCCAAGGCGCCAAGCATGGCGAGCGGACGGCTGACAAGGACTGTTGAAAAGGCCGGGAGGGAAACGCGGATAGCGGACGTGCAATTTGGCGCGGCCGATACCAATTGAGGAGGTCGATCGCTACTTCAGGTCGATGCGCCACCGTGCAGGCCATGAACTAGCATCGTCCGATTCGTGCGGTTCCAAACGTGGCACGTTGATTTGAATGCTTTGACCCTCTCGAAGTGCATTCATGCCGAATGCCGTTGCGGCCTCCAGCGCTGCCTCACTCGACGCATACCCACCGATGCGTTCACGGTTACAAAACAGTGACCAGCCGATCGGGGCCTTGACGACATTGTAGATGATATTGCCCATCGGTCACGCTCACCTCGCGACAGGACTGCGGACGAACTCTTAGCTGGATTTTGGGCCGGGAGAAACGGCAGATCAACCCCGATATCGCGCCGGTCCGTTTTTGTAACGGTGGCTGCTGCCATCCTGGCTGCGGACAGCTCCCCGGCGCTTGCAGCGTGCGCGCCAATCCGATCAGGATGTTCGATACGGACAACGACGCAACTCTTGACCCTGCGGCAGTCAATAAAGCCGCGTCAGCCTTGTTCGCCAAGCTCGATCGCGATCATAATGGTGCGCTCGGCAAGCGCGAGTTGGGAGGCCGGTTGAGCATCAAAGAACTGGCGGTCGCCGATCCCGATTACGACGGCGCGCTGACGGCAGAAGAATACCTTTTGCGGCACTTGTTTCTGCGTCGCGCGTCCCCCGCCAAACATCCCGTCGTGGAGCGACGCTTTACCGCAGCAAATCGAACAGGGATGGAACGTGGATGCCAGGGAACCAAATACCGCGCCAGGCTCGCGCTGCTGTGCTTGTTGAAATAGCGGGCGGGGAGCCGCAGGCGCCAAACAAATCAAGATCTTCAATCAACCTGGTCATTGCCCCGGGTACATTGTCCAAGAGGGAAATGGTTTTGTCCAAAAGAGAAGTACCGGCCGTCAGCCGCGATCTTCCGCACGATCTTCCGCACTTGCGCGACGTCGAGGGTCGGCCTAGATTCGAAACTGGCGCGAGTTGCGCCCAAGCTACTTGGGAGACCCGAATGACCTGGAAAACTCCGAAGATTGTCGAAGTGCCGGTGGGCATGGAAATCAACATGTATGCCTGCGCGTCGCGCAAATAGATGCATCGGAACGGTCTGCCCGGCTCCGGCGGCCATCTGCTGCTTGGAGCCGTGGCAGGCCGCCGGTTCATGGCTGCAGGACATCATCTAAGACATCATCTAAGACATCGACGAAGTCCTCAAAGTTCTTTTGCATCGAAGGTTTTCTCACGCCTTCGCAATGTCGGGCTTTTGCAGAAGAAGTTTTGCTGCTCGATCTCTCCTTAAGTCTTAAGTCCAATATTGCTGCAGGCGGCATTGCACCGATCGGAGCTCGGTGATCGAGCGTCCCGCATCCCGCCGCGACCGTTGTGATAGGGTGCGGTGTCGGTCGGCGACGCTGTCGTTTCACTCCAAGCGCGATCGAATGCCGCCCTCGATCTCGTCAATTTCGATCGCCGCCTCGCACGATTGGGTTCGGCGTCAATTTTCGCGGGGCGAACCGCACCTTTGGCCTTACCCCAATACCGCGTTGTCACACTGTAGTGAAACCTTTGGGTCTGCCGCGACGTTACTGTTTTGTGCTGCTTATCGCTGACCGAGGCCCAGAGGGTGTCAGGCATGAATTCGATCGACCTGATCGTAACCGTATGTGCTGTGCTATCGCCGGCCACATGCGAAGAGAGGCATTTAGTGTTCTCCTCTAACGCTTCTTTGAAGCAATGCGTCATGTCTGCGCAGCCCTACATCGCGCAATGGGTGGGCGAACATCCGAAATGGACCGCGGTCAGGTGGCGTTGCGAATATCCGAACCCTCACAACAGGGCGGATGTTGGCACAGCGACGTCTGCAGGCTAAAGGGTAATCTTGGGCTGCGGCCAGGTTACTTGTTGCAGTCCGTTAAGTCGTTGTCGACAATCGAGAACACCGCATCCGCCTTCATCTCGATGTCCCACACGATGCATTGCCTTAAGTCGGGATAACTTACCTTCGCATCAGACCGCCGGGTTCCACGCCCGTAACGCGCAGGCGCTCGTGGTGATCGACCTCCCTGTCCTTGTCGGTCAAGGTCGGATTAGGTTTCCAGGCGTTTTTCCCGACTGGCGAAAGCTGAAAACCGGAAATGGTCGCGGTCGGTCGCATCAGGTAATCCTTTCATGGTGGAACGCTTGGAGCCGTCATTGCCTTGTTAACCGGTCGCGATTCTTTGCCTTGTCGAAGTTTTTTGCTTGCTCGAGGCCAATTGGAGCGATCAACTTCGCTGATTGGAGATCGGCGCCGTCGAAATCGGTGTCGATGACCGTGACGCCGGTCAAGTCGGCTCCTCCGAGCTGGGCGCTCCTGAGGGAGGCACCCGTTAGGTCGGCGCCTTTCAGTGAAGCAAATTCAAGATCGACGCGAGACAGGTCGGCGCCGCGCGCGTTCAACCGCTCCAGGTTGGCGGATTTCAGCACCGCGCGTATCAGACCCATCGACTGGTTGCGCATATCCGCGCCCAAATTCGCGTCTGCGATCGAGGCTCCGACGAGGCTCGCACCGGTAAGATCGGCAGTAACGCGTGCCCCCGAGAGATCGGCGCCGTCGAGCCGGGCGCGGACCATCTGCGAGGCGAAGAGGTTGGCGCCCTTCAGGCTTGCGCCCGTCAGGTCCGCCTCAAGCAGCCATGCTTGGTCGAGGATCGCACGATCGAGCCGCGCGCCGGCGAGCCTCGTCTTATTGAGCCGCGCCGCTCGAAAAATAGCGCCGGACAGGTCGAGCGCGGAGAGGTCGAGGCCTGACAATCTCTTGCCGGTGAAATCGGCGGGCGCAGCGATGGTCGCTGCAGTGAGCGCGGCCTCGACCTCTCCGCGCGTCAGTTCGGCCGAGACCATATCGGGCGACGACAGGTCAACGTGACGCATCATGTCCTGCGCGGTCGCCGTCATGGTGATAAGACCAAGACCAAGACCGAGCGCCGCGGTTCTGATCGTGCGTTTCATCGTCAACTCCGCCGATGACGTATTCTAGCACGCGCCTCAAGCGCTGCCTATAAAGGCATCGCGCTCATGAAAGCATCGCGCTCGGTGCGATCGCCACTGGTCCGGCGCGCGATGTCTGACTTGACCGCAGCGATCTCGGCTTCTTCCCGCGTGCTGCACTCGAAAAACATCTTCTTTTCAGCGGGACAGTCATAGCATAGCCTCCACGCTTGGCAGCCGGAGGAATACGATGAAACTGGCCGGATCGGTACGACGTATCGTCGCCGCGTTGATCGCGCTGGTGACGACGGTAATGGTCGCATGCGCCCAAGATGCCAACGATTATCCGACGTCGGCGCGAGCGGAATACGTCTTTGGCTGCCTGAAAGCGAATGGCGAGACGCGGCAGGCAATCGAACAATGCTCCTGTTCGATCGACGTCGTCGCATCGCTCGTGCCGTATGACCGCTATGTCACGGCCGAAACCGTCCTAAGCATGTCGCAGGTTCGGGGCAATCTGGGTGGACAATTCCGCACCTCCGAGCAGGCGGCAAGTGCGCTCAATGAGCTCAGGCGCGCTCAGGCCGAAGCAGAAGTGAGATGCTTCTAGAACCGATGTGAGTTCGCCGTCGGTGCACCCATCCAGGCATGCCACGTTTCAAATGCCGGAGTCGTCTATTTTCCACTCGCGCCGAAACACGCGGCCATCGGTGTCCTTGGCTTCGGCACGGAAACGTTTCGCTCCATTTGAAACATAGGTAAATCGAATATTGGGATCTTCCGAAATTGAGATTCCGCCTTCCATCGCCAGCACCAGACTGTCGTCCTGCCACAGCCGCAATTCGTTGACGAACAAGGCCGGAATGTAGAGCTGCGTGACCTGATCCATCTGCAGGCCGGAATTGCTCGGATGGCCGATCATGATCTGCGCCTCGCGAGTGCCGCTGACAGCACCGTGGCCGGACCCCGCGAATTGCCGGTATCGCATCTGGCCCAGTCTGCTCTTGGCTTCATCTGCGTTCTTGGCGGCAGGTGCAGAGCAGCCGCCGGAAGCCTTCACGTAGGTCTTTGTCATATAGAGTTTGCCGTCGCTCAGCTCGGCCACAGCGTGAACGTCGGTATAGTTGTTGACGCGCACGCGCGTCGAGATTTCTGACACCTTGGCGTCCGGCCCCAGCTCGAACTTCGCCGCCATCGGGGCGGGATTCTGGTCGATCACCAGTGTGATCGTCAGTACGCGGCGGCTGTCGCCGGGCGGAAGCTTTGTGCGCAGCGTCACCGGAACGATCGCCGCATCCTCGGCGCGGTACGGCATCTCGATGGCGATTACGTCGGCGCCATCGTTCATTGGACGATTTTTGAAGATATCCTGGACCAGGCCGGGCCACGGATCATACGCTTGCGGCGTTGCCGCAGGTGCGAGGCGCACTCCGAGCGTAGCGCTCAGGAGGCCGGCGACGAAGAGCAGTCGAAAATGATATCCAGACATGGCCGCACCCCTTGCTGGGACGGAAGCAACGGCGTCAGTATATTGCTATTTGCGGTCTATTCCCATTCAATTTCCGAAAATGCTGCGGTCGCGTTACGCGCATTATAGTCGTCGAACAGTTGCCATCGCGGTCGTTCGGAGGCCGCGGCAGTCTCGGCGGCGACCGCTATCGATTCGCCGCGGGCGACGAGAGCGCGAACATCCGAGGCCAGTGTTTCGAGGTAGCGCCGTTGGTCGGCAAGTGCCGCGGGCCATTCGCTCACGGGACCGTGACCAGGGACCACGCGCTGCGCGGGGAGGGAGCTGAGCTCGTCCATCACTCTTAGCCATCCACGGATGCTGCCGTCCAGCACTGGGATGTGGGTGAGGAACACAAGATCGCCCGCGAACAGGGTCTTGGTTTGCTGGTCGAGCACCGAGAGATCATTGTCGCTGTGCGCGGCCGGCCACGCCGACAAGGTCAGGATTCGTGAACCGAGATCGAGTTTGATCGTGCCATCGATGAGGAGCGTCGGCGGTACCAGACGCACCTCATCCATGAGCTGGACGCCCATGATCCGGCGAAACGCCTCGGTATAGAATTGACCGCGCGCGGCCAGGGCGCGCGGCAGGTTCCGGTGACCCACAAACACGGCTCTATCATGCGCGAAGGCAGCATTGCCAAAGACGTGATCTGGATGGCCGTGCGTGTTGATGACGTATCGGATCGGTTTGTCGGTGCGGGCACGGATTGCCGCAAGCAGTTGTTGTCCCTCACGAACGCTGCCTCCGGCGTCGATCACCGCAACCGCGCTTTCGCCAATGATGAAACCGATATTGGCGATCGCACCTCCGTTCTCGGGTGTCATCAGTGCGGTTTTGCCGTTGTGCACGAATACGCCGGGCGCGATTTCGCTGACGGGCAATTCCGGTTGCTGCGCCTGCGATAAGGTTGATGCGCCGAGCACGGCAAGTGCAACAAGTAGCCAAGCGAGGCGAGCCATATTTCTGCCTCCGTTCATCACGAAGCGAGGTTGACAGCTTCATGCGTCGTCGCCAAGGCTGGTTTGCGTCGCAGCAAGCCCATCACGAACATTATCCTGTTGCACGCCACAATTGCGAAGCATAGCATTTTGCCTGTTTGCGGTATTAGTTGAAAATTGGCAAAGATTGGCAGGCCTAACGTGCAGCAGCCTTCGATGACAAATGCCGGACTGCATCGCTGGCTGTTGATGTCGCTTTTTGCGATCTCCGCAACGCTGGCAGGTTGCGGCATCTCGCGGGCACAGGTGAATGATGGCACCGATCTGTCAATCGAGCTCGTCGATCCCAAGGTATTGAGAGTATGCGCCGACCCGCGCAGCCTGCCGTTCTCGAACGAGAAAGGCGAGGGGCTCGAGAACAAGCTCGCCGAACTGTTCGCCCAGAAGCTTCAGAAAAAGCTCGACTATATGTACTTTCCGCAAGCGGCCGGTTTTGTTCGGATGACGCTTGCCGCTCATCGTTGCGACGTCATCATGGGTTTTCCGCAGGGCGGCGAACTCGTCCAGGGCACCAATCCCTACTACCGCACGGCCTACGCGTTGGTCACCATACAAGGCAGCGACCTTGACGCGGTCACGACGCTGGGAGACGAGCGCCTCAAAGGCAAGCGCATCGGCGTCGTCGCCGGAACGCCGCCTGCCACCAACATGGCTGCCAATGGCTTGATGACGGACGCCAAGTCCTACTCGTTGATGATCGATACGCGCTTCGATTCGTCGGCAGAAACCATGATCAACGATCTGATATCGGGAAGGATTGACGCCGGCATTCTGTGGGGACCGATAGCTGGCTTTCATGCCGGTAAAACAAACCCGCCGCTTCATGTCACACCGCTTGTCAAGGAAACGACGGGATCTCGGTTGGTCTATCGAATTGGCATGGGCGTTCGGCCGTCCGACCAGAATTGGAAACGGCTGCTCAATCGGTTGATTCAGGAGAACCAGCCGGCCATCAACAAGATACTCCTCGACTTCGGCGTTCCCTTACTCGATGAAGACGACCGGCCGATCGGCGTGGATACGGCGACGAAGTCACCATGATGGGGTGGTTCGTGGGGCTGGTCCTTGCGACGTTCGCATCTACGGTCCTCGCGCATGCGCAGGACCAGGTTGCCGAGCCCGACGGATACCGCACGGACAACTATCGCGCGCCCGTCCCTGCAACGCTCGCCGGCGCGCGCGTTCTGACGACCGCAGAGGCCGAGGTTATTTGGCGGGCCAAGACGGCTGTTTTCATCGACGTGCTGCCGCGCCCGCCAAAGCCGCAAAATCTCCCCCCCGGCACGATCTGGCGCGACCAAACTCGGTTGAACATCCCCGGCAGCATCTGGCTGCCGGACACCGGTTATGGAAAGCTGGCAGGAGCGACCGAAGATTATTTGCGGCGCGGGCTTAAGCGGGCTTCCGGCAGCAACAATGCCGCGCTGCTCGTGATCTACTGCCAGGAAAATTGCTGGATGTCCTGGAACGCAGCAAAACGCGTGCTGTCCTACGGCTATCCCAACGTGGCCTGGTACCCGGAAGGAACCGAAGGCTGGGACCGTGCCGATCTGCCGGTGTCAGAATCGCAGCCGGAGCCGCGGACAGATGAGGAAAGGCTATCTCCGCGCTAGCACGTACCGCGTGGAACCAGAGCCTCGGTCTATTCAGCAGAACTGATCAGCTCTACTCGAGCGGCATCACTGCTTTTGAAGCTTGGTGATGGTCTTGACGCCACTATGCTTGGGTTCAAATCGGAACGGTTGTTTCGTGCGCGCGAATGGCATGCGCGGATGGCCAGCAGGCAACATCCGCTATTCCATCTCCTGATGGATCATGCGGCCGAGTGCGAATAGCCGTTGCTCGATCGCGGTGGGCACCTCACAGACGAATTTGACCACACGCTGCCGGTCTTCAAAAATCCGCGTTTGCCAGACCAGTTGATTGCCGAGTTCGTCGATCTTGGGCTGATCGGGCGGGGATGCACCCTGCAGCGCCTGTAGTGCGAGCACATCAGACTGGATCTTGTCCGCAGCCTCGCGCTGCTTGCGGGTCACCCGTTCGAGCCCGCTCATGACCGACGAACGCTGGGCATTGAGGACATCGAACAGGCCGGCGAACAGGAGTTTGCCTGTCGTGATCTTTTCGACCGCCGAACCCGCCAGAAGTTCCGTGATCGCTTTCTCGGCTTCCTCAAGAGGAGTCCGTCTGGCGGCCAGTTTCGCCACCAGCGCGCTCACCTTGGCATCGTCCTTCCACTTGCTCTTGACGTCGTCGAGCGCTGGACCAGCCCAGACCGCGGCGAGTGATATCTCGGGCACCTTGGCCTGGGTGCACGGCCAATCCGGGTAGCGCGGATCGGCGGCGAGGCAAGGGGCGGTCAAAGCCGCCATGGCGAGCAACGTCCCGATCTTGATCTGCCACCTCATGTCTCGCCTCCGGCGGGCCCGCGGCGGATCAGGCCACGCGATGGATCGTAGGCGTAGATCGCACCGACCATGAAAGCTGCCGTGCAGCCGCCGACGATCGCCAGTGAAATCCAGTTGATCCGTTCGTACAACGCGAAGCGTATCAGTTCGACAGCATGTGTGAAGGGATTGAACAGGCAGACATAGTAGAGCAGGGGGCTTCCCTCCTGCACCCGCCATAGCGGATATAGCGCCGATGACGCGAAGAACATCGGGAAAATGACAAAATTCATCACACCGGCAAAGTTCTCGAGCTGCTTGATGCCGGAGGAGATCAGCATGCCGAGCGCGCCGAGCATCAAGCCCGACAGGATCAGGGCCGGCAGCACCGTGAGATAGCCGACCAGTGGCGGCGCGATGTCCCAGAGCCAGGCGATCAGCAGGAAGGCGTAGACCTGGAGCAGCGAGACAGCGGTTCCCGCAAGAAGCTTGCAGAATAGAAGATACCAGCGCGGCAGCGGGCTCACCAGCAAGGTGCGCATGTTGCCCATCTCGCGGTCGTAGACCATCGAGAGCGACGACTGCATGCCGTTGAATAGCTGGATCATCGCCATCAACCCGGGCGCGATATAGACCTCGTAGAGGATGTAGGTTTCGTATGGCGGGATGATGGAGATGCCGAGCACCTGACGGAAGCCGACGGCGAAGATGAAGAGCCACACCAGCGGCCTGACCAGCGCTGAAACAAAACGTTCGCGCTGATGCAGGAAGCGTAGCGCCTCGCGCCACACGATGCCGTTCAGGCAAGTGAGATATTCCAAGAGTGAGAAGCCGCTCTGGTCTTGCCTGACGGTCGTGGAGCTCATGGCGCAAGGCTCCCGGATTCCGCCGCAGCTCCGGTCAAGCGCATGAAAGCGGAGTTGACGTCATGAGCTGCAGCGTCCGCGATGATATGCGCGACCTGGCCATACGCAAGAACCCGGCCTTGATGTAGGACTACGAGGTCATCGCTGGGCACTATCTCGTCGAATAGATGGGTCGCCCATAGCACGCCAATGCCTTGCTCGGTAACGAGCTGGCGGACGTGGCCGAGGATGTCGGCGCGGGCCTTGACGTCGAGCCCGACGGTTGCCTCATCAAGCAGCAGCAGGCGCGGGCGATGCAGCAAGGCGCGCGCGATTTCAAGCCGCCGCATCTGGCCGCCCGAGAGGTCGCGGACCTTGCTTGCGGCGCGGTCGACAAGCCCGATGCGCGCGAGCAACTCCTGGCTGCGCAATCTTGCTTCGCGCCTGATGATGCCGTGCAAGGCGGCGTGGTAAAGCAGGTTTTGCGTCACCGAGAGGTCGAGGTCGAGCGTGCGCGGCTGGAACACGACGCCGAGCAGCCGTAGCGCTTCGCCTGGCGCAACGCTGACGTCGTGGCCGAAAATGCTGATACGTCCAGCCTGAATTCCAAACAGCCGCGTGACTAGGGAGAACAGCGTGCTCTTGCCGGCGCCATTGAGGCCAAGCAGCGCCGTGAAGCTTGCCTGCGCAACTGCGAAGTTGACGTCGACGAGCGCGCGCCGGGGCCCATACGAATGGCTGACGCCGCCGATCGACAATGCGGGTTTCTCGGCAGAATCGTGCCAGGGACCGATGTCCGACGGCACTTGGCTAGCGGAGGGAGCGATGGCTGCGGTCATGGCTGCGCAAACGTGATGCCCCAGGGCAGCTCGCCGACCTGGATTGTCTTGATCACCTTTTGCGCTGACACGTCGATCACCGAGACGTCGTTGGATACACCGTTGGTCACCAGCAGGTGTTTCTGGTCCGGCGTGAATGCCATGTGCCAGACCCGCTGGCCGACCAGAAGATACTTGGTGACCGCGTGGCTCGTGGCATCGACGACGGCAACGCGGTTGGCGGGGCCGAGCGCAATGAAGGCGGTCTTGCCGTCCTTGGTGATGCCGATGCCAACGGGCTGGATCGCCTCGCGCCGCAGGCCGGGAATGTTGAAGTTAATCTTGCCGGTAACCACGCGTTTGGCGGGATCGATGACCGATACAGTACCTCCGATCTCCGACGATACCCACAGTTCGGAGCCGTCACGCTTGAATTCGGCAAAGCGCGGCCGCGCATCGACCAGCACATTGGCGACGATCTGGCGCGTGGTGGTGTCGATGAAATGCGCCATGTTGGTGGTCTCTGAGGTGTTGATCAGAATCTTGCCGTCCGGGCTGATGGCCATGCCTTCGGGCTCGACGCCAACCTGGACGTCACCCACGCGGACGCGTTTTTCGAGGTCGATGACAGTTACCGTGTTGTCGTTCTCATTGGCGACATAGAGCATTTTGCCGGCGGCATCCTGGGTGAACAGTTCAGGATCGGGGCCGGAGGGCAGGGAGTCCACCACCTGTTGGGTCGCGACGTCGATCACCTCGATCTTGTCGTCATCGCCGACCGCGACCAGCACGAACTTGCCATTCCTTGTGAATTCGATGCCGCGGGGCCGCTGGCCGACCTTGATGGTCTTGGTGACGGTCCATTTGTCGGTATCGATCACGGACACCGTGTTACTTTTCTCATTCGACACATAGGCGATGAAGGCCGAGGCTGGCGTCGCGGATGCAAGCCACACAACCATTCCTGACAGCAGGTAACGACGCCACATGCGCGATCTCCGTCTTCAAGGCAGCTTGCATTTGGTTTCGGGCCGATCGACACCGAGCGTATCGAGTTCCGAGAATTGATGCAGGAATCCCTCCTGCGGCGAGACCGAGACGACCATGCGTCCGTCGACCAGCAAGACAGGCTGGCGAAGCTGCAGGTTCCAATCCCGAAGCGTGAGCCGCTGGCCCTTGAACGCCGCGATGGAAAAGTCCGGTCCCCTGAGAAAATCGTATACCGATCTGGGGGCGCCAGAGTTCGTACGCGACGCCGCCTCACCGATCATGCGCACTGCAGTCCAGGCTACCATGTCCAGTGCAGTCATACGCCGCGAATTCAGCTTCACAAAACGGCTTTGTATCTGTATCGCGCCCCATTGGTCATGCGCCGCGTCCCAACTGATCGGCACCAGACCCGCCGAGCCGGCGACCGGCCGCGGGTCCCACGTCCGGTAGGGCAGATAGGAAGCAAACACCTCGCTTTCGTCTGCCGCGACGAGAACGTCATAGACCGGCGCTTGCTGGCTGAAGACGGGTATTTGACGCTGGATCAGGGTCACGCCGCTGTCGGTACGACGGGCGCCGCCGGCATCTTCGAAGGTTCGCTCCTGGACAATTCTGGCGCCAAAGCGCGCCGCGGCGCGTCGCAGCGCCTCGGCGTAGAGCTTGTCGGCCTCATGCGAGCCGACCACCAGCAGCCAGCGCTTCCACTGCTTCCACACCAGATATTGAGCAAGTGCGTCCGCGAGCATCGTGCGGGTCGGGGCAACATGGATCACGTTGACGCGGCAATCCTGCTCGCGCAGCCGGTCGTCGATCGAACCGGCGTTAAACAGCACGGTTTTGCTGTCGCGGAGCGCGTCGGCGGCCTTCAACAGCGCATCTGGGGGAAGATCGGCGATGATAAAGCCGTTACGGCCAGCGAGCGCCGTTGCCGCCTTGGCGACATCCTGGCCCTCCTGGAGCCGAACCTCTTCGAGCGTGAAGCGCTGATTGAGGAACTTGCCGGTGGTGTTGTTGTCGTCGATCGCGAGACGCGCACCGGCAATACCGTCATTCCCCGCGGGCTGCTCGACCAGGGACAATTTCGATTTGACGCCCGCGTGGCCGAGATAGCCGATGCCGATCTCGACCGGGTCGGCCGCGAGCGCGTGAGTCGCCACGACGCTCAAGCCGACCGCACCGACCAACCATCGGATCATGGAAGCTCCCTGAGATTCCTCCTCGACTTGACGACGATGGAGGAAGTCTCTGATTTGCAAGAATTCTTGTCTTGAAACATGACCGAATTGTCTTAGCTTGCAAGTCCACATTTTGTCGGTGCGCCAAAAATGGATCGTTCTGGTCACATGAGAACGCTGTTAGTCGTCGCCTTACTGACGCTGGCGATTTCGGTGCCGGCGTGTGCCGACCCACCTAAACTCGCGGTGTTCGATTTCGAACTGATCGATACCAGCCTTCAGGGGGAGGTGAGCGGACCGCGGGCCGACGAGCATGACCGGCTGATGCGGGTCGGCGATCAGGTGCGCAAGGAACTTGCCGAATCCGGCAAGTTCCATCTGATAGATGTTTCTCCGGTCAATGCTGCAGCGCACGGCAGCAATCTGCAGGCCTGCGGCGGTTGCGCTGTGCAATATGCGCAGCAACTCGGTGCCGATCTCGCCATCACGGGTACGGTGCAAAAGGTCTCGAACCTCATTCTCAACATCAACATCTACTTGCGCGACGTCCATTCCGGTCGGCTCATCACTTCGATGAGCGCCGATTTTCGCGGCAATACCAACGAAACCTGGTCGCGCGCGGCAAGCTACCTTGTGCGCAATCGGCTGCTCGCGCCCAATTACGGTGCGCCCCAACCAAAATAGGCAGGCCAAGTTCAGGCTTTCAAACGCGCGGCGTGCCAGCGCAGATGATCGCTCATGAAGGTGGAGATGAAGTAATAGCTGTGGTCGTAACCGCCCTGGCGGCGCAGGGTGAGGGGGACGTTCGCCTTCTCGCAGACAGCTTGCAGCAGTTCCGGACGAAGTTGCTCGGCCAGAAACGGATCAGCGTCGCCATAGTCCACCAGAAAATCTGAAAATCGGGCGCCAGCCTCGATCAGCGCAACTGCATCATGCCTGCGCCAGGCTTCCCTGTTGCCGCCGAGATAGCCTCCCAGCGCCTTGATGCCCCACGGCACTTGCGAGGGAGCAACGATCGGCGCAAATGCGGTGGCGGCGCGGTAACGATCGGGACGGCGTAACGCTGCCGTCAATGCACCGTGGCCACCCATGGAGTGACCGAGGATAGTTTGCCGCTGGGCATCGACCGGAAATTGTTCGGCGACCAATTTCGGCAGTTCTTCCGTGACATAGCTCCACATGCGGTAATTACGCGCAAACGGCTCTTGCGTCGCGTCGACATAAAAGCCGGCGCCGAGCCCGAAATCGTAGGCGCCGGCGGGATCGCCAGGCACATCGTCGCCGCGCGGACTGGTGTCGGGCGCGACAAAAACCAACCCAAGTTCGGCGCAGGAGCGGCGGTATTCGCCTTTTTCCGTCACGTTGGCGTGGGTACAGGTCAGTCCCGACAGATACCAGACCACCGGCAGCTTCGCTCCATCCTGATGGGGAGGGACATAGACCGAAAAGGTCATGTCCGTCTTTGTCTCTCGACTGGCGTGTTTGTACACGCCCTGCACGCCGCCATACGATTCATTGAGTGAAACGGTCTGAATTGTCATGACCTTACGACTCCAGCGCCGCGCGGCGCCATGTCAAGCCACGCCGTTCTCGATTGCCAACCGCACCAGTTCGGCTGATGTGCGCACGCCGAGCTTCTGGCGCATGATCGAGGAGGTATTGGCGACTGTTTTGTAGGAGGAATGGATCAGCCACGCGATCTCGGACAGGCTTTTGCCTGCGCTGAGCAGACGCAATATCTCCATCTCGCGCGAGGTCAGTTTCGAAAGCGGGCTCCGGGCAAACGCGGGTCCGGCGAATGCGATGCTTCGCGCGGTCGCCGGCTGCAAATAAACCCCGCCGTTTCCGACTTCACGGATAGCCTCAACAAGATCCTGGGGATCACCGGTTTTGGAGACATAACCCTTGGCTCCGACTTCGATGGCGCGTGCGGCGAATACCGGATCATCGTTCATGCTGAACATAATAATACGTGCCGACGGATCGCGCCCGAGGATGCGCCGCGCCAATTCAAAACCCGACACGGTCGGCAAGTTGATATCGAGAACGCAGATATCTGGATGCTGCTCACCAAAGGCGCGCTCGCCACTCCCCGCGTCGGAGGCTTCCAGGATCTCGATCTCGGGGTCGTCGGCGAACAACGCACGGCACCCCGAAGCAACGATGGGATGATCATCTACGATCAGAACGCGCATTGGCATTGGTCCCGAATACCCGCGTCGGTTTCGTTGCTGCACCGCATCATATCGAAGCGCTACAGATGTCGGCGCGACGCTTCCTTCGACAGGTCATGCAACGCGAGCGATGGTGCTGTACGCTTCAATTAGATAGCTGCATCATTTATCTGTCAACGCTCCCCTCGATGGGGAACCGCGGACGCTATGCTCGTGGACAAACGCTATGTGGCAAAAGCTTTCCTTACGCTCCCGGATCAACTTGCTTCTCGCGCTTGTTCTCACCCTTGGTTTAGCCATTAATATTGCGCGGCTTGTGCTCGAGGCGGGGCCCCGTGTTCAGGCCGAAGATCAAAGCGTCATCCGCTTGGCGCGTGAATTTATTGAAACGATCGTCGCAGGACTTGACGAGGTACCCGACCCAGAAGCGCGGTTGAACCAGATTGTTCACGACCTCAATCGGCTGCGCCACGTCAGCATCACGCGGCAGAGTAATGTGGCCGATGGATCGGGCAGAACTGACCGGCCCGACAACAATGACGATGCACTTTCGCCGCCGGCATGGTTCGTTGCGCTTGTTCACCCCGAAAAGACCACCGTGGATGTCCCGATTTCGATCGGGGGAACGCCAGGCTCACTCCTGATCACCTCCCACCCGAACGATGAGATGGCCGAGATCTGGGACGGGATCGTCACCCAACTCCGGATCGGATCAGGGATCGCGATCGTTCTTTTCCTCATCACGAGCATGATTGTTAGCCGCGCGCTTGCACCCATTGAGACGCTTTCGGAAGCGATGACGAAGATCAAATCCGGAGGCTACGATACCCGCGTAAAGCCGGACGGCCCGCCGGAACTTGCTGCAATCTGCGAAAAATTGAATCAGCTAGCGGCCGCGTTGGGAGCTGCCGTTGACGACAAAAGGCGCCTGGCCGAACGCGTGGTCTCGCTGCAGGACGTCGAACGGAAGGAAATCGCGAGCGAATTGCACGATGAATTTGGACCCTATCTCTTTGCGTTGCGGGCACATGCCAGCGCGCTTGTGCGGATCGCAGCTGCGAGCGAACCGAACGTGGAGGCTGCGCGAAAGCACGGCAGTGCCATAATGGAACAAGTAAATGCCTTGCAGCAATCCAATCGACGGGTTCTTGAAAAGCTTCGGCCGGTAGGACTATCGGAACTCGGTCTTCGCGAGGCGCTCGATGCGCTCCTGCGTTTATGGGGTGAGTCGAACCCCGGCGTGGTTATCGAAACGGCAATTTCGCAGTCGCTCGGCGAGACCGGAGAGACGGCCGATTTGACGATCTACCGCACCATTCAGGAAGCCCTGACAAATGTCTTTCGCCATGCGAGCGCTACCTGCGTCAACGTAACCGTTGAACCCACCGAGCTGCTTTCGGGGCTGACGCGCACGAGCCGCGGCGGCGCTCGGGTGCGGGTGCGCGATAACGGCAGCGGATTGAGGCCGGACCACAAGCTTGGCCTTGGCCTGACCGGGATGCGCGAGCGGATATTGGCGCTGGGTGGGTCGCTGACGATTGCCTCCGGGGATAGCGGAGTAACGGTCGAGGCCGTGGTTCCCAAGGACGTGCGTTGCTGATCCGGGAATTTTTCCCGGTTTGTTCGGGAAGAAAGCGCCGTGTGGAGCCGTACGTTTTGAATGGTGCGCCACTTGGGCCACGCACTAGTATCATCCGCACGTAACCGGCAGACGCCAATATAGCCGGAAGGGAATGGGATGAGGCAAATGGGCGCTCGATTCCTGTTTATCGGGACGATATCGATATGCCTCGTTCCCAGGATCGACTGTGCTCAAGCCCAAACCGCGCCCGAAGGCAGCGAGGTCCTGCCCGCCATCGAGGTAATTGCCCCGGCGGCAGGCGCTAAACCGGCCCGCAACAGAAGCGCGCCTCGGGCCGCCAGAAACTTGCGCAGGGTCTTTGTCTACCCGACCGCGCCGACGCCGACGGCCGGCTCGGGAATGGATGTCGACAAGGTGCCGGCAAGCATCAATGCGTTTGGCGCCGGGCAAATTGCCCGCATCGGCTCGCTGAACATCGCGGATGCGCTGCAACAACAGGTGCCGGGCACCGTTGTCAGCGAAGTTACCGGCAATCCATTTCAGCCGGATATCCAATTTCGCGGTTTTGTCGCATCGCCCGTCGCCGGCACCCCCCAGGGACTGGCGGTCTACCAGAACGGGGTGCGCGTCAACGAAGCGTTCGGCGACATCGTCAACTGGGACTTGATCCCGACGGCCGCGATAAGATCAGTCACTGTCGTGACCAACAATCCCGCGTTCGGCCTCAACGCATTGGGCGGGGCGGTCAACGTGCAGATGAAGGATGGCTTCAACTATCGCGGCGCAGAGATCAACACGATGGGTGGCTCGTTCGTCCGCGTCCAGAGCTCGGCGCAGTGGGGAAAAGAGGTCGACAATTTTGCCGTGTATGGCGCCCTCGAAGGATTGCACGACGGAGGATTCCGCAATTTTTCGGCGTCGAATGTTCGCCGCTTTTACGGGGATGTCGGCTACAGGAGCGATGCCAGCGAATTTCACCTCAGTGTAGGCGTCGCCAATAACAATTTCGGCGCGGCAGCGACGGTGCCGGTCGAACTGCTCCAGCAATCCTGGGGTGCAACCTACACCACGCCGCAGACCACAGCCAACCGGGTTGGTTATCTCAATCTGACGGGAAAGGTCGAGGTCACTCCGACTTGGACGATCGAAGGAGCGGCGCATGTCCGCGTGTTCCAGCAGAAGACGGTGGATGGAAATCCGACCGCCACGGAGCCATGTGCCGCCGATCCGGCACTGCTTTGCTTCAATGACGACAGCACGCCGGGAAATGGCCTCAACGGAGCCCAACTCGTAAATTCCTTCGGTCCCACTGCCGTGCTGGGACAGATCGACCAGACAACAACCCGCTCGACGACGACGGGTGCGTCCTTGCAGGCAACCAACACCGACCAGTTATTCGGACACAACAATCAATTCACGGTCGGCGCCAGTTTCGACTCCGGTGTCACCCGGTTCGGGGCCAGTGCGGAATTGGGAACCATCGGCTCGAACTACGTCGTCAGCGGCAGCGGCATATTTCTCGGACCATCCGGTAACCCCATCGCGATCGGCCCGGTTTCGCTTCGAACCACCAACCGCTACACCGGCCTCTACGCACTCGACACCTTCGACGTCACTGACACGTTTTCGATCACAGCGGGCGGCCGGTTCAACCATGCGCGCATCGAGCTTGAGGACCAAATCGGTGTCGCCCTCAATGGCACCCACACGTTCAGCCGCTTCAATCCGACCATCGGCGGCACCTACAAGATCACGCCCGGTTTGACGGCTTATGCTGGGTATTCCGAGGCCAATCGCGCACCGACCCCGCTGGAACTCGCATGCTCAGATCCTGCGCGCCCCTGTCTCATCGCCGCGTTCCTCATCGCTGATCCGCCGCTGAAACAGGTCGTCTCCCGTACCGTGGAGGCCGGTCTGCGCGGTAGCAAGGACCTGAACATAGGCACGCTGGGATGGAAGCTCGGCGTATTCCGCTCGGACAACAAGGATGACATCCTCGCGATACCAAGTCCGGAATTGCAGGGATTTGGTTATTTCCAGAATGTGGGGTCGACGCGACGCCAGGGCATCGAGGCGCAGGTCAACCTCACATCGAAGGCGTTGCAGCTATATGCCAGCTATGCGCTCGTGGACGCGCGCTTCCTCGATCCTCTGCAGGTTGGTTCCGCCAGTCCGTTCGCTGATGTCAACGGTAACGTTCAGATTCTGCCGGGCAATCGAATTCCGGCGATCCCTCGCAATCGGGTCAAGGCCGGGATCAATTATTCCGTCACCGACGCTTTCAAGGTTGGAGGCGATGCGTTGTTCGTCGGCAGCCAGTACTTTGTGGGCGACGAATCCAATCAGGCGCAACGGCTGCCATCATATGCGGTTTTCAATCTCCACGCTTCGTATCAGATCGACAAGACGTTCCAGATCTACGCGCGCGCGGACAATGTCTTCGATAATCGATATGCGACCTACGGGACATTCTTCGATACCGGTGACGTGCCTAATTTCGCCAATGGCGGCGCGCCCTTCACGGATCCGCGTTCGCTCAGCCCGGCGCGGCCGCGCGCCTTCTATGCGGGCCTGAAGGCTACATTCTGAAAATTGACGTCGTGCCGAGGTCCGGCCGCAGCCGGTCTATTCTAGCCGGGTCCAGCTGATATAGCCAATCCACCCGACCGCCATCGCCGAAAGAATCCACAACACGATAATTGCGATCATTCCCGCTCTGCTCACCGGGCTTTGCCCGACCGCGTCCACTTTGGCGCGACATTCAACCATGACTTCTTCAGGAATGAGCGAAACCACCAGCCAGATGCCGAGGGGCAGGATGATCAGTTCGTCGAGATAGCCGACGATCGGAATGAAGTCTGGAATGAGGTCGATAGGGGAAAGTGCGTATGCAGCAATGGCCATAGCGAAAACCTTCGCGTACCACGGCACGCGCTGGTCTCGGGAAGCGAGATATAATGCGTGACCGTCTCGGTTGAGACCTCGTGCCCAGGTTTTGATACGAGAGAGCATTGAGCTTTCCTAAAAGCGCCAGATTTCAAGTACCATAGCAGGGGTTGGTCAGGTTTGCAGCCCGAGCTCTAGCAGCAGCTACGTGTTACAGCCTCTGAAGTTGCAGGATGAACTGAACTCCGGCGCCATCGGCTCGTCCGATCAGAGCGCGCTCCGCGCTGACCGACATCAACTCCTCGCTTCACTGGCCCCCATCGCGCCGTCCGTCCGGAGCAAAATACGGACGAGAGCAAGCCCGTGGACATTAGAGTCGAGTGGTTCGGGTCTGGCGCATCCGCGCTGATCGAAATTAAGTGGCTGGGGAGGTCTGTGGCGCAGTCGCCGGAAGCCTTTTCCGGTCCCGACATATACCGAGTATAGAACTGATCGTGCCCAGAAGGGCGCCAATCAGCTCGCCGATTGCACGGACCGCGAAGTGCGGCACTCGAATGCAAGTGTGCCGCGGGGCCATCTCGTCGTCTTACGCGAGACGAAAGAATTTGCGGGCGCAAGGGATTGTCTAGAGAACGACGATGCTTTGCGCTTTGCGGCGGATGACATCGTGCACAATTCTGATCATTCGGTGACCCGATCGGACTTCGCGCCGCCATATCGGTTTTCATGAAGCTGCCCGAGTCCTGGTTCGTTGCCGCATAGGCAATTATCCGTTGCCGAGCTCGAGCGGCAAGATATCGATCTTCGATGGCTGCTTCGGGCTCCGCGCGCCCGGGAGCATTCAGCGACCGGCGTCTGGAGCCCTTTCTGCCCTGCAACTTCACCTAATCCAAACGTGGGAAAAACCTCAAAAACTTGTCTAATCCTACAGCGAGCACGCTTTCGCGCGGGCCGCGAGAAATAGGGTGAGCGATCTCGTTGACGGCTGCAAGCTGCGGCAAGCGGAACACCATCGGCATCTCGAAAAGCTCGCCGGCAATATCCGGTCCACTTTCCTGGATCATCGCAGTGCCGTGAACATCATCCGGCAGAACGTGCATCGCGAAAGCCGCCTGATGACCGATACCGCCGCGCGCTACAAGTTTGCACCCGGTTGCCAGTCATGAAATGGTCGATCACTCAAGTACGAGTGGAAGCGCGGCGACGTTGGTACGATCCGAAAGGCGGAATCGCCCCGAAGGAATTCGCCGACATGGCGGTCGAGCTGTTCCTGCACGGCTTCTCGTCTGGTGGGGCTAAGAAACTTGCCCCGGTGACCCGGCGCGAGAAAGCTTAGCTGAATCGCACTTCGGTGTTTCCTGCGAAGATCTCTTGAGACGGCATCTCGCTCCTTCGGTGGAGAAAGTGGACGCGCACCCCACGATATGCCGCTTTCCCGATTCCCGACGTCACCAACTTTGCGCGATAGTTCGCGGATTGTGCTGGAATTATGTTGATACTCAACCATACTATCAATGCGAAGGGTGCGTCGATGAACCTGTCCATGTCGCTGCGAACCTCTGCCATGCGGCTTCCCAAGCATCCCGCGATTACGGCGGGTGGGACTACGCAATCCTATGGCGTTCTTGAGGACCGTGTGGGGAGATTGGCCGCCGGTTTGAAGTCGCGACTGCGGCTGGCTCGTGGTAGCCGCGTCGGCCTCGCGATGGAGAACAGCGCCGACTACCTAATGATCCTCTATGGAGTCTGGCGCGCAGGCTTGGTGGCCGTGCCGATGAACGCCAAGCTACACGCCAAGGAGATATCGTTCATCCTTCGCAACTCTGACTGCAAGCTGTGTTTCGCGACGCCCGACGTCGCCGAGCGCTTGGGCAGCGAGAGCCGCGGTAACCTGCCCCGGATCGTGGTAGCGGGAACACGAGACTTGGAGCAGCTTCTTGCGAATGAGCCGGTCACGGCGGTCGCGAGCGCGCCTGAGGATGAAGCCTGGCTGTTTTATACCAGCGGTACCACTGGGCGGCCCAAGGGCGCGGTCCTGTCGCACCGCAATCTGATGTTCATGAGCCACTGTTACTACGCCGATATCGACCATGTCGACGAGCGTGACGTCAAGATCCATGCTGCGCCGCTGTCGCATGCCTCTGGCCTGTATGCCATCCCGCACCTGGCCAAGGGATCGCATCAGATCGTTCTGGCAGGTTCCTTCGACCCGGACCAAATCTACGACCTGCTGGCGCTGCATGAGAATGTAACCCTGTTCGGCGCGCCGACTATGGTCACCCGGCTGGTCAATCATGGCCGCGCCGGCACGGCTGCGGTCAAAAACCTCAAGACACTCTATTTTGGCGGCGCGCCGATGTACGTGTCGGACCTCGAGCGGGCTCTGGAACTATTTGGCCCACGCCTGACGCAGATCTATGGACAGGGCGAGTCCCCCATGACGATCACCAGCTCGCCGAAACATCTGCTCGGCCAGAGCTGTCGCCCGCGCCGCGAAGCGCTGCTGGCGAGCTGCGGGTTCGCGCGGACCGGCGTGGAGGTCAAGGTCGTCGACGAGAACGGACAACCGGTGGGCGCTGATGAAATAGGGGAGGTAATTACACGGTCGGACTGCGTGATGCAGGGCTACTGGGACAATGCCGAAGCCAATGCCAAGTCGCTGCGCGACGGCTGGCTTTGGACCGGAGACCTTGGGTCGATGGACGCCGAGGGCTTCTTGACACTCAAAGACCGCTCCAAGGACATGATCATTTCAGGTGGGTCCAACATCTATCCTCGCGAGCTGGAGGAAGTCTTGCTGAAGCATCCGAGCGTCCTCGAATGCGCGGTGATTGGCGTGCCGGATGCCGAGTGGGGCGAGGTTGTCACGGCGTTTGTGTCCCTGCGACCTGGACACGAGGTGAGCGATGTTGCGCTCGATCGACTCTGCCTGGACAATGTCGCGCGTTACAAGCGGCCCAGGAGTTACCATCGCGTCGAAGTTTTGCCGAAGAGCAGTTATGGCAAGATTCTGAAGACGGAGCTGCGGGCGCAAGTCGCGGCGAACCGAATCAAGGAGGAGCCCGATGGCTGACATTCGTGTCGACAGGCAAGGGGCGGTGTGGCTGGTCACAATTGACCGCGCCAAGAAAATGAACTCGCTCGATTTTGCCGCGCACGAGGCGCTGGTCGATGTCTGGCGCGCCTTCGATGCTGACGATTCGGCTCGTGTCGGCGTCATCACCGGCGCCGGAGACAAGGCGTTCTGCGCGGGCGCCGACCTCAAGACTTATACGATGTCGTTCGCAACCCTGCCGCCGCACGAGTTCCGCCGCAAATGGGTCGACGGCGTCGGCCTCGGCGGAATTACGCGGGGCATGGAGATCGACAAGCCGCTGATCGCCGCCGTTAACGGCTTCGCAATCTCTGGCGGATTGGAGATCGCACTCGCCTGCGATCTCCGCTTTTGTTCCGACAACGCTGAATTCGCGTTGCAGGATTCGAAGTGGGGCTTTCACGCCTGCGATGGCGGTCTGGTGCGGCTGCCGATGATCGTCGGCCTCGGCAACGCGATGGAGATGATTCTTTCCGGTGAAAGGATCGATGCCGCGTCCGCGCATCGAATCGGCCTCGTCAACCGTGTCTGGCCGCAGGCCGAACTGCTGACGAAGGCGCTCGACTACGCCCAGATGCTGGCACGGCGGGCGCCGCTGGCGCATCGCTTTGCCAAAGCGACGATGCGGAGAATGGTCGGGATGCCGTTTGCCGACGCGCTGAAGACGGAGGTGCGGTCGTTTTATGATCTCGGCCAGTCGGAGGATCTAACGGAGGGAACGCAATCGTTTCGCGAGCGACGCGATGCAAATTTCAAGGCCAGGTAGCGATAGCGGTACCACAAAGAAGCAAGTCACCCGGGAGGAACAAGATATGAAAAAAATTAGCGCGACCTTAGGTGCAATTCTCACATCGGCCGCACTCGGCGGTGCGAGCTTCGCCGCCGAGGTGAAGGTCGGCGTGATCATGGGCCTGAGCGGCCCGCCGGCCATCGTCGACTTCGGCGAAAGCTATCTGCAGGGCATGAAGCTCGCACTTAAGGACTATTCCGCCGCCGGCAAGCACAAAGTCGAGTTCATCATTTATGACGACGAAGCCAATCCGCAGAAGGCCGTTTCGCTGGTTCAGCGGCTGTTACAGAGCGACAAGGTTCCGCTCATTATTGGTACCGTGTCGAGCGGCAACGTCCTTGCGTTCGCACCGATCGTCCAGAAGGCCGGCGTGCCGTTGATTGCGGGCCCTGCGATCGCATCCAACATCACATCCCAGTTTATCGATGAGAAACCGAGCTTCATCTTCCGCTGCTCGATGGTCGAGAAGTTCCAGATCGAAGGCATGCTCGACTGGGGTGTAAAGACATTCAAGAAGATCGGCCTCGTCCATTCGACCACGGGCTACGGCAATTTCGCGGCAAAGGAGATCGCGGATGGCATCAAGGCCCGCGGAGTCAACCTCGTCGCAGTGGAAGCCGTGGCGCCGAACGTTTCGGATCTGACGCCGCAGATGCTGAAGATGAAGGAATCCGGTGCCGAGCTTGTGCTCAACTTCCATGAGTCGTTCGAACTGGTATTCCGGCCGATGTCGAAGATTGATTACAGGCCGACGATTGCCGGTAACTGGGGGTTGTCGTCGCTGAAAGTGCGCGACATCGTCGGCGCGAAGGAGATCGAGGGAACGGTCATGGGCCAGGCCCTCGATCTGTCACTCGATGCCCCGAAGGCCTTCGTCGCGCGTATGGAGAAGGAGTACGGCAAGGAGTTCCGCTGGCCGGTGCTGGCAGCCTTGGGCTACGATGCGGCGCAAGTCGCGCTCAAGGCGCTCGACACGGCCAAGTCCATGGAGGCGGAAGCGATCCGTGATGCGCTGGAGGCGGTTGACGGCATCAAAGCGATCTCGGCGGCGCCGGCCAAGCCATACGGGCCCAAGGATCACGAGTGTCTCGACCGGGAGCACGTCTTTCTCGGAGTTTGGAAGGACGGGGCCGTCGTTCGCCTGAAGTACTGATTGAGGCGTC
>LNFM01001092.1_pt1 | contig 78853 bp, 80 predicted proteins | sample 596031 | NCBI WGS metagenome assembly LNFM01 (sample SAMN04254537, study PRJNA301005) | activated carbon metagenome | isolation source: dual media filters at the Ann Arbor, Michigan drinking water treatment plant | place: USA: Ann Arbor | reverse complement strand
AGACGTCTAGTGTCAGACTCGGTAGAGCTGTCGCAGAGTAAGCCAAGGCGTGTTCGATCCCGTCTATATGACCTGACAGGGCGCAGAGCGCAAGATCGAAGCCTATAGGCAACCGCTAGAAATATTCGAAATCGCGTGATTTTTTGCGAGCGGCAGGCATGTCGCCTACTGTCATTATGAACATTAGGGAGCGTCGCGGCAGTTCACGGCAGTTAATCGGTCCCGTTTGATTTCGGGTTACCTAATCAACTTCATTTTTAGTCTTCACTTCATCTTGGCAAACGGACAAAACGCCGGTGATAGGCCGCTTTCGTTGCAGCTGCCACCTCCGTGCGTTCAAGTGTGGCGTTCGAGGGCAGTTGCATCATGCGGGGCCTCACCGTATAACGCCGCCCGGAGCCGTCCGGCAGGGCATGCCGTGGCGGCTTTCATGCTTCAACACAAGAGAACGGCAGCGCGCCTTGGGGCCCACGCCCCAGACCGATCGTTGCCCGCCGGCTTTACGCCGGCCACTAGAAAGGAAAGCCAAATGCCCAAGATGAAGACCAAGAGCGGTGCCAAGAAGCGATTCCGTTTCACGGCGACCGGTAAAGTGAAGGCGGGTGCTGCTGGTAAGCGGCACGGCATGATCAAGCGGACGGCGAAGTTCGTGCAGAAGGCGCGCGGCACCATGGTGCTCAACGACTCGGATGCCGGCATCGTCAAGAAGTACATGCCCTACAACCGCTGAGCAGACGCGGGCCTTTGATGGCCGGCTGACCCCATTTTACCGATCGAAACGGAGCACTCCCATGGCACGCGTCAAGCGCGGCGTTACCGCCCACGCAAAGCACAAAAAAGTTCTGAAGGCTGCGAAGGGCTATTATGGCCGCCGCAAGAGCACCATCCGCGTTGCGAAGCAGGCCGTCGAAAAGGCGCTGCAGTATAACTTCCGCGACCGCAAGAATAAGAAGCGCACGTTCCGCGCGCTCTGGATCCAGCGCATCAACGCCGCTGCCCGCGAGCACGGCCTGACGTACGGACGCTTCATCGATGGCCTGACGAAGGCCGGCATCGAAGTTGACCGCAAGGTCCTGGCCGACATCGCTGTGAAGGACAACGCCGCGTTCAAGGCGCTCGTCGACAAGGCTCAGGCCGCGCTGCCGAAGGCTGCCTGATTTTTCAGGCGATCACGACACACTGACGAGGCCGGGGATGAGACATCCCCGGCGCGCTTTCTCCAAAACCTGCCGTTTCATCGCGCCCTGCGGGGCTCCTTCGGCGCGCTCCTCATAATCGAGGCGTGCCTCGCGCCAGACCCGCGGACGGGATGACGGGCATCCGCTTTTCCGGAGCCGTCCTGCATGTCATCTGGCACTGATCTTTCCCGCCTTGAAGACGATGTGCTGACGGAGGTTGCCGGAGCCGGCGATCTCGCGGCGCTTGATGCCGTGCGCGTATCGGCGATCGGCAAAAAGGGCCGGATTTCCGAACTGATGGCGCAGCTCGGCAAGTTGCCGGCGGAGGAGCGCAAGGCGTTTGGCGCGGCGGTGAACGCGCTGAAGACCAAGGTTTCCGACGCGCTGGATGCACGCAAGGCGACGCTCGAGACTGCAGCGCTTTCGGCGCGGCTTGCCAGCGAGCGTGCGGACGTGACGTTGCCGGTGAGGCAGGGCGCGGAACAGATGGGCCGCATTCATCCGGTGAGCCAGGTCCTCGACGAGTGCATCGAGATCTTCGCCGATCTCGGGTTTGAGGTCGCGGAAGGTCCGGATATCGAGACGGACGATCTCAATTTTACGAAGCTCAACATTCCAGCCGAGCACCCCGCGCGGCAGGAACACGACACGTTCTATTTTAACCCGAAGCCGGATGGGTCGCGGCTGCTCCTGCGCACGCATACAAGCCCGGTGCAGATCCGAACGATGCAGGGCAAGACGCCGCCGATCCGGATCATCGCGCCGGGTCGGGTCTATCGCTGCGACAGCGACCAGACACATACGCCAATGTTCCACCAGATCGAAGGTCTGGTGATCGATGAGAAAACGCACATGGGGCACCTGAAGTGGGTGCTGGAAGAATTCGCGAAGGCGTTCTTCGAAGTCGATAACGTGACGATGCGTTTTCGCGCGTCGCACTTTCCGTTCACCGAGCCGTCGATGGAAGTGGACATTGATGCGTCGGCGATCGGGAAGCCGGGCCAGTGGCTGGAAATTCTGGGTTGCGGGATGGTGCATCCCAACGTTCTCGCCAACTGCGGGCTCGATCCGGACAAGTACCAAGGCTTTGCCTTCGGCATGGGGCTCGACCGCATTACGATGCTGAAATACGGCCTGCCGGATCTGCGCGCGTTTTTCTCCGCCGATCTGCGCTGGCTGCGCCACTATGGATTTTCGCTGCTCGACCAGCCGACGCTCGGCGGCGGGCTTTCGTCGTAACGCGCGGAGATAGAGCCCATGGCGCTCGCCATTCCGCTGATCATCATGACGGTGGCGCTGCTTGTCGCGTTCGGGCTCGGCTCGGCAATGGGACCGCGGCCGCTGAAGCAGCAGCAGTTGGTGGGGGCGCTTGGCGTAGCCGCCTTGATGCTGCTGCCGCTCGCCTACGATGCGGCCATCTTTGACGGTAATTGCTATGCGCTCGACGGGTCCGTTACGCCGTGTTCGCTGGGCGAGCGGCTGGGCCAGAGCTTCGTATCCGGATTTGCCTTCACGCTTGCACCCGCGCTGCTGTGGGTGCTCGTCTACGTCATGGCGATCAACGCCAACAAGAGCCGCTGAACGGAACATTTGCGATGAAATTCACGCTGTCCTGGCTGAAAGAGCACCTGAAGACGACGGCTACGGTCGAGGAGATCGCGACCAAGCTTTCGGCCATCGGGCTGGAAGTGGAGAGCGTCGAGGATCCCGGTGCGACGCTCGGGGCGTTCACTGTGGCGCGGATCGTGGAGGCGAAGAAGCATCCCAATGCCGACAAGCTGCAGGTGGTGCAAGTTGAGATCGCCAAGGGGCAGCCGCTGATGGAGGTGGTGTGCGGGGCGCCGAATGCGCGTGTGGGTCTTGTGTCCGTGTTCGCGCCGCTTGGCACGTACATTCCGGGGTCGAAGATCACGCTGGAGAAGAAGCCCGTTCGCGGGGTCGTCTCGAACGGCATGATGTGTTCGGCGGCCGAACTCGAACTGTCGGATGAGAGCAACGGTATTCTGGAACTGGATGCCTCGCTCGCCGACAAGGTGGGCAGCCGGTATATCGATGTCGCTGGTCTCAACGATCCAGTGTTCGAGGTGAAACTCACGCCGAACCGGCCGGACTGCACGGGCGTGCGCGGCATTGCGCGCGATCTGGCGGCGGCAGGGCTCGGCACGCTGAAGCATGAGCCGCGCATTCACGGCGTTGAAGGCGCGAAAGATTGCCCGATCGATGTGAAGCTGGAGTTTCCCAAGGATGCGGAGAGCGCGTGCCCCGTGTTCGCGGCGCGTCTTGTGACGGGGCTCAAGAACGGGCCGTCGCCGGAGTGGCTGCAAAACCGGCTGAAGGCCGTGGGCATGCGGCCGATCAATGCGCTCGTCGATGTGACGAACTACATTTCGAATGAGCATGGGCGGCCGCTTCATGTTTATGACGCCGACAAGCTGAAAGGTGCAATTCGCGCGCGGCTCGGCAAGGCCGGTGAATCCTTTCTGGGCCTCGACGGAAAAGAGTATGCCGTTGACGAGACGATGTGCGTGATCGCCGACGACAGCGGCGTGCTCGGCCTTGGCGGCATTATGGGAGGAGAAGCATCCGGCTGCACAGAGACGACGAAAAACGTGCTGATCGAGAGTGCATGGTTTGATCCGGTGCGGACGGCTGCGACGGGCCGCAAGACGGGTCTCGTGACTGATGCGCGCTACCGGTTCGAGCGTGGCGTCGATCCGCAATCGGTATTGCCGGGGCTCGATCTGGCGACGCAGATGATCGAAAAGTTCTGCGGCGGGACGCCCTCGAAAACGAAGGTGGCCGGCAAGGTTCCCGAGACGGCGCGCGTGATCGAGTTCGACACCGACCGGGTGGCGAAGCTGTCGGGCATCGCGATCGAGACAGCGGAAGTCCGGCACATTTTGGAAGCGCTTGGCTGCACGCTCGACGGACATGGGCATCAGATCACAGTGACGACGCCGACGTGGCGTCCGGACATTCATGGACCGGCCGACCTCGTTGAAGAGGTCGTACGGATCGCGGGACTTGACCGCATTCCATCGACGCCGATGGAGCGGACAACGGGGATCGCGAAACCGGTTCTGACCGAGCGGCAGAAGCGGGCGCGGCGGGCGCGCAAAACGCTGGCGGCGCGCGGGCTTGTCGAAGCGGTCACGTGGTCGTTCCTGCCGCGTGGGATCGCCACGCATTTCGGCGGCGGATCCGATGCACTGGAATTGGCGAACCCGATTTCGGCAGATTTGTCGTCGATGCGGCCGAGCTTGCTGCCGGGCTTGTTGATGGGCGTGGCACGGAATGCCAATCGCGGGTTCGCGGATGTGGCGCTGTTCGAGTTAGGGCAGGCGTACAAGGGCGACCAGCCGGCGGATCAGATGCTGAATGCGGCTGGCGTGCGAGCGGGGACGGCAGTGCTTTCCGGCGCGGGGCGGCATTGGGATGGCGCGGCGGACGCGGTGAGCGTGTTCGACGCAAAGGCCGACGCCATTGCGGTGCTGGCGGCACTTGGCGTTGACGCGGGCAAGGCGCAGATCACGCGCGATGCGCCGGAGTGGTATCACCCGGGGCGTTCGGGCACGCTGCGGCTGGGGCCGAAGACGGTGTTGGCGCATTTTGGAGAACTGCATCCGGCGACGTTGAAGGCGATGGATGTGGAAGGGCCGGCGGTGGCGTTTGAGGTGTTACTCGATCAGATTCCGCCGGAGAAGAAGAAGTCGCGGGCGCGGGCGGCATTGACCTCGGTCGATCTGTTAGCCGTGCGGCGGGATTTCGCATTCGTACTCGATAAGGCCGTTGCGGCTGGCGACGTGGTGAAAGCGGCTTCAGGGGCTGATAAGGCGCTTATTTCGAACGTTTCCGTCTTTGACGTTTTCGAGGGCGGGGCGTTGGCGGCGGAAGGTAAGAAGTCACTCGCCATCGAGGTGACGCTGCAGCCGGTTTCGGCGACCTTGACGGAGGCGGAGATCGACGCGGTTTCGCAGAAGATCATTGCGGACGTGAAGAAGGCGACGGGCGGCGAGATCCGCGGCTGAGGATGCCACATTGACCCATCAGGTCAGCGCGGCGACATAGATGGACGCTGACGCATCAGCGGGGAGACCGACTCATGACCGGAACGCGCACTCTTTTGGTCCCGAAGCCTGACAAGACGCACATTGTCGTCGTGGGCGGCGGCGCGGGCGGGCTCGAGTTGGCGACGACGCTTGGCAACAAGCTCGGCAAAAAGGGCAAGGCGGCGATCACGCTGGTCGACAAGTCGCGCACGCACATTTGGAAGCCGCTGCTGCACGAGATCGCAGCAGGCAGCATGGATGTGGATCAGCACGAACTGGAATACATGGCGCAGGGGCACTGGCATGGGTTCAAGTTCCGCTATGGCGAACTGATCGGTCTCAATCGGGCGAACAAGCAGGTCATTCTCGCTGCAACCTATGATGAAGAGGGGCGCGAGATCACGCCGCAGCGCGCGCTGGTGTACGACATTCTGGTCATCGCAATCGGCAGCGTATCGAACGACTTCGGAACGCCGGGCGTACAGGAGCATGCGATCATGCTCGACACCCAGGTGCAGGCGGAGAAGTTCAACCGGCGGCTGCTTAACGCATGCGTTCGCGCGCAGGCGCAGGAAGGGCCGGTGCGGCCGGGCCAGATGGACGTGGCCATCATCGGTGCAGGCGCGACGGGGACGGAGCTCTCTGCGGAATTGCATCAGACCGTGCGCTTTATCGCGCAGTTCGGCCTCGACAAGATCGAGCCTGAGAAAGATATCAAGATCACGCTCATCGAAGCGGCGCCGCGCATTGTGCCGGCACTGCCGGAGCGGATCTCGAACGCGACGTCGGACATTCTCAAGGGTCTGGGCGTCGATATCCGGACCAATTCGCGGGTCACGCGGGTGCGGGCCGATGGCGTCGAATTGGAATCGGGCGATTTCATTCCGTCGGAGCTCGTCGTATGGGCGGCGGGCGTGAAGGGTCCTGCGGTGCTAAAGGACCTCGACGGTCTGGAAACTAGCCGCATGAATACACTTGTCGTGAAACCGACGCTGCAGACGACGCGGGATGAAAACATCTTCGTGCTGGGCGACTGCGCTTATCTGGTTCCGGAGGGCGATACGCATCCTATACCGCCGCGGGCACAGGCCGCGCACCAGATGGCGACGCATGTTTACAAGCAGATCCGGCACAAGCTCGACGGACAGCCGCTGACACCTTTCAAGTACCGCGATTTCGGCTCGCTGGTGTCGCTGGGCGATTACTCGACCGTGGGAAGCCTGATGGGCTTCGTGTCCGGCCGGAAGATGATGATCGAGGGCCTGTTCGCGAAGATGATGTATCGGTCGCTGTATAAGATGCACGAATACGCGCTGCACGGGTTCTGGAAGGTGGCGCTGGATAGCGTATCGCGGCTGCTGACCCGTAGGACGGAACCGCACGTGAAGTTGCATTAGGGTTGTTTTGGCCTAAAACGGCCGTGAAACCCTCTCCCTGACGGCGGGGAGAGGGGGTTTATGACGCGGGGGCGACACATCCGTCCCTGGCGGCGTGTCGAGGGATGTGCTACCTCCCGCCGCAATTGTTGCCGGTCAGACCGGTCCCAGCCCGGACCCGGCCCCTCCCCAGATAGAGACCAATTATGAAGCTTAGAAATATCGCGATCATCGCGCACGTCGACCATGGCAAGACGACGCTTGTTGACGAATTGCTGAAACAGTCGGGATCGTTTCGCGACAACCAGAAGGTTGCCGAGCGGGCGATGGACTCCAACGACCTTGAGCGCGAGCGTGGCATCACCATTCTGGCCAAGTGCACGTCGGTGTTGTGGAAAGACACCCGCATCAACATCGTCGATACGCCCGGTCACGCCGATTTCGGCGGCGAAGTTGAGCGCATCTTGAACATGGTCGACGGCGTGATCGTGCTTGTCGACGCCTCGGAAGGGCCGCTACCGCAGACGAAGTTCGTGGTGTCGAAGGCGCTGAAGCGGGGCCTGCGTCCCATCGTGGCAATCAATAAGATCGACCGCCCCGACGAGCGGCATCTGGACGTTTTGAACGAGATTTTCGATCTCTTTGCCAACCTTGACGCGACTGACGAGCAGCTCGACTTCCCGGTGCTTTACGGGTCTGGCCGCAACGGATGGATGGCGCTGGCGCCGGAAGGTCCGCAGACGGATCTGGCGCCGCTGTTCGATCTGGTGCTGGCGCACGTTCCGCCGCCGGCGGTCGATGATGGTCCGGTCAGCATGCTGGCGACGACGTTGGAGGCCGATCCGTTCCTGGGCCGCATTCTCACGGGCCGCATCACGTCGGGCACCATCAAGCCCAATATGGCCTTGAAGGCGATCCGTCACGACGGAACGCTCGTGGAGACGTTCCGCGCGACCAAAGTTCTGGCGTATCGCGGGCTGGAGCGGATTCCGGTGGAGGAGGCGAGTGCCGGCGAGATCGTGGCACTTGCGGGTATGACAGACGCGACCGTGGCTGACACCCTGTGCGATCCGTCTGTGACCGAGCCGCTGCCGGCGCAGCCGATCGATCCGCCGACGCTGTCGATGACCTTCCGAATCAATGATGGACCGTTTGCCGGTCAAGAAGGCAGCAAAGTTCAGAGCCGCGTCATTCGCGACCGCTTGATGCGCGAAGCCGAGCGCAACATCGCCATCAAGGTGTCGGACAGCGACGAAACGGACAGCTTTATCGTGTCGGGGCGCGGCGAACTTCAGCTGGCGATCCTGATCGAGAACATGCGCCGCGAGGGCTTCGAGTTGACGGTGTCCCGGCCCAAGGTCGTGATCAAGACCGATCCGGAGACGGGGCAGAAACTTGAGCCCATCGAAGAGACGATCATCGACGTGGACGACGGCTTCACGGGCGTGATCGTGCAGAAGCTGTCGGAGCGGCGCGGCGATTTGATGGAAATGCGGCCATCGGGCGGCGGGCGGACGCGCATGGTGTTCCTGGTGCCGACGCGCGGGCTTCTGGGCTACCAGTCGGAGCTATTGTCGGATAGCCGCGGGACGGCTGTGATGAACCGGCTGTTCCATTCCTATGCGCCCTTCAAAGGCGAGATTCAGGGGCGGCGGCAGGGCGTGCTGATCTCGAACGGGACCGGCGAGGCGACGGCCTATTCGATCTTCCACTTGCAGGATCGTGGGCAGTTCATGATCGGCTCGCAGGCGCGGGTGTATGAGGGGATGATCGTGGGCGAGCACTCGCGCGACAACGACCTCATCGTCAACGTGGTGCAGGGCAAGAAGCTGACCAACGTGCGCGCGTCGGGCAAGGACGAGGCATTAACGCTGGTGCCGCCGATGAAGCTGACACTTGAAAAGGCGATGTCTTACATCACCGACGAAGAGTTGGTGGAGATCACGCCGGAGACCATCCGACTACGGAAGCGTTGGCTCGATCCGAACGAGCGCAAGCGTCAGGAGCGCAAGCGGGAGTCTGAGCGCGAGGCGGACGTCGCGTAAGGGGATTGCATAGTTTTCCCTTGTTTATGTGGGATAAATTCCTTTTTTATGCGGGAAGTCTTCCTCTTGCTAATGTTTGCCGCATCGCCACATAAGATGGCAACGGAATTGCCAAATATTCCGTGGTCCGTTTTGGCTGACTTCCCGTTTTGAGGTCGACTTGTCGGATCGTCGTTTCCCCACACGACTTGTCTCATCTTTTCGGAGGATATCACCTATGAAGAAGTCGCTCATCGCGATGACCGTTCTCGCCCTCTCTTCGGGCTTCGCTTTCGCCGACGACAAGCCTTCTGCTGATGAAGCCGGCAAGATCGCTGCTACGGCGAAAGCCTGGGGCTGCACCGGCGGCGTCGGCGAGAAGGAATCGGAAGCCACGGGCGTGTTCGAACTGAATGACGTCAAGTGCGCCGATGGCGCCAACTACGACATCAAGATGGACAAGGCCTTCAAGGTCATCAGCATCTTGGTGCGTCTCCCGCATCGTTAGCCGCCCTTTTCTTTTGCCGTGCGCAATGTGGCCCCGGGGGCCGATGAATTTTGACATGTTCGCTGGGGGCCTGCTTAGTGTGTAGGCGCTTCACCTATGAGATTGATATTGCCCGTATCCGATCCCGCCTCAGCCGTCGTCGCCGCTTCGGGCGAGCCCATGTCATGGCCGGCGGGCGTCACGCCGACGGCCGAATATGAGGCAGCATTGGCGTATCTGCGCGAACCAGGCGGACATCTCTTCATTACGGGCCGGGCGGGGTCGGGCAAATCAACGCTGCTACGTTGCATCCGCGATTTGATCCCGGATGACATGGTTGTGCTGGCGCCCACGGGGCTGGCGGGCGTCAACGTGGGCGGGCAGACCATCCATTCGTTCTTCGGATTGCCGCCACGGCTGATCAAGCCCGATGACATCCGGCGCAGCCGCAACGGGCAGGTCATGCGGCGGTTGAAGTTTCTCATCATCGACGAAGTGTCGATGGTTCGGTCCGATCTGATGTGGGCGATGGATATGTCGCTGCGCATCAACCGGGGGCGGCCGCGGGAGCCTTTTGGCGGGCTGCGGCTCGTGATGTTCGGCGATTTGCATCAGCTGCCGCCCGTCGTGCAGGAAGCCGAGGTAGCGCAGTACCTCGACAGTGAGCATGGCGGGCCGTTTTTCTTCGCCGCTTCTGGCTTGCGCGAGGGTCTGGGCACGATGCTGCTCGAACTCAATCAAGTGTTTCGGCAGAGCGACGAAGGCTTGATCCGCGTGCTCAACCGCATTCGCGAAGGCGAAGTTGAAGAAGACGACCTAAGATTGCTCAATGAGTGCGTGCGGCCGGTGCGGACACTGGGCGAGGGTGATGCGTATGTGATCCTGACGCCCACGAACGCGGCCGCCCAGCGCATCAACATGGCGTACCTCGACGCCCTGCCCGGGGTTCTGCAGCGGTACGAGGCCGGGGTGAGCGGTGATTTTAATCCCAACGCGCAGCCGACGGACTCGACGCTCGTGTTGAAGCCGGGCGCCAAAGTCATCCTGCTGCGGAACGATCCGGACCGGCGGTGGGTGAATGGCACGGTGGCGCGGATCTCAAGGCTGACCGAAAAGCAAGTGTGGGTCGAAATCAACGGCAAAGAGTACGAGATCGAGCCGGCGGCGTGGGAGAACCGCCGTTATGCGTTCGACACGCAGCAGGACAAGGTGGTGGAGACGGTCGCCGGGACGTTCCGGCAGTTCCCGCTGCGGCTGGCCTGGGCGCTGACGATCCATAAGGCGCAGGGGCTGACACTCGACAAAGTGTATATCGACCTGGGACGGGGAACCTTCGCGCACGGGCAGGCTTATGTGGCTCTGTCGCGGTGCCGTTCACTTGAGGGGTTGGCACTGGCGCGGCCGCTGCGGCCTGCCGATATTTTGTTCGATCCGGCGGCCATGGGATATCGGGACCACTTCCCCGCTCTCTGATGCAGATCAGCGTTTGGGCATATAAGCATTTGATTTCGATCAATTATTTTGCGCTGCAATGCTCGTATTTTATCAGGCAATATCAACACCGTAGGTAGTTTTTTTGGATGCAGCCGAAGATTTGATGTTGCATTGCACAAAAGAGCTGTTATATTCCTTTTTGTCGAGCCGGAAAAACTGGCTCCTGAAATTCCAGCGCACATGGCGGGCTTCCCGTCCGGCACTGGCGCAGCATGCCCCCACAATCTCCGCAAACACCATCTCAGTTAGAGGACCATTGCCATGAACGATCAATTCACCCGCCAGGCCCAGGAAATGTTCGCCGCCGCCAAGGACGCGCGCATTCCGGAAAACATCCAGGCCATCGCTGAAGACGGCGTCGCCAAGACCCGCGAAGCTTTCGACAAGATGCAGTCGGTGTCCAAGGACGGCGTGAAGACGATGGAAAATGTGATGCTGACGGCTCAGGCCGGCGCTCGCACGCTCGGCGAGAAGGTTCTCCGCAACGTCGAAATCAACACCGAAGCTGCTCTCGACGCCGCTGAAGCCATCGCCAAGGCGAAGACGGTTCCGGAAGTCATCAAGCTGCAGACGTCGTACTTCCAGCAGCAGATGACGGCTTCTGCCAACCAGACCAAGGAACTCTTCGAGCTCTCCGCGAAGATCGCTCAGCAGACGTTCGAGACCATGAACGCCGCTGCCGCCAAGACCTTCGAGCAGATCAAGAAGTCGGCCTAATCGCCACTTTTGTTCCACGATAAGGACAAGCCCGGGACCGCAGGTCCCGGGCTTTTTCTATGGGGATTTGCGATTTCTGTTTCGTGTCCGGCGGGTGGCATTAATCCGCCACGTTGGCATGGAATTCGCTAGACTGGGGTGCATGAGATGCGTGCTGGTGTGGCGAGGGCGTTCATGACGTTGAGTTGGCGCACAGACGTTTTGGTCCGGCCGGCGAAAATTGCCGATGCGGCGGTGTTAGCCTCTTTGTTTGCCGAGACATGGCGCGGGGCTTATGCAGGCCTCGTCCCGCACGAGCAACTCGAGGGCATCATTCGCCGCCGCAACAAAGCCTGGTGGTCTTCGGCCATTCGCGGTGGCGAGGGACCCTTGATCGCAGTCCACGACGGCAAAATCGCCGGCTACGCGACCTATGGCGCGGCGCGCGGCCGAGGCCGGCATCAAGGCGAGATTTACGAACTTTACGTCGCGCCGCTGCACCAGGGGATGGGGCTCGGAGAACACCTCTTTGAGGCGTGCCGGGCGCGGCTGGATGCGCGTGGCCTCAATGGCCTCATCGTCTGGGCGCTGGCCGATAACGACGCCGCGCTCGACTTCTACTGGCGGCGGGGCGGGCGGCCGTTCAAGACCGTGCGCGAGACGTTCGGGCAGACCTCCTTGAAGAAGGTGGCCGTCGGCTGGGTTTAAATTAAAGGTTCGCCGGTCCGGCGGCTTGGCAGAGGCAGGCCGGCCTTAAGCATAGATGCCGGCGCGCTTCGACCTTCGACGGCTAGATTTCCGGTAGCGGTCTGGGGCACACTCCGCTCGCCATCTTCCGGGGCCGCCAGTCACCGGCGGATCCGCCGAACGACAATCATCTAAGAAACGGGGCTCATCGATGCGCATCGAGGCAATTCCAGTGGGGAAATCCCCGCCGGACGACATTAACGTGATCATCGAAGTGCCGGTTGGCGGCGAACCGATCAAATACGAGATGGATAAGGCGTCAGGGACGCTGGTCGTCGACCGGTTTCTCTATACGCCAATGCGGTATCCGGGGAACTATGGCTTCGTCCCCCACACGCTGTCGGCCGATGGCGACCCCATCGACGTGCTGGTCTGCAACACCCGGGCGATCGTGCCGGGGGCGGTGATCAATTGCCGGCCGATCGGCGTGCTGGTGATGGAGGACGACGGGGGCGGAGATGAAAAGATCATCGCCGTGCCGAGCGACAAGCTGACCAAGCGCTACAGCAAGGTGAAAAACTACTCGGATCTGCCATCGATTTCGACCGAGCAGATCGAGCATTTCTTCGCCCATTACAAGGATTTGGAGCCTGGGAAGTGGGTCAAGATCAACCACTGGGGCGATGCGGAAGAGGCGCGCCGGCTCATCGTTCAGGCGATTGAGCGGTACAAAGCGTCGACCTAGGCGTGCGGCTGACTTGCCCGCGCCGGGGATGACTGCCTTGACGCACTTCCCGCTCGGGGTTGCGGTTGCTATACCCCCGGCCAACCCACTGAGTGGAGGCCGCACGTGTCCCTTATGAAGATTGCCGTGATGGGTGCCGCCGGCCGCATGGGCCGCGAACTCGTCCGCGCCATTGCGGCCGATCCCGGGTGTACGTTGTCGGGGGGTACGGAAGCGCCCGGCAGCGCCGACCTGGGGCGCGATCTGGGAGACCTGGCGGGGCTCGGAGCCAATGGCGTTCCATTGACCGCGGACGCTCTGGACCTGATTGCCCGCTCGGATGCGATCATCGATTTCACGTCGCCCAGGGCGACGGTGGCATTCGCGGGTCTCGCCGCCAACGCGCGGATCGTGCACGTGATCGGAACCACGGGGCTGGATGCCGCATCGGACGCCGCGATCGTGGCTGCGGCGCGCCATGCGACGGTCATCAAGTCCGGCAACATGAGCCTCGGCGTCAATCTGGCGGCGGCGCTGACGGAGCGGGTGGCCGCCGCTCTTGATGCCGATTGGGATATCGAAATCGTCGAGATGCATCATAAGCACAAAGTCGATGCGCCATCGGGCACAGCGCTCATGCTCGGCCGGGCCGCCGCAAAGGGGCGCGGGGTTGACCTCACGACGGCTTCGGTGCGCGTTCGAGATGGCCACACGGGTCCGCGGCGGCGCGGCGATATTGGATTCGCGACGTTGCGCGGCGGCAGCGTGGTTGGCGACCACACAGTGATTTTCGCGGGCGAAGGCGAGGAGATCTCCATCCGCCATCACGCGTCGGACCGCAGCATCTTTGCGCGGGGCGCGGTGAAAGCCGCGCTGTGGGGCCGGGGCAAAGGCCCGGGCCTTTTCTCCATGTCCGATGTCCTCGGCTTGTAAGGACAGATCGCGTGACGATGCAGAACCACCAGACTCTGTCAGACACAGCCACTCGCACGCGCACGCTGGTGCTGGTGCGGCATGGCCAGAGCGAATGGAACCGGCTCAATCTGTTCACCGGCTGGCGCGATCCGGATTTGACGGAGAAGGGGCTGATCGAAGCCCGGTGGGCCGGGCGCGTCTTGCGCGATCACGGCCTTCGATTCGATCAGGCTTTCACGAGCAAGCTGCGGCGGGCGCAAAACACGCTCGACATCATTCTTGACGTGATGGGGCAGAAGGGCGTGCCGATCACGCGCGATGAGGCCTTGAACGAACGCGATTACGGGCAGCTCTCCGGCTTGAACAAGGACGAAGCGAAGCACCGGTTCGGCGAAGAGCAGGTGCTGCGCTGGCGGCGCAGCTTCGATATTCCGCCGCCGGGTGGCGAAAGCCTGAAGGATACGGCCGCACGCGTGCTGCCCTATTACAAGGCGAAGATCTGGCCGGTCGTGAACGCGGGACAATCGGTGATCGTGGCGGCGCATGGAAACTCGCTGCGGGCGCTCATCATGGATCTTGAGGGCTTGACCGGAGAACAGATCATCGCGCGCGAACTGGCAACCGCAGCGCCGATCGTCTATCAGCTCGACGAAAAAGGGGCTGTGCTCGACCGCGCCGACCTCGTGACAGCACAGGGTGGCGACGATGGTATGGGATGAGTTGGCCAAGGATGCCGAAGGCGCCAACGTCCGTGACCGCGACCGCTGGGTCGGCGTCTATATTGGCATTCTCGCGGTCCTGCTCGCCATTTGCTCCATGGGCGGGGGGAACGCGGCCAAGGACATGACGCTGAAAAACATCGAAGCGGCGAACACCTGGGCCTTCTTCCAAGCCAAGAACATGCGCCGGCACGTGCTGCGCGTCGAAGTGGACGACCTCACGCTGCGGCTCAAGGCCGAGCCCGATCTGACGGCCGATGGGCGCGCCGCGATCGAAGCAAAAATCGCCGAATACAAAAAGCAAGATGAGATCCTGACAGCGGGCGATCCAGCCAAGCCGGTGGAAGCGCGCGAGGGGCTCGACCAACTGTTTGAGAAGGGCAAGCGGCTTGAGGTTGAACGCGACGTGGCGATGCGGAAGGACCCTTATTTCGATTATGGCGAAGCGCTGTTGCAGATCGCGATCGTGCTGGCGTCGATCTCGATCATCACCAAGGGTTCGATGCTGCTGGCCGCCAGCGGCCTGCTGGCGGCAGCGGGTGGTTTTCTGGCTTTCAATGGCTTTACGCTGGCATTCGCGATCCCCGGGCTGGGCTGAGACCTATTCTGTAAGGGTCCAACTACGGAAGGCTTCCACTGCGGTCGTGCCGTTGCGGACAACGCGCGCTGTCCCGGCATAGGTCCCGGGCGACCAGGCGCTTTGCGTGAGACGTTTGCCGGCATAGGCGATCCATGTGGCCTTGTTGCGCTCGAGCGGCCTTGACGTGGACTGTGCCGCAAAGCCGCCGGGACCTTCGACGTTCAACATGACGACATCGCCGGCTTTGAGATTGATCAACCGGGCGAAGAAAACCACCTGTTTGCTGGTGGATGTTGGCGGAGCGATGCCGCCGTCGACTTCCGCCTGTTTCAGGTCCGGCAGCGCGCTTGTGAAGCCCGCTGCTATGATTTCGCCGTTGGTGTAGCGGTGGGCCGGGCGAACAGTTTCGTCCCACAATCCTGGATTGGCAGACGGATCGCGTTGGCAAGCGGCGTTGCGCTCGGCGCCCGTGAAGGGATCAATCGCTTTGCCGTTGCGGCGGACGGTCAGGTGCAGATGCGCGAATTCAGCAAGACCCGAATAGCCAACCGCGCCCAATACCGTTCCCTTATCGACCTTATCGCCGACGGTGGCTTTCACGCTGCCCGACTGCATGTGGCAGTACTGAGTTTCCCAGCCGTCACCGTGATCGATCACGACGCCGTTGCCGCATTCGCGATTGGCGACGAGGCTGCGGCTTTCAGCATTGGCGAAACGGTCCGGCATGCCATCGCGGACGCCTTTGACGGTGCCGGCAGCCGCAGCGAGCACAGCAACACCGGTCGCGGCGTCGCGGGCGGAGAGGAGGCGAAAGTCAGTGCCGTCGTGATTGTCATAGGTAGCGCTGCCGCAGGCAAAATCCTGGACGGCCGGGCCGGGGTCAATATCAACATAACTCTGGATAAAGCAGGTGCGGCCGAGGTCGCAGGCCACCGGGAGGCCGAGTTGCAGGGGGTCGGCAGAAGCCAACGCGGGGCACAAAATGCAGCCTCCCAATGTCAGGCTGAGCAGCAGACGGCGACCCATTTTCATCTCCAATAGTGGCTGCGACGACCCGGCGGGTGGTGCCACTTGCGGGCGTAGAGCCGGGAGGCTAGCAGTACCGCCGGAACATTCATCCGGCGCCTGCCGCCTCGCAACCCGACAGATAGGTTACCCCCTCCCATGACGACCAAAAAGCTTCTCCTCCTTCCCGGCGACGGCATCGGCGTCGAGACCATGGCCGAGGTGGAGCGGCTGATTGCGTTCTTCAACGGACGGAAGAACGGGGTGCGCTTCGAGACCGAAAGCGATCTGGTCGGAGGGGCGGCGTATGACGCGCACGGCGTGGCCGTGACGGATGAGTGCGTGGCGAAAGCCAAGGCGGCGGACGCGGTGATTTTCGGCGCCGTGGGCGGGCCGAAGTGGGCGGGCGTGCCGTATGCGGCGCGGCCGGAAGCCGGACTTTTGCGGTTGCGCAAGGATCTTGGCCTCTTTGCCAACCTGCGGCCGGCCATCTGCTATCCGGCGCTGGCGGATGCCTCGTCGCTGAAGCGCGAACTGGTCGAAGGCCTCGACATCATGATCGTGCGCGAACTGACGGGCGGGGTCTACTTCGGGGAGCCGAAAGAGATCGTGACGCTGGAGAACGGCGAAAAGCGCGCTGTCGATACGCAGCTCTATACGACGCACGAGATCGAACGCATCGCCAAGGTGGCCTTCGATCTCGCGCGCAAGCGCGGCAACAAGGTGCATTCGGCGGAGAAGCACAACGTGATGCGCACCGGCGTGCTGTGGAAGGAAGTCGTCACAGCCGTGCACGCGTCGTATGCGCCGGACGTCCAACTGGAGCATATCTTGGCTGACAACTGCGCGATGCAGCTGGTGCGCAACCCCAAGCAGTTCGACGTCATCGTGACCGACAACTTGTTCGGCGATGTTCTCTCGGACGAGGCCGCGATGTGCACGGGGTCGCTCGGGATGTTGCCATCGGCATCTCTCGGCGCGCCGGATGCAAAGACGGGCAAGCGGATGTCGCTTTATGAGCCGGTGCATGGCTCGGCGCCGGATATTGCCGGCAAGGGGCTCGCCAATCCGATCGCAACGGTCGCGTCCTTCGGGATGGCGCTGCGCTACTCGCTCGACATGGCGGCCGAGGCCGACATTGTCGATCAGGCGATTGCGGCGGTGCTCGCTAGCGGCTTGCGCACGGGCGATATCATGCAGCCGGGCATGACCAAGGTTGGCACCAGCGAGATGGGCAAAGCCATTGTGGACGCCGTGGCGAAACTCGTTGCGTGACGGGCGAGCCAGCCTACGGCTGACCGGTTATTCTTCGCTGTTGGATTCTTGAGTTTGGCGTTCTTCCTCGCAGTCGCTGCGGGAGGCAAACACCAAGTATTCCGATTTTTCGCCGGCTTGCGTGCATACGCGGGCGGGTTTGCCAGACGCTGTGTTGGTGATTGGATTGAGATCGCAGGTGAAGTCCTGGGATTTGAATTGTGCCAGCCGCTTGTCGTCGACGGCGGCGCACTTTGCCTTAGCCGGATTGGAAAACCAATTGAACGTGAACTGGCCTTTGAGGGAGTCGATGCTGTCCGCAAACGACGGAGTTGCGGGGAGTATGGCGGCGAGGACGGCCGCGAGGATTGCCTTCTTGATGCTTTGATCGTGACGGGACGCGAGCGGAAAAATGCGCATTGGGGCCACCTCTGTTAGCCGAGTTCGGCGAACATTGGCACAGCGCCTGTAACAGCCCAGTTCCTTATGGAACACGACGCGCCGGCGCGATGCCAATTAGAGAGCGGATACGGCGTCGCCGATTTTGATGGTGCCGCCTTCGACGATGCGGGCGGTGATGCCGCCACGGCTGCGTATCGCATTATAGCCGCCGGGGCCGAAGATTTCCTCCATGTGGCTGCACGGGGCGCATTCGCCGGAGGTTTCGAGTACCGCGTCACCGATGCGGAACCGGCGGCCTTTGAGGGCTGCGAGGTTGATGCCAGCGGTGACGAGGTTTCGGCGGAGGAGAGCGGGTTCGACGGACGGGCGGCCGAGGAAGGCGGCGATCGCTGCGATATCTTCCTCGGCTATCAGCGTCACTTGGCGGGCGCCGTTGCTGCTGGTGCGATAGCGATCGCCCGCGATGCCGCGGCTGGCGATCAGGGTGGCTTCGGTCACTTCGATCACCGCGGCGCGCCGCTCAGGACGCAGGCCGATCCATTTCAGCTGGCCCGGGCGCATTGGGGAGGCCAGTAACTCGGCGATTGACGTTGGTTGCGTGCGGCTCGTTGAGGTGGACACGGGAGACCTGCTTTACTTGCGCGACGGCTATCGACCGATACGCACCAAGTGCACGACTCCGATGAGCATTTCAATTCAACGGCGATCTGCGCGGATCATCCCGCGTTGCGGGGAGACGTGGTCTGCGGCGGCGGCTGGACGCGTTTGCTTTGCTCGTCCATCCACGGGGCCGGGTCATCGGACAGCGTGCTGTTGAGGGCCGAGAGGGCGTAATCGATAGCGCGGGTGCAGAGGCGGCCCTCGATGGTGCAGGCATCGACGGCGGCGTCTTTGATCGCAAGGAGGCCCTGGCCAATTTCCGACTGCTGTGCCGGACTGGCCGTGACGAGGGCATACGCGATGAAGCCGAGCAGAGCGAACTTGTAGAGCCTGGGCATGGGGATGCCTTAAGGAACAGACGCAGAACTTGGGCACACTCCCATGCGGGCGGTTAACGGCGCGTTAACCGGCGCGGGTTCGTCTCACGTTCGCGGAGCGTCGCGTTTAGTGTAATTTTCCTCCGTGGGCTGCGTGACGTCCGGTGACGGTGTAGAAATGCGGCATGCAAAGCACCGTCGATTTCGACACTATCTATGCCCAGGATCTCGTCTATGTGCCCGGGTGCTGGCAGCTGTGCGGCAATGCCAATTGCTGCAGCTTCAGCCGCCAGAAGGACCGTTTTCGCCTGATGGGCGGCACCGGAGCGCAGGAATTGCCGCTGCTGCCGGGCGAGTTTGAATATCTCCAAGCGCGGGATCTACTCGGGCAGTTCGGCGACTATCAGCTCCGGGTGGCAGAGTACCGTTTCGGAGCGCGGGTTCTCTCCATCGAGAGCCTGATCAGCCGCAACCCGGGATGCGCATGCGCGCACGCGACTCGCACGACGGTGTGCCGGCTCTATCCGTTTCTGCCGGTGTTCGATTTGGACCGGGCGGTGGTGGGCGTGGAGCGGCTCGGCATCTATGAGGTGCTGGAAGACCTGGCGGGCGAGGGACGCATTTGCCAAGTGGACACGATCCCCGAGGGTGAGCGGGTGAAATTCACCGCGATCGCCGGTGCCATCGCTGCCGATCCGGTGGCGGCCTTCTATGCCGATGCGTACCGGATCGCGCAGACGCATGCGCGGCAGCGGCTGGTGCAGCTCAAGGGTGACCGTCAAACCGACATCTACTCGGTTTTCGAGATGGCCGTGCTGCGGCAGAGGCTGATCGATCACGCCGCGCTCGGTGCCGAGCTTGAGACCCGCGTCCGTGCGCTCGAGGAGAGACACGGCGCACTGGGGCTTGCTGCTTAAGTTTCGGATTGCTGGACGGCGAGGACGCCGCCGGAGAGCGTTTTGGCGTCATAGCCGTTCTGCAGCAGAATGCGCGTGGCGAGGTAGGCGCGCTGGCCGGAGCGGCAAATGACGGCGATTTCGCGGTCGCGGGGGATCTCTGTGAGGCGCGCGCGGAGTTGCTTCAAGGGGATATTAAGCGCGCCCGGAACGGCATAGGCCGCGATCTCGGCGGGTTCGCGGACATCCAGAAGCAGGCTCGTGTTTCCGGCGTTCCAATGGGCAAGCGGCATATCATGGCGCAGCACGTTAGCGGCGATCATGCCGGCGAAGTTGGCCGCATCCTTCGCACTGCCGTATTGCGGCGCGTAGCAGAGCTCTGCTTCTTCCAGATCGTAAACCGTTCCGCCCATTTGGATGAGCGTGGCGATCACGTCGATGCGGCGGTCGACGCCTTCTTCGCCGTAGGCCTGTGCGCCAAAGATGCGGCCGTCGGATTTGGCGAAGATGAGCTTCATGGAGATCATCTTGGCACCGGGGTAATAGCGGGCGTGGTGATTGGGATAGAGATAGATCTTTTCGTAGTCCGTGCGGCCGAGGCGGCGCAGGGTTTTTTCGCTGGCCCCGGTCCAGGCAAAGGTGGTTCCGAAGAGGCCTATAATGGCCGTGCCTTGTACGCCGCGGAAGGTCGATGAGCGGCCGGCGATATTGTCGGCTGCGATGCGGCCTTGGCGATTGGCGGGGCCGGCGAGGGCGAGAAGTGTGTCGGCCCCCGTCACGATGTCGCGCACTTCGACGGCGTCGCCAACGGCATAGATGGCGGGATCGCTGGTTCGCATGTGGGCATCGACCTTGATGCCGCCGCGTTCTCCGAGGGCAAGGCCCGCCGACTTGGCGAGTGCCGTATCGGGGCGGACGCCAAGGGCGAGGATAACGATGTCGGCTGGATAGGTAGCACCCGATTTGGTGGCGACGTCGATCACGCCATTTGAATTTTGTGCGAATCCGGTGACGCCTTCGCCAAGGACCAGCGTGACACCGTGCTGACGAAGCAAAGCTTCGGCGGGCCGAGCCTGCTCGACGTCGAGGGGCGCCAAAATCTGATCGGCCATTTCGACAAGGGTGACGGCGAGGCCCTGGTGGACGAGGTTTTCGACCATCTCCAGGCCGATGAAACCGCCGCCGATGACGACCGCGCGTTTGCCCTTCGGGTTAGCTCCGAGCCGATGGCGGATGGCGCGGGCATCGGGGACAGTGCGGACATGGAAGATGCCGGGCAGGTTGATGCCGGGCAGCGGCGGCTTGATGGATGTAGCGCCGGGGGCAAGGACGAGTTTGTCGTAGGTCTCCGCGTGTTCAGCGCCGGTAGCCAAGTCACGTAGTTGGACCGTCTTGGCCTTTACGTCGATGGCTACCGCTTCGGTGCCGGTGCGGACGTCGACGGCGAACTGGTCCCGAAAAAGTTGCGGGTTAGCGATCAGTAGGCTCGCTTCATCCTCGATCACGCCGCCGACGTGGTAGGGCAGGCCACAGTTGGCGTAAGAGACATACGGGCCGCGTTCGATCATGACGATCTCGGCGGCTTCGTCGACACGCCGCAGCCGCGCCGCACATGACGCGCCCCCTGCGACGCCGCCGATAATCACAACCTTCATGCTCAAGCCCTTTTCGACAATCTGAAGCGGCGAAACCTTGCCACCCTTGTGCTGGAAGGTCAGGGACTAGCGTCACATACTGGTGTGCCACGTGCGCGAGGTCAAAGCGGCGGCTACGGCATCAGACGCTTTCGCCGTCGACGCACGTTTTGGGTTGGTTGGCGAACCAGCCGCGGGCGGTCCAGGCGGGTTTGCCGGGCGCTTTGCTGGCTTGCTCCTGCGTGCGGGCGACGAAGTGGAACTCAAAGCAGTTTTCACTCGCTTTGTGGACGCGGTAGCAGCCGCCGGCGGGATCGTCGTCGTAGATCGTGCAAAAGGTTCCGGCGAGGACGGACCATTTGCCAGAGGAGGTGCGGCGGGCGTCGGTATAGCGGACGGTCCCGTCGCGGGCGTAGGTTTCGTCGAAGGTGTCGCCATTTTCATATTCACCGGAGATGTCCCGGCCCGCGAAAGTGCCCGTGAGATCGGCATCGGTCATCCAGACGGGGCCGGCGAGGCTTTGAACCGTCATCGCCGCGAAGAGTGCCAATGCTGGCAATGTCCGATAGGCCCGCATTTGCCGTGGTCCTTGTGTTGATGCCCGGCGCGGTTTTAGCGCGGGGGAGGGGCGGTCTCGTGGCGGATTGGCCCGCCAGCGGTTGAAGCCTTTCAACCCGATTTCTAGGCCGGCACTGGGCCTGCGCGACCCCAAGTCCGCCTTGAAAGACGGGGCTGGCGCGCGTAAGGGATCGCTACCTCATAGGGCCGCTTAGCGCGGCACCCGGCGTGCGCAGCATTCCGGCAATAAATTCAAGGATTTCGCCACATGGGCTACAGAATTGCCGTCGTCGGCGCCACCGGCAACGTGGGCCGGGAAATGATGAATGTGCTGATCGAGCGGCGGTTTCCCGTCAGCGAGATTCATGCGCTGGCCTCGCGCCGTTCGGTCGGGACGGAGGTGTCCTACGGCGACAAAACGATCAAGTGCCAGGATCTGGAGCAGTTCGATTTTTCGAAGGTGGACATCTGCCTGATGTCGGCCGGTTCGAGCGTGGCCAAGGAATGGGCGCCGAGGATCGGCGCCAAGGGCTGCGTCGTGATCGATAACTCGTCGTGCTGGCGATACGATCAGGATGTTCCGCTGATCGTGCCGGAGGTCAATGCCGATGCTATTCGCGGGTATACAAAGAAGAACATCATCGCGAACCCGAATTGCTCCACGGCGCAGCTGGTGGTGGCGCTCAAGCCGCTGCACGACGCGGCGAAAATCACGCGCGTAATCGTCTCGACTTACCAGTCCGTTTCCGGCGCCGGCAAGGACGCCATGGACGAGCTTTGGCAGCAGACCAAGGCCAAGTACGTGCCGGGCACCGAGGTTGAACCGAAGAAGTTCAGCAAGCAGATCGCCTTCAACTGCATTCCTCACATCGATGTCTTCATGGAAGACGGCTACACGAAAGAGGAATGGAAGATGATGGTGGAGACAAAGAAGATCCTCGATCCGAAAATCCGGCTGACGGCGACCTGCGTTCGGGTCCCAGTGTTCGTTGGCCATTCGGAATCCGTCAACATCGAGTTCGAGCGCCCGATCAGCCCCGAAGAGGCGCGCGAGATTTTGCGCAATGCGCCGGGCATTCTGGTTGTCGATAAGCGGGAACCCGGCGGGTATGCGACGCCTGTCGAAGCGGCGGGCGAATTCTCGACGTTCGTGTCGCGTATTCGCGAAGACGCAACGGCTGAGAACGGTCTGGCGCTGTGGATCGTGTCCGACAACCTGCTCAAGGGTGCGGCGCTCAACGCGGTCCAGATTGCAGAATCGATGATCGAACAGAACCTGCTGAAGTCCGCCGCTTAGCCTTCGGCGCTGGTGTTATAAAAGACAACCGCCGGTCGCAGGACCGGCGGTTTGTTATTCAGGCCGTGGAGCGGTACCCGGATTTAGACGGCCGGAGGATCGTCGCGAATCTTGCCCAGCGCCGTGACGATTGTTCCCAGATCAGTGAGGAAGCGCTCGCGCTGAGCGGCCGGCAAAGCGGACAAAATCCGCTCGTCGACGCGGCGGGCAACGGGATCGGCCGTGCGCAGCGACTTCCAGCCATCATCTGTCAGCCGAACAGCGTAAGCGCGAGCATCCTCACGGGTGCGGCGGCGGCTGAGGAGGCCCTTTTTCAGCATGCGGCGGACAATATCGGCCAGCGTCGAGCGGTCGATGCCCGTTTTCTCAACGAGTTGGGTCTGGCTCAGACCTTCGTTTTGGGAAACCGTCAGTAGCACCGCATATTGGCGCGGCGTCAGATCGTCCAGCCCCATCTCAACTTGGAAAATATCCGCAGCACACTGACCCGCGCGATGCAGCAGGTGGATGGGGGACCGGTCGAGCTCGTTCGACGAGGCCTGAGGTGATTGTGCGTCTTTCGCCATTGCTTGCATGTTCATGGGATATCTCTGCGCGGACACAGCAGATAAACACTGTTTGTTTATTCTATAACATACTGTCCACGATTTGTAGAAAATAGTAGTTCGCTGACACCGTCCACCAAAAAGACAGGCGGTGTGAATGATCCGTAAACGATCGAACCGAACTGGTGCGCGGTGGTATTCGGCGTTGCAAAAAGCGCGGCGGTCTAGTCCTTCAGCTCATGCGTTTTCAGCAGTCCCATCTGCGCTATACCGAATATCATCGTAAGTGGCATTATGCCGAAGACCTTGAAACTGACCCATGTATCGGTCGGAAAATTGCGCCAAACAATCTCGTTGAGAACCGCCAGCGCAATGAAGAACAGGCCCCAACGCAGTGTGAGTTGACGCCAGCCTTCGTCGGTCAATCTGAAGACTTCACCAAAGAGGTGGCGCAGCAGCGAATGACCAAAAATAAGTCCGCCGAGGAGAACCGAGGCGAAGATCAAATTGACGATGGTGGGCTTCAGTTTGATGAACAGGTCGTCTTCGAGCCAGAGGGTGAGGCCTCCGAAGATGATGACGAAAAATGCCGAAACGAGCGGCATGATCGCAAGTTTGCCGAACATGATGCGCGAGGCGATGATCGAGACCGCGGTGGCCGCGATGAGAACGCCCGTGCCCCAGAAGATGCCGGCACGTGAGTTGACAATAAAAAAGACGATCAGGGGGCCGAGCTCGACCAGCAGCTTCCAAAGCTGCTGCGAATCAATCTCGGGTTCGGACTTTTCCGGCCGATCCTCTTTGGCGGATTGCTGTTCGGTCATCGCGGCCTCTCGAGGTGTCGGTTCCGGTACGGCTTCTGGTTTTGGCATGGCGCCCAAAGCTCAGCCAGGGCTTTAGGCTTGGGGGTCTGCACTGGAGTGGCCCGGCCGCTTGATGTGTTCGGCAATGGGCTGAGCGGTGGCGGCGGCGGCAGCCAGGGAGGCCGTCGCACCCGCTTCGTCGGGAACCGGCAGATGATGGCGCTGCATCCAACGGGTCAGCAACCAAGCGTAGAACCCGCTCAGCGGCATGATGATGGCAATCTTGAAGGCGATCCAGATGTTCACGCCGCTCATCTCATGACCCAGCACATTGTAGATTTGTGTGTCATGGAAGGTGAGCCGGACCACTTCGTTCAGAACAGCCGTCATCACGAAGAACCAGGCGAAGCTGCGCGTGAAGGTGTTCCAGCCTTGCTTGGTGTAGTGAAATGTCTTGCCGAAGACGTATTGGAAGAAGTTCCGGTCTAGCCAGAGGCCGACGAACAGGAACAGCGCAAACATGGCGTTGAAGATCGTGACCTTGATCTGAACCCACATCGGATCGCCGGTGACGATGGTCAGGGCGCCGAAGACGACCGTCACTGTCGAGGCGATCAGCGGGAAGACCGGTGGGCGGCCGAACATGTAGAACATGACCGCGATGGCGAGCATGGTGGTGAGAATCAACGCCCAGGTGCCGGTATTGATATCGTAGATGGCGTTGACGATGAACATTGTTACGAGCGGGCCGAACTCGCTCAAGATGTTGATCGTCTGCTCTGCGTTGAAGGGAAAAAACCGGCGTTTACGTTTGGCCGGAGATGGGTTGGTCTGGGGCGCGCTGATCATGGGGTCTTAGGATCCGGCAATGGCATTGGCGAAGTCGCGCGCCTGGAACGGCTGGAGATCGTCGATCCCCTCACCGACACCGATCGCGTGCACGGGTAGCTGGTGTTTGGCGGCAATCGCGACAAGGATGCCGCCGCGGGCCGTGCCGTCGAGTTTGGTCATCACCAAACCCGTCACGCCTGCCCGCTTGCCGAAGATTTCGACCTGCTGCAGAGCATTTTGCCCGGTGGTGGCGTCGAGGACGAGTAGAACATCGTGCGGCGCGTCCGGATCGAGCTTCTTGAGAACGCGCGAGACTTTTTCCAGCTCTTCCATCAGCGCTTGCTTGTTCTGCAACCGGCCGGCGGTATCCACGATGAGAATATCGACGCCCTGGTCTTTGGCGGTTTTCAGCGCCTCGTAGGCGAGGCCTGAGGATTCCGCGCCGACAGCAGAGGAGACGACATCGCAGCCGGTGCGTTCGCCCCAGACTTTCAGCTGGTCGATGGCGGCCGCACGGAAGGTGTCGCCGGCTGCGAGCAAGACCGATTTGCCTTGGGCTTTGAACCGGGCCGCAAGCTTGCCGATCGTCGTGGTCTTGCCGCCGCCGTTCACGCCGACGACGAGAATGACGTGAGGACGGTTGGCGGGCGAGACTTCGAGGGGTTTTGCGACGGGGGCGAGGACGGCTTCGACTTCAGAGGCGAGAATTTCGCGCACCTCGTCGGCGGAGATGCCCTTTTCGAAGCGGCCTTTGGCGATGCGATCGATGATGCGGCTGGAGGTCTCGACACCCAGATCCGACTGAATGAGCAGATCTTCCAGATCCTCTAGCGTCGCGCCATCTAGCTTGCGCTTCGTGAAAAGGCCGGTGATGCCATCGGTGAGTTTGGATGAGGTGCGGGTCAGGCCGGACTTCAGACGCTGGAACCAGCTCTTCGGCGGTTCCGGTTCGGCGGAGGGCAATGGCGCGGCAGCGGCGGTTTCAGAGATGACCGGCCCTGTTGTGTCTTGCTCAGTAACTGCGACAGGGCTCGCGCCCTCGTCTTCGGCGGATACAGGCTCTGGCGCGGACCCCAAGGCGGGCGCGGCTTCTCCCTTGCCGCCGAAAAGGCGGCCGAACAGTCCAGGCTTTTTCTTTTGGGCTTCGTCCGTCACGCCCTGACCTCGATCACCGGCCGAATGGCGGCCGCTTCCAGACTATAAATCGACGGGTTGAGCGGCGTGCCGATCACCATCGTCCCGGTATGACTTACTCTGTTGACGTTCATGATGACACCCGCTCGTGGCGGCTGTTTGAGGGCCATCTTAGCGAGGGCCATTTTCCGAAGAGCCGCATGCGGACCGGCCCATTCGACCTTCCTGGCGCAAACCCGTGACGGGCGCCATGACGAACTTGCGCGCGAGCTGCGGCATTCGAGCCTCCGGGCGCTTCCGTTTGCCCGGCATCGATTGAAATTGCTGATAAGTCAGAAGATATGCGCGGCATGCGACTGGTGATGCATTTCACTTGCTGGTTGCTGTTGAAGGACATCGCGAAGCGCTGACCGGCTCAATCATGACAGTGGCGTGTCTATGCGCCGGCGGCGGTGGAGGTGCGGGTCCACCGGTCTTCGTATTCCCATTGGACTGGGCCCCTCATGAGGATGCGATTGGCGTCGGTCCACGTGATCACCAGGGGTCCGCCGGGAAGGTGAACCGTGACGGTGCGGTCGACGAGTTTCTTGCGCATGGCTGCGACCGCAGCGGCGCAGGCGGCGGTGCCGCAGGCCTGGGTGAGGCCGGTGCCGCGTTCCCAGACGCGCAGCTTGATTTCGGAGCGCGAGCGGACTTCGGCGAGCGAGATATTGGCGCGCTCAGGGAAGAGCGGATGATTTTCAAGGAGCGGGCCGAAACGGGCCAGATCGTGGGCGTTGACGTCGTCGACCCAGAAAATCGCATGCGGATTGCCTACGTTGACGACGGAGGGCGAGTGAAGCACCGGAGCGTCGATCGGGCCGATCTGCAGTTCAATGCCCCGGGTGTCGTGGAAGGGTTCCGCCAACGGGATTTCGTTCCAGGCAAAGCGCGGTTCGCCCATGTCGACGGTGATGCGGTCGATGCCTTCGACGGTGACGTCGAGGAGACCTGCCTTGGTCTCGAAGCGCACACTGGAGCGGCCGGTCTTTTGGCTTTCCAGCCATCCGATGCAGCGCGTGCCGTTGCCGCACGCAGCGCTTTCCGAGCCGTCGGTGTTAAAGATCACGACGAAAGCGTCGGTTCCAGCGCGGCGCGGCGAATAAAGCACCATCATCTGATCAAAGTGGGACCGGGGCGCAGCGGCGATCGCGCGGGCATCGGCGGGGGTGAGTTGGACTGTTGAACCGCGCAGATCAACGACCACGATCTCGTTGCCGAGGCCGTTCATCTTATGAAAGTTGAGCGCCAGTGGGGCGCGTGTAGCGGGTTCGCTCATGGGCGGTATATGGCCGAGCGGTGCGGAAAAGACAAATGCCGTGGCGTCCCAGAGGGGATGTGCCCGCGGTTGTTTGGCGATCCGATGCTCCCTATCTGTGGGGCTGACCTTTTCTCGCAGATTTGGAGAATTCGATGCGCCCACTTCGCCTTGTGCCGGTTTTTGCGGTGGCCGTGGCTGCCATCGCCGGTCCCGCTGCCGGTGCGCAGACCGATGCGCCGAAGCCGGAGCAGCCCAGCCGCGTGAAGGCTGAGACGTTTGCGGCGGGCCTCTCGCATCCTTGGGGCATGCAGTTTCTGCCGGATGGCCGCATTCTCGTGACGGAAAAGCCCGGGCGGCTGCGGATCGTGGGCAAGGACGGCAAAGCCGGGCCGGCCATTGGCGGCGTGCCGGAGGTGTTCGCGAAGGGGCAGGGCGGGCTGCTCGACGTGTTGCTGGCGAAGGATTTCGGTGAGTCCGGCGGTGATGTCTATTTTTCGTATTCGGAGCCGCGCGAGGGTGGAGCGGCGGCCACTGCTGTGGCGCGCGGCCAACTTGTTCTCGAGGGCGCGGGCGGAGGAAAGCTGGAAAATGTGACGACGATTTTCCAGCAGCAGCCGGCGATCGAGGGTTCGACCAGTCATTTTGGTTCGCGGCTGGTTTGGGCGCCGGATGGCGGACTGTTTGTGACGACAGGTGACCGCGGAAATGCGCGCGAGGAGGTGCAGAAGCCAGCGTCGCTGATCGGCAAGGTGATCAAACTGATGCCGGATGGGGCGGCGGCTGACCCAACACCCGCCCAGACGGGTTGGGATGCGAAAATCTGGTCGATGGGACATCGCAACATTCAAGGGGCGGCGATCGATCCCACTACTGGGGCGTTGTGGACGGTGGAGCACGGGGCTCGGGGCGGGGATGAATTGAATCAGCCGCAGCGGGGGAAGAACTATGGATGGCCGCTGATCAGCTATTCGAACGAGTATTTCGGCGGTGCGATCGGAGAGACTGCGAAAGAGGGCCTGGAACAGCCAGTTTATTACTGGGTTCCGTCCATCGCGACGTCGGGGCTCGCGATTTACACGGGTGATTTGTTTCCGGAATGGAAGGGCAACTTCTTCGTCGGTGGATTAAAGGGAGCCGTATTGGCTCGGCTGATTTTGAAAGATGGGACCGTCGTTGCCGAGGAAACGTTGCTGCAGGATTTGGAGCAACGCATCCGAGACGTGCGTCAGGGGCCCGATGGCGCGCTGTGGGTGCTGACAGACGACGCGCGCGATGGCCAGATCGTGCGGCTAACACCGCAAAAGTGATCGGGGGCCGTGATCAATAACCGCCGCCCTGCCGGCCCGGGACTTGCTGGTCGGTGTTGGGCGCGGTGCCGCCCTTGGGTGCATCGACTTGCAGGATGCGCACGGACTCGTTGCGATCGATGCGGCAATCGCCGTTTTTGTCGAGCTGCTTGAAGGCGACGTTCTGCTTGCCGGTCATTTCTTCAACTGTCACTTTGCCATCGCCATTCGCGTCGTAATAGGAACGGTCGGCGACGGAGAAGAGCTGGTCGGTTTTGGCCATCGTTTGGAATTCGGCATCGATGAGCGTGCCATCACCGTCGCCATCGGATTCGCGGTGGAGAGTGGTGACGTAGTTTTTCCACTCGTCGCAGGTGACGGCGCCGTCTTTGTCGAAGTCCCAGGTTTGGGCGGCGCCGATGAAGGTGCGGTCGACGCCGGAACCGGAGCTGAAGGGATTGCCGCCGCCGGTGAGGGAGGGCATTGAACTGCAGCCACCAAGGACCGCGGCAAGACCGGTCGCGAGTGCCAGGGGCGTGGGCTTTCTAGAAAGCCGAATTGTTGCCGTCATCGTTCCCCCCGAGCGGTGCGCCGCAGGCCCCCTCCGTGCGCGCCGTCTTTTTTCGTTAGCTATCGCGGTCGCGCGGCCCGGGGCAATCCTCGCCACGTTCGCCGGACCACTTGATAACCGGAAAATTGCGGCATTCGCATGGGGACAACATTGGGGAACAGCCCCGGGTGGCCCATTGTCTGTCCAGAAGACCAGTGACTCACGTGAAACGGTCAAGCACACTGGTTGTTGCTACATTCTTTACCGGCGCATTGGGCCGCGCCGGTTCTCGTTGACAGAACGGGCCGCTTCCCCGATTGTCCGGCCCGAAATCCGGCCCTGACATTCAGAGCCGCCGACCGGTCCGCATCCTTCGGGATGCTTGTCCGGAGGTCAACATCCGACAGCGCGTTGCGCTCTCGGGTGCAAACGTCATTTGTTCGCTGGGATCCTCGATGTTCCAAAGCCTTTCGGACCGGTTGTCCGGTGTCCTTGATAAGCTTCGCGGCCGTGGTGCGCTGACCGACAGCGACGTCGCGGAAGCGATGCGCGAGGTCCGCCGCGCGCTGCTCGAAGCGGACGTGGCGCTCGACGTGGTCAAGGATTTCACGGAAGCGGTGAAGGCGAAGGCCATCGGCGCGGATGTCGTGAAATCGGTGACGCCGGGCCAGATGGTCGTGAAGATCGTCAACGACGAACTCGTGCGGGTGCTGGGCTCGGACGCCGATCCGATCAATCTCGCCGCCGTGCCGCCGGTGGCGATCCTGATGGTGGGTCTGCAAGGGTCGGGCAAAACGACAACGTCGGCCAAGATTGGCTATCGGCTCACCAACCGGGACCGCAAGAAAGTTTTGATGGCGTCGCTCGATACGCGGCGTCCGGCGGCGCAGGAACAGTTGCGCGTGCTCGGCGAGCAGACGCAGGTTGCAACGCTGCCGATCATTGCCGGGCAGACGCCCTTGCAGATCGCCGACCGCGCCATGACGGCAGCGAAGCTCGGCGGTTACGACGTCGTGATCCTCGATACGGCTGGGCGTATCACGCTCGACGAAGAGCTGATGCGGGAAGTGGCGGAGGTGAAAGCCGCCACGAACCCGCACGAAGTGCTGCTCGTGGTGGACAGCCTTACGGGTCAGGACGCGGTGAACACGGCGAAGGCCTTCGATGAGCGCCTGTCGATCACCGGCACGGTTCTGACGCGTGCCGATGGCGACGGGCGCGGCGGCGCGGCTTTGTCGATGCGCGCGGTCACGGGCAAGCCGATCAAGCTGATCGGTGTTGGTGAAAAGTGGGACGCGCTCGAAGACTTCGATCCCAAGCGGATCGCCGGACGCATCCTCGGCATGGGCGATATCGTCGGCCTTGTCGAAAAGGCGGCGCAGAACCTCGACATCGAGAAGGCGACGAAGATCGCCCTCAAGATGAAGAAGGGCGAATTCGATCTCGACGATCTATCCGAGCAGCTGCGGCAGATGGAGAAGCTTGGCGGGGCTGGTGGGATCATGGGCATGCTTCCCGGCATCGGTAAGCTCAAGAACCAGATCAACGAGAGCGGTTTCAACAAGGATGTCGTGCGGCAGCGGGCGATCATCTCGTCGATGACGCCGAAAGAGCGGCGGCTGCCGAAGGTGCTCGACGCCAAGCGCAAGCGGCGGATCGCGGCCGGTTCAGGCACGCGCGTGGAAGACATCAATAAGCTGCTGAAGATGCACCGCCAGATGGCGGATATGATGAAAACGATGGGCCGGAACCCCGGCATGATGGCCAAAATGGCCGGTGCGATGGGCATTTCGCCGATGGGCGGAATGGGTAAGGGGCCAAGCGAAGCCGAACTGATGAAGATGCAGGAAGAGCTGGCATCGCTCGATCCGAAGGCGCTTGAACAGCTGCCGCCGGAGTTGCGCGCGTCGCTTCCTAAAGGTTTGCCTGGATTGGGTGGCGGCGCACCGGCGAAGGGTTTGCCGGGACTGGGCGGCGGAGCGTTGCCCGGTCTTGGTGGCGGCCCGCGTTTCCCCGGCCTGCCGGGCAAGAAGAAGTAGGCGCCCATGTATCCCGATCAACTTGGCGATATCTGGAAGATCGCGATCCCGCTGTCGACGCTGATGATGGCGTTTGCTTCGGCGCTATTCGGCTTTCTCGCCTGGCGCGGCGAGGGCGCACGGCGGCGGGCGGAAGCGCGGCGGCAGCGCCTGGAGTCGACGGTGGATGATCTGGCCGAACTGTTTGCCGCCATCCCACACAGCCCGTCGAAGTGGGATCAATCCTTCACCGAGTCGTTCATCGAGAAGGTCTGCAAGGTGGACTTCAAGATCGACGACGACAACCCGCACGCGGACGAACTCGTCCGCGCGATTCAGAACATCCTCCCGCGGAATGCATCCAACCGCGATGAGGAGCACATGACGAAGTACAACGCCGCCCGCGTCGTGGCGAAGAAGTACCTCGACGTGGAGTGGAAGAAATTCAAGACCGAAACCGGAACAGACAGCTAAACCCGAAAGGACACGAAAACCATGGCAGCCAAGATCCGTTTGTCACGCGGTGGCGCGAAGAAGCGTCCCTACTACTACATCGTCGTTGCGCACACGGCCTCGCCGCGTGACGGCCGCTACATCGAGCAGATTGGCACGTTTGATCCGATGCTGAAGAAGGACAATCCGGAGCGCGTGAAGCTCGACGCCGACCGCGCCAAGCATTGGCTCTCGGTGGGCGCGCAGCCGACCGATCGCGTCGCCCGCTTCCTTGACGCGGCCGGCCTTTTGAAGCGCACGCCGATCAAGAGCGTGCAGAAGGCGCTGCCGAAGAAGAAGGCGCAGGAGCGCGCTGCTGCTGCTGCCGAGAAGGCCGCCAAGGCTGCCGAAGCCGCTGCCGGCTGAGGCGTCGACGCCACGTCGTGCCTGCGACAGAGAAAGGGAGCTTCGTGCTCCCTTTTTTCTGAGCGCCGATGAAAGACAATGATCGGAGTTATTCGAAACGTGGAGTCTTGATATGATTCTTGCTTTCGACATCCTCGCTATGATTGGAGCGTTTGCTTCTGCGCTCCTCTGGTTCATGGCGAGCGGAAAATCGTTGAGGCGATTGAACAAAGGCGAAGAGATCGACGAACACGACATCAATCGCATCGTGACAGCGTTCAATCGTAATCAGATCCTCAACGGACGGGCAGCGCTTGCGACTGGCGTATCGGCAACTGCGGTTGGCTTGCGATTTGTCGCCCAGTTTGCCGGATAGTGACCACCTACGTCTTTCTTCCTTCGTTGGATATGACACTGGCCCAGCTTTTGCTGACGACTAGTCTATCGTGATCTAACTTTTTGTTATTTCACAAGTATTGCAGAAGTTATCCACAGTCGTGCGCCTCGGGGCATCATCCGGGACACCGGATGATTGGGCTGTCCGGACACCTCTAGCGGGTCATAGATCGCTGTCGCAGTTCGTATCGAGACATGGCCAGGGAGCGTCCAATTTCCCGCCTCTCAACGGCCTGCCTTTGCCGGGCTTGCATGCCTGTCCGCCGTGCTCCTGACCTCCAAAGCCGTCGCTCGCCCGCGCACGAGTGAAGGCGAGAGCGAGCGACGGCTTTGGAGGTCAGGCAAAAAAATCGAACCAACGCGCATCTCGTTAGATGTTGATTGGTTCCGAGGATAGGCGTTGCCCTGAATCAAACCTCTTCATTGAGACAGGTACCTACCGGCCACTCCGGGTTAATCGCGGTCATAACTCTTCGGAATAAACGATAGGCGGGCACGAACCGGCCGTTGACTGTGAAAGCCAGTATATCGAGCTCGGCCGCAGGATTGACAGTGTCCATGTGAATGCGATCGCGCCATCCCTTTAGCTCTTGGAGCTCGGTGGTAAGGACCGCTGCTTCATTGGCGTCGAAAGCGGGGAAGGCCGCAACGATGAGGGCGGGATGCCAGTGTTCTGGGCGAAACCGCTGCCCAAGATCGACAGGGCGCCCGGCGGCATGATCTGTTGCTCGCTTGAAGTGGGAGCCCACGCCTTCGAGGATGGAATGGCAGAGCAAAATGTGCTGATGAATTTTGAGGCTCAGAACGGGCTGGAACAGCGTTTGGCGTTGAGGAGCATGATCTCGGTAGTGAAGCAGAAGCGCGGTTTCGAATTCAAGCAGCTGTAGACGGTGAGTGAGATTGCCTATTAGACTTGCCTGTAGATGATATGCTGGGGCAACGGCGTTGGCTGCCTCCAAGTATTGGCGCCAGTCTGCAACGAGTGTTGTCGGAACGAAGCCGGTGCGGTGCGCTTCCTCGACGTATTCAGGACTATAAGCGTGAAGTCTCATTTTACCCGTTGTTTTACATTCAGCTGTTAAACGCGGCCATCGCTGCTGCACACGAGCCGATGCCGTATCCATCATCTCTGTTGTTTGAGTCTGACAGCGCCTCAAGCGAACTTAGACCGGCCGAGATAACTACCAAATCCCTTCCCTTCCTTGGTTCAGCATGTCCTTGTCGTCGAGAACGAGTAGCGTCGCCACTTCATTGCCAGGCAGCGCAAAAGAATGTTCCTGCACGTGATACCTGTTGGCATCGCTTTCGCAAAACCACTTATCGGCCTTCACTCTGCGTGGGTGAGGCGGCTCATTCGCACCTCCGAACAGCATATCGAACGCATAGCTTTCGGGATCGAGCTCGTTGCGCGGAAACCATCTACTAGGGATCAGTGGTGACGGCTTGAACCAACGTCGCCCCGCTTGATTGTGGCACACAATCATTGCTGGAAATGCGCTGATGTCGATCGCACGCAGTGCAGCCGCCGTCAGGCTCACCCGGAAATTGGCCTTGATTTCTCGCAACACTTTAACGCTTAGAGTGGTGAAGGAAGTCATGAACGGCTCAAAGATGTATCGCGGCAGAAGCAAGTCTGCGGCGTATAGGTCCGCTATTTTCTCCGCCGCGGTAACTTGGCGCGCATTGCCGATGTCTTCAGAACGACAGATGAGGCAACGCCCACGATGGTGGTGCCAATGGCCGAGCTCGTGTCCTACAGAGAAGCGCTGCCGCTCGAAGGGCTTCTTGTCGTCAACGGAAATGACAGCGTGATTGTCTCGACCGACAATCCGCGCTTCGCAGTCGGAGAGCGCACGGAATTTCACCTTCGCGCCGAGGTGCCACGCGATGACTTCGATGTCGATGTCCTTCGGTTGACTTATGCCAAGCTCCTGCAAAACATGCTCGGCATGGGATACCTTTGTCGATGCCTTGGCGGTGCTCGGTCGAATGAAAGCTTCAAGCTCCGCGAGGTCGTCCAGAATTCCATCGTGATCCTCGCCTTCAGTCTTGTTACGCGCAGCAAGAGTCAGCTTTTCTGTCAGTGCCGCGTCCGTCGCAACAATCGCGGACCACTTGGCGCGCTGCTTGGCGCGGTCGATCGAGACCACATTCGCCGGTAGACGCGCGGCGCGCAGGTCGGCCTGGATTTGTTCGTAACGCCTCCTGCCAGCAACCAACTGTGCATTGCGAACAACACCCGCGCTCGCACCGATGTCAGCCTCTCCCGCTTCGACTACGGCATCTTCGTCGGTCATGGCAAGGATCTCGGCGATCACGAAGTCATCGATCAAATTGAGTCTGTTCTGGCCCTTGGTCATGATGACTTCCTTCCGGGGTACTTGGCGGTCAACGCACGGCTCAGTCGCTTCCTGGCTGCAGCCAATCCTTTCACATCGACGCCCAACAACTCTTGAAGGTCCAAGCCGCGCATACCGTCCATGAGGCCCTGAAGCAGCAATTCAAGCTGCTCGTCGCCCGAGACCATCGCCTCGATCTCCTCGATCATCGGCGCGTCTGTGAGTCGTGAGATCGCCGCGTGTTCAGGCGTCGGCGCTTCCAGCTGCCACAATGGCGCAATGCCCTCATGCAAGTCCGGGACCGGTATCTCCCTACGGCCATGCGCCTCGTAGGTATCGGATGCAAGGCCGCGGATAACGCCGCAGATAAAGGCGACGATCGGCGTGCCCCGCTTGCACGTCCTGCGGCCTTCGAAGATCAGGCAGAAGGCCTCTTGCCGGAGATCGTCCGGCGATAAATTGCAGCGACGCGAGAAGTGACGTGCGGCCAGGAGAATCTTCGCGTGGTCCCCCTTTGAAAGGGACGTGACCGCCGCCGAGAGCTCTTCGACGGAACAGCGCTCATCCTGCTGTGGCTCGGCTTCCGCTCTATCTGTCAGTTGGCGCACATCGCGTACCCCGAAGTCGTTTATAGTCATATGCGGACAGCGCCACGAATTCGGACAAAAAAAATCTTTGTCCCAATTTTCGAGCCCGCCCACATGAACAAGTAGCGTGGCCATTCGCCTTCGAATCGCGAAGCCTATCGAATAGGGGCGCCTGACACGCGGCATTAACAACGGGTTTTAAAACAACAGGTTGCCGGGAGTCGTTCTGTTGATGGCGGGCGCCGGTATTCTTTAAGAGTCAGAGAGAACGGAATCAATGCACGACAACCGTGTTTCCCCCGACAACCAGAATCTCCCCAAGGGCATCCAGCGCATCCGGACGCTGCCAGACCCCGCGCTCGGGGCGCTGTGGGATTCGATCATTCTCGACAAGGGCCTGAAGGATCAGCTTCTCTCGCAGGCCATGCTCAACTTCACCCTGCGCGGTCGGGTGGAGCGAAGCGTCATTCCTCTTCATGGGGTGATATTGCTGGTTGGCCCACCAGGAACCGGCAAAACATCACTTGCCCGCGGCTTGGCACATCGAACCGCACAGTCGTTCAACAGCGGAAAGTTCAGGCTGATCGAGGTTGAGCCACATGCGTTGACAAGCTCGGCCTTAGGTAAAACCCAACGCGCCGTTACGGATCTCTTCGCGCAGTCGATTTCGGAGGCCGCGCTCGGTGGCCCGACGATAGTGCTCTTGGACGAGGTCGAGACGCTCGCCGCAGACCGCTCCAAGATGAGCCTTGAGGCAAACCCCATCGACATTCACCGCGCAACGGACGCGGTCCTGGTCCAGCTTGACGCGCTGGCGGAAACGCACCCCGAACTTCTCTTCGTGGCAACCAGCAACTTTCCCGAGGCGGTAGACTCCGCCTTTACCTCGCGCTGCGACCTCGTAGCTAACATCCCACTGCCAGATCACGAAGCCTGTCGTCAAATTCTCTCCGAATGCCTTCTGGGGCTAAGCCGAAACTTCCCTGATATAGCCGACCTCGTGAGTTCGCCACAGTTTGGGCAGTGCGCCGCCGAATGTGTTGCCCTCGACGGGCGGGCCATCCGCAAAATGGTCGCCAACGCTCTGGCCAGCACGCCTGCGGTCGCGATGAACCCGGCGAGTGTGACGATAGAGCAGTTGCTCGCGGCAGCCCGCGCGTCGAAGTCGGGTAGAGGAGTGAAATAGAAATGAAGACAGTCGTAAGCCGCACCTTCCGCAGCACGCCGCAGCGCGACGCGCTCCAGACTTGGCACGCCATCGTTGACCTGCTTACCGCAAACGACTCTGGTCCAAAGCGCGAAGAACTTCTTGCGGTTCAAGGTACCGTGGCAAGTGTGATTGCCGATCAGGCCCCAAAGGTCGCAGCGATTATCGTAACCTGCGATGGTCCGCGCACCCGCATTTATTGCACCTACGATGACGACGCGATCGATGGCGATGGCGCCAACGAAAATACTTTGGGATTCGACGCGCTCGCCGGCGACTGGCAGATTTCCTTACCCTGCGCCGCCGAGGATCTGGGATGGGTCCAACGGGCGCTGAAGGGCAGCAGCGCGCGGATCAGCGCGCGCGATCAGAGCGAGACGACGAATGCAGACGGTGAACAGCAGAACGCCCTCACAGGCCCGCTGGTCTTTGACCCGAAAGGATTTCTCGGCACATGACGAACGTCGCGGTCAACACCTACACGCACTCCGTGACCTACGTCGCGGACAACATCCTCAAGAGCCTCAAGGACATCATTCGACTAAGTGGTCTCGATCCGGCCGGTTTGGTTGCGGGATGGGAATCCAACATGCTCGCGCTCAAGACCTGGCTCAACTCCGGGGATCTACAGGGGGTCGTGTTGGAAATCTTCAATCCAAAGACCGGCGACCTCATCACCCGTTGGGACATCGACATCGTCTATAATTGGTCGAGCGGGGGCGAGGGTTCCTTTTGGACGGATACGGACCAGCTTCGTTACCACATTCGCAAAGCTGGTATCGCCCCTAGCGAAGCCAGATACGAACTGATCCTTCGCACGAAGCCGGGCCGGCCCACTGTGCCCGGCTGGTCGGACTGCGCCTTTCGTTCCACCGCAGGAATGGTACGTCAGAGCCTTGGCTCAACGATCGAGCACAACGGACTTGGCGGCACGACCGCCTATTGGAGAGTCGCATGACGTTGACGATCGACGAGGCGTTCCGAAAGTTTAAAAGCCGCCTCGAGCTCAATGACAAGGAGCAAGGCAACGCGTCCTCTCGTCAGAAGGAAGTGCGCGAGTACCTCGATACGAAGTTCGCGATCGCCAACAGTTTCCTGACGGGTTCGTATGCCAGGCACACGAAAACAAAGCCGTTGAAAGATATCGACATTTTTATGGTGCTCAAGGAAACACAACGGCACTACCGCAACAAGACGCCATCCGTGGTTCTTGACGATTTCTACGGCTCCCTCGTCGAAAAATACGGGAAGAAGGCGGTGCGAAAGCAGTGCCGCTCCGTCAATGTCGACTTCGGAGTTGTGATCGACGTGGACGACAATACAGACTATCGCGTTGTCAGCGTCGACGTTGTGCCTGCTTTCGCCTTGGGTGATGACTATGAAATCCCCGACGACGACAGCGGCAAGTGGATAAAGACGAACCCGAAGATCCATGCCGATAAGGCCACAGCAGCGCATCAGGCATTTTCCAATGAATGGAAGGGTCTGGTCCGGATGGCAAAATACTGGAACAACAATCCGCGCCACGTCGAAAGGCCTGTAAAGCCATCCTTCCTTCTCGAGGTGATGGCGCTGCAATGCCTCCATGGTGGATGGCAAGGGCGGTTCGACTACGAGCTACAGAGCTTTTTTGCTACGCTTGCTGATCGAATCGAGGATGAGTGGCCGGACCCGGCTAGGCTCGGCCCTCCAATTAGCAACGGCATGGACGCGCAGCGCAAGGCCCGCGCGAAAAGTCTATTGCAGGCTGCCAGCCGTGATGCAAGCAACGCGATCAATCTGGTAAGGCAAGGGCGCAACGGTGACGCGCTCAAGGCGTGGCGAACGCTGTTCGGGCCAAAATTCCCGCTGAGTTAAGGCAGGTCGACATGTCCAACGCAGTTGTTGCTCGATGGCATGGCGACAACTACCAAGCGCGCATCTTCTGGATGAACGCGCTGAACCTTCTGCGACCACACTCATGTGTGGTCGAGGTGACGTTCGAGGCGAATGGCCCCAAATCGTTTGACGACATCGTTGTTCGTTACAACCCGCCTGTCGCGGGCTCCGGGCCGGATCCTGTCACGGCCGAATACCATCAGGTCAAATGGCATGTCCAAACAGGCGGCCGCTTTGGATACGAGGATTTCGTCGATCCGGCGTTCATCGGCGCCACGTCAATGTCATTGCTGCAACGCCTTAGGGATGCTCGTCAGAACGCGCCCGGAACCGCCCGTTTCGCATTTCTAACCACAGATCGCATACGGGACGATGACCCGCTCGGCGCGATCATCTCGAACAACGACAAGACCGTTCTCCTGGAGAAGCTGTTCGACGGGACGACAGACCAGAGCCGCATGGGTAAGGTCCGCAAGCTGTGGCGGGAGCATCTGGGTCTCGCCAGTGACGACGAGTTGCGTACCATCGTCTCTGGTTTGCGCGTATTCGAAGGCTACCTCTCTCTTCACGAGCTTCGAGATGCGGTCAACGTGCTTGCGGAAATTGTCGGCGCGGCGACCTGTTCAGCGACCGACTCTGATTTTCGATACGACGAACTTGCGCGCCAGCTAAAGGTGCGCAGCCTAAACAAACTGACCAAGGATGTTTTGGTGAAATTCTGCCAGGAGCACGGACTCCTCAACGCGCTTGGGCGCGCTCTACCCGCTTACCGCCCTGTGGCTATCCGCAGCTTTCTTGGCCCGGCCGCCGACGTTTCTGAGGCAGCGCAGGAAGACACACTTGTTCTGACCGAGTTTTTTCGTCAACGCTATCTGCGCGATGATCTGGATTGGCGGGAAGACATACGTCCTCGGGTTGACGCCTTCATCCGGAATGCCGTGCGCAAATCAAACAAGTTACGCTTAATCCTTGACGCCCATGCATCCATTGCGTTTCTTGCCGGCTCGATCCTCGATACGAAATCCGCAGTACAGACGGAACTCGTCCAGAAGGGCCGCGTAGGTGCGAAGATCTGGCGCGCCGACGATGGCATCGGGACCAGCGGAGCAAGCTTCGTGGTGGCGGAAGAGCGCATCGGACACGGTCCCGAGATCGCGGTCGCCATAAGTGTTGCACAACCCGCAGCAGCGCATGCACGAGCCTATGTCAGCCGCGAACTTCCCCGCGTCGGTAGAATACTGTCGTTCTCTATGCCTAGCGGTCCTGGACTGCAGACGGTGAACGGCGGGGGACACGCCGCCGCGCTTGCTGAGCAGGCCGCGAACTCCATTCGAGTTTTGAAGGTTGATGATCCGGACTCCGTGGTTCACATCTTCGCAGCGTGTCCCAATGCGTTGCTTTTCTATCTGGGGCAACATCACCAAGGCATCTCGCCCTGCGTAGTCTATGAGTTCGATTTCGATCGCAAGGGCAATAAGACCTATCACCCTTCATTTGTGATTGACTGAGTAGGACTCAAGCTGGCGCTCAAAGTCCGCAAAGCTTGGTATGGGGGGCAGAACAGCGCCGCTGAACCCACGACGAACAGCCGATGTCATCCGGCGAGTTCTCTAATATGTGAGATTAATTATTCTAATAGCCGAGCAAAACTGGCGGCGTCTGCTTCCAAGAGCTTAAAGGAGGATCCGTCGTGAGCGATCTTGGGGAGAAATCTGTGTTCAAAGCGCTGTCGGCCGCCACGGCGACGCTCTTCAAATCCTTTGGAATTTGGACAGACTCAGCTGCTAGGCGCTTTGCGGCCAACAATGAGGCAACCGCCAAGGACATAGAACACGAGGGCAAGCTTCGCCGTACCCGAAGAACTCGTGAGGAAAAGCGCGCGGAAGAACTGAGGGATATTGAGCACCGCCAGACAGTCGAAGCCGCTCTTGTAAGTACGCAACCGGTTCAAAGCAAAAATGCGATCGAGCTTCGGCTACGCCATGCGCTGCAAGAGGCTGTGAGTCTGGCGTACGGTTCCGATAGGCAGCTGACCGCCCATACACCAATCTACGACAGGGGAGACACGGCTGAATTTCAGCGTCTTCGCACCGCCGGTTTGGCCCGAACCCTCGACGAGATCATCAGCACACAAGAGCGCCTTGAACAACTCGTGATAGGTGCCGGGTACCGTCTCGAACGCGACGCCGACAACGACAAGCCACGCGACGTGAACGACGATTGGCTCAGACGGTTTTTTAAGTATGCGGCCGACGTAACGGACGAGCAGGTGATGGATGTCTTGGAGCAAGCGCTTGCTGATTCTGCCGTTGATGAACGCCCTCTCGCCTCGCCTCGCGCGTTGGATACTCTGAGATTTTTTCAGCGCCGAACGGTGAATATGTTCCGCTATCTTTCGAGACACATCATTGTGTTCGGGGCAGTTCCTGCTGCATATTTTGATCGTGATCCGGAAGGAAAGATGCTCGATCTCGCGCTCATGATGGAGATGGGTCTGTGCAAGTTTGATAGAACCCGATCATTCAGGTTTTCGGTAGGGATGCTCACGTTCAACTTTACATTTAAACCAGGAGAGCGAGCTGAGCACGATCTAATTCGGCTAACACATGTAGGCAAGGAGATAGCCGGCCTCATGGATTCCGATACTCGCGTCCTTCAAAAGGTCAGTGCGGGATGTATTCCCAATGAAGAGACATGGAGGCTACAACAGAAGTTCGGACTTTCGCAGCAGACCGCAAGGAACTTGGCACTGTCGCTAATTATGGATGTTTGCGATCAGCCTGGGCTGCGTGTCGAGGTCTATAGGGCAAAGAACGGCACCAACCACTCTGTTCAAGAGCGTCATCGAGAGAGCGCGAGGGAACCCTTTGGATTGGATGTCGCAGCGAACCTAGATGGCTTGAATGACCTCAACCGACAACTCGTCCAAGTGCTAGTCGAGGAGTTTAACAATTTCGATGAGGTAGAGCTGCCTGTTCTGAATGACCAGTCGAGCTAGCTTCAATTAGAGGAATTTCGTGAAATGCCGGTGGGAAAACTCAAGTGATTCAATATTGAAAAGGGCTTCGGTTTTATCATTCCGGTGACTGGTGGCGCTGATGTCTTCGTTCACATTACGAGTGTCGAAGCATCCGACCTGCTACGTCCGATGGAGCCCGGACAGTTGCTGCAATACGAACTCACCGAGGATAGGCGTGGCAAGATCGCTGCGGGAAAATTGAAGCACGTTGATCGAAAGCGTGGGTATCACCGCGGTTGCTATGCGGTGTGCGCCTGACGAAATGTGCCCCTCGATACTCTTGTCGTTCCCCGGCTAGCATTTAGCACTGACGGTTATTGTTCATCTACGCCTCTCAGGAAACGCGAAGAACATTGGCGGCACCTCCAGAGGCTGACAAAGATCATGTCGGCAGATATCGGCAGACGCTCGAGTGCCTGAAGTTCGTGCTTCGTATTCTGCCTCTGTTCGGCGCTAATCCAATGACGCATCGATGGCTGCAAGTGATCGATCGCGCCGTATGAACGGCGGCCTCTCCCGCGAAACGCACTTAGTTGATCACTCTGACAATCTGTATTCGGCAGTCGGCAGGTCGACCTCCCCGGTGCTATAGGGCTTGTGACCAATCGCTAGTCGGGCGAGGCCGAGCATGAGTTTCTTGTTGGCGTCGTCAGCGATAGTGTTTCCTTCCTTAATGGCATGCGTGAGCTCTGCGAGTTGCCTTGTGATAGCCTTGTCCTTGAGCTTCGATTCAATAAGCTCATTTTGCCAGCTTTTGATGACGGGATCGAGAGGATCAGTGAAGGCGGTGTGGCGTCGAACGTAAACCACTTTATCGCTATTTCTCAGCGTTAGTTTGAATGCCATATTGGAGCGCACTGCCCACGAGCACCGCGAAAAATTGTCCTTGAAAAATTGAGCACTTACCGTAGCGGTGGGCCCCTCAATCTGTGATGCCCTGGACGTGATGGTCATAAACGGCAAGCCGTTGCTTAATTTAACATAGGCTTTGATGTTACTGTCGGCCACGCCCCTACACAGGTTTAGGAAATCATTTTTCGCTTCAGTCTGAAAGATCCAGATCGCATTCTTTTTCGATGTAGCCTTCGCTTCACGGGTGAACATAGCGGTTTTCATATCCACGTCTCCAGCCATTCCAACCGGTCAATATGGCCGGTCAATATGGCCGGTTGTCGATGAGTCGCTGATTTTTTGCAAGACCCAACGGATAGGCCGAGATTTTGGTCCGTGCCTACCCAATCGGATGCCCCCGCCGATGCCCGTGCGCAAGACAGGCGAGGGTTACGCAGCGAAACCAGACATGCCCCGGCGTTCGCGGAAAGCTAGGTCATCGGGGATGTCCAGAAGTGCGCTGCAACGGATGCTCTTGTTGGGTGAGAGGTGATCGGGGACGTTGAGGCAGGGGCGCTGCGTCAGTTTCTAAAGCGCGTTTGTGCGGGGAACATGTTCGCAGCGAGAAAAAAGAAGCCCCCGGCAATCGAATGCCGAGGGTTGAGGTGCTTTGACATCTGGCTATTAGATCGGAATTCGCACCAATCGGATAGTCCTTTATCATTTTGTGCGAAGATGCGGAAAGGTGGGGTGGGACCCAGACCCCAACCCCCTATTCTCGCTTAAAGGGATATATTTATTTACTCCTATGATAATTATCTGTTGAGAAGTACGTTAAGGGTTTGGGTCTGGGTCTAGCCACCCTCGTATCGTGCCACCTTCCACATATTCACACCTTTTGAATTGGATGCAGCTTGGCGAAACACCAGCCCTGATTGCGGGCGATCCTTGCGATAGCGAATGTAATTCCCGAGCCATGACCCTTCGGACGAACCACGCGGCATGTTGCTTGAGACGATCCGCTTGATCTCTTTGATTGCCTCATCATGCTCAGCATTGAAGCTCCCATCCTTGCGAATCTCCTCGACCACCTTTGTCGTGGTCCACGTCTCTTCGCCGAACAGCGCCTGCAATGACTGCATCATGATTCTGTGATCAATCTTGTCCTCGTCATGGTCCGCAGCTTCCATTGCCTTTGCCATCGGATCGCCCAGCTTGAGGGTGAATGCAGGCTCCTTGCCGTACTGGAGCTTGACACCCTTCTCTCCGAGCCAATGCACGCAACCACGTATCAGCCCGTTGAACTCGTCAAATGAACCAGCTCCATCTCCAGTTTTGAGCTCAATGCCCTTCGTGACAGACAAGTCGAAATTTTTGGAGACCATGTACGCGCGAAGAATGATGAGGATCGACTGGATCAACTTTTGACGCTTCTGCTGGACCATCCTCTCTGGGTTGAAGGGGTATGCCTTGCTGTGTGGTCGCTCTAGGCCAGTGTCGACGCGAACCATGATAAGTCGGCGCGGTATGTCTCCGCTGGGAATGAAGTTGTTTCCACTCATGATGACCATGACACGCGCGGATACTGACTGGGTCTCGGACTTCGAGAGTTTGCGATCTGACATATACTCAGTAGTTAGTAGGTACTCCATAAACGGCGACTTCATGCGACCTCTGATGTTATCGATCATGAGACCACCAGAGCCAGACAAGAGGTGCGCAAAAAGTCGTTTGCGGGATTCCTCGTCGTTGTCTTTCAACTGCGAGAACACAGACTGCGCGTCGCCCCCTGCGAGGTGCAGAATGCAGCGCCCCAAGAGGGTCTTTCCTGAACCCGAAGTCGGCGCGTCAAAGCATATCCCGGGCGCAGTCGGCAGAGACCGGCGCACCGGAGCCATAAGAAGCGCAGCCATCATACCCGCAACATCATGCGAAGTTTCGAAGCGGAAGAGGCGGAAGGGTTCCCACAGCGTCTTGACCGCTTCGAGCAACTGCTTCTCTTTGGGCTTCTCTGGCACCTTCTCGAAGTTGAGGCCGCGCAGGATTAGGCCCTCGTCTTCATAATAGCGTGCCTCATCAAGCACCTTCCCTTTGAGTGTCATCGTCGGAGACGTCACGATGCCATTCAAGCGCTTCAGGCCGCGCTGCTCTGGAAGAGCTTGCAGCACGCGCCTGGCCAGCCAGCCTGGAACGCCGACGGGGCACTCCTTGAACTCAGGCTCCTCTCCAGCTTTCGGACGGCCACTGGGGCGACCGTACTTAAAGAACGCGAAAGACTCTGCGAGGTGATACTCAAGCCATGCCTCGGTGACCTCGATGATCTTGCCAAAATCCTCTCGGACGATGATCTGTGAGTCACTGTGCCGATAGACATCAGCTTCCATAGCGATCTTGCCGGCCACCTTATCCGTGATGTTGGCTTCAGAGCCTGCGGAGTAAACGATCTTCTCGCGATGCCCGAGATCACGCAGCCGAACGCAAGGCCGAAGACTCTGGATCATGCCTGAGAATTCAGCTTTTATTTCGTCGTGAATTTGAGCGCGGATGGTTGCGATTTCTTTGTCGTCCTCGTTCGGCTCCCAAGGCAGCTCGACTGAAAAACGTTTGATGCGTGCCACGGGAACAGCGGTCTTGTTGCGTACTGCTTCTTCAAGCCTTTCAGGACTGATGCTTGGTGTTTTCTCTAGGATGTCTGCTTGTGCCGTTTGCATTGTGTCATGGATTTTTTGCGCACAGAGCTGTGCCTTCTTTTCCATGAACCAGTCAGTCACATCGTAGTGGCTAGGCGTGTTCTCATACTCGACGCGTGGCCGGCCATCTCGCTTATTGATCAGGGGGCGCGGAACGTCCTTGAACCTAAAGCGCCTAATGCTATTGGCCTTCTCCAGCAACTGTTGCCCAAGTATGCCGGAGCGCTTGAATCCAGCATCGTCGTTATCTTCGAGAATGACCAAATCTCGACCTTGCAGGACTTCGTTCAATGCTGGGTCCCAGTACATAGCACCGTTAGGATTGGTCGTAGCGAGATAGCCGAGAAGCTTTACTGTCTCGGCATCCTTTTCTCCTTCAGTGATTAGCACTGACTCGTTCTTACGGCTCTTCTTTAAAAGCTCAGGAAGATCGTAGAGAATTGAACCAACCGGATGGGCACGTGGTTGCTCACCTGCACCGTTCGGGCATTCATGAAAGGTGCGAAATGTCCCGTCACTCATCTTCTTGATGAAAGTATGGGGCTTTCCGTGTTTGTCCCGATAGGTAAAGGTGCGCTTCACTTCCGGATGCGTATCTTCGGAGGATGTTTCGCCGCGATTGTATTGATAATGGATCTCGCGCCGCTCTTCCGTCATCCAAGCAGGCAGATAGTCTTCGAATTCGCCGCCTTCGGTTTGGGCTCGGTATGAGGCAGCGAAGATTGCCCGTGCCCGAGGCGAATTAGCCTTGGCTGCCGCTCGCCTGTCCTGCTCCGCCTGATGTGCGTCGATCAATTCTTTCTCTTTGCGCTTCTGTTCTGGCGAGTCCCAGTCATCATTGTCATAAACTTTCAAGTTGTGTGCACGCCGCCCTTTTGTCTTCGTGGCCATGTCAAAGCTCCATGTCTTCCCCGCGCTTGTTTTTTTTATTCGCGGCCCCGTTCTGTTTTGACGGGGATAATTAATGTTGAGATTTGTCGGGTTTGGCCCCAACCCGATTAAGAGGCGCCAGTTCGCAATTGAGAAAAAGGGGGCGCGGCGTTTCGACCGTAGTCCCGCTGGAATTTTGCGAGTCTTTTCAACGCGGGCTGGAATATTAAATTCAGGTTCGCTACGGCCTATTAGGCTTTTACAGTTTCTCTCGCCTTTTTTATCAATACTAGCTTTGCAATTCTTCAGCGTTTCGAGAACCGCGTTGTAAATGAATCTATTCGCGCGGCGGCCTCAGCGTTCACGAGGCGCTTCAGGCGTTCGAGGTCCATTCGATCTTGTAATGAAAGTTCAAACTTCGCCTCCCGCTCGCGGCCCTCGGGAGTGAATTTCGATTTTGAGAGCGACCATGATCCGTAGTCGCGAACGATGCGGGCGGCTTCCTTCATTACCTCTTCCGGCCATGCGACGCCGCGCGGAAAGCGCTGCGGACGCGGGAACTCTCCCGCTGCGATCAATGGGGCGAGGCTTTCCGGGGTGAGCATCTCCGCATATCCCGGCTCAAAATAGCGATACAGGCCCTCCCGAAAGACCCACACCCGATCCAGGAACATGAACCGATCCGACCCCAACCGCTTCACGTGCTTCGGACGGTGGCGGGGATCGCCCGGCTTGCGCCCCGACTTCTTGTGACCCTTCTCCGCGCGCTTAAGTGCGCTGCGGGCCAAACGCTCTTCCCGCTCCCTCTTCCACAGCCCGTCGCCATAGCCCCGGCGCTTCGCGTTCTTGCGTCGCTTAAAGGGCTTCGTGGGGGCGACCAGTTCGGAGAGGAAGAGCCCCGGATCGGGCTCGATCCCCCACCTGGGTATCCCCGGCTTCGGCGGAATGACGGCCTCGCCAACGGAGGCCACAGGAGAAGGCGATTTCGCCCTCTCCCGTACCTTCGGCTGTTCGCGGCTCATGTGGCCTTCTCGACGCTCCTACGTGGTTCGTTATATGGGGGTGAGGAGGGCTGGGGCTTTACCCAGTAGGTGGGCAGGGGATAGGGCTTCGCGACTTCGCTGACGGCCCAACTCCGGACGCGGCGGAAGATGGTCCCGCCCGATACGGCTTCGAAGGGCTCCCACCCGATCTCCGGCGGTATGGCTAGGACGCCTTCGCCGGCCACGAGCCGGTCCCGCGTAATCGTCTCTTCGAGGGCCGATCCATCTTCGCGGACTTCGACGGTGATAACCCCCAGCACGAGAAGGTCGCCGGGCTTGTTCTCGTCAGGATTGAAGGCGCATCCGCTCGCGAAGTTGAGCCCTATCCCGTGGACATAAACTTCGGTCCCGTCGCGGCACCGGTGGAGCCAGCCGCGCTTCCCGGCCTTCGGCTTCCATTCTCGCGTGCCTTTCGTCGGCGCTTCGGCCAACTGCTTCACCATCTGCATGATCGTTCTCCATCCATGAATAAAAAGGGGCCGGGGGCGGCTCCCGTCTGTGTGACGGGGCCGCGATCCGAGGCCCGCTCTTTATCGAGCGATTTGCAGATGCAACGAAACAGCTAAATTTGCGCGTTTTTCGCTAGTTGGCTCAATGAGTATCGAACTCATCCAGCGGGAGATTGTGTTCGAGAGCGTAGTGCAGCTCGAATAGGTACTGCTGAATTGGGCAGGTGATTTCCACGAAGTGGACTTCCATCCGGCTGATCCGCTCGCAGGCCTGGATCAGCGCCGCCGCGAAAGTCGTGTCCGCGCGCAAGTAAGAGCGTGAGCCCGCACCCTTCTTGTAAGTCGCTTTCAAATTGCCCGTCGCCGCGCGCGCAAGACGGAACGCAAAAGCGTTGCCCTTCGACGTTGGCCGACAATGTGAACGGATACGGGAGCGCACGCGCCTCGTGCGCCCGACATAAACCGGCTTTCCGTTTTCCATCATGACGTAGATGCCGGCCCCGTTGCGCTTCTCCAGCGGTGCGAGGCGCGTCATCAGGTCAGGGAATTGTTCGATGTAGCTTTGGATCTTCATGGCTAAGAGTTGTCTGTCCGAATCAGTTAGGCATTCAACAAGTCGAGGAAAAGCCAGACGCTATGGAATGGGCAACTATTATTGCTGCGATCTCATCGGTTGGTGCTGTTACGGCTGCATTCTATGCCGCCAGAATGGCGACTTCGAACCGGTTGGCAGTCAAAGCCGCAGCATTCAATGAGCGTTGGAAAATTTACAAAGCCACTCGTCGTTTCATAGCTGTTTGGCTGACAACGGGTCGTCCAGACATGAGAGTTGAAATGATCGAGTTAGGAGAAGCGTGGGAAAAGTCGCGCTCTCTGTTCCGGCCCCAGGTAAGTGAATTTCTCGAACAGTTGATGAAAGATGCCTACCTTGCTGATGATCTCGAGAAGATCGAGAACAACGAACGTTCAACTACGGAACAAGTCGGTTCGGCTTGGGAACGGCATCAAGCAATAAAGGCCAAGCTGAGCTTCGAGCGGGTCGCCGAAATTTTTGACCCCGACCTCAATATTCGTGACCGCCGTTGGATCGGCCTCTATCCTATCGGTTGAGAGATTGAATGGCATCCGGTTGGGACAAGAACCCTAGCGACTATGGCGGACCAAAGGATCCACGCTGGCTTGAGACGATCGCTGTAATCCTCGGCATCGTGCTGCTGTTGTCGTGACTGAAGAGCTAGCGCCGAGCTGCGAGTACACGCCGTGTGACGTTTTTCAACAATTCACTCTTTTCTGACCAACCCATTGATGTGGAAGCTATTTCTTCAAAACGCCAATTAATGGCTGTCAACCTTGTGTTGACCGATGAATCGAATACTCCAAAATGGACGGCGGGCGGCACCGATAGCGCCACTCGCCTGTTTGTTTCCCAATCTGCTTAGGCTACGTCACGGCAATGACGTCGCTCAGAGCCACTGAAGGCTGAAACGAAAACGTCCCATTTGCAGGACGATTCTTATCGGCTTCACGGTCTTTCTCCTTCCTGCGCTGTGGCCTGCCGGGGTTAATCCCTGGCAGGTCCGGTACGGTTCGGAGGGTACAAGTGAGTCGCCCGAACCCCTTTTCTCATCCTCCTCTTGTCCACCGCTTTGGCGCCAATCAGCGTTTTTCAGCAGAACGAGTGCCGGTTGTTCACTTTTTGTTCGCGCCTGATATCGAGCGATTGCGTGCTCTTGGTCTCAATTCTTCTTCTCCCCCACCAGCCGCTCCAACTCAGCGCCCCAGGCTTCGAACGCTTCGCGAAGTTCGATGGCGTATTGGTGCTGGTCATAGACGCGCTGGAGCCCTTGGCGCGCATGACCGATGGCGAGTTCAGCGATGTGATCGGGAACGCGGAGTTGGGCGAGGCGCGTCCGGAACGTCCGGCGCAAGTCGTGAACAGTGAAGTCAGCTTTCGTCTTCTCTCGCAAGTCGATCATGACCGCGCCGAATTGAGCGCCGGCAGGGTATCCGCGCGAAGTCGCGAAGATGTAGGATTGCTTCTCAGTTCGCGGCCTCTCTTCGAGTAGAGCAATCGCCGGAGCACTCAGCGGGACGATGTGCGCCGTTCCGGACTTGTACCGATGGGCCGGGATGGTCCAGGTCTTCTCTTCGAAATTGATCTCGCTCCATTGCGCCTCGGCAGCTTCCGTGCGCCGTGCCCCGGTCATCAGAACGAAGCGGAGCAGCGGACCATAGGGCGCATCGAGGTCAGGCGTAACCGCCCAAAAGGCTTTGATCTCATTATCGTTGAGCACTCGGGATCGCGGCTTCGTCGCGCCCAAGAGGCGATGGGACCGGATCGTGGCGGCTGCGTTAAATTCGAGATCATAGTGGCCGCGCTCGATGGCCCAGTTGAGCATTGACTTGATAATCGAGAGGAGGCGGTGGGCCTGGACCTTCGCTCCCCGGTTTTTGATCTTCTCGATTTGATGGACGATGTCGAGGCGGGTGACTGAGCGCACCTTCTTGTCCCGCCACTCGGGCAACGTGTTGTATTCGAGGGCTCGCTTGACGTTCGCACCCTGCTTTAGATGGCTGAGGTGGTACCGGTCATAATCTTCGATCAAGTCGCTCCAGATCGTCTCGCGACGATCTTCCGCGTCCTGTTCGGCCTGGAGCCGCCTATCTTGAAGCCTCGGATCGTAACCGGCGGCGATCAGTTCGAGCCAGGTCCGCGCCTTCTCTCGGGCATCGGCCAGCGACATGCCCGGAAATGACCCCAGCGCGAGTGCAGACGGTGAGGGCTTCCCGGCCAGCCGCTTCCAGACTGCGAAGGTTTTTGAACCCTTATCCGTAACTCGCAACACCAGTCCCGGAACAACCGCGTCCGGATAGGATGACCGCTTCCCTTTCGGAGCAGCCTTCACACTCCGCACAAACTGATCCGTCAGCACGCGCCGTTTCGACACAACATCCTACTCCCAATTGGCGACCAGTCCGCACCGGACTAGGTCGCGGGGCATCACCGGGGCACCGGATATGCGGATGCTGCCCCGCCGAGAGTAAAGCCGGGAATCGGGCGATTTGGAAAGGTTTTTCGGGGTTTTCGGTCAGCAAGAGCCAGTTCCGGGGCACCGGAATGCCACAGGGGCCCAGCTCTTGCTGAACAGTGATCATGAGCGGATTAAAGCGGGTTCTCGATCGCCTGGGGCTGAAGCAGACGGATTTCGCCCGTTTGCTCGATGTCAGCCCGCGCACTGTCAGTCTTTGGGCGACTGGTGAAGTCACCTTGCCGGGGCCGGTCAAAGCATATCTGAGGATGTTGCAGTTTGCCGACGAGTCCCGGCGCACGTTGGAGTTCGCGCGACTGGTGGCGAAGTCCCCTGCCGTACACGACGGTCTCTACAGTCTGCGGTATGGACCACCCGGAGTGCCTTTAAATCCCGGCGAAAAGGGAGATGGCATCGCTCTCCTCAAGGCGGGCCGGATCGTGGGGTCGGATGCAGGGGGAGGAAAATTCGAGGGCAGCTACCGGTTTGACAGCGCCCGCCAGACGTATCATTTCCGTGTGTGGTTGCGCGTGCCGCCCGAAGGGCAGTTGATGACGGGTTTGGAGACGGGGCAGGCGGGGGCGCTGGTCGAAGTGGTAGCCGATCTCGACCGGCCCGATCCGTTCGCCACCACAGTGGCGCACGTCGAGGGCCGGCCGTTGAACCTCACACTCACCTACCTTGGGCCGCTGCCCGGCTGATCGCACGGACTTAAACGGAAAGACACACGATGGTCGACCCTGATCGCCTTATTCTGCTCGGCGAGATCTGCTCTGCTCACGGCATCAAAGGTGAGGTCAGCATCCGCACGTTCACCGAGGACCCAGCCGATATCGCGGCGTATGGACCGCTGAGCGACAAAGCGGGGAAACGAACATTCAAGATTGCTGGGCTGCGTGTGTCAGCCAAGGCCGTGATCGCGCGGCTGCAGGGCGTGGATGATCGAACGGCGGCGGAGAAATTGCGCAATACCGGGCTCTATGTGAAGCGCAGCCAGCTCCCCGAATTGGAGCCTGGGGCCTATTATTACGAGGACCTCGCGGGGTTAGCGGCGGTCGATCCGGACGGGTCCGTATTGGGAACTGTCGTGGGAGTCGTCAATTACGGTGCGGGCGACCTCGTCGAGATCTCCCGGCCCGGTGAGCGAGAGACTCTATTGGTGCCGTTTACAAAAGAGGCCGTGCCGGCCGTGGACCTAGAGACGAGCCGTGTGACGGTGTTGTTGCCTGCGTTTGCCGAAGATGATGGTGAGGCGGGCACAGCGGACGGATTGGTCGAAGAGGAGTAGACTGTGATGAGCCGATCGATCACCGCGAGCGCGTTGGCTGTTCTGCTTGCTGTTGCGCTGCCGGCGCTGGCCGAGCAGGCCTCGCCGCTGGATGCCGTGGAAGCGGATTTGCGCAAGAGCTATCCGGCTGTCGCCGTGATGGGTTCGGAAGAGCTTGCGACGCTGGAGAAGAGTGGGGCCGAGGTGGTGCTTCTCGACGCGCGGACGGACGCGGAGTTTGGCGTCAGCCGGATACCGGGCGCGCAGCGCGTTGATCCCCGGATGTCGGCCCAGCAATTCCAGTCGACCTTTGGTGCGAACCTCAAGGGCAAGAAGGTCGTGGTCTATTGCGCAGTAGGCGGGCGGAGTTCGGATCTCGCCAGCCGCATCGATGCGACGGCGCGCGAAGCCGGTGCTGCGGGGGTCTACAATCTCGAGGGTGGTATTTTCCGCTGGCACAATGAGAAGCGGGAACTCGTGGGTCCATCGGGGCCGACCGACGAAGTGCATCCGTTCAGCCCGAATGCGGCCTCGTTGATCAAGCGGCAGGAGGGGATTGCCTACCGGCCGGGAACGTCGAAGCTGGGCAAAGCGGACTAAAGATCGCTGCTAGATCGCTTCGCCGCGCAAGAGGCGGGGCAAGTCGCCCGAGAGGCCGGCAGCTTCCGTGACGAACATCTGCTTGATCGCCGGCATGCGATCGACCAGGCCGAGGCCTGCGTCGCGCACGGCGCGCATGACCGTGTTGTCGGACGAGAAGAGGCGGTTGAGGCCGTCGAATGTTGCGGTGGAGACAGCGCTATCAAAGCGGCGCCAGCGTTCGTAGCGTGTCAGGACTTCGGCATTGCCGATATCGAGGCCGAGGCGGGCGGCGTCGATGAGAACTTCGGCGAGGGCAGCGGCATCGCGGAGCGCGAGATTGAGCCCTTGCCCTGCGATCGGGTGGACGCCGTGGGCGGCGTCGCCGATCAGCGCGAAACGGTCGGCAACATAAGCGCGGGCGAGATGCATCGAGAGTGGCCAGGACTGGCGGCCGCCGATCAACGTGATTTCGCCCAAGCGGCCGCCGAAGCGTTTATCGACTTCGTCGCGGAAGGCCGCGTCGTCGAGGGCGAGGATGCGGGCGGCTTCGCTGCTTTCTTCGCTCCAGGTGATGCAGGAGCGGTTGCCGGTGAGCGGGAGAATGGCGAAGGGGCCGGCGGGGAGAAAATGCTGGACGGCGGTGGCGTCGTGCGGACGCTCGTGCGCGACCCAAGTGACGATGCCGGTTTGGTCGTAGGACCAGCCGATCAGTTTTATGCCGGCTTTATCGCGTAACGAGGACTGGCGCCCTTCGGCGGAGACCAGAACGCGGGTTTTCAGGAAGCGGCCATCGGCGAGGGTTAGTTTGAGTCCGGCTGCATCGATTTCGGACTGCGTGATTTCGCCGGGGGTGATGCGGTCGATGGCGAGAAAGTCGGCGACGCGGAGTGCCAGTGCGGAAACGATTTCGCTGGCCGGCACGATGTGAGTGGCCGGTTCGCCGTCTTCGAGGACGTTGTCGTAGGTAAGGACGATGGGGCGGATGCCGTCGTCGAGGCGGCTGTCGGTGATTTCAATGCGGCGGACGGGCTGCGCATGCGGGGCGACGGGCGACCAGGCGCCGAGGGCTTGCAGCATGTGGCGCGAGGCGGCGGAGAACGCGTAGGCACGGACGTCGTGGCGAACGGCGGTGGGCGGCCATGTGCGATCGACGAGGGCGATGCGCAAATCTCCTTCGCTGGCTTCGGCGAGGGCGAGGGCGAGCGACAGGCCGGCGGCACTCGCGCCGGAGATGACGACATCATATTGCTTCAGAGATGCTGACATTCCGCCTCGGTTGCTTGACACGCCGCGGGGCTAGCTTGCCAATGGCGATCCGCTCTTCTCCCTAGCATCCGACATCATGGCCGTCATGTCCGAACCCGCGCCCAAGACATCCGCTCTCGCCTCGCTGCTCTCGATCCTCGATCTGGAGACATTGGAGCAGAACCTGTTCCGGGGGAGGAGCCCGGCGGATGGCTGGCAGAGGGTGTTCGGGGGGCAGGTGCTGGGACAGGCGCTGGTGGCGGCTTCGCGGACGGTGGAGGAAGCGGGCCGGGCTGCGCACTCGCTGCATGGGTATTTCCTGTTGGCCGGGGATCCGAAGCATCCGTTGATCTACGAAGTCGAGCGGACGCGGGACGGGGGGAGTTTTTCAACCCGGCGCGTGAAGACCGTCCAGCACGGGCGGGTCATCTTTACCATGAGCGTGTCGTTTCACCGGCCGGAGGAGGGGTTTGAACATGCGGCGCCGATGCCGGATGTGCCGCCGCCGGAAACGTTGCCCAACGCGCAGGAGCTGATCGCGCGGTTCGTCGACAAGCTGCCGGACAATATGCGCAGCTATTGGAGCCGGGAGCGGCCCATCGAGATGAAGCCCGTCGATGTGCGGCGGTATCTGAGCAACGAGCCGGCGGAGCCGCAGCAGGCGATCTGGATGCGGGCTGCGGGGGCTTTGCCGGACGATCCAGCGTTGCATCAATGCGTTTTGGCATATGCGTCGGATTTTACGCTTTTGGACACGGCGCTGATCGCACACGGGAAGGTGTTGTTCGATCCCGAGATCCAGCTGGCCAGCCTGGACCATGCCATGTGGCTGCACCGGCCGTTCCGGGCGGATGATTGGCTTTTGTATGCTCAGGACAGTCCGTCGACACACGCGGCGCGGGGGTTCTGCCGGGGGTCATTTTTTGACCGGCAGGGGCGGCTGATCGCGTCGGTGGCGCAGGAGGGACTGATCCGGCGCAAGTCAACGGCGTTTGTGGTCAAATAGTGGGCTGATTGTTTTTTGTGCATACTTTTTATGCAATTGACTCGGTTGCAGCCGGGGGGCGGGTTGGCCTGCACAAGAATAAGTCACACCTTTTCAAAGTGTTATCGTCCAATCCGGCATTTGGCACAGGACTTGACTCCCTAACAGGCGGCTAACGGGTCTTTCGGGCCCGAACGCACACTTGGCCATGCCTGCTTCCATGGGGAGCGGGCGGCCGCAAAGACCTTAAAGGGGGTGCTCAGATGAAGCTCATCACTGCGATTATCAAGCCATTCAAGCTGGAGGAGGTCCGTGCCGCACTGACCGAGCTTGGCCTGCAGGGCATGACCGTGACCGAGGTGAAGGGTTACGGCCGGCAGAAGGGCCACACGGAAATCTATCGCGGCGCCGAATACGCCGTCAGCTTCCTGCCGAAGGTGAAGATCGAGGCGGTGGTGCCCTCGGCTCTCGCGCCCAAGGCCATCGAAGCCATCACCAAGGCTGCCAAAACCGGCCAGATCGGTGACGGCAAGATCTTCGTCTCTCCGATCGAAAACACCGTCCGCATCCGCACCGGTGAAGCCGACGACGAAGCGCTCTGATCTCACCATCCGTCCTCTCGCCTACCATCCATAACTGGGGAGTTACCTATGACGTTTGCTCTACCCCGCTGCACCGGACGCCTCGTGGGCGCCGCGGCAGCATTGGCCATGCTGGCGGTTCCCGCCCTGGCGCAAGACGCGGCTCCGCCGACGCCTGACAAGGGCGACATCGCCTTTATGTATGTCGCTACCATCCTCGTGCTGCTGATGACCGTCCCGGGCTTGGCCCTGTTCTACGGCGGTCTGGTGCGCACCAAGAACATGCTCTCTATGTGCATGCAGGTGTTCGCCACCATGTGCTTGGTGATGTTGCTGTGGGTGACCTACGGCTACTCGATGGCTTTCACCAACGGCGGCGCGCTGAACGACTTCGTTGGCGGCTTCGGCAAGGCGTTCCTCTCCGGCGTCGACTCGACGTCGCTCGCAGGCACGTTCTCGAACGGCGTCTATATCCCCGAGTACATCTTTATCATGTTCCAGATGACGTTCGCGGCCATCACGCCGGCTCTCATTCTGGGCGCGGTCGCTGAACGTATGAAGTTCTCGGCCGTGATGCTGTTCATGGCGCTGTGGGTGACGTTCATCTACTTCCCGATGGCACACATGGTCTGGTACTGGGGCGGTCCGGATGCCTTCGGCAACGCTGCCAAGGCTGTTGCGGCTGCTGCAGACGGCGAAGCCAAGGTTCAGGCTCAGGCGGCGCTCGATGCTGTGCTGGCCGACGCCGGTCTGCTGTTCAAGTGGGGCGCGCTCGACTTCGCAGGCGGCACCGTCGTTCACATCAACGCCGGTATCGCTGGTCTCGTGGCTTGCATCGTTCTCGGCAAGCGCGTCGGCTACGGCAAGGAAGCCATGCCTCCGCACTCGCTGGTTATGTGCATGATCGGCGCAGCCCTGCTCTGGGTCGGCTGGTTCGGGTTCAACGTTGGTTCGAACCTCGAATCCAACGCCTGGGTCGGCGTCGTCGCTCTCAACACGTTCGTTGCCACCGCCGCCGCAGCCATCTCTTGGATGGTTGTTGAGTGGCTCGCGAAGGGCAAGCCGTCGCTTCTCGGCCTCGTGTCAGGCGTGATCGCGGGTCTCGTGGCCATCACGCCGGCTTGCGGTTTCGCCGGCGTGTTCGGCTCGATCATCCTCGGCCTCGTTGCCGGTATCGTCTGCTTCGTGTTCTGCTCTGCGGTGAAGCACGCGTTCGGGTATGACGACAGCCTCGACGTTTTCGGCATCCACGGCGTGGGCGGCATCATCGGCGCACTCGCAACGGGCCTCCTGATCAATCCGGATTTCGGCGGCTCGGGCATCCCCGACTACCTGTCGAAGCCAGGTGAACTGACCACCGCGCCCTACGACATGATCTTCCAGGTCACGGCGCAGGCGAAGGCGGTCGGCTTCACGATCCTGTTCTCGGGTCTGGGCACGCTGGTCCTACTTCTCCTGGTCAAGCTGGTCGTGGGTCTGCGTCCTTCGGAAGAGAAGGAACGCGAAGGCCTCGACATTACGGATCACGGCGAACGCGCCTACAACTACTGAGTTCGATCGGGGATCGCGGGCGTATGCTCGCGATCCCTTTTCACGTTTCTCCCGAGCACGGACTTCCCCTAGACGGGCTCCTCCCTGGACCTGGACCGCGCAAGCGCTCCAGGTCCTTTTTTATTTGGCGGCCGCGATCACGGGATGAGGATGCGGGCGCCGGGCTTCAGTCGCGTGAGGAGGCGCATGAGGTCTGGGCGGCGCAGCGCGATGCAGCCTTCGGTGGGTGCGAAGCCCGGGCGGGCGACGTGCATGAAGATGGCGCTGCCGCGGCCCCGGACGCGGGGGCGGCGATTGCAGTCGAGGACGACGACCACATCGTAAAGCCCGTCGGGCCGCCACATCTCTTCGGCGGAAGCGGGATAGGGATGGCAGACCGGACGGTTGTAGTTGCGGTCGGCGGGCGCATCGCACCAGCCAGAGGAGGAACGGATGATCTTCAGGGGCAACCCGGTTTGCGGGCGCGGGCAGCGATCGGGCCGGTAATAGACACTTTCGAGGCGAAAAACCCCAGAGGGGGTTGCGCCATCGCCCTCGCGCTTCAGGGCCCGGCGGCCCGAGCGGCCCAAGGCGCTTGGATAGGCGCGGCCGCCAACGAAAAGCATGCCGCGCACCGATCTCCGCGAGAGCGCGTGTACTAACAGTTGACCTCGTGGCTGATTTCTCATCATTTTCCACGTCGGAATACCTTGCCTTTGCTCGCCCCGCCAGGGCCGTCGCGGCATAATGTCAACTGCCGGAACGGCGCCGGTTGAGATGACCACATGCCACGACGCGATCTTGTTTCCGGCGGGCCGGCCAAAAAATTGAATTTGAGGGGACGTTCGCATGACCGCACGCCGTATCCTGCTCGTTGATGACGACGAGGATCTGCGCGGATCGCTCAAAGATCAGCTGTCGCTCTATGACGAGTTCGATGTCTTCGATGCCAACACGGCGACGAAGGGCATGGACCGCGCGCGCGCCGATCAGCCGGACCTATTGGTGTTCGACGTCAACCTGCCGGACATGGACGGGCGGGAGGCGGTGAAGCAATTGCGGAAAGGCGGGTTCAAGCCGCCGATCATCATGCTGACGGCGAACGACTCGGATGCGGACCAGATCCTCGGGCTCGACTCGGGCGCCAACGATTATGTGACGAAGCCGTTCAAATTCGCCGTGCTGCTGGCGCGCATCCGGGCGCAGCTGCGCCAACATGAGCAGAGCGAAGACGCCGTGTTCCAGATCGGCCCTTATACTTTCAAGCCGGCGGCGAAAATCCTTCTCGACGAGAAGGGCGGCAAAGTGCGGCTGACGGAGAAAGAAACGTCGATCTTGAAGTTTCTTTATCGCGCCGGCGATAAGGTGGTGCCGCGCGATACGCTGCTTTTGGAGGTGTGGGGCTATAACGCGGGTGTGACGACGCACACGCTGGAAACGCACATCTACCGGCTCAGGCAGAAGATTGAAAAAGACCCGTCAAACGCTGAAATCCTGATCACCGAAAGCGGCGGATACCGGCTGGCGCCGTGAGTCTTGCGGCGATATCAACGAGCTTCCAGTTATAGTCATCAACGTTCTATCCCCAGGGCCATCCACAGGCCCCTGGACCGGCTCTCGCGAATCGGCCGACCGTCCTGCCAACAGAGCAAGGCAAGCCCACTTCCGGGTGATGCAGCGCGCGTTGGATATGTTGACCATGGCTATCGATTCGTTCGTCAAACCGATGCTGAAGCTGGAGATCTTTCAGGGGCTGCGGCCGCTGCAGATCACGGAAATTGCGCGGCGCGCCTATCGCGTCGTTTACAAGCCGGGCGACACCATCATCCGCGAAGACGAGGAAGGCGATGCCGCTGTCATCATCGTTTCGGGTGAGGCGGTGCGGATTGCTGGACCGGCGCTTGAGGAACCGGCGGAAGCTGTTCCCGAAGGGTCGCTGCTCGGCGAAATGGCGATGCTGATCGAAACACGGCATTCGTCGACGATCGTGGCGCGGACGACGGTGCGGGCTTTGCGAATTGCGCGCGAGGATCTGCAGGACCAAATGGCTGAAGATTCCGCCTTGGCCGACCATTTCGTGCAACGGATCACGGCGCGTTTGTCGACGGTGCTCGAGAGCTTGAAGGCTATCGACAACATGGTTGCCGATAGCGCCTCTATCGTGCCGGCGTCGCGCGGCAACAGCGCCACTCAAAATCCCATCCACGTGCACTAAACCTGACAGACAGTGCGGCCGGCCCAAAAGAAAAGCGCCCAACTCCGGGGGGCGAAGTTGGGCGCTTGCGCTCTCGCGCTAGACACCGGGAGGGAAGCCGGCGTCTCAGGCGCGTCACCGGGTAGACGGGGGGGAGCTACCAACAGAAAGGCGACGCTGCCTGTCTGAGGGTTAGTTAAGCGCAGGTTTTTGAATTTCAATAGACCCTCCCCGTGTAGATCACGAAATCGTGATCAATATTTCACGGGTTATCCCCAGGCTCCACTTGCCCGGTACTGATGAGCCACACCCGAATAAACGGCGTTTAGTTTGGCGTCGCGAGGGGATTGTTCGAGACGCCCTGAATTTTGAAGGCTGCCGGATCGAGTTTTTCGCCTGTCTTGACGTCGGCAAGCTCAACCCGGGTCTCGACGCCCTGGGCGTCGGTTGTCACCCATTCCTTGAGTTCGACGGCGGGTTTGGTGGACAGATACACCTTGATGCGGCCGGGGGTGTCCGGGCTCTTATCCTGGAGGGCTACGACCATCAGGTCTTCAGCCTCCTGGACTTCCATGATCTTGGCGTCCCTGGCGAGATCGACATCCTTGCGCAGCAGGAGGCGGAATGGCGTTTGATCGAGCTGGATGCGGTCTTCGTTGCGCAGGTCGAGATCCTGGATCGCGAGCTGTTGGCCGTCGGAAATGATGATCTGCTTGGAGGGCAAGGCATAATCGAAGCGGAACTTGCCGGGGCGCAGGAGCGAGAATTTGCCCTTCATCTTCTTCTGGTCGGACGTCGTCTGAACGAAACTGCCCTTGAGGGTGCTGATGCCGTTGAAATAGTCGCTGACGGCTTTGACCACTTTCATCTGCGCTTCGTCGAGCGTGATGCCCTGATTGCCAGACGAAACTTCGGCACTCCAGGCGGTGCCGCCGGTGGCGGGTTGACCAGAGGGCGCAGGGGCGGCAGCAGGCGCGGGGGTAGCCGGCGCGGCAGGGGCAGCGGGGGTTGGGGCGGCGGGGGCCGGTTTGGCCTCTTGCGCGAGAACGGGGAGCGCGCAGCTCAGGGTTGTCACCAGGAAAAGGCCGAGGCCGGATGCCTTAGCGGTCCACATTCTTCATTTCCCCCGATTCGTCCGTTCGCCAGCGTTGTGCCGTGCCTGAGCGAATGTCGGAACAATGCGACGAACTGAGGGCCAATCCCTCAAATCCGGGGCCATAAGTAGCGGGTTTCGGCGGCGCTGCAATGGGGCACGATGGGGGGCAGGTGGGCGCGGTGGATTTCAGGCCGCAGGTTTGAGGATTTCGCGGCGGCCCGTGGTGCCGGCGGTTGAAATGATGCCGTCATGTTCCAGGCGATCGATGATGTCGGCCGCGCGATTGTAGCCGATCTGAAGCCGGCGCTGGATGTAGGACGTGGAGACCTTGCGTTCGCGAAGGACGAGGTCGCGGGCGCGTTCATAAAGGTCGTCGCTGCCGGAGCCGGTGGCGGGGTTGCCGAGTGTTGGGTCGTCACTGGCGCCGTCGGTGATGCCGTCGACATAGTGGGGCTCGCCGTGGCTCTTCAAGTGATTGGCGACGGCCTCGACTTCTTCGTCGGAGACGAAGGGGCCGTGGACGCGCGTGATGGAGCCGGCGCCGCCGGAGAACAGCATGTCGCCCTGACCGAGGAGCTGTTCGGCGCCCTGCTCGTTGAGGATGGTGCGGCTGTCGATTTTCGACGTGACCTTGAAGCTGATGCGAGTCGGGAAGTTGGCCTTGATGGTGCCGGTGATGATGTCGACCGACGGGCGCTGCGTGGCCATGATGAGGTGGATGCCGGCGGCGCGGGCCATCTGGGCGAGGCGCTGGACGGCGCCTTCGATGTCCTTGCCGGCGACGATCATCAGGTCGGCGAACTCGTCGACCACGATGACGATATAGGGCATCGGCTTGGCGTCGATGGTCTGGGTTTCAAAGCGGGGTTCGCCGGTGGCGCGATCGAAGCCTGTCTGCACGGTGCGGGCCAGCGTTTCACCCCGCTCGGCGGCGGCGCGGACGCGCTGGTTGAAGGCTTCGATGTTACGCACGGACAGTGCGGCCATGCGCTTGTAGCGCTCTTCCATTTCGGTGACGGCCCAGCCAAGGGCTGCGACCGCCTTGTGGGGGTCGGTGACGACGGGCGTCAGAAGATGCGGAATGCCGTTATAAACCGACAGTTCCAGCATCTTGGGGTCGATCATAATGAGGCGGCACTGGTCCGGCGCGAGACGGTAGAGCAGCGACAGGATCATGGCGTTGACGCCGACAGACTTGCCCGAGCCCGTGGTGCCGGCGACAAGCAAATGCGGCATGCGCGCGAGATCGGCGATGATCGGCTCGCCGCCGATGGATTTGCCAAGCGCCAGCGGCAGGATGGCTTTCGAGGCGCGGAAAGGTTCACTGTCCAGCATTTCACGGAGCACGACGGGGTCGCGCTTCACGTTAGGCAGTTCGAGGCCGATGGCGTTACGGCCGGGGACGACCGCGGCGCGGACGCTGGTGACGCTCATGGAGCGGGCGATGTCGTCGGCGAGCGCGATGACACGGGCGGATTTCGTGCCGCGCGTGGGTTCGAATTCATAGAGCGTGACGACGGGGCCGGGTTTGACGTCGCGCATCTCACCTTTGACGCCGTAGTCGGCGAGCACATCGAGAAGCTGCTGACCAGTGGCGCGGGCAGCGGCCTGAGAAAGGGCGGGGGCGGGACCGTTTTGGGCAGGGCGCTTCAAGAGTTCGAGCGGCGGACGCAGAAGTGCTTTCGGCGCGGCTGTGGGGCGACGCGCAGCGCGGGGTTTGGGTTCGGCTGCGGGGGCCGGCAGATCATGCTCTGCCGGGACTTGGCGGTTGGCCGGTGCGAAGCGCTCAGCGATGGAGCGTCCGCGGCGGGTTTCTTCGTCCTCGATTTCGAATTCGTCGTCGACGTCGTCGCGTGAGCCGGGGCGAAGAACGCGCAGGCTATCGAAGTGCGAGGCGAAACGTTCGGCGAAACTTTGCTCTCCGATGTCGGCGATGGGGCCATCCAGATGAGGTCCGGTCAGGTCCGGGCCGGCGGGTTTGAACTGGGCGTTGTCGAACTGGGCTTCATCGAACTGAGGGGGGACAGCGGGCTTGCTGGACGAGAAGGCGGCGCGGAGGCGCTGCCGGAGATTGGGCAGTGAGCCGGGCTCGGCGGCGATAGGTTCCTCATCGTCCTCATCGTTGCCTGAGGACTGGAAGGCGGGTTCGGCCGCAAAAGGCGTTGCGGGCATGGGGGCGGACGGCGCGGCGTTGCGGTCGCTGCGCATGCTGAGGTGCCAATTTTCGACGTTGCTGCCAGAGCGCAATTGGGTCCAGGCGGCTTGCGCGGTTTCTTTGGCGTTCGCGCCAATGCTCTCGATGACAGCGGCCATGCCGGCGGCTAGGAGGGCGAGGCCACCGATCGTCCAGGCCAAGGCCGGTGTGGTGACGTTGCCAACGATGGAGCGGACAAAAGTGGCCGCGAGGTCGCCGAGGATGCCGCCCATCGCGTAGTGCAACGGCCAGCCGGTAATGACGGGAAGGCTGGACAGCGCACCGGCCAGCAGAACGATCGACAGCGCGTAGCAGGCGCCTTTGGTGCGGAAATTATAGATGCGCTCGTTGCGGATGAGATCGATGGCCCAGAGCATGGGCGCGAACAGGCAAACGATGGCGCCAAAGCCCAGCATCTGGATCAGAATATCGGAGAGGATGGCGCCGACAGGGCCGCCGGCGTTGCCAGTTCCGGCACCGCCCGGGTTGGTCAGGCTCGGGTCGTTGGCCGACCAGGTGAGGAGGCTGGCCCAGGCGAAGGCCAAAAGCGCAAGGATCAGGACGCCGCCCGTGCGTGCGCTGAGGCCGAGCAGGCGTGCTTCCACGCGCTCAGGCAATAGGGCATCGTACTTTTCTTCACGCAACGCGGACATTGGGGCGAACGTCTTTACGCTGAACCTTGAACAATTCGTTCGAGCGCCTCCTTCACCACATCAGCTGGTTGGACCAACGCGACCCGGACGTAGGCGTCTCCCGGGTTGCGCCCGTCCTGGCCCGGCTGGGCGAGGAAAGCACCGGGTATCACCTTGACGCCGAAGGATTTCCATAAGGTTACCGTGGCCTTGGCGCCGCCGCCGACGTGGCTCATATCGAGCCAAAGGCAGAAGCCGCCGGCGGGGCGCTGGTATCCGAAATGGCCGGACAGGATGCTGTCGGCATCGGCAAACTTATGGCGATAGACGGCGCGGGCGGCCTCGACGTGAGCTTCGTCGGCCCAGGCCGCGGCGGAGGCATGCTGGATGGGGCCGGGGACCTGGGGCGCGCACATGTTGCGGATCTCGCCATAGGCCGAGAGGAAGGTGGGATCGCCGGCGCAGAAGCCCGACCGCATGCCGGGGAGGTTGGAGCGCTTTGATAGAGAGTTGAAGACGACGAGATTGCGGAAGCGCTCGGGCGTGCTGGCGGCGACGGTGAGCGCGCCGACGGGCGCGGCGTCCGTGTAGATCTCCGAGTAGCACTCGTCGAAGAACAGCATGAGGTCGTGACGGCGGGCGAGGACAAGGGCCTTGCCGATGTAGGCCGGGGTTGCGACGGCGCCTTGCGGGTTGGACGGCGAGCCGATGAAGAGGGCGGCCGCGCGCGCGAGGAGCGCAGTGTCAGCGGCCAGAGCATCGAGGTCGGGGAGGAAGCCGGTTTCGCTGGTGGCATTCAAGAAGACGGCTTCAGCGCCGCAGCCCAGTGCACCGGCGATGTAGGCCGAATAGTACGGATTGCACATAACGATGGCGGGATTTTCGACGCTGCGTTTGCGCGCGACGGCGGGGATGCACGCCAGCGTGAGGCCTTCGCGCGATCCGTTGAGTGCCAGAATTTCAGTGGCAGGGTCGATGTCGTGGACCGCAAAGCGCCGGCCGATCCACGCGGCGATGGCGGCGCGCAACTCATCAGAACCTTTGATCGGTGGATACTTGCCGAAGCTCGCGGCGGCCTCGGCGATTTTGGCTGCGATGAAATCCGGCATCGCTTCGCGCGGTTCGCCGATGGTGAGTTCGATGGGCCGAGCATGACCTGGCGTGATGCCATCGAGCAATTCGCGCAACTGTGTAAAGGGCGAACGGATCGTGCCGTTGGTGAGCGCTGCCGCGCCGCGGATGTGCCCTAGGGACTCACGCTCTGCAAATTTCGTCATCGGCACTGTCACTCCGGTCTCTGGTCGTGCGGCGAATCGCTTATCCTTTTGCAGACGAGGCGTCCACAAGCGGGCGTCCTGACGCGGGAGCGCCGGTTTGTTTCCCTTCCGCCAATAATCAAAAGCCTGCGCACGCCAAGCGTCGGCAGCATCGACCGAGATCACTATCACAGGTGCGGCGCCGACCGTGCCAGAGGGGGTTACCTTGACATCATCCAATCCGCTTCGCCGCTTCGCAGCCGCCCTGGCTGTCGCGGCGGTTTCCGCCGCCGCGTTGGTTACGGCCAACTCAGCTTCCGCCCGCGACGTCAGCCCTGCCGTGAAGCGGGCCTGCGCCAACGATTACTTCGCCCATTGCAGCATGCATCCCGTCGGCACGCCGGCGGTGCGCAAGTGCATGCGGGCGGTGGGCCCGCGCCTGTCCAAACCGTGCATCGGCGCGCTGGCGGCAGCCGGTGAAGTCACCAAAGCGGACCGCAAGCGCTACAAGACGGCATCGACCAACAAATCGCGCCGCAACTAGTTTTGCCACGCAGCAGCAGTGCAGCATGCATGAAGCCCGGCGTACCGATGAGGTCCGCCGGGCTCTTTTTTGCCGGCGTTAGACGCGGCCCATGCGGACATCTTCTTCCGGATTGGCGCTGATCTTGTGAACCGAGAGGTCGGCGCCCTGTCGCTCTTCTTCCGGTGACAGGCGGATGCCAACGGTCACCTTCAAGAGGCCATAGACAGCAAGACCGGCGAGGAAGCCGAAACCCGCGCCGGCCACCGAGCCGACGAGTTGGGAGGCGAACGTGACGCCGCCGAGACCGCCGAGGGCTTCCGAGCCGAAGATCCCGCACGCGATGCCGCCCCAGAGCCCGCAGAGGCCATGCAGCGGCCAGACGCCGAGAACGTCGTCGATGGCCCAGCGGTTGGTGGCCACCTGGAACATTTGCACGAAGATCACGCCAGCGACCGCACCCGTGACGAGGGCCCCGACGGGATGCATCAGATCGGATCCGGCGCAGACGGCGACGAGGCCTGCGAGCGCGCCGTTATGGACGAAGCCGGGGTCGTTGCGGCCGGCGAAGAGTGCCGCGAGGATGCCGCCGCACATGGCGAGAAGCGAGTTCATGGCGACGAGGCCCGAGATGCCCTTGAGGCTCTGGGCGCTCATGACGTTGAATCCGAACCAGCCGACACAGAGCATCCACGACCCCATGGCGAGCCAGGGAATCGATGACGGCGGGATGCCAAAGGAGCGGCCCTTATCGTAGCGGCCAAGACGCGCGCCGAGCAGAAGCACGGCGGCGAGGCCGATCCAGCCGCCGAAGGCGTGGACGACGATGGAGCCAGCGAAATCGTGGAAGTCCGCGCCCAGGGTTTCTTTGAAGAGGCCGTCCTGGAGTCCGAAGTTGCGGTTCCAGACGGCACCCTCAATCAACGGATAGGCGAGACCCACGATCACCGCCGTGGCGATGCATTGGGGAGTGAACCGCGCCCGCTCGGCGATGCCGCCCGACACGATCGCGGGGATCGCGGCGGCAAACGTGCAGAGGAAGAAGAACTTCACCAGCGAAATGCCCTGCGGACCGAAGCCCTCTGCGCCGCCTGAGATGATTGAAGCCGGGGCGAGGAAGCTGACCCCGTAGGCGATCCAGTAGCCGATAAAGAAATACGTGACGGTCGAGATGGCGAAATCGACGAGGATTTTGACCATCGCGTTGACCTGGTTCTTATGCCGGACCGTGCCGACTTCCAGGAACGCGAAACCGCCATGCATGGCGAAGACGAGGATCGCCCCCATCAATAGAAAGAAGACGTCCGAACCGGATTGAAGTTGTTCCATAGCCCCCTGCTCCCACCGCGTGATGCGTTTTTGCGCAGCCGCTCTTGAATTGAGCGGTCTGCTGCGGTGGGATGCAGCGTGATCAAGTTCTGTGCCAGATCATGTACTTGCAAAAGTTGACGACATAACAATTGGATAGGCAAAACGGGCCAACGCCGCGGCGGCGGCATCAGCCCGTTTTGTCATCACTCTATTGCCTGTAATTTCGGCAGGCGTTTGCGCGGCGCAACGTCAGCGCGTGCGGCGCGGGTTCTTGTAGAGGTCCGCTTCCTGGGTCTCGATGCGCGGCTTGACCTTACCGCGGCGGACATCGCGGTAGAGCGACTTCATATGGCGGCGGCTGTCGGCGTTAAAGATCATCATACCGGCGAACAGCTTCATCACGGTGAGGAGACGCTTGTCGGCGTGGCCTTGCTTGACTTTGCAGTGCCACTTGCCGCCGAGCGAGAAGACCTTGCCGTCGATGGCGCCGACGACGTTGCCGTGCTGATCGTAGAGCGTGTAGTCGCCGGCCAGATCGATGAGGTCGCGCTTCAAACGATAGAATTCGGGCTGGTTGTCGTTCATGAGGAAGAACGAGAAGTTGTCCGGCATGAACGGCCACTTGTTGGCCGAGCGCTCGAGGTAGATGAGGAAGTTGTCGTCGTCGGTGTTGATGGAGAAGGCGGTGACGGGCAGGCCGCGGGCGCCAATCGTCATCTGAAGGCTGCGGCCGATCATGAGATCCATGGTGGCGCGCCAATTAACGGTGTCGCTGAACAGCTTGAAGACGAGGCGCTTGTCCATCCCGGTCTGCTGCTTCCAGAGATCTTCGCGGTAGCCGATAAGGCCGGTGCGCTCGCCGTTTTCGATAACTTCAGCGAAGATATCCATGTCGGAAGTGAATTGGCGCGACTTGGCGCGGTTGCGCGACCGCTTATAGACGCCGAATTCGATCTTATTGAAGTTGGTGATCCAGACATCGACTGTGAAGCGGTGCCAGCCGTCCTTGCCGGGTTTGGGGGCTCTCGACGAGCCTTTTTTGGCGGTGGCCCGCTCGGCCAGTTCTTCGCGCGCGGCGTCGTTTGCAGCGGCTTCAGCGGCCGCATCGGCGCTGCGGGCAACGATCGTCGTCATGGTGCTCTCCGTCAGAGAATCAGTTGCTGAACGGTAGCATCCGGGCCGTCGCGGCCATGGGCGAGTGGTGGAAAAGCTTTGGATAACTGGCGCTAGGTCGTCCTGAACGGCGCGAAACCTTGGTGTCGTTGTGCATTCACAAGGGTGATGTTATTTTCACTGGGTTCATTACACGCGTTTCCGTGTCCGTCCGTCACGGTCGCATGACTGATTGGAGGGACCCATCGATGACCAGCGCACCTGTGACACGCCTCTTGCCGACCGGTGGCGGGGCTGATCCGATTACCGAGGATTTGGACGGCTGGACGGTGGTTGGCGGCCAGCCCACCATGAAAACCTATGTGCAGCACACGTCGGCTGACGGTTCGATGGTCTCGGGCTACTGGGAGGCGACGCCGGGCACTTACCGGGCGGTTTATACCGGTTTTGAGTTCGTCCACCTATTGAAGGGCCGTGTCGTCATTACGCCGGATGGAGGCGACGCGGTGGAGATGACGGCGGGATGCGCGTTCGTCGTGGAGCCGGGCTTTACCGGCACATGGGAGATTAAAGAACCCGTGGCGAAGCACTTCACCGCGCAGAACACTTAGCCGCTGCGCGCACCGAAAATGGCGCTGCCGACGCGGATGTGGGTGGCGCCAAGCGCGATGGCCGTTTCGAAGTCGTCGCTCATACCCATGCTGAGGCCGGTGAGGCCGTTTTCGGCTGCGAGTTTGGCGAGCAGGCCGAAGTGCAGGGCAGCCTCCTCGTCGACGGGGGGGATGCACATGAGGCCGGTGATCGGGAGTTCCAGCTTGTTGCGGCATATGTTGACGAAGGCCGTTGTCATCTGCGGCGGGATGCCGGCCTTTTGCGGTTCCTCGCCGGTGTTGACCTGAACGAAGAGCTCGGGGCTGCGGCCCTGCTTCTTGATTTCGACAGCGATCGCTTCGGCGATCTTGGGGCGATCGACGGTGTGGATGGCGTCGAAGAGTTCGACGGCGTCTTTGACCTTGTTCGATTGCATCGGGCCGATGAGGTGGAGCTTCAGGCCGGGGACGCGCTCCATGATCGGCGGCCATTTGGTTTTGGCTTCCTGGACGCGGTTTTCGCCAAAAATGCGCTGGCCGCACTCGATGACGGGCAAGATCAGCTCTTCGCCGTAGGTTTTGGAGACGGCGACGAGCGTGATGGAGGCCGGATCGCGATTTGCCGCCTTGGCTGCAATTTCGATGCGGCTGTGGATCTCGCGGAGGGCTGCGACGGGATCGGTCATTTGGGCTTCTTTTTCGCGGTCTGGGGCGGTTCGGAAACCGCCGTGTAGGGCGGGAACGCGTGGTCGTCGCGGCCGAGGAGGTCCATGTATTTGCGATGCACGAAGAGCTTATCGCGGCCGCGCTTTTCTTCGACCACAACGCCGATGGATGCCAGCTGTTTCAAATAGCGCGAGGCCGCGTGGCGTTCGGCGATGCCGCTGTCGATCAGGTGGCCGATGCGGACGTAGGGCTGGGCGAAGATCACCTGGATGAGATCGTGCGAATAGAGATTCGGCGCGGTCGCTTTCACATGTTCGGCGGTGTGGAGCATCAGGTCGCGGATGGCGCGGATGCGGGCGTTGGTCCACGTCGCGGTGACTTCGACGGCTTGGAGAATGTAGAGCACCCAGGGTTCCCAATCGCCCCGTTCGGTGACGCCTTGAAGCAAGCGATAGTAGTCGCCTTTGGTGCGGACGATATAGCGGCTGAGGTAAAGTGTCGGGATGTCGAGCAGGCCGGCTTGGATGAGGGACAGGACATTGAGAATTCGGCCGGTGCGGCCGTTGCCGTCGATGAAGGGATGGATCGCTTCGAATTGGTAATGGAGGACTGCCATGCGGACGAGGGGATCGAGATCATCGTCGGCGTTGGCGAAGCGCTCCCAGTTGGACAGGAGATCGCGCAGCTTGGCCTCGCCTTCCGGCGGCGTGTAGATGACTTCGCCGGTGAAGGTGTTTTTTAGTTCGGTGCCGGGCGTTTTGCGGACATCCATGTCGACGCCTTTGATGGCGCTGCAGACCTCGATGGCGGTGCGGGCGGAGAGGGGACGTTCGGAGAGCATCTGCACGCCGCTGTAGAGGGCGGCGCGGTAGCGGAGCGCTTCCTTGGCGGAGGGGTCGCCGGCTTCGTCGCGCTGGCTGGCCTCGCGGAACAGGGCGTCGTTGGTCGTGACGATGTTTTCGATCTCGGAACTGTCCTTGGCTTCAAGGAGGGGAATGGTGTTCACGAGGACGGATTGGTCGGGGATCAGTTCGCCGGCGCGGCGTAGGTCGGCAATGGCGGTGCGGGCGAGGACGCACTTTTTCAGCACCGCCTTGGTTTCGAGGTCGGTGGGGGGCGGGAGAAGCGGCAGATCGTTGTACGGGCGGCGGGCGTCGTAGGGCATGTGCGGACCTTATATGGAACCATATTTCATTTTTGGTTCCATATTGGGCAGGATATGGTGTTGGGGACGCCGTGTCCAGGGGATATGGCACCATTTCTTTGATTCGGCGACATATGGGCGTGGATAGGGCATCTGGGATGCCATAACCGCCTTTTATGGAACTCAAACTGGATTTTTGTTCCATATCGTAGAGGATATGGCGACGGCGGCGACATATCGGGGAGGATATGGCGACGAAATGCCGAAACATCGACATGTCGATCGGGAGGCCCCATGCGTCGGCGTCGCCTTGACCCCCTACAGGCTTTCGGGCTCTGTACGGCCGACTTCCGTTCACCATCTCTCTCCATCAAATTCGACAGGCCCAATGGCAACCGAACGCTACAACGCTCCCGACCGCGAACACCACTGGCAGGCGGCCTGGGATGAGGCCCAGATTTTCGTGGCCGGCGCCGATCAATCGAAGCCCAAATGCTACGTGCTGGAGATGTTCCCGTATCCGTCCGGGCGGATCCACATGGGGCATGTGCGCAACTACGCGATGGGCGACGTGTTCGCGCGCTACAAGCGGGCGAAGGGGTTCAACGTTCTGCATCCGATGGGGTGGGACGCATTCGGCATGCCGGCGGAAAACGCGGCGCTGGAGCGCAAGACGCATCCGGCTGCGTGGACCTACGCCAACATCGACGCGATGAAGGCGCAGCTCAAATCGATGGGTCTGTCGCTCGACTGGTCGCGCGAGATCGCGACGTGCAACGTTGCCTATTACAAGCACCAGCAGGCGATCTTCCTGAAGCTCCTGGAAAAGGGGCTCGCGTATCGCGGTCCCGGCAAGGTGAACTGGGATCCGGTCGACCAGACGGTGCTGGCGAACGAGCAGGTGATCGACGGGCGGGGGTGGCGTTCGGGCGCGCTCGTCGAGCAGCGCCAGATGCAAGTCTGGTATTTCAAGATTTCGGAATTCGCGGACGATCTTTTGAAGGCGCTCGGCACGCTCGATAAGTGGCCGGAGAAAGTGCGCCTGATGCAGGCAAACTGGATTGGCCGGTCGGAGGGGATGTCGGTTCGCTGGGCGCTCGATGCGACGGGCGCGCCAGAGGGCGAGACAGAGATCGAAGTCTTCACGACGCGTCCAGATACGTTGTTCGGCGCGTCGTTCGTGGCGATTGCGGCCGATCATCCGCTGGCGCGGAAGATGGCGGAGAGCAACCCAGCTCTCAAAGAGTTCGCGGACGAATGCCGCCGGCGCGGAACGTCGGTGATCGAGATCGAAAAGGGCGAGAAGCTCGGGTTCGATACGGGGCTCAAGGTGCGCCATCCGCTCGATCCGGACTGGTTGGTGCCCGTGTGGGTGGCGAATTTCGTGCTGATGGATTACGGCACCGGCGCCATTTTCGGCTGTCCGGCGGGGGATCAGCGCGACCTCGATTTTGCCCGAAAATACGGGCTTCCTGTGATCCCGGTGGTGTTGCCGGCGGGCGCGGATGCGGCGGCATTCAGGATTGAAAATCAGGCCGTCGATGGCGACGGCACGATGATCAATTCGCGCTTTCTCGATGGGCTTTCGACGGCGGATGCGTTCCAGAAGGTCGCCGACAGACTCGAAGCGGAAACGCTCGCCGGCCGGCCGGTGGGCAAGCGCCAGGTGCGGTTCCGGCTGAAGGATTGGGGCGTTTCGCGGCAGCGCTATTGGGGTTGCCCGATCCCGGTCATTCATTGCGAAACGTGCGGCGTGGTGCCGGTGCCGGCAAAGGATCTGCCGGTGGAGTTGCCAGAGGATGCGACGTTCGACAAGCCGGGTAATCCGCTGGAGCGGCACACGACGTGGAAAAATTGCGCGTGTCCGCAGTGCGGGAAGCCGGCGCGGCGCGAGACGGACACGATGGATACGTTCGTCGACAGCTCCTGGTACTACGGCCGCTTTACCGCGCCCGGCAGCGACACGGCGATCGACGCAAGAGCTGCGAATTACTGGCTGCCGGTCGATCAATACATCGGCGGCATCGAGCACGCGATTTTGCATCTGCTGTACTCGCGCTTTTTCTGGCGGGCGATGGGTGCGGCGGGGGCTGCTCCGGCGAGCGTGACGGAGCCGTTCGCGGCGTTGTTTACGCAGGGTATGGTCACGCACGAGACGTACAAATCGGAGTCTGGCTCCTGGCTTTTGCCGACGGACGTGACGATCGAAGGCGAGGGCGAGGGCCGGCGCGCGACAGAAATCGCGACCGGCAAGCCGGCCAGCATCGGCTCGATCGAGAAGATGTCGAAGTCGAAGAAGAACCTCGTCGACCCTGACGACATCATCCAGCATTGGGGTGCCGACTGCGCGCGCTGGTTTATGCTTTCCGACAGCCCTCCGGAGCGCGACGTGATCTGGACGGAGGCAGGCGTGCAGGGGGCTGGGCGGTTCATCCAGCGGATCTGGCGGCTGGTGAACGACATCGCGGATCGTCAGGCGGGCAAAGCATCAGCCGCGCCGTCCGAGGATGCGATGGAGGTGCGGCGGGCAGCGCATAAGGCGCTGGACGCGGTCGGCCGCAACATCGAGGCGCTGCGGTTCAATGTGGCCGTGGCCCAGATTTATGAGTTGACCAACGCCATCTCGTCGGCTTTGGGCAAGACGGGCGAAGATCTCGACGCGGCGCTGCACGAGTCGGCCGTAATGCTCGTGAAGATGATCGCCCCGATGATGCCGCATCTGGCCGAGGAATGCTGGGCGCGGCTCGGATACAACACTCTGCTCGCCAAAGAACCCTGGCCGGAGGCCGATCCGGCGTTGCTCGTTGACGATCGCGTAACCCTTGCCGTACAGGTCAATGGTAAGCGGCGGGGGGAGATAACCCTCGCGCGAGCCGCCACAAATGCCGAGGCTGAGGCCGCGGAAAGCCCTTGAGGGGCGGCCGGCCAAAAAGGTCATCGTCGTGCCTCAGAGGATCGTGAATATCGTTGCCTGAGGCGCGTATGATCGAAGCTCGTCGCAACGAACTGGACGGCCGCAAGGGGACGCGCACATGGCGCGCACTCGGCGGCGTCGTTGTGCTTGGTGGCCTGCTTCTCGGCGGCTGCGGCGACGCGGGCTTCCGGCCCATGTATGGCGGGGCCGCGATTGGTGGCGCGGCCGCTTCAGAGAAGCTGGCGCAGGTTGACATCTCGACCATTCCCGGGCGCGTCGGGCAACAGCTGCGCAACGAATTCATCTATCAATCGACCGGCGGCGGGGCGCGGGCGGAACCGGTCTACCGGCTGGAAGTCGCCGTTCGCGAAGCCGTGACGTCCACGCTGATCGATCAAACGGGCGATGCGCGCGGACAGGTTTACAATCTCGACGCCTCGTTCAAGCTGGTGCGGATTGCCGACAGCCAAGTGGTGATGGAAGGCAAGAGCTACTCGCGCGCGGCCTTCGACCGATTCAGCTCGATCTACTCGAACGTGCGCGCACGCGAAGAAGCTGAAACGCGCGCCGCCAAGACAATCGCGGAAGAGCTGCGCACGCGCATCAGCGCGTATGTTGCAACCGCCGCGTAACTTGCCATGGTGGCCGTCAAGGCGCATCAGGCCCAGGCTTTTCTCAAATCGCCAGACGCGCGCTATAGCGCCTATCTCATCTTTGGCGGTGACGCCGGTCTCGTCGGCGAGCGGGCCGCGGGCGTCGCAAAGGCGATTGCCGCAGCTGAAACCCCACCGGGCGAAATTGTGCGCCTCGACGAGATCGACATCGAAGCCGATCCGGACAAGCTCGCCGTTGAACTTCTGACGATCCCGATGTTCGGGGGGCGCAAGATCGTGCGCGTCGAGACCAGCCGGCGCGTCACCACAAACATGCTCAAACCGCTCTTGGAAACGGGCGCGCTGGCGGGCGTGCTGATCGTGGAGGCGGGCAATCTCAAGAAAGACGATGCTCTTCGCCTCGCTTTTGAAAAGGCGCCGCACGCAGCGGCCATCGCTTGCTACGCAGACGAGGGGCGTGATCTCGATACGGTGATTAGCGAGGTTCTGCAGCCACTGAAGCTCACGATCTCGCCTGGAGCGCGGCAGATGCTGATCAGCCGGCTGGGTGCGGATCGCGCACTGTCGCGTGGAGAAATTGAGAAGCTCGCGCTCTATGCGCAGGGGCAAGGCCAGATCACAGAAGACGATGTGGAGGCGGTTGTTGGAGACGCGGCGGAACTGACCATCGATCGCATCGTGAACGCGTCGGCGTTGGGGGATGGACCAGGGGCCGTGACGGAATTGCAGCGGGCGCTGCATGCCGGGGAAAGCGCGCAGGGCATCATTTTCGCCGTTCAACGGCATTACACGCGTTTGCACCGGCTGCGGGCGTCGGTCGATGGCGGCAAGTCGGTCGAACAGACGATTGGCGAGATGCGGCCGCCGATCCACTTCAAGCAGAAAGACGCGCTGGCAGCGCAGTTGAGGTCGTGGCGGGCGGACGCTCTGGATGCGGCGCTGGCGGGGATCGCTGCGGCGGCGCGCGCGGCGCGCATGTCGTCGGCGCTTGAGGATCTGCTGGCAGAGCGGCTTGTGCTGACCCTCGCACGGCTGGCGCGGCCTGCACGCTGAGCCTCGTTTTTTCGCCAAAGTGCCCCAGTTGCACCCCGCAGCGCCGTCCCTATAGTTCGGCCGAGTTTATTGCCCAGGAGCATCCATGACCGCTGCCCGTTTTGCCGTTGCCGCCATCGGCAATGCCATTGTCGATATTATTGGCCGTTGCGATGATGCGTTTCTCGCCAAGCATGGGGCTACGAAGGGCTCGATGCGGCTCGTCGATGCCGAAACGGTGCAGACGCTCTATAGCGAGATGGGACCGGCGATCGAGATCTCTGGTGGGTCGGCGGCGAATACCGTGGTGGGCATTGCGTCGTTTGGTGGCAAGACGGCCTTCATCGGCAAGGTGGCGGGCGACGAATTCGGACGGATCTTCCGGCACGACATCGGTGCTGCTGGCGTGGCTTTCGAGACGGCGCCGGTGAACGGGAAGGCGCCGACGTCACGCTCGCTCATCCTCGTGACGCCGGACGGTGAGCGGACGATGAACACGTTTCTCGGGATCAGCACCGAACTCGATCATGGAGAAGTCGATGCTGCGACTGTTGCGGGCGCGGACGTTGTCTATCTCGAAGGCTATTTGTTCGATCAGCCGCAGGCGAAAGCCGCGTTCCGGCAAGCGGCGGCATTGGCCAACACGGCGGGGCGCACAGTGGCGCTGACATTGTCGGACGGGTTCTGCGTCGACCGGCACCGGGCGGAGTTTCTGGATCTGATCCGTTCGGGTGTGGGCATTCTTTTTGCCAATGAGGCGGAAATCACGTCGCTCTATGAGACGGCGAATTTCGATGAGGCGGCGCGGCGGGCCGCTGCTGACACCAAATTGGCGGTGTTGACGCGGAGCGCCAAGGGCTCACTCATTCTGTCGGACGGCCAAGCGCATTTGGTTCCGGTGGAGCCAGTGGCCGAGGTGGTGGATACGACGGGGGCGGGCGATCTTTATGCGGCCGGATTTTTGTATGGGCTGACCTCCGGGCTCGATTTGGCGACGGCTGGAAAGCTCGGAAGCTTGGCTGCAGCGGAAATCATTTCGCATGTCGGGGCGCGGCCGCAGACCAATCTGGGTGAATTGGCCCGCACGCGTGGATTGATTTCTTGATTCCCTCATTTGGGTTGAAAGCACGCTTTTGCGATATTGCATCTGCGTTGCAGGACCAAGGGCTTTGCGTTGTAGCTGAATCGGCTCGTTTCGTTCTCACGGCGATACAAGCTTAAGGTGTAATTGCGCAACAGAAACAGGCCCTTCTGGCCGTTTCTTTACGTATTCCACATTAAACTCCCTGGAAAATAGAGCGAATTGCGGCATCCTTTTCGAATTACCGCATTTCACTTTGCAGGGTCAAAAACGAATGGCACAGAAGACCGCGGCACGCGGCCGGCCGAAGGGCACAGGCCTCGATGATGCCGGTCCCCTTGCGGCCATCGCCGAATTGATTGGCGCCAATCCGGGTATGAAACCAACCACGGCAATCAAGGCGCTCGGAATTAGCGATCCCTCGACAGTGCGCCGGTTGCGCGACAAGTATCAGCAGCGGTATGCGCCGCGCGATGTTGCGCCAATACAGCCGCCAGGCAGCAACGTGATTGCACTCAAGCCCCGCAGCACAAGCGTCCAGCGCGACGTGCGGCCGGCAGATCCCGATTCCTCTCGACCTTCTCCGCCTACGGCGAAAGAGAGGGATGACGAGCCGTCATCGGCTTCGGACGAGCACCCGGCACAGCCGGAGGCGAAAGCGAAGCCCGATCTCTTCGCAGCGGCTTATGCAGCAAGCATGGCCACAGCGAAGACGGCGATCCATCTGCACTACAAGACGATGTGGTACGCGTTTCAATTGTCGCCTTATGCGTGTCTGATCCGAAACACCGAATTTACACATCTTGTTCTGTCGAGCTTGACGGAAAAGGACAAGCGTTCGCAGTGATCGCGACCTGCGAATGTACGCCCGCCGGAAAGCCCACTCCATCAAACTTCAAAGGCCGCTCCCCAAGCGGCCTTTTTCTTTTTTCTGGTGGGACACGCGGGATTTAGAGTTTGCGTAGTGCGACAGATTCAACGCGATGGTCTGCGGTTTTGCGGAGTATGAGGCGGGCGCGTTGACGGGTGGGGAGAATATTCTCCTCGAGATTGCGCAAGTTGATGTTTGACCACAGATCGAGGGCGCGGGCTTTGGCTTCGTCGGGGGCCATGCCGGCATATTTGTGGAAGTATGCGGCGGGATCGCGGAAGGCGGTCGAGCGCAGGCGCATGAAGCGTTCGAGATACCATTCCTCGATCACGTCGGGATCGGCGTCGAGATATATCGAGAAATCGAAGAAATCCGAGACGAAGGGAATGCCGGCGCCGTCTTTAGGCAGACGGCCCGGCTGCAGGACGTTGAGACCTTCGACAATCAGAATATCAGGGCGGCGGAAGACCGCTTTCTGATCGTCGAGGATGTCGTAATGGAAATGCGAATAAACGGGAGCTTCGACCTGATCCTTGCCGGATTTCACGTCGGCCAAGAATTGGAGCAGAGCTGCCGTATCGAAGCTTTCGGGGAAGCCTTTGCGGTTCATGATGCCGCGCGTTTCGAGTTCCGCATTCGGGAGAAGAAAGCCGTCGGTCGTGATGAGGTCGACGCGGGGGTGGTCGGGCCAGCGGGCGAGGAGTGCTTTCAGCACGCGGGCGGTGGTGCTTTTACCAACAGCAACAGAGCCTGCGACGCCGATGATGAATGGGACCCGATTGTCGCCGTGACCGAGAAAGGTCGTGGTTACGGCGTGAAGGCGCTGGAGGGCTGCCACATACAAGTTCAAGAGGCGCGAGAGAGGAAGATAAATCTGCTCGACCTCTTCGACGGACAGTTCCTCGATGATGCCTGACAGCTGTTCGAGTTCTTCGGGCAAAAGGGTCATTGGCGTGTCGGCGCGCAGACGCGCCCAGTCGGCCCGCGAGAACATGCGGTAGGGAGAAAAAACAAGATCTTGGCTGGTTGCGGCGGCGACCAACGGAAGAGACTTGCGCTTCTTGGCCGGGGCGACCTGAACCCGACGACTGGTCTGCCGCTTGCGCCGTTTTGACTTACGCTCTTGGGCTGGACTCACGTGAAACACTGTCTCCGTGTAACGGACTACGGCTTCTGGCGGGCGGCTTTTTCGGCGTGGCCCGAGGTGCCCTGCCGCGCCTTGAGTTCGGCCAGTACATTGGCGAGATCGATGTTGCGCGACTCCAGTAGCACCAGAAGGTGAAAGAACACGTCTGCGGCCTCGGCCGTGAGGGCGGCGTTGTCCTCTGCCGTGGCTGCAATGACGGCTTCGATGGCCTCTTCGCCGAATTTTTTGGCGCAGCGGGCGGGGCCGGCGTCGAGGAGCGACTTGGTGTAGGAGGCGCCGGCGGCCGCAGAGCGGCGGGCCCGGATGGTCGCGGCCAATTCGGTCAGGACGGCATCGGACATGGGGCAACCCCGGGGCGCGAGGATTGGAAGGGCACGGCGATTAGAGACTGGCGATGCCCCACCGGCCCGGTCCCGTCAAGGACTTCCCGAGCCGATAGCAAATGCTCCGCGAACGGGCGGTGGTGGCCGGTTACTCCGACATGCCAGTCAGGCGCATCCGGATGTAGTCCAGCTGGTCGAAATTACCGAATTTGATGGTCATGACGCCGCTTTCGCCGGAGCCCCGCTTGATCTCGACCTTGAGGCCGAGGGCGTCGGTCAGTTCCTTTTCGAAGGCGCGGGTGTCGGGATCTTTTTCGCGGACCTTGCGGGCGCCGGATGCGCCCGCGGTGCCGATCGGGCCGGATTGGACGAGGGCCTCGACTTCGCGGACGTTGAGGCTGTCTTCGATGATCTTGTGGGCGAGGGCTTCGGCGTCGTCGCGGCCGACGAGGGCGCGGGCATGGCCGGCCGTCAGCGAACCATTTTGCACGAGGGATTGCACGGAGGCCGGCAGCTTCAGAAGTCGCAGCGTGTTTGTGACGTGGCTGCGGCTCTTGCCGATGATTTCGGAGACCTGCTCCTGGCTGTAGTCGAAGCGCTCGATGAGATCGCGGTAGCCGGAGGCTTCTTCGATGGCATTGAGATCGGCGCGCTGGACGTTCTCGATGATGGCGAGTTCGAGGACTTCCTTGTCGTCGAGGATGCGGACGATCACTGGGACTGAGTGTAACCCGGCGCGCTGCGCGGCGCGCCAGCGGCGTTCGCCGGCGACGATTTCGTAGTGGTGGTCGTTGTCGGGGTCGGGGCGGACGATGATGGGCTGGACGAGGCCCTTCTGGCGGATCGACTCGGCCAATTCGGCCAACTCTTCGTCGCGAAAATCCTTGCGCGGGTTGAAGCGGCCGCCGCGCAGAAGATCCGTGCCGACGACGCGCTGTTCGCCCTCAGCAGGGCCGCGCGGCGTTGAAACCGTCGGCGTATCGCCGATTAGAGACGCGAGACCACGGCCAAGGCGGCTCTTCTGCAGGGGCACGTTCATCGTTGTCTTCACCTTTGAAAAGGTCTGCGATCCATTGTTGTTACGCACTCCAACACACAAGAACCCGGCGGGGACTACTTACGCAGCTTTCGTCTGGCGCTCGCGTTCGATGATTTCGGTGGCGAGGCGGATGTAGGCCTGGCTGCCGGCGCAGTCGTAGTCGTAGAGAAGGATCGGCTTGCCGTGCGAGGGCGCTTCGGCGACGCGCGTGTTGCGGGGGATGACGCTCTCGTAAACCTTGGGGCCGAAGAAGGCGCGGACGTTGTCGGCCACTTCGCGCGACAGCGATGTACGCGCATCGTGCATCGTCAGCACGACGCCTTGAATCT
>LNFM01001185.1_pt1 | contig 78872 bp, 74 predicted proteins | sample 596031 | NCBI WGS metagenome assembly LNFM01 (sample SAMN04254537, study PRJNA301005) | activated carbon metagenome | isolation source: dual media filters at the Ann Arbor, Michigan drinking water treatment plant | place: USA: Ann Arbor | reverse complement strand
TGGACGCTCGCCGCCGCCACAGGCTGAAAGCATCAATGTGCCGGAAGCGAGAATGAGTGCCAGGCGGATGGTGCGCATAAAATGTCCTTGATGAGAAATAATTGCAGAAACCTCTATAGCGGCTTGCTGGCTTGAGCAAGCTTTCTGGCTGCTGAACCACCGTTGGTACCTATGCAGCACGGGCGGACGATGACCGATTGTGGACATCGTGCAACATGTTGGGAAGAATCGCGTTCTATTAACGAATCTTTGGTGTCGCCCCTTTTGAATCGGGCGAACTGCGCGTATAGAAAAAATGGAACAGGGAGTCGTTTGGACAGACTATGTCTGCAAAGAAACCTTTTGGGCGGAAAAACGCCGCTTTTGCAGCATCATTGCTAGCAGCGGGTTCGCTTGTCCTGTCGCCATTAATGGTTCCCGCTTTTGCTGCTAAGTCTCTTAGCGAGGCACGCGTCGCATCGAAAGACTGGTTGAACACATTCACACCATCGGGCGTCGATAGCGGTTTGGCCGCCAAATTTTCCGCTACGCGCAGTTCGACCGATGGCCGCTTTCCTTTCACTCTGGCGAGTGCCGATGCGAATCGTAACCGCACGATCATCGTTGCCGCGCGCGCCAATTCGCGTTTGACCGCAGGCGCGGTATCGGTGCGTAGCGCAATCGCCGCTATCGAGCCCGGCGCAGGCAATGGTGGCGTTCGTTTGTCGACCGTCGATTATCGTTTGACTGCAGCAAAGGGCTGGCAAGGCTTCGCTCTGCCATCAACGCCTAAACTTGCGGCGCGCGTTCCGATCATGGAATTGGGTAAAGGTGGCTTCCGCCTGGATGAAGGCACGAAAAAGCCGAGCAAGTTCAGCACCAATATCAAGCTTGACCAGAGTACCGGAACTGCGACGCCAGCGCGAGGTGAAGCGACTGCTGGCGACTATAAGCTTGATGTTGGCGGCAGCTTTTCGATCAGCCGCAAAATCGACGTGACAGCAGGTGTGCGTTACGAGCGTGAAAATGACCGCGTGCTGCCGTCTGCCGATAACCGCAAGGACAGCGAAGCTGTTTACGTCGGTACGAAAATCCGCTTCTAAAGCACGGTTTTCCTAAAGGCGTCGATTGCGGCCCAGCCATGTATGTTCTGGCGCTTCAAGCTATTGGCCCGTTGCCGGGTCATCCCACCGAGCGCGATCACCATTGCTGTTCCGCGCTGATGCGCGAGCGCATTGAAGGCGAGCCTGCCCAGTACTTTGCCGCCTGCATGACTGGCGGTTTTGAACAATGGCGAGATGAAAAGCAGATTCGCGTTATTGCGCAGCGCCTCGCGCAACTCGGCATGGTCATGCACCGGCGCGCTTCGCAGCATAGTTGAACGCGCAACGCCGTGTCGCCCATGGAACCCATCGGCATGCCATCGCAAAGCTACTCTCTCCGATCCGGCCAGAATCAACATATGCCCACGCTGGCGACAAATTTTGCCGACCTGCCGAAACAGGTCACGCCTTGCTTTAGGTGCCAGATGATAATGTCGAAACACCACCCCGGAACACGCAGGCAATCGGCGGATGGCGGGCAAAAGATCGTCGCCAAAGCGTTCGTCGGTCATCAGCCATTTTCTCGGCAAAGCGGGTTTTGCTATATTGTAGGGCTGGCGACGCGTCATCCTGCCGCCTATAGCCTCGCTTTATGAGCGAAGCGACCCAAGACAATGCCGCAGTGCGCCTGCACGACATCAACGCCCAGATTGCCAGCGCCGCCAAACTGGCGCGGCGAGAAGCTGCAGAGATCGAATTGATAGGCGTTTCTAAAACGCGGGATGCCGAGGCGATCAGGCCGCTGCTGGATACTGGTCACCGCGCATTTGGCGAGAATCGCGTTCAGGAAGCACAGGCCAAATGGCCTAGGCTCCGCGATGACTTCCCTGACACAAAGCTACATTTGATAGGACAGCTGCAATCTAACAAGGCCGAGGAGGCTGTGGGATTGTTCGACTATATCCATTCGCTCGACCGGCTGTCTTTAGCTAAAGCACTAGGCAAAGCGATGCGCGAACAGAACCGGAATGTTCCCTGCTTCATCCAAGTCAACATCGGCGATGAACCACAAAAAGGCGGTTGCATGGTTGGCGACCTCTCCGATTTGATCGCCGCCACGCAAGCCGAGGGAATAGAAATTGCAGGTCTGATGTGCTTGCCACCCGCCGATATCGAGCCAGCGCCGTATTTCGCATTGCTCGCTGAACTCGCAGCTAGACATAGCCTCAGCGGGCTCAGCATGGGTATGTCCGACGACTTCCCCACCGCGATTATGCTTGGCGCGACGCATGTCCGCGTTGGCACGGCCCTATTTGGCGAACGCGCCCGCGCACTCTAGACGAAATCGCACAAAACCAGCGCGGGTCGGCACCAGCGCTTCGGCATGTTCGGACCCGGCCAAATCGCAGGCGCGGTAAATCGCCACATCTTGCGCGTCCAGCCCGCCAGTAAATGCGCCAAAGGCCGGCATGATCAGCTTGCGGGGCCCACGCACGAAACAGCGCCGCGACACGATCCGTCCGCGCAAATTCTGACGATATTTGGGATGAAAATGGCCGGAAATTTCAGGCGCAGCTTCGCCGCGTAATGCTTCGTGCCGCAACATGATGCCCGACAGCACAAGTTCCTCGACCGACTGGCCACCCCAACGCGCCTCAAGATTGCGGTCGTGATTGCCGGTGATCCAGACCCAGTCGGCTTGCGCGACAAGGCGTTGCAGCAAGGCCGACGCATCGGGCGGCAGCCGCACTTCGCCTGCATCGTCATGAAAATTGTCGCCGAGCGATATGATCCGTTCCGGCTGATACTGCCCGACCAATGCCGCAATATCATGCAATGTCGATAGGCTATCATAAGGCGGCAACATCTGCCCGCTGGAGGCAAAGGCGCTGGCCTTTTCAAGGTGCAGATCGGACAAAAGCAAAGTGGATTGGTGCGGCCAAAATAAAGCGGCCTCACCCGCAAGTTCAAAAGTCTGGCCGCCAAATTCAAATATACGGGTCATCAGCCGCCTATGCTAGCCAGCAACGGCGTAGGCAAGGCCTAGTAAGCGGATGCCATCCGGGCGTCCGATTTGCGCTCGACGCCTTTGGGCAGGTCGAACCCGACACGTCGGTTGCTAAAATCAATCAGTACCCGGTCGAACAGCTTGAGTGCGTCCATACCGAGCAGGATCGCTGGCCTTTCTTCGAGCCCAAGCGCGGTGAAGGCATAGTTTCGGGCAAATGTTATCGGCAGATCGTTTATCGTCAGGCCGCCGACCTCGATTTCCCTCAACTGGGTGTATTCGCCGTCGAGAATAGCGCCGGTCACGCTGGTCATCTTCACCGGCAGATATTCACCCGTGCGGTGGCGGCGGCGAAGCTTGTCGCGCAGTACCAGATTGGCCATGCTGCTTTGAGCGCCGGTGTCGAGAATGATATCCACGCGGATGCCATCGATCCTGGCGCTCGAGATGATCATCCGCCCTGCTTTTTTCTGGGCGCTAACGACGATCATTCCGTTTTCAAGCTTGGTTTTGCTGCGCGTCTTGCGCGATGGCAGTACGTCCATTTTCTTGTTGGCAAAGTCGAGATGGACGCGGGCATCTTCAAGGCTGTCGATACCGAGCAAGCCATAAGCTCCCAGATTGGTTCGTTCGAGACCTGGCGCCTCTAAGCCCTCCAGATTGACCGCAGCGGTTGTCAGCCTTTCGATAAAGAATGAATTGACCTGGGTACGGCCTGAAATCGTGGCCAGCGTGAGCACAGGACCCGCTTCCAGCAGCAATTTGCGCGCAAGATCGTTCGCAATCACCGTGCGTTCGGCGCCTGTGTCCACAATGAAAGGCACGGCCTCGCTGCCATTGACTTGCACCTGCACCGTCATCCGGTCGCTTCGGTCTATTACGAAATTTTCAATGATGGGGGTGCCGGGCGAAAGCTCGGCCGGTTCTTGTGCCATTGCGCCACTGCTGACCAGCCCGCCCGCGATTAATGCGAATATGAAAAGCTTCATCTCACCATCTCCTAAGCGAAACATACGCCTGTTTACAGGGGCCGACAAGTCGCCGCTGGTCGAAGCCGCTGCGGCCTTTGTCGAAGTGCGTACATCATTTCGATTGCTGGCCAGCGGGCGCTCGGTTAGCCTTTGGCCATCGAGACGAGACATAGGGGAATATCGATGAAGAAACTGCTTTTGATTGCCGCGCTGGCTTTGCCAATGGCACCCGCATTTGCTGACGCGCCAAAACCCGATGCGCTGGTCGCAGATGGCATCCCTCCGGTACCCGACGAACTCCCGGTTGAAACCCGGCCTTATATGGAATTCCGTACCGCGAGCTTTTCGGGGTGGCACCCGACCGACAAGTCGATGCTGATTGCGACCCGTTTCGGCAACACAGCTCAGCTCCACCGCGTTGCCGGGCCGATGATGGACCGCAAACAGATCAGTTTCGAGGCAGAACCCGTTGGCGGTGGTAGCTGGGCTCCTAAAACCGGTGATATTCTTCTCACGCAGAAAGATATTGGCGGAAATGAGTTCTACCAGATCTATTCGTTGAAGGACGGCAAACTCACTCTGCTGACCGACGGTAAAAGCCGCAACAGCATCAACGCCTGGAGCGATGATGGCGAGTTGGTCGCCTATACCTCGACACGGCGCAACGGCACCGACAACGACATTTATGTGATGAACCCACGCGATCCATCGACAAGCCGGATGGTCGCTGAAGTCAAAGGTGGCGGCTGGAATGTCGGCGCATTCTCACCTGACAAGAAAAGCGCTGTGGTCGCGCAATACATGTCAGTGACCAACGTCGACATGTCGTTGCTCGATCTGGGCACCGGCAACATGACCCCGATTGGCGACCATGCCAAGGATATCGCGATTGGCGGCGCGTCTTTTGCACCAGACGGCAGCCTGTGGGTCACGTCGGACGAGGGATCGGACTTTCAGCGGTTGGGCACCATCAACATTGCGACAGGCAAATTCACGCCCCGTGGACCATCTGAAAAATGGGATGTCGACAGCTTCGACATTTCCCCCGACGGCAGTTTCATTGTCTACGAAACCAATGAGGCCGGGATCAGCAAACTCAAACTGCTCGACCCCAAAACAAACAAGGTCCGCGCTGTGGATGGCTTGCCCGCCGGTATCATCGGCGGCTTCGAAGTGTCCGAATGGGGCGAGATTGGGGTTACCTTTACATCGGCGCGCAGCGCGGCCGATGCGTACAGCGTTGATCCGAAAACGCTGAAAGTCACGCGCTGGACCGAAAGCGAAACCGGCGGTCTTGATGTGTCGAAAAATGTCGAGCCCGAGTTGGTCAAGGTCAAAAGCTTCGACGGACTTGAAGTCTCTGGCTTCCTCTACCGCCCCGACGCCGCCAAATTCCCGGGTAAGCGGCCCATGATCATGAACGTCCATGGCGGCCCCGAAGGCCAGTCGCGCCCTGGTTTTCAGGGCCGTAGCAATTATCTGCTCAACGAGATGGGCGTTGCCATATTTTACCCCAATGTTCGCGGCTCGACCGGTTACGGCAAGAATTTCGTCAGCCTCGACAACGGCCCATTCAAGCGCGAAGATTCGGTAAAGGACATGGGCGCGTTTCTCGGCGCGCTCGAAAAGGACAAGGGCCTCGATGCTAGTCGCTTCGGATTGGCAGGGGGCTCGTACGGCGGCTATATGTGCTACGCGGCTGCGGTGCAGTATAAGGACAAGCTCCGCTCGACCAATTGCATCGTCGCGATTTCCAACTTCGTGACCTTCCTTGAAAATACTCAAAGCTACCGTCGCGATTTGCGCCGCGTCGAATATGGCGACGAGCGTGATCCGGTGCAGCGCGCCAAGCTGCTAGAAATCTCGCCGCTGACCCGCGTGGCTGAAATCACCAAGCCAATGTTCGTCGTCACTGGCGGCAACGATCCGCGCGTGCCGTCGTCCGAAGCCGACCAGATCGTCAAAGCCATCCGCGAAAAGGGCGGCACAGCGTGGCATCTGCTAGGCAAAAATGAAGGGCATGGCTTTGCGAAGAAGGAAAATATCGATTATAATTTCTGGACGACATTGATGTTCTGGAAACAGACGTTGCTGAATTAAAATCCTAATCCTCCCCATTTTGCAAAAATGGGGAGGTGACAGTTGCACAGCAACTAACGGAGGGGCATTTGAAGCCTCAGCCCTGCGTCAAGGCGTCATAGCGACTCCCGCCAGGTTTTCGGCCTCAAGCAATAATTCGTCGTCCACGGACCCCTGCGCGACGCTCTCGCGTCCGATCATCACCAGTAACGGCACCGCGAGCGGGCTGACTCGTTCAAGGTCGACATGAAGCATCGTGTCCGCTGCCCGGTCGAGCAAATCTCCCAGCCGCCCGACATCGGTTAATCGCGCGCGGGCGTCGGCCCATGCGGCCTCAAGCAGCAAATGGTCGGGCTCATATTTGCGCAGTACGTCGTAAATCAGGTCGGTCGAAAATGTAACCTGCTTGCCGGTTTTGCGCTTGCCCGGATGCTGGCGTTCGACCAGCCCGCTGATCACGGCAACCTCTCGGAACGCGCGTTTGAGCAGGTAGCTATTCTCCACCCAGTCGACAAATTCGTCGGCCAATATGTCCGAAGAAAAAAGCGGCTGCGGGTCGGTGATTGGCTTCAGGCTCCATACGCCAAGCGCATAGTCGCTAGCGACAAAGCCCATAGGCATCAGCCCGCGGCTCTCCATACGCCGCGTCACCAGCATCCCCAGCGATTGGTGCGCGTTCCAGCCTTCGAACGGGTAAGTAACCATATAATGGCGCTTGTCATGCGGGAAGGTTTCGACGAGCAATTGCCCTGGTGCTGGCATCTGGCTGCGATAATCCTGCATTTCCAGCCATTCGCGAACTTCGTCGGGAAAGCGGGCCCACGAGGCCCTGTCGGTCAGCATTTGCCGCACACGGCCGGCTAGATGCGTCGTCAGCGGCAACCGCGCGCCCATGTAACTAGGGATATTGGCTGCCTGTTTGGTCGCGGCGCGCACGATAAGGTCGAGGTCCTTGATCGACTCGACCTCAAGCGCCATCCCGGCGAAGGTGAAGGTGTTGCCGGGCGACAGCGTCGAGGCAAACCCCTCCTCCACCTTGCCGAGCTTGCGTCCGTTGCGGAAACGGACATCGAGCATCGGTGAGTCGACGATGATGCCAGCGTTGAACCGGTGTTGCGTGGCGAATTTGGGATGTGACAACCGCCATCTGCCGTCTGGGCCTTTGACCAGTTTTTTGAACTTGTCATAGGCGCGAAGCGAGTAGCCGCCGGTGGCGATGAACTCGATAACGCGCGCGAAGGTCACGGCATCGAGCGCCGAATAAGGCAAAGCCGATTGCACCTCGGTGAGCAGTTCCGCTTCGTCAAACGGCCCGGCGCAGGCGATGCCCATCACATGCTGCGCGAGTACATCATAGCTGCCGACCTGAAATGCCTCGCCGTCACGGACGCCTTCGGTGACGGCGTCGAACGCAGCTTGCGCCTCCAGGTACTCGAAACGATTGCCGGGCACGAGGATGGCCTTTGACGGCTCGTCCATCCTGTGGTTTGACCGCCCGATTCGCTGCAACAACCGCGACGATCCTTTGGGCGCGCCCATCTGAATGACGCAATCAACATCGCCCCAATCGACGCCGAGATCGAGCGAGGCGGTGCAGACCAAAGCCCGCAACTTGCCGTCGGCCATCGCGCCTTCTACCTTGCGCCGTGCCTCAATCGACAGCGATCCGTGATGAATGCCGATGGCATATTTGGGCTCGTTCGCGTCCCATAATTTCTGGAAGATAAATTCGGCGAGGAACCGCGTGTTGCAGAAAATCAGCGTGATCTTGTTACGCCCGATTTCCTCGATCAGCTGCGGAATTGCATGCTGCCCGCTATGCCCGGCCCACGGCACTCGACCTTCGGGCAGCAGGATCGTGAGGTCAGGCTCTGCCGCCGCCTCACCCTCGACCAGCCGGACGAGACCGATATCGCCATCGGGCGCGAGCCATGCGCGGTAATCATCGGGGTCGGCCACGGTCGCTGACAAGGCAACGCGCTGCATATCGGGGGAAAGGGTCTGCAACCTAGCAAGGCTCAAGCTTAACAAATCACCGCGCTTGCCGTTGGCGAAGGCGTGGACCTCATCGACAATCACACGTTTCAGCGTCGAGAATAGCAACGCGCTGTCTGCATGCGTCAAAAGCAGCGACAGCGATTCAGGCGTGGTCAGCAGGATATGTGGAGGCTTCACGCGCTGCCGTTGCTTGCGGTCCGACGGTGTATCTCCAGTGCGCGCTTCGATTCGGATTGACAGCCCCATCTCTTCCACAGGGATCAGCAAATTGCGTCGGATATCGACCGCCAGCGCCTTTAGCGGCGAGATATAAAGCGTGTGCAGGCCCTCGGCAGGATTCTCGATCAGGTCACTTAAGGTCGGCAAAAACCCAGCTAGCGTCTTGCCCGCACCTGTTGCCGCCACGAGCAACGCATGCCGCCCATCGCGCGCCGCATCCAACATCTCCAGTTGATGCCGCCGCGGAGCCCAGCCCCGTGCGGCAAACCATTCGATTAATACTGAGGGCAGGGAAGTCACACGGGGTTAATGCCCGGCTTGCTCTCCGCGTTCCAGTCCGGATGCTGCTAATTGTGCATCGATCTGACCCATGAGGCGCTCAAGACCCTCTTCGCTTGAGGCCTCGGCTCGCGCTACCAGGACATCCTGCGTGTTTGATGCGCGGAGCAGCCACCAACCGTCCGGTGTGTTCACGCGCGCGCCGTCGGTGCTGTTGACATCGGCTCCATCCGCTGACAGCCGAGCCAGTACTTCGTCGATTACCGCAAATTTGCGGCTTTCATCGACTTGAAAGCGCATTTCGGGCGTGTTGATCATCTCGGGCATCCCGCTCCGGAGTTCAGTCACGCTTTTGCCCAACTTCGCCGACGCCGCCATCAACCGGACAGCGGCATAGATCGCATCGTCGAAACCATAATATTGATGCTTGAAGAAAATATGCCCACTCATTTCGCCCGCCAAAGGCGAGCCTGTTTCCTTCATTTTGGACTTGATCAGGCTATGCCCGGTCTTCCACATCAAAGGCTCACCGCCCAGTTCTTCAACGCGATCAAACAATGCCTGTGATGCCTTCACATCGGCGATAATCGTCGCGCCCGGGACATCGCCCAGCACATCCTCGGCATAAATTTGCAGCAATTGGTCGCCCCAGATCACGCGGCCTTGTCCGTCAATTGCTCCTATGCGGTCGCCGTCGCCGTCGAAAGCCACTCCGAAATCGAGATTTCTTTCCGCGACAAGCTTTTGCAAATCGACCAGATTCTTGGGGTCGGTGGGATCGGGATGATGATTGGGAAACTGTCCATCCACATCCACAAACAACAGATGATGCTCACCCGGCAACATCTTGACCAGCTTCTCGATCGCCGGTCCCGCCGCGCCATTGCCTGCGTCCCAGCCGATGCGGAACGCCTTTTGCGGCGCCGCCTCGGCAACGCGGGCGACATATTGGTCAAGGATATCCAGATGCTCGGAAGTGCCAGTGCCTTCGGCCCAGTCGCCTGCGGCCGCCATGGTGCCGAGCAACTGGATATCCGCGCCGAAGAACGGACGTCCCTGAAGTACCATCTTGAAGCCGTTATAATTGGCTGGATTGTGGCTGCCGGTTATCTCGATGCCACCGTCTACGCTGTCCAGGACGGCTTCGGCATAATATAGCATAGGCGTTGTGCCCATGCCGATGCGCACAACGTCAACACCGCTATCGTTGAGGCCGCGCACCAAGGCTTCTTCGAGCATGGGCGAGCTCACCCGGCCATCATAGCCAATGGCTGCTTTCTTTCCGCCGGCGCGGACTAGGCACGTGCCAAAACCGCGCCCGATGGCGTAAGCGTCGTCCGCCCCCAAAGTTTCGCCGATGATCCCGCGAATGTCATACTCACGCAAGGAAGTAGGGTGGAAAACATGTGTCAAGTCAGGCTCCTGAAGTTGGATTCAGCGCGGCTCACGCGCTTTTGTTTCTAATTCACGTAATAAAAGGTCGCGTGCTTCATTTAGTTCCCGCGCACGTTCGGGATTGCCTCCGGTATCGGGATGGTTCTTGGCAATGAGCGCACGGTGCCGTTCGCGGATACGCTCGGCATTGTCAAAGCGCGATACGCCCAGCATGAAACGCGCTTTGTCTGCGGCATATTCGTCGGTTTGCACAGCTCTGGTTCCGAACAGTCGCCATGTGAGGCCACGATACCAGGTCACGGCCACGCCAATAGCGGCCACCCCGATAATCAGGTTGCCGCGCGCAGCCAAAAATCCGCCCGCAAGCCCAAGCAATATCGGCGGAAGCTGCTTCTTCGACAGCTTACCCTTCCACACCGCCCATCCGAGCGCGGCGACGATCAGGGTAATCAATATTGCCATCAAACAAGCGCCGCTGTTTGCACTTCGGGTAGCGCGAGGCCAGTGACCAGTTCGCGCAATTCCTGACGCGCGACGATATGTGCGGTGGCGAGCTGCCCCAAATGGCCCTTGTCGATCAGCGTCAGGCCCGACGGGAAAAGTTCGCGGTAAATCACGCGTTCGTTCAGGCCCGGCACCGAACGGAAACCGACGCGTTTAGAAAGTTCTGCAATGGCATCGGTCATCCGCTGCTGGTTGCGTGCTTCCATATTGTGCAGCCGGTTGCGCACGACCACCCAATCGATGGTAACACCATCGGCTTTGGCGCGCTCCTTGCGCGCTTCCCAGATCAATTCAGCGTAGAAGCTTAGCTTGCGGACCTTGAAATTCTCTGCGTCGACCTGCCCGATCAGGTCGAAGTCGACAAAACTGTCGTTTATCGGCGTGACCAATGTATGCGCGCGAGTTGCAACGAAGCGCGCATATTTATCGTCGCGACCTGGCGTGTCGAAAATCAGGAAATCATTTTCGCGACCCAATTTGTCGATCTGTTTTTCCAGCGTGGCCAGCGATTCATGTTCGAATACCTCAAACTGTGGCATTGGCAGGGTAACGCCGCGCCGCTTTATCGTATCGCTGCGATTTTCGAGATAGCGATGCAACGTGCGTTGCCGCGAATCGAGATCTATGCAGCCAACGCGCGCACCACGTGACGCCAGCGCAATTGCGACATGCACTGCCGTGGTCGACTTGCCAGTGCCGCCCTTTTCATTGGCAAAAACGATATGATGTGGTCCCGCCATAAGCCCGATACTTGCCCCCGATAAGATAAATGCCTTGAAATGCCCCGATTGCATCCCGCATAGCGTCCGCAACAGCCATTAGACAAGGCGGCGGGCGCGTGCAAACCATCAATCGACTTGACTCATTGCGGGACAATATTGCGGCGCTGCGGGCGGAGAATAAGCGGATCGCTCTAGTACCGACCATGGGCGCGCTCCATGCCGGGCATATGGCATTGGTCGAGGCTGCGAAGAAATCAGCCGATGCGGTGGTGGTGTCGATCTTCGTCAACCCCACCCAGTTCGGACCGAACGAGGACCTCGATGCGTATCCACGAACATTGGAAAGCGACTCCGCAATGCTCGTCGATGCCGTCGTGGATGTCCTGTGGGCACCACATGCGGCAACGGTTTATCCGCAGGGTTTTGTCACCAAAATACAGGTCGGCGGACCCAGCGAGGGCTATGACGGCGCGGCAAGGCCTGGGCATTTCGACGGTGTCGCGCTGGTCGTGGCAAAGCTGTTCAATCAGGTGCAGCCGGACGTAGCGTTGTTCGGCGAAAAGGATTTTCAACAGCTAGCGGTCATTCGCCAGATGGCAAAGGACCTTGATTTTGGTCTCGAGATTATGGGCATACCGATTGTCCGCGATGCCGATGGTTTGGCGCTGTCATCGCGAAACAGTTATTTGAGCGCTAATGAGCGACAGGCAGCGCTGGCATTGCCAAGAGCGCTTGAAAAAGCAGCAGGCAATATAAGGGCAGGCGGTGACATTTCCTCGATCACGCAGGCCGCTAGCGTTGGCATGTTGGCCGCAGGGTTTGGGCGCGTTGATTATTTTGCGCTTGTCGATGCGGTTACTCTTGAGCCGCTCCTCGTATATGACGGGCGCCCAGCAAGATTGCTCGCAGCAGCAAAAATCGGCAAAACCCGGCTGATTGATAATCTCGCCATCTGAAGCCGTCCAAATCGGATACAGTTTTTGACGATTCCATTAACCATTTGTTAGTCATGTTCGGCGAAATTGCCCTGACGCAGTGGATGTGTGGGGGCAGAAACATGGGTAACAGTTTTAAAAGCGCGAATTTTCTTATGGAGAGCCGTTTGGCCGATGCGGCTCGTGGCAGCGCAGATGCGCTCTATGATCTGGGTATGGCCTACTCGACGGGCAGCGGCGGGGTCGATGTCGACCTTATCGAGGCACATAAATGGTTCAACCTGGCGGCCTTGAACGGCAGCGAGGAAGCGATGATGTGCCGCGCAGACATTTCCGACGACATGACCGCACGCGAAATCGCTGAGGCTCAGCGTCAGGCGCGGGCTTGGCTGCAGTCAACCGATCAACGCCGCGCGGCATAACGCAGTTTCGCGGGACATTGGCGTCCGCCCAGGCTAAGTGCGGCGCATGTCCAAACCCATAATTGTTACCGGCGCTGCCGGATTTATCGGTCATTCGGTTGCGCACCGCCTGCTCGACCGCGGCGAACGCGTCATTGGCGTCGATATCGTCAATGATTATTACGACCCCGCGCTCAAGGAAGCGCGATTGGCAACGTTCAAGGACAAGCAGGCCTTTTCGTTCGAGCGCATGGATATCGCCGATGCGCCTGAAATGGCAGCGGTAGTGCGCGATAACGGGGTAACCCGCGTCGTCCATCTCGCGGCGCAAGCAGGCGTCCGTTACAGCATTGAAAATCCCTTTGCCTATGAACGTTCCAACCTCGCAGGGCATCTTTCGGTAATGGAAGCCTGCCGCCATGCCGAGGGCTTCGAGCATCTGGTCTACGCTTCATCCAGCTCGGTATATGGCGACAAACCAATGGGCGGCGCAGGCTTCACTGAGGACGAACCCGCTGCCAGTCCAGTGTCGCTCTACGCCGCCACCAAGCGTGCCTGCGAGCTGATGAGCCAGTCATACGCATCGCTTTACAAATTTCCGCAAACCGGTTTGCGTTTTTTCACTGTCTACGGTCCGTGGGGCCGCCCCGACATGGCGTATTTCGGGTTTACGCAGAAAATCCTGAATGGCGAGTCGATCGAAGTTTACGGTGAAGGCAAAATGGCGCGTGATTTCACCTATATCGACGATATCGTCGACGGCGTGATCGGCGCGCTCGACCATCCGCCCGCGCCCGGTGATCATCGCGTACTGAACATTGGCGATAGCCGTCCCGTCGGCCTGATGGAAATGATCGAGACGCTTGAAAAAGCGATCGGGCAGGAGGCGACAAAGATCATGCGCCCGATGCAGCCCGGCGATGTGACCGCAACCTATGCCGATGTGTCGAAGTTGAAAGCTCTGACTGGATATCATCCCAAAGTGATGCTCGCCGAAGGATTGCAGCGCTTTGCCGACTGGTACCGCGAATATTATCGCGCGGTTTGACGTTGGCGGGTTTCGGATTCCCGCTATTTTAGCTGGATGCGTTCTTGCCATTCATCGAACGATGCTGCCAGCTTCCTGCCGGCAATTTGCCTACCCGCTTCACGCGGAAGTCCGAGTGAGGCCGATAGCGGCCCGCCCAATAACGCATCGCCCAGCGCCATCAGCACCATTTCGAGCGTCAATTCGTGCAGCGACGTGTCGGCATGTCCGTCTTCGGCGATTTGATCGACGAGATTATGAATAGCTTCGACAATCGGATCGAGCGCGTCTTCGTTTCCCGATAATAGCATCCAAGATGCTAGCGCGCCTGCGCCTTCACGGTCGAAATGGTCGAATATCAAATCAGCCAGTTCATGCGGGCTCATCGCACCGCCGCGCATTTGCACCACCGCTTCGGCAATTTTTGCGCAAATGCTGTTCCCCATATAGGCCGCCAGATCGCGCTGCAGTCCGGAGGCCGAGCCAAAATGATGCAGCAGATTGGCATGGGTGCGCCCAATCCGACCAGCAACGGCCTTCAGCGTAACGGCTTGCGGTCCGGCTTCTAATAATAACACACGCGCGGCCTCTAGCGCAGCCATCCGGCTGGCTTCGGGGCTTAACCGACGCGGAATGGTTGGATCCTTAATATTGACGACCTTTGGGCTTTGTATGCTCATGATTACCTTTTCTTATCCGCGCGACCTTATGTCAAACCAGCAAAATCTGCCGCATCAGTGTTTACCGTGCCGTCCATACAAGTTCATAAAATATATAGCATAATTTTCATACTAAAGCGGCATTAACCAACGGCGTTAAACGCAATTTCATGGGCGGGGGCTATTTTGGCGGAATGGATGTGACCCACAATATGGCCCCTGAGGCCGTTCCCACCAATGCTCGACCCGGTATCGTGTCGCGCGGATTTCGCGCTGCACCCGATGCACTGAACGAGCGCCACTGGGTTCGTCAAGATCCATATGCCACGGCATTTTTCAACGCATTATCTGCGGTTTTTCCGCATGGCGAAACCTTCATGATCCGCAGCCTAATCCCTTGGGTGGAACGTGTTCCGGCATCGATGCGGCCCGAAGTTGAGGCGTTTATCGAGCAGGAAGCCGGGCATAGCCGCGAGCATGTCGCGATGAACAAGTCGTTGATCAATGCCGGCTACGATATTGCGCCGCTTGATCGCAAGATACGCGCATTTGTGAGCTTTTTTGAAGATGCCAGCGATATCGTCAAACTTACTGCTACGATGTGCATCGAACATTTCACTGCGATTATCGCGGCAGAACTGCTGGAAAATCGCGATCATCTCGCAGGCGTCGATGACGACATGCTTGAACTTTGGTTATGGCACGCCGTCGAAGAGGTTGAGCATAAAGGCGTTGCCTTCGACGTATGGGTGTTTGCAACCAAAGACTGGAGCCTGGCTCGCCGCTATGCTTGGCGCAGCCTGTTCATGTTCGCGGTGACAACAAGCTTTTTTATCAACCGCACCCTTGGCCAGGTCGAATTGTTGCGACAGGACGGCTACAGCTTTTTCTGGTCGATAAAACAGGTAATCAAAGCGGGATTTGGCAAAGGCGGAATCGGGCGCAACGTGCTGCGGCCTTGGGCAAGCTTCTTCCGGCCAAAATTTCATCCTTGGGATAAGGATGACCGGTTGCTTATCGCACAGGGCGAAGCCGACCTCGCGACGATTGCCGCGAAGCGTGCTGGCTTTGCACCGCATGAGCCCGGGATAGCTAAGGCATTAAAAGCCGCAGCTTAAGCGGCCCGCAGCCCTTCAAAATATTCTCGCATGCTATAAGCAGCACCGTTGCCCATGCCGGCTGACGTTTCGTCGGCTCCCACGAGCGACTTTTCATATAGCGCGCAGATCATGGCCGTCCCGCGGCCTTTACTGTGGCGTTCCTCATGCTTGCCGGTCGGTTGGAAGCCCAGTTTGCGTAATACGCGGCCAGACGCCGGATTATCAGTGAAATGTCCAGCAACCAATTTTTGGTGGCCGATAGCTTTTGCGATGCTGATTACGGCGCGACTCGCTTCGCTGGCAAAGCCTAGACCCCAATAGGGGCGCGAAATCCAGTAGCCGAGTTCTGCTTTGCCATCATGCTGGCCAAGACCGCAGGCACCAATCAAGCGCGGGGCGCCATCGGTCCGCAGCATTAATAGGAACGCCGGGTATTTCTCGTCATGTTGCAGTGTTGCAAAACGCACTGCTTCTTCAACTGTGTATGGCCAAGGTGCGCGTGCCAGATTACGAACGATGCCTTCGTCCGAAATCGCCGCGTGCAGCTCAGCCGCATCTTCGGGCCAGCTCGGCCGCAACAATAGTCTTTCGGTTCTTGCGAACATTATGTCTCTCCGGTTCTTGGGGCTGCCTTTTGCAGAGCAAAGCGACAGTCCTGTTACAGCGTGCCTCCGAAGAGGCGTAGAACAGGGAGAAAGAGGCAAAAAGAAAGGGAGGCGGGTTGACCCGTCTCCCTGTTAAAAGGTGGAAACCACCTAATCAGCGATTCCCGGGTCATCCTCCTGGACAACCCGTCATCGATTGTCCGTGTTTATTCGGCAGCCATCGCTGGCATATCGACCGACACATATTTGCGGCCAAGTTTACCGGCGTGGAATCGCACACGGCCCTCAACGAGCGCAAACAAGGTGTGATCCTTGCCAAGACCAACGCCGGCACCCGGATAAACCTTGGTGCCGCGCTGACGAATAATGATGTTGCCACCGATAACGCTTTCGCCACCGAACTTTTTCACGCCAAGGCGACGGCCCGCTGAATCGCGACCGTTGCGTGACGAACCACCTGCTTTTTTATGTGCCATGGTCTAAACTCCTATCGATACCGAGCCGAAGCTCAGGCTTCCTTTGGTGCTGCGGCCTTTTTCGGCGCAGCGGCTTTCTTTGGTGCGGCTTCCTTGGCGGGAGCAGCATCGGCAGCGGGTGCAGCTTCAACCTTCTCGGCCTTAGGCGCAGCAGCCTTCTTCTCTTCCTTGCCAACGGCAAGAATACGCAGCAGCGTCAACGACTGGCGATGACCTTGCTTGCGGCGATAATTATGACGACGACGCTTTTTGAAAACGATCACCTTTTCGCCACGCTCTTGCGCGATGATTTCGGCAGAAACCGTCAGGTCCTTGAGGTCAGCGGCCTTGTCGCCGTCTCCGGCCAACAGGATATCACCCAGCGAGATCTTGTCACCCGCTTCACCAGACAGTTTTTCAACTGCGATTTTGTCTCCGGCGGCTACGCGATACTGCTTGCCGCCTGTGCGCACGATAGCGAACATGGCTTTAACTCATCCATTTCTACAGCTTAGCGCCCTTGTGGGGGCGCGGTTGCTCAAACGCGTAACTCCGAAAGACGAATCTCGGCAGGTCACGCAAGAATGGGCGCAGCTAGTCCAAGGAAATCTTCCTGTCAACGCCTTTTGCCGCCTGTTTAGCGCGATTGCGCGGCCCTTGCATGGGCGATGCTGCAGGCTTAGACACAGAGTATGTCGATTATCAAGTCTGCGCTCCTTCTCACCACTGTCGCTATACTTTCGGCGTGCAGTACGACCGAGGGCGAGTTTCCGTCGCTTGAGCGTCGCGCTTATGAAAGCAATGCGCCGATAACAGAGCCTGTAATGCCCCAGGCAGCATCAGTTTTATTACCGGCCTGGATTAGCGCGAAAGCCGAAGCGTTGTTGGCACGGCACCGCGCGGGGCAATCTGCATTCGCAAATGGGTTGGGCTCAGTGCAGTCTGTTGCATCGAACGCGGCGGGCAGTTCGCCTGGCAGTGAAAGCTGGGTCGATGCGCATGTACAGCTCTCTCGGCTCGACAAAGCGCGCGCCGATTCGGTGACAGTTGCTCGCGAATTCGATTCGCTGATGTCAGAAGCCGGCGCGCTCGACTCGGCATATGTGGCGTTGCTGACTGCCGCGCAAAAACCAGTCGTCGACGATGTCGCTGCACAAAATGACGAAATCAACCGTTTGTCGCGGCTCATCGGGGAATAGCTATTCCCTTTGCCTGACGCTTGCGCGCCCTGCTGTTGCGGTGCACAAAAGCCCCAATGAATGGCGAACCGCTGATACCCATTTCGCAAAATGAAGATGTCCGCTTTCTGGGCAAGATGCTCGGCGATGTTATTAGGGCATATGGCGGCGAAAAACTCTACCGCCAGACTGAATATATCCGGTCGACGAGCGTTGACCGGTTTCGCGGTATCGAAGGCGCTGAAGCCAGCGACCGTGGTTTGGTTGCGCTGTCGCTCGACGATACGCTCAACTTTGTGCGCGGCTTCATGCTGTTTTCGTTGCTCGCCAATCTGGCGGAAGACCGGCAGGGCTTGGCGCATGATGATGGTGCGACCGTGGCCGAAGCGTTCGAGCGGTTGAAGGCTGAGGGTGTCAACCGCGAGGCCGTCTTCGAGATGCTGTCGCACAGCCTGATCGTTCCCGTCCTGACTGCACACCCGACCGAGGTCCGCCGCAAGAGCATCATCGACCATAAGAATCGCATCGCGACACTTATGGCGCTGCGCGACGATGGGCAGAGCGTTACTACCGACGGTGACGATATCGATGCTGCGATCTACCGGCAGATTGCATTGCTTTGGCAAACGCGTCCGCTGCGCCGCGAGAAACTGTTCGTGGCCGACGAGATCGAAAACGCCCGCGCCACTATGCAGGAAGTGTTCCTGACCGCGCTGCCGAAGCTGTATGCGCGATGGGAGAAAGCGCTGGGCGCGCGGCCACCAGGTTTTGTGCGGCTCGGCACGTGGATTGGCGGCGATCGTGACGGAAATCCCTTCGTCGATGCCGACACGCTGCGCTACGCGATCAGCCGCGACGGGGGCACCGCGATCCGGCATTATCTGGACAGCATCCACAAACTTGGTGCCGAGATTTCCATTTCCAGCGCCATGAGCGAGACACCCGGCGCCGTGCTCGCACTTGCTGAAAAGAGCGGCGACGCCGCCCCCAGCCGTGCCGACGAACCTTACCGCCGGGCGATGTCGGGCATCTACGCGCGGCTTGCGGCAACGCACATCAAACTGATCGGCGACCAGCCGCCGCGTCCGTCAGGCCTGGCGGGTGCGCCTTATTCGGGCCCTGAAGAGCTGCGTGCCGATCTTGTAACCGTCGCGGCGGGACTCGCCAGCGACGGCGATGGTGCGCTATCGAGCGGCGGGGCTTTGGGTCGTCTGATCCGCAGTGTCGAAATCTTCGGCTTCCATTTGGCGACGCTTGACCTGCGCCAGAACAGTGACGTCCATGACCGCGTAATATCCGAGTTGTTCAAGACCGCCGGTGTCGCCGCAGATTATGCGGCGCTTGACGAAGATGACCGCGTGGCGCTGCTCATTGCCGAACTCTCGCACAATCGTCCGCTCGCGGGGGAATGGACAGAATATAGTGAAGAAACCGCCAAGGAACTCGCCATCATCCGCGCCGCTGCCAAGGCACAGGCCGATTTTGGGCGCGCCGCAATCACGACCTACAATATCAGCAAGACGACAAGCGTCTCCGACATGCTTGAAGTCTATGTGCTGCTTAAGCAGGCTGGCCTCTACCGTGTCACCGAAGACGGAACACCGAGCGCGACGATCATGTCGGTACCCTTATTCGAGACCATCGCCGATTTGCAGGCCGCACCCGCCACCATGCGCGCCTTCTTTGCTATTCCGCAAATGCGTGCGCTGGCTCAGGCGCGCGGGCATCAGGAAGTGATGATCGGCTATTCGGATTCGAACAAGGACGGCGGATACCTGACCTCGACATGGGAATTATACGAGGCGTCAAGTGCGCTTGCCCCGGTGTTCACCGAGGCAGACGTTGCGATGCAATTATTCCACGGCCGCGGAGGGGCGGTCGGTCGCGGTGGCGGCTCGGCGTTCGGAGCCATCCTTGCGCAGCCGCAGGGCACCGTGCAGGGGCGCATAAGGATCACCGAACAGGGCGAGGTCATCGCCGCCAAATATGGCACCGTCGACAACGCTGTGACTTCGCTGGAAACGATGGCGTCTGCAACCATGCTGGCGACGCTTTCAAGCGACCCGATTGCCGACGCCGACGTTACCCGTTTCAAAGCGGCGATGGCCGAACTGTCCGCAAGTGCATTCCGCCATTATCGCGGACTGGTCTACGAAACTGAGGGCTTCCGAACATTTTTCCGCCAAATGACCCCGATCAACGAGATCGCAACGTTAAAAATCGGTTCGCGCCCTTCAAGCCGCACCGCTTCCGACGCCATCGAAGATCTGCGCGCGATTCCTTGGGTGTTCAGCTGGGCACAGGCCCGCGTAATGCTCCCCGGCTGGTACGGCACGGGGCAGGCACTTGGGGAATTTGCGGACAAGGGACTGCTCAAGGCGATGGCGGGCGAATGGTCTTACTTCCAGACGATCCTTGCCAATATGGAAATGGTGCTGGCAAAATCGGACATGGGAATCGCCGCGCATTATGCCGGGCTGGTTGAGGACCATGCGCTGGCAGACACCCTTTTTGGGCGGATCAAAGACGGCTGGCATGCTTCCCGCGACAGCCTCTTGGACGCTACCGGTCAAAGTCACCTGCTAGAAGCACACCCCGCACTCAATAACTCGATCCGACTGCGCTTGCCCTATATCGAGCCGCTCAACCTGCTCCAGATCGAACTGATGAAACGCCACCGCGCGGGCGAAGCCGACGAACGTATCGGCGAGGGCATCCAGCTAACGATTAATGCCATCGCGACTGCGCTGCGCAATAGCGGCTAAGCGCCGTTCGACCAAGGCTGGCTTTGTTTCGACAAGGCGCAAGATTATGTCTTCACCTGACGGCTATCGCTGTTACACCCGGGGCCACGAGATAAACCGGAGAGAATAACATGCGCCTGAAAACTACGATGCCCGTCCTTGCCATTGCGCTCGCCAGCGTCAGCGCCCCCGCTTTTGCACAATCTCCCGCATCCGCACCCGCAGTCGCGACCGAAGCCGACCAGAACGCCGCGATCATGGCGTTCTTCGAAGAATATGACGCGCAACAACTCGCACGCTCCCCACTTTCCAAATCCTATCGCGGGATCAAAGACAGCGATTATGGCAAATGGGACGACGGCTCCGACGAAGCCGAGGCGCGCAATTATGACGCCGAACTCTCGGCGCTCAAGGAAATGAAAGCCCGTTTCGATCCCGCAAAACTTTCACCTGAGAACCGGCTTTCCTACCGCCTGTTCGAAAAGCGTGCCGCGCGCGGTGAAGGCGCGTTTAAATATAACGACTATGGCTATGTCTTCGACCAGATGAACGGCGCGCAGAGTCAGATTCCTGCGTTTATGATCAACATCCACCGCGTCGACACCAAGTCCGACGCGCGCGCTTATGTGAACCGCCTTTACGGTATCGGTCCTGCACTGACCGAAGCCGTGGGGCAGGCCAAGACGCGCGCCGCGAAAGGCATCATGCCGCCCAAATGGGTCTATCCTTATGTGATCACCGACTCACGTAATGTCATCACCGGTGCGCCTTTTGACAACGGGCCGGACGCGCCCTTGTTCGCTGACTTCAAAGCCAAGGTCGCTAAGCTCGCGATCAGCCAGACCGAAAAGGACTTGCTGATTGCCGACGCCGCGCAGGCGCTGAACGCTTCGGTCAAACCCGCTTATGAAGCGCTGATCTCCGAAATGACTGCTCAAGAGAAAGTCGCCGGAACCGACGACGGCATCTGGCGCTTCCCAGATGGCGCGGGCTATTATGCAGAGCGGCTGTCCAATTACACCACCACCGATATGACGCCCGATCAGATCCATGAGTTAGGCCTCGCGCAAGTCGCGAGAATCCATAAGGAAATGCAGGCCGTCCAGAAGAAGATGGGCGTGAAGGGCGACCTCAAGGCCTATTTCAACTATATGCGCACCACCCCCAAATTCTACGCGCCCGAGGGTGATGCGGGTGCTGCGCTCTACCTTGCAGAAACGCAGAAAGCGCAGGATGCGATAACCCCGCTTCTACCAAAATGGTTCGGCACGCTCCCCAAGGCGCCTTTAGTGGTCAAACGGGTTGAAGCCTTCCGCGAGAAATCGGCTGGCAAGGCTTTTTATCAGCGCCCCGCCCCCGATGGCTCACGCCCCGGCACCTATTATGCCAATCTCTACAAGATGGCCGACATGCCGCTGACCGAGGTCGAGGCACTGTTCTACCATGAAGGCGTCCCCGGCCACCATTTGCAGCTGGCGATCCAGACCGAGCTGAAAGACGTGCCCGCCTTCCGCAAATTCGGGGGAGTGACCGCTTATTCCGAAGGCTGGGGATTGTATTCGGAGAAGCTTGCCAAGGATATGGGCCTTTACACCGACCCGGCGCGTGATTTCGGGCGGTTGCAGCTTGAACTGCATCGCGCGATCCGGCTTGTGGTCGACAGCGGCCTCCACCACAAACGCTGGACCCGTGAACAGGCGATCAAATATGTCGAGGACAATTCAGCCGACGCCCCCGGCGGCATCGTGAAGGCTATTGAACGCTATATCATCTACCCCGGCCAGGCCACCGCGTACATGGTAGGACGGCTGAAGATCAGCGAACTGCGCGACAAGGCGCAGAAGGCGCTTGGGCCCAAGTTCGATGTGCGCGGGTTCCATGACACGGTGCTGAAGTCAGGCCCGGTGCCGCTCGATGTGCTCGAAGAGCAGGTCGATGCGTGGATCGCTTCGCGAAAGTAGAGATGAGAAATGCCCCCAACTGGGTTGCAGATCGACGGATTTATTGCGGGATGCGTGCAATATTTCCGTCGCATCGCACCGCGGTAATGAATTTATCTGCATGATTTTGTGACTCTTTAACCACTTGCGCTTAATGCAATTGCTATCGGACGGGTGGGCGACGGGAAGCGATTACATGTACAAGACAATGGTGATTTTTGGCACCCGGCCCGAAGCAATCAAATTATTTCCTGTGGTCAATGCACTGAAAGCGCAAAGCAAAATTTCATGCGAAGTGTTGGTGAGTGCGCAACACCGCGAAATGCTCGATCAGGTATTGTCGATCAGCGGTATTGTGCCGGAGTATGACCTTAATATCATGCAGCCTGGGCAATCGCTCGACGCATTAACTGCTCGGCTTTTGGAAGCCGTCGGCGGCGTTCTGGATAAGGCCAAGCCCGACCGCGTCGTGGTACAAGGCGATACCGCCACCGCGATGGTCGGCGCGCTTGCGGCATATTATCGCCAAATCCCGGTGAGCCATGTCGAAGCGGGCTTGCGCAGTTACAATATCTATCAGCCGTGGCCCGAAGAAGTGAACCGCAAGATAATCGGCACTATCGCCGATCAGCATTTTGCCCCGACCGAAGTTTCTGCTGCGGCGCTCAAAGCAGAAGCCGTTCCTGAAAACCGCGTGTTCGTCACCGGCAACACCGTCATCGATGCGCTATATTGGGTGAACGACCGGATATCGCATCGCCCGGAACTTGCTGCAGGTCTTGCTGATCTGGAAACACGGTTCGCGGGCAAGAAGATCATCGGCATCACCACCCACCGGCGGGAGAATTTCGGTGACGGCATGGAAAATATTGCTGCCGCCATCAAAGCCATCGCCGCCCGCGACGATGTGGCGTGCATCTTCCCGGTGCATCTGAATCCCAATGTCCGCGCGGTCATGGACAAGCAACTGGGCGACCTACCCAATGTCGCGATGATCGAGCCGCTCGACTATCCGCACTTCGCTCGCCTGCTGTCGATCAGCCATATCATGCTGACCGACAGCGGCGGGGTACAGGAGGAGGCGCCCGCACTTGGTAAGCCGGTGCTTGTCATGCGCGACACAACAGAGCGCCCAGAAGGCGTAACCGCTGGCACCGCCAAGCTGATCGGCACCGATAAAGACCGCATAATTTCCGAAATTTTCACTCTTTTGGACGATGATGCCGCCTATTCAGCGATGGCCCGCGCGCACAATCCCTTCGGGGATGGCAAAGCGAGCCAGCGCATTGCGGAGATCATTTGGAATGCTAGTCGACAAAAAACCTGACGTTTGCGTGCTTGGGCTTGGCTATATCGGCCTGCCGACCGCAGCGGTCATCGCCCGATCAGGTTGCAAAGTCCTTGGCGTCGATGTGAACGCCGGCGTTGTCGATACGATCAATCGCGGCGAAATCCATATCGAGGAAGTCGACCTAGACGGCCTTGTTCAGGGCGTGGTCGCGCGCAAAATGCTGCGTGCCTCGACAATGGTCGAGCCGTCGGACGTGTTTGTTATCGCGGTGCCGACCCCTTTCGATAAAAATCGCGAACCCGATATCAGCTATGTCCTAAGCGCCGCCACCAGTATTGCGGCCGTGCTAAAATCGGGCGACACGATCATATTGGAGTCGACATCGCCCGTCGGCACCACCGATCAAGTCCGCGACCTGATCGCCAAATTGCGCCCCGATCTCAAAATTCCCGGCATTGCCGGCGAGACGCCCGATGTTTCGATTGCATATTGCCCTGAGCGCGTACTGCCCGGCCGTATCCTCGAAGAACTGACCAATAACGATCGTTCGATCGGTGGGATAACGCCGCGGTGCGCACGCAAGGCGCTAACATTCTACAAACGCTTTGTTCGCGGCGAATGCATTACGACCGATGCCCGCTCGGCCGAAATGACCAAGCTCGTTGAAAATGCCTTCCGTGACGTGAACATCGCGTTTGCCAACGAACTATCGATGGTTGCCGATCACATGGGCCTGAACGTCTGGGAAGTCATCCGCCTCGCCAACCGTCATCCGCGCGTGAACATTCTGCAACCAGGTCCAGGCGTGGGCGGACACTGTATCGCTGTCGACCCGTGGTTCATCGTCCACGGCGCCCCCGATCAAAGTCCGCTGATTCGAACCGCACGCAACGTGAATGACGGCAAGGCAGATCATGTAATCGCACAGGCAAGCGCCAAGATTGAAGCGGAACCGAAAATGATCATCGGTTGCATGGGACTGGCGTTCAAGGCCAATATCGACGATTTCCGTGAGAGCCCCGCAAAGAAGGTGGCATTGGAACTGTCCCGCCGCTTCGGCAGTCGCGTTCGGATAATCGAGCCTTATGCCGCCGAACTGCCCGCTGAATTCGCAAAAACCGGTGCCAGACTTATCGACATCGACAGCGCACTTCTGGATTGCGGAATGTTGATTACGCTGGTCGATCACGATGCTTTCAAAGCCATTCCGCTGGCTGAGCGGACCAACAAGCTAGTCTATGACGTACGCGGAATTTGGCATGATCAGCCCGATGTTTCACCACGCAAGCATTTGCGGTTGGTCGGATAGCTATGTGGGGTAAGTTTCAGGTGACTGCTTTGCCAGTTTTGGCCACTGAATTGTCTTTGTTAACAGAAACGACAGCAAGATAAAGGCTACACCTAGTTACGCGACAGAAACGAGGTAACGACCTAGTGGCGTCGGCTCATGGGGGGTGAGTCTACGATAAACCGCAAACATCTCACGCCGAAGGCTGGTCGGATAAACGCGCCAAGGACATGGGCCGCTACACCGATCCAGCGAATGATTTCGGCCCGTTGCAGTTAAAACTCCACCGTGCGATCCGGCGGGTAGTGAACAGCGGACTCCACCACGAACGTCGGACCTGCGAACAAGCGATCAAAAATGTCGAGGATAAAAGCGCTGACGCGCGTGGCGGCATCGTGAAGGCAATCAAGCGCTACATCATCTACCCGGGCCGGGCGACCGCGTATATTGTTGGCCGCCTGCAAAGCAGCGAACTGCGCGACAAGGTGCAGAAGGCGTTAGGCGCGAGATACGATGTGCGCGGGTTTCATCACGTTGTGCTGAAGTCGGGACCGGTGCCGCTCGATGTGCTGGAAGAGCAGGTAGATGCGTGGATTGCTTCGCGGAGGTAGGGGGTCGTGTGGTTTCACGTGGTTTATGTTGAGAGGTTTGCCTGAAACGCGATATACTGGCCTGGGCTCAGGGGGTAATGGGCTTGCCCTTCTTCAGGAGCATGCCAGCGCCCCAAGCGAGAACGTCGCCCAACACCGTTGCAAGGCGGAAGGCGGCGGCGGCGAGAACGAGGGTTTCGTTGGCATAGCTTCCGGCGAGGAGGCCCAAAAAGGTGAGCTCGCGAAGGCCGAGGCCTGCAGGCGAGCCGGGGGTGACGAAGCCGACGAACCAGCTCACCACCAAGGCTCCTGAGACCGCGCCCGCCATTCCCCAGCTCCACGCGCCGCCGAGGGCGCCGATCAGGATGACATTCGCTCCCGCGAGCAGGGCAAGCACCAGCAAGTGGAGGAGAACTGCCGCTGCAAACGGCCCCGAGAGCCGTTTCAGGGTACCCACGGAGGAGCGAACAACCAAAACGGCTGCAACGGCTGCGATTACTGCGCCTGCAGTGGTGGCGCCTAACAGGACACGGTGGGCGATTTCGGATGAACCAACCGAGCCCATTCCAACGGCGACCAAAGAAAGGATGGCGCAGGCGCTCATCACGCCAGCGACCTCCAGCGCCATGGCCGAGGCAGAAGCTTTGACCGGGACGCCGTGGCTGCTCGCGAGGAATGCACGACCGAGGAACTGGGCTACGTTGCCTGGGAGATACTTTCCGATTTGCGCGACTAGGAAGACACGCGTGAGCTGCATGCCACTCGCCTCCGCGCCGCAGGTGCGGGCAAGGAGAAGCCAGGCCTGGACCATCGGAACATATGCGAGCCCGTAGAGGAGTAAGGCGGCAGCGACCGCCCAACCATGACGCTCTATTACGGAACGGATGTCTGCGGCGGAGGCGGCGTCTATGAGGATCCAGACGAATGCGGCAAGGGCAAGGAGCGAGAGAAGGGAGCCCGCGATCCGGATCGCCGGGCTCCGGCTCCAATCGCTCAGGCTGCGCAAACGAGGCTTTCCGATGCGGCGGCTCTCTTGCGGGCGATCACCACCAAGCCGTGACCGCGATTAACCCGCCGCTGGAGCGCGATTCCGAACCGAAGCAGGGCCCGACCCGGGCGAGAGGACATCAGCGGCGCAAGACTGCGCTCGATCGAACGGTCATGGCCGCTGGCATAGGTCGACTCTTCGCGGCCGAGGTCGCCGCTTCGGCGCTTCATCTTGAGGCCGGAAGTGAAGTTGCCGGCCATGCGAAGGACATTGCCGACCGGGAAGCCGTAAAGGCGCATCTCGATCACCTCTAGGCCCGCGGCCTCGACGATACGACGGAAGTCTGCAGGTTCGAAGCGCTGGACGTGGCCGGCCCATTCGTCGGAGCGGCCCCAGAGACGCTGAAAGGCAGGAACCGTGCCAAGGAAGGTACCGCCGTCGCGCAGGTGCCGTGCCCAGTCCTTAAGGATTGTCGCGGGCTCCTCAACATGTTCGAGCACCTCGGTGGCGACGAGATAATCATATTGTCCCGCCGCCGCGTCAACCGTCTCTGCGACCTCGAAGCCGGCGCCAAATTCATTGACGCAGTCAGCGGCAAGCTGGCGGGCGGTGGGATCGAGATCCACGGCAGTGCCGCGGTGGCCTAGCCGGTCCCAATCGGCGAGCATACGTCCGGCGCCGCAACCCATTTCGAGAAGCCGCCCGGGGGCATAGCCGCGGAACATGTCGAGGATGGCCGCGCGGCGCATGATGTGCGCAGGTGAGGGAAACCAGCTGCCTTTTCCAACGGCCCCGAACAGCGAATCAAATCCGGATGACATTACCATTTTCCTTTTGTGATACCTGAATTATCTTAAATAGCGCGTCACCGTAGCCGGCAGCAATTCGAGGCCAAGAGCGACACTCCGCTTCCCGACGCGCGGCCGCTGCGATGACAGCGGCATAGAGAGGGTCGTCGATAGCCTCCACGATTGCGTCGATGAGAGCGGCGCGGTTGCCCGGTGGCAGGAGCCAGCCGGTGCGTCCCGTCTCAATGATCTCACCGCACCCGCCTATGTTGCTCGTGACAATGGGGAGTGAGGCTGCGGCGGCCTCGAGGAGAACGGTCGGCGTGCCCTCGCGGTCGCCGTCAGCGGCGATGACGAAGGGCGCGCAGAACAGAGTCGCGGACTGCATCTCGGAGGCCAGCGCCGCATGCGGGCGGGGACCGAGGAATTCGACTGCGGCGCCAAGTCCGAGGCGCTGAGAAAGCCGTTCGAGGTCGGCCTGGAGTGGGCCCGTTCCTACGATGCGGAGGCGCGCGCCGCGGTTACGTAGACGCTCGTCGGCCATCGCTTCGATGAGGTGGTGGACTCCCTTCTTCTCTGCAAGCCGTCCAGCATAAAGGATGACGGGGGCTGGGCCGGGGCAGCGCTCTCCGCCGCCGAAACAGGTAAGGTCGACCCCCATGGGTAGGTGGACCGGCTCGGCACAGCCGAGTGGCGCGATGCTCTGGGCAATCTCCTTCGACACAACGGTGACGGTCGCGAAGCGCTTGAGGATCCAGCGCTTCAGGGCGCGCATGGGCGCGCTGTCGAGGGTGAAGGCGTCGGCACCGTGGCAGGTGAGTAACGCAGGCGGCGCGGGCGCGAATAGGGAGGCGATGGCAACAACCAGCCCTTGCGGGATCAACCAGTGGCAATGGATCGCGGCGAACCGCTCGCGGCGGAGCAGCAGGACTAAAGCGATAAGCTGCCCAAGGAAGAAGCCGGGGACGAGAAGGACCAGCCAAGGGTTGGTCCGAAGGTTCGGCATGATTGCACCTGGCGCGGCGAGTTTTTCAATGCGTCGCGCGGGTGCGTATCGGTAGCGCTCGATGCGAACGCCCTCCAGCGTCTCGCGGGCCGCCGCGCCCTGCGCCATCGGCGCGAGTATCACCGGTTCGAACCGGTCCGCCATGGCGCGGGCGAGGTCGAGCACGAAGCGGGGCTCGGTGTCGCCCTCCCATCGAGGCAGCGTTGAGGTGAGTACCAGGAGGCGGGGACGATCAGCCATCGGAGCGCTTCCGGGCGACAGCGATCACGCCGGTGGCGAGGAGGCCCGAGCGGTCGAGCAGGGCGTCGAGGCGGGCCGAGACGATCGAAAGGGGTGCATTGACGAGCGCGGCCAAGCGGAAGAGCGGGCCGAGGCTGGCGGCAAGGCCTAGTACCAGAGTCGAGAACTGGTGGTGGACGAAGGTCAGGAGTCCGCCAAAGGGCGTAATCGTGACGATTTCGAAGCCCGAATCCGATAGCAAACGGCGAAGGCCGTTTGGCGTGAAGCGGAAATAATCGTGCGGAAGCTCATGCTGGCGGCTCAAATGAGGGACACTAATTATAAGGGTTCCGCCGGGCTTCAGCACGCGATGGATCTCCGACAGACCTGCGCCGGGTGCGGGGACATGCTCGAGCACCTGGTGGCAGACGGCACTGTCGTAGCGGTTCGAAGGGACCTGTGGCATGGCCGTAAGGTCGGCGATCCATGTGACCATCTCGCCCGCCTTGGGGTAGATGTCGAGGGCTTCCCGGGTGCCGCCATTGGCTTCGATCGTCGCCTTCCATGCCCCGCGGCCGGAACCGGCGTCGAGGACAAGGCCGTTGACCGCCTGCATCGGCGCGAGGGCCGCCTTCCACAGGGCATAGGTAGTGCCCGAGTAATAGCGATTGACGAAGTCGCCTGCCGAGGGAGAGGCATCGAGCGTCTTTTCCCTAGCTTGCCGCAAATGGCTTAACACGCCTTTGAGCATCACAGGTCTCCGAAGATGGGGCCGGACGGCGGAGGCACCGCTGGGCTGAAGAGGTTGTCGCCGTAGCGCAAGGTGAAGTCCACCTCACCGGAGAGGCTTTGCACGCTATGCCGACCGCGGGAAAGGGCGACCGTTTCGCCGGGGCGGTGAGTGCGGTGGTCGATGAGGACGGGGCCGCCGCCTTCGATGGTGTAAATGCCCGGGATCGACAGGTAAAAGACGGAGGCTTCGGGCACCGCTTGAAGATGTTTGCCGGCTACCCAGAGAAAACCCCAGTGGTGGATGTATGAGTCGCGCAGGGCTTGGACATCTTCAGGGAGGAGTGGAGACCGGTCTCCGGCGAAGGCTGCTTGCAGCGCTGGGGCGTTAGCGATGACCAGCGGCGGCGCCGTGGAGATGACTGCCTCGCGAAGGGCGGGGCGTCCGGCATCGCGGTAATTTTCCACGCCCCAGCTCGACATGAAGAAGCCCTGCTTGGGGAAGGAAGCGATCATAGAAGCGCGGTCAATATAGGGCACGGGCTGTGGGAACATGCGGTGCACCGCGTCGACGTGGGCGCGCTGAACAGCAAGAGTAGGGGAAGGCGCGGTCGCGGCATGGATGCCAGCGAGTAACACGAGTGCTGCGCCGGCGGACACGGCCAACCGGTCGCGTCCGGCGAGTGCGAAGCCGGCGAGAATCGTGGCGGGAGCCAAGATGAAAGCAAAATAATAGGGAAATGCGTTGCGGTAAAAGAACAGCGTGGCGAGCGGAAGCGTTAAGCCAAGGAGCGCGAGGAGGCGGGGATCGGCCCTGCGGGCAGAGCGTAGCGCGGCGATCGCTTTGGCGAGGCCGAGGCCGATTAGGATCCAGATGAGGGCGTCCATCACCAGTGAGGAGAGGATCGCGTCGAGACGCGGTAACAGGCCAGCCTCCGCGATCGTCTTCAAAAAGCCGTGGCCGACTACACGCTGTGCCGTCTCGGCATCGGGCGCGGCGAGGGTGAGGCGGTGGAGGATGGCGACTATGGCGAAGGTCGCGGCTCCGGCGCCGGCGGCTATGCCGATGCGGACGAGATCGGCTTTGCTGTCTTGAGATTCAGCGAGGCGCCAAATGGCGGCGAGCGCAAGAGCGGGGAGGTAGAAGACTGCCTTCACCGTCACCAGCGCAGCGAGTGCGGTGCAGGCGGCTGCAATGCATGCGCGGGTGAGCGAGATGCGGTGCCAGAGGATCAGAGCCAGGGCAGACATCAGTAGCGCGGTAGCGATCGGATCATAGCGGAAGCTAGCGCCGTGGCGGACGACATAGCTGAAAGCGAGGTAGCTCAGCACGGCGAACAAGGCCTCCTCGCGGGCCACGAAGGCGCGAGCGGCGACGAATATGGCCGCGATGGTGACGCATTCGAACAGGAGGATGAGGCAGCGCCCCGCAATAACTTGGCTCACCTCGCCTCCGGGCACGTTAACGGCCCAAGAGAAAAAGTGGACGTGGAGCGTCTGGAGCCAAGGACCGAGCGTACCCTGTCGGTGCTGGTGAATGTCAGCGAGGAAACGGAATTCATCCCAATTCACTGGCTGTAGGAATATTAAGATGGCTTGAAAGGTGATCGTGATACAGATGAACAGGGAAAGCCACTTCGCTGCTGCGCCGGATAGTGTGAAGTCGGAAGGCGCGGGCGTTTGCGCGGCGGCGCCGATCAATTCCATCGGAACATCCCCCACACAACCATAGTTTTGCCTCGTTTTTTCTGAGGAATCCGCACTCTTCCCCCGATCGGTGCAGCCACATCTAAAGATAAATGGTTAATAACAGGAAAATTCATAGGTCGGCCTGGCTTAGATGCAATGACCACGAGATACTCGGAGTGCCTTGGCGCAAGGCTGTAGGCATTCCCACCGCAACGAGTTCTCCAGTGGTGCCAACCAGCAAACCCGCGGCGGCAACGAGCAAAAAAGTTACGCGCTTGGTCGCCCAGGACCAAGCCGAACCAAGAATGGTAAAAGGAATCAAATCATGCTTGCCGTGAAACTCGGTCTTCGACGTTAAGGTTATGGGAGTGGTCAGCTATTTGGGCCTTTTGTATTGCATTGAGCCGTTCTTCGACCACACGAAGCTTTTCAAGCGATTGTTCGATAAGTTGACGATTGCGACCTATCAGATCGGCAATGGCGCCAAACAACATGGCAATGAAACCAAGCGTCAGGAGAGATCCGCCAACGACTAATGATTGCACATGGCCCGCGCCATCGCCTGCGACATAAAAGGCTAGAAAGCGGACAATAGGGACCGCGCCGGCGAGCGCCAGGAACAGTCCGAGCGATACAAAAACCTTTAGCGGATTGTACATCGCATAAGCCCGCACCATGGTAGCGCCAGTGTTAGTTATGAACTGCGGAACTGAGCGGAATAGGCGCGAAGGACGTACGGCCCGGTTAGTACGCACAGGTACCGACGTAATCGCCATGCGCTTGCGTCCGGCCTGAATGAGCATCTCTGTCGTGTAGGAAAAGCTCGACGTAATGTTAATTTTCTGTGCGGCAGCGCGGCTGATGGCGCGAAAGCCGCTGACGGCATCGGTGATGTCAGTATCCGACAGTTTGCGAACAGTCGCACTACCGACGACCTGCAACAGACGCTTGAACGGACTGAAATGCGCATTCTTGCCCACCTGCCGGTCACCCATTACGATATCAGCCTCGCCATCGAGTATTGGCTTCACAAGTAGCGCAATATCCTCGGCCATGTATTGGTTATCGGCGTCTGTGTTCACAATGATGTCGGCACCCTCGGCCAATGCCTTGTCGATACCAGTCCGGAATGCGGCGGCCAGGCCGCGATTTCGCCGGTGGCGGACGATGTGGTGAACGCCGAACTGACGGGCGACGCCGCTGGTATTGTCGTTACTGCCATCATCGATCACAAGATATTCTATCGTATCGATGCCCTCGATTCGTCGAGGCAACGCCAGCAATGTTTCGGGCAAATTTACTGCCTCGTTAAGGCAAGGTATCTGTACAATCAGCTTCATTTTGGTCCCGCCTATTGCGACTTCTCCCCCGAGGACAAGTGGCGTAAATCGCTAAAAAGGCTCTAGGTAAACAGGGTTAATAAACGGTTATTAGTGGATTGGTGCCAGCTCTTTGAAGAAAAATTATCTTTCCAAAACCTTGTTATTTTTCAATCATATCTTTTTATTCGGCAAACATGTTTATCTTGAGACAAATTCTGCGCCGGGGCCCTTTGCTGCGGCCGATTTGTAACCGTTTGCCAAATTCCCCTCAGTAAATGCCAAATGCAATGCAGTGGATGATATTGAATTGGGCTCTTAAAGCATGGCAGCCGATGAAGTTGATAAATGATTCAAGGTGCGTCCCGCCCAACCTCCTTCACCCCGAAATCGAAATGTATCCGCACCCAAACGCCAAGCTGCGGTTTGTTGTCGATCCTCGGCGGCTTTACCAGAAACTGCCATGCGGCTTTGCGCAGTGCTTGCGCCAGCCCTGTCCCGCGCGGATTTTCGCCGATGATCTGGCAATTTTCGACACGGTTATTTTCGATCATGCGGCAGGCGATGTCGGCAGACGCTCCGGGCGGGATGCGCTTGACGGCGGCGAGATAGGGGCTGAGTTCGGCATCATAGGGTTCGCGCAGCCACGCCACCGGATACAACTGCGCGCCGCCGGGGCCTAGGCCTGGACCCATCATGCCTTTATTGCCTTGGCCAGTGCCTTTGCTCTCACCCGAACCCGCGCTGCCGCTCGCGGGGAGCTTCGACAGGTCCATCGCGTCGAATTCGGATTTGCTGACCTTGATGAAATCGGGGCTGGGCGGCGGGGTTTTGACCGGGTTGACCGGCGGCAGCAGTGGCTTGGGAATTGGCGGATTGAAATTGCGCTGCTGATACTTGGTCACCGGCGTCTCGGTTTCGCTTTTGTCGGCTGATGCGGACTCCGCCTCTGCCTCTAGCGAGAAAGTGCTCAGGCCTTTTTTGCCTGCTTCCGGCCCGCCTGAGCGCATACTCAGGCTTAGGATGGCGATGATGAACAGCGCCTCAAGCAATAGCGCGATGCCAAGGCCAATCCCGCGCCGCCGAAGCTCGCCGGCTTCCCAATCAGGTTTTTCTGCGTAAGCCATGCGACGGCTGCGACCTTTAGTGGGTCGCGCCGGGCTTGCAAGACAGCTTGTCGCTGTCCGCTAAATCGGGGTAAACTGCACCTTCAATCCATCTTTGGGCTTCGGTATTGGCCAAGGCTGCCATTCGGGTTCATAACCGTCGGCAATCTCGACGCGAACCGACGTCAGCAAATGGTGCATGAATATCTTTACTTGCATATAAGCAAAATGCAGTCCCAGACACATATGCGCGCCGCCGCCGAACGGGACCCAAGCATATTTGTGACGGGCCTTCACGTTGTCGGGCGTGAAGCGCATCGGGTCGAAGGTCTCGGGGTCATCCCAATATTCGGGCATCATATGGACGAACGCAGGGCTTATGCTGACCGCGGTGCCTGCGGCGATATGATAGCCCATGAACTCGAAGTCCTTAACCGCGCGGCGCGGGATCGACGGCACCGGCGGGATCAGCCGCAATGATTCTTTAAAAGCGTAATCCGTGAGTTCGAACTGGTCGAGCTGGTCATTGGTAATGTCGCTGCCAGCGGGTGCTATGCTCAGGCACTCGGCGCGCAGCTTTTCCTGCCACTCGGGGTTTTTGGCGAGCAGCCAGATCATCGATGTCACCGACGAAGTGATCGTGTCGTGCGCCGCCATCATCAGGAAGTTCATATGGTCGATCAGCTCGCCATCGGACATATATTCACCGTCTTCGCGTTTCGAGCGGCAGAACTGGCTGAACATATCCTGCCGGTTTTCGTTGCGGCGGCGTTCGGCGATTTGCGGGCCGAAATAGTCGATGAGATATTTGCGCCCGGCAACGCCGCGGCCCATTTGGGTGAATGGCAATGGCGCGCGGACGACGCCAACCGATGCCTGCACCATGTCGACAAAGGCCTTGTTGATCCTGTCCGCTTCGGGCCCGAGCGGGATGCCGAGGAATGAGCTGGCAGCGACGTCCAAGGTGAGTTGTTTGATCGCAGGATAGAACAACATTTCGCCGCGCCAGTTTTTCAGCTGGTCCTTAAAAATACGGTTCATGTCCTGCGTGTACGCGCGCATCGGTTCGGGCTTGAACGCGATGCCAAGCGCGCGACGGTCCATGCGGTGATGGTCGAAATCGAGCAGCATCAGCCCGCGTGGGAACAGCAGGTTGAGCACAGGTCCCCAGCCTTGCTCACTGGAAAACAGCTTATCGCGGTCGAACAGCATCAGCTCGTTTGCTTCGGCGCCGACCAGCGAAATCGTCGGGTTCCCAAAGGCGTTGGTGCGGAACACTTTGCCATAGGTGTCGACCATATGCTTGCCATAAGCGGGCGGATCGCGGAGCACGCGAAATGTCGTGCCGATAATCGGCGGGCCATTCTCACCGGGAATATGTGAAAGATCGCTTATGCCTACGCGCGGCGTCCAGTGCGGGTTGGCGGCTTCGCTGCTGGCTAGGGCCATCATATTGTCCTTTAATCGTCCGGTTAAAGCCTACTGCCACTAATGTCAGTAACGTGCAAGACCCGCTTGGCAGTCCCGTTTCTGAACGGCAGCAAACAAATACATTCACTTACAATTCAACCGATGCACGATAGTCGTGAAGGCAAGGTAATGCGGTCGTCTGATTCGATTAAACGAATACTAGGCCCAATTTGCAAAACAGGGGTGCAGGCTATGAAAAAAAATCTTCTCAAAATTGCTGTATTTGGGGCGGTGGGCATCGCCGTGTCAGGTTGCACATATGATATGGGCCTGGGCTATGCCAGCGACGGCTATTACGACAATGGCTATTACAATGACGAGTATAACTGCGATCCATATGGCGGATATGACAGTTACTACCAATGCGATTACGGCAACGGCTTTTACAATATAGGCTTTGGTGGCGGCTGGTACGACAGTTATTGGTATCCGGGCTACGGCTTCTATCTGTTCGACAATGTCGGACGCCGCTACGCGATGCGAGATAATCACCGCCGCTATTGGGGTGAAAAGCGCCATAATTGGTATCGCGAGAACAATGGTCGAAATCGTAACGGAGGGCGGTATCAGGGCCGGGAACGTGGATATTCCGGCAATGCGACCCCAGAAGCGATAGGCTGGCCGGAGCAGAATGGAGGCCGGGTTCGTGACGATGACAGGCTTCGACGTGGGCGTGGCGACGATCGTATGGACCGACGCAGGGGCCGCAACCGCCAATGGACTGGTGGTGAGGGCAATGGCGTCAATGCGGTGCCTGTGCCCAACGCTGAAATCGTCCAGCGTCCAGGCCGCGCCCGTGAACGCGGCGAAAGGATGCGGAGTAACCCTGAGCGAAACAATCGCGGTTCGCGGGCTAATGGCGCAACGCCCAGCCGGACTGCTCCTCAGGCGGCTCCACCCGTACCAAGGGTAATTTCAGCGCCCCGCGCTGACCAGTCTCCAGGCGCGCCCGTTCCCCGCCAGAATCGCACGGCTGACGAAAGGGTTCGCGACCAATAAAAAAGCGGCCGTGCCGGGGGGGTGGCACGGCCGCTTACGCGCGGCGTCAAAGTGCGCCGACGCGCCTGAAACAGTTAGTAATTATCCTGTGGAAATGCAGCCCGTTTTCCGAGCCGCCGAGCCTCGATTGCTTCATCCGCTATCCGGGTCATATAGTCCAGCTGCTCAAACTGGGCCTGACGACGTGCCGAGGGCGTCATGTTGGCGATGCCGGTGACCAGATCAGCGGGTTCGTGCCCCGTGATACCGATAACGAGCGCCAGAAATATTGATGCGAACCCAAGAGATGTAAAAACAACAAGCGCAGCATCCGGCGTCATATTTCCTCCAGTATCATTTCAATGCTCGTCACATGGACAATCAAGAGCGACCATGTGCGGTTAGGGAAGAATGGTGGAGGGGAGTTAATTCTACCGAAAGAGACGTGGTAAACGCTAGGGCAACTGTATCAATATCCGTACCTTGTTATCGGTCAATGTTACCATAAGCTCACAAACGAGATTTCGTTGGACCTTTGTCGACTGAAACATTAACTGCTGGCCGCCAGACAATCTTGCTCTCGCATATTGATAAGATAATTTGACTAATGTTTCCCCCCTTCTTTTTCATTTTGCTCTCGATTTCGACAGCGCTTGCTATCTTAGTCTGTCTGAATGCTGCTGCGATCGGCCGTCGATATTGTCTGCTTGATCATCCAGACCAGCGAAAAACGCATCGTCAGGCGACCCCTCTCATGGGTGGCCTCACTATCATCGTGGCTTTCGCACCATTATGCCTTTTCTACATATTGGAGGCATCTTCATCCCGTTGGCTTTTATCACTTGTGATCTGGTTAGCTATGGTCGTTATTGTCACAGCTCTGGGGATTATCGACGATCGTTACGGCCTTTCTCCTCGTACCAGACTGGGCATTACTTTTCTGGTTTTTGGGGCTGCCGCAAGCATAGACCCAACGTTTAACGTTCGCGTACTCGACTTTCTGTTCCCAGCAATTTCCTTTGGTCTGGGAACCTGGTGGCTTGCAATATTTTTCACCGTGATATGCCTTGTTGGATTATTGAATGCGGTAAACATGGCCGACGGAAAGAACGGCCTGGTGATTGGGTTGTGTATTGGCTGGTTAGGGCTACTGGCCACGCGGGCACCTGAATCTCTTTTGCCCGTTTTCATCCTGTTGATAGCTACATGCCTCGTCCTCTTCGTGTTCAACTTGAGAGGACGGTTATTTTTAGGCGACGGCGGTGCCTACGGCTTGGCTACTGCAGTCGGGTTGCTGGCGATCATCACCTACAATTCGCCTGGCTCGCAAACAGTAAGGTCCGTATCTGCCGATGAACTTGTTCTACTGTTCTCCGTGCCCGTCCTTGATTCTTTTCGGCTCACGTTTCGTCGAGTGCTGAGAGGGCAATCACCCATGGCTCCCGACCGTGATCATCTTCACCACATAATGCAGGCCAAATTCGGGTGGCCACTTGGACTGTTACTCTATTATGTGATTGCGCTGCTTCCATCAACGGCCCTGTTTTTGTATCGATAGAACGGCCAAAGAGGAGGATGATAACTTTTGCGCGACTAAAAAAACTGAATGAAGTTAATGCTTCATTTGAAGTCCGTTCGTAACCTGTTTTGCTGCCCCTTCCGCACCAAATAACGCCGACGCGAGTTCTTTGCATCGTAACCGAATGCCATTATCCAGAGCCACTTCCTGCAGGCCTGCGCTCAGCTTTTGCGCCATAGCCTCCGTCGCTTCGTCCGCGGAAGCCCATCCCACCGCATTCGTCTCGATTAACTCAATAATGTCATTTCCTGGATTTACGACAGCAAACGCCGGTAAACCACTGTGCATGTAGGAGATGAATTTACCGGGTATGTTATGCGTACGGTGTTTGGGGTCTAAGGCTACCAATCCGATATCACATTGAGCGTACAATCCTGCGATTTCATCAGGATCGATTTCATCAAAAAACAAAACGTTGCTCAAGCCTTCCGTAATTGCTTCATTTCTCAGGGTATCCGCGTCGGTCCCCCTGCCGACAAATACAAAGCCAATTCGCTCCTCATGGACCAGCGATTTTGCCATCGCCATTATCTGAGACATGCCCTGTGCTATGCCCATATTACCTGCGTAGACCGCGATGCGACGGCCCGCGAGCGATGTTTTCGAAAGGTCGATCGAGCAAAAATGCGCTGTCATTTCAGACAACCAATTATGCAAGATCTCGACGCGAGCAGAAATGTAAGGTCTATTGAAAAAGGTCACATTACCAGGCGTTTGGACGCCTATGATATCGGCTACTGAATATTGATAGTCTGCGATCTTGCGGAAGAATTGATAGGCTGGTCCCTTTCGCATCAGTCCCATATCCACTGCCCATTCCGGGAATATGTCGCGAATAATCAAATAGGAGCGGCATTTATTTTTATCCTTTATCCATTTGACCAATGGCCCCAGAAATATTGTGGGAGAGTACCAGACCACACCATCGAATTGCCGGTTGGCAATCGGGCTTAGTTTGAAGTTGAAGCGCATGGCATAAGGCATCGCCAACTCTGCCAATGTTCGACGCAAATAGCCGGTATCCCGGGTTCGGAATGACCGCAATCTTAGTACTTCAATGCCATCGCGCATTTCAAGCGACCATCTTTGCGGGATATTGGGGTCAGGGATCAGAATGGTCACAATGTGACCTTGCTTTGCCATTTCTCTCGACAGGTCGCGCAACTGCACAGCCCCAGATGAACGCAGCGGCGGGTAAACATCCGCAATGATCGCGATTCGCATTTTTGTGGATCCTAGTATTTTTTCCACACAACCCGGTTTACATAGTCGGTATAGCTATGAATTATCCGCACCATTTTTTCTGAAACATTGGGCATACTGTAATCTTGAACGAGCCGGATCATACGATCTGCTCCGCGTGGCTGCTCAGCCAATATAGCGAGACCCTGCAATACACGGTCTTCGTCTAGACCCACCATCATGGCGGCGGCTTCCTCCATCCCCTCCGGCCTTTCGTGTGCCTCACGGATGTTCAGGGCCGGGAAGTTCAAAATGGAGGCTTCCTCATTTATTGTGCCACTGTCCGACAGAACCGCACGGGCACTAATCTGCAGTTTGTTATAGTCGGTAAAGCCAAGTGGTTTTAAAAACTGGATGTTGTTTGCAAAAGTCTGTCCGCTTCCATCGATTTTCTTTTGAGTTCGCGGATGCGTCGAAACGATAACGGGCAACCTGAATTCATCGGCGATGCGATTGAGGATTTTTGCCAGTCGACCGAAACTTGCCGGATTTTCAATGTTTTCCTCACGGTGCGCGCTGACCACAAAAAAGTTATTCTGTTCCAGCTGCAGAGCGGAAAGTATTTCGGAAGAATCGATCCCCGGACGATAATGGGTGAGCACTTCAAACATCGGGCTTCCCGTCTTTATGATCATGTCAGGGGGCAAGCCTTCGCGAAGGAGGTAGTCGCGAGCTATCGTGCTGTATGTCAGATTGATATCAGCGGTGTGATCGACAATTCGTCGATTTATTTCTTCCGGAACCCTCATATCAAAGCATCTGTTACCCGCCTCCATATGAAATGTTGGGATTTTCCTCCGCTTGGCAGGAATAACGGCGGTGCAACTGTTAGTATCGCCCAGAACCAGGAGCGCATCGGGGCGTATATCCTCAAGCAGCCTGTCGACTGAAATGATAACGTTGCCGATTGTTTCTGCACCGCTTGATCCCGCTGCTTCAAGAAAATGGTCCGGTCGGCGTATTCCCAGGTCTTCGAAAAATATCTCATTCAATTCATAATCGTAATTTTGACCTGTATGAACGAGGATATGATCGCAATATTTGTCCAGTTTTGCCAGAACACGGGATAGTCTGATGATTTCAGGTCGGGTGCCGACGACGGTCACAACGCGAAGCTTCTGCATATCAAACGCTCCTTGAGATTGTATCCGGCTTTGCCCGGTCAAATATTTCATTGGCCCATAGCATAACTATCAGTTCCTCATCGCCAATATTGGTTATGTCATGGCTCCAGCCAGGAATTGTTTCGACAACTGCCGGCCTGTCTCCGGACGTAAAAAGCTCATGATATTCGTCAGTGATGATGTGCCGAAATCCAAATCTCGCCGATCCTTTCAGAACAAGAAATTTTTCCGATTTAGTGTGATGATAATGGCCACCCCTTGTTATTCCAGGATGCGCTGTGAAGTAAGAAAACTGCCCACAATCCGGCGTTTTGAGCATTTCGACGAACACGCCTCTGCTGTCTCCATGAATCGGCAGCTCATAAGCAAACGCATCGGTTGGCAGATAGCTGATGTAAGTCGCATAAAGAGCTCGGGTGAGATCAGTACCAACACGCTCTGAAAGGAGTGTAATCCGGCTGTCAGCAAATTTCTGGATCTGAGCTGATAATTCGCCAACGGTCACTCGATATTGAGGCTCGATCTCTAGCCATCGTAGTCCGTCACTTGCCTCATTCGCCGCAACGATCAACGCATCGACGACATCATCGATATAGACCAGCGATATTACTGCTGACGGATCATTGATTGTTATTTCGAGGCCACGGGCAATATTATGGCAAAATGTTGCAACAGCCGAATTATAGTTCGGGCGGCACCATTTGCCGAATACATTAGGCAATCTGAAAATTGCGCAGGGGTTTCCCGTTTCTTCAGCGAGCGAGGAGACCGCCTGTTCACCGCTCCGCTTGCTGCTGCCATATGGCGTGACATTATCCGCCTGGGTTGACGAAGAGAATATGAGAGGAATAGGTCGATTTGTTTCCCGGATGAATGAACAAATCTGCTCGGTTAATTCGCCGTTGACCTTTTCAAAGTCTGATGGGTCCTCTGGTCGATTTTCGCCCGCAAGATGAATGATCGCTTTAGCTTCGCCAACCAGAACACGCAGTTCGTCAATTGTTTGGCTTCGGGTGAATGTCGAAACTTTTTCAACCCCAAGTTCGCCCAAGCGGACCACAAGATTGCGGCCTATGAACCCCTGTGCGCCGGTAACCAGAATTGACATGTCTTAAATATCCGGCTGGATGGGGTGGCCGCTAGCCAGCGCGCGCATGAATGGTAGCTTCATCAACAATTGTTCCATGCCCGTTACATCAAGTATGGTTGTATTGTGTGAATTATAGTCTTCAGAATGGGAAATCCGCAGTTCCCCTTCTTCGACAAATTTCGTGTAATTAAGATCTCGCAGGTCCGGCGGTATGCGGAAGTAATCTCCTTCGTCTCGCGCAGATGCCATCTCTTCGCGACTTAGCAAAACTTCGAACAGCTTTTCGCCGTGTCGTGTACCTATTTCCAAAATCTGATGTTCTGGCTTGCCGGCAATATTACAGACAGATTTCGCAAGGACTGCAATTGTCGCCGCGGGTGCCTTCTGCACGAAAATATCTCCTGACCGACCATTTTGAAATGCGTACAGTACGAGCTCTACGGCATCATCTAGCGTCATCATGAACCGGGTCATGTTGGGATCGGTAATTGTGATCGGCTTATTCCCAAGTATCTGATCTACAAACAGAGGAATAACCGATCCACGCGATGCCATGACGTTACCATATCGGGTCGCACAGATAATGGTTCTCTCACTTGATCGTGATTTGGCGACAGCGACTTTTTCCATCATCGCTTTCGAAATCCCCATGGCATTTATCGGGTATACCGCCTTGTCCGTACTCAGGCATATGACGCGCTCAACACCTTCGGTTATCGCAGCTTCCAGCATGTTTTCGGTACCAAGAACGTTGGTTTTTACGGCCTCCAAGGGGTGAAATTCGCAAGAGGGTACCTGTTTTAGGGCGGCGGCGTGAAAGATAAAATCCGTCCCGCGTACGGCGTTGAGGACAGAGCGATAGTCGCGCACATCGCCGACGTAGAATTTCAGTTTGGGATTGTTGTACAGCTTTCGCATGTCATCCTGTTTTTTTTCGTCTCGGCTGAATATACGTATTTCGCGCAATTCGGAATCAAGAAGGCGGCGCAATACTGCGTTTCCAAATGAGCCAGTCCCACCAGTGATGAGCAGTGTCTTATCAGCAAAAATCTGGTCACCCATGTTTCGAATGCCTTTTCTTCAGTATTAAATTATATGGGACAATTTCAGTGAGAAACTGAGGTTGATGACGATCGCGCTCGCATCGCCTGTTGAATCAGAGCTTCTTTTTCGCTCGGTGGTGGATAATTTATCAGCACGGCACGGTACTTGCCTTTGAAAACAAACAGGCTGCCGGCGCTTGCACCAATCACTCCGACATTTTTTATCAACTCTGAAATATCGTCGAGTGACCCTGCTCCGCCGAGCAGACTGATCGGAACATTTACCCTGCTGCGCAACAGACGGGCGAGGCTAAGATCATAGCCGGCCATTGTTCCATCTCGGTCGATGGAATTAAAGATGATTTCTCCCGCTCCGGCGCGTTCCATCGCTTCTGCAAAGTCTAGCGCCGAAATGCCTGTCTTTCTCGAACCGTTATGAGTGAACACATCATAGGCGCTGCCCAGCATCCTCTTTTTGACATCGATGACGATTGCGATAGACTGTCTACCCACCGCATCCGAAATGTCTGTAATCAATTTGGGTGATGCAACGGCAGCCGAACTAAGCGCCACCTTTTCCACGCCTAGACTGATAATTCGCTTTGCCTGCTCTACTGTCGTGATGCCTCCGCCGTAGCATAAAGGCATCCGACACTCGGCCGCGAGGTTCGCTATCAGCTTATAGTCCGGTTCGGCAGAATTGGCGGTAGCGTCTATATCCAGAACAATGAGTTCATCAGCTTCTTTTTCGTTGAAAATGCGCACCGCGTTAATCGGGTCGCCGACATATTGGGGCGCCTTGAACTTGGTCGTTTTTACCAATCCACCTTCGTGGACCAACAGACATGGTGTGATGCGAGGCCGCAGCATATCCTACAGCTCCGAAAAGTTTTTCAGCAGCGCCATACCGAAATGATGGCTCTTTTCAGGATGAAACTGCACACCCCATACATTGCCGCGATTTACGACGCAGGTGAAGCTTTGCCCGTAATTCGCGGTTGCGGCACTATCTTCTGGGTTGCTATTGTCAAAAAAGAAGCTGTGCAGAAAATAATAGCGAGGATCGACAAGCCCATTGAACAGCGCCACTGGCCTCGTCGATTCAACATCATTCCATCCCATATGCGGCAATGGGAGACTCTGATTTTCGAACCTAGTCGAAAGCGACCGTATCGTGCCTGGAACCCAACCAAGACCATGAGCGACACCTTCTTCGCTGCGGTCGCCTAGAATCTGCATTCCGACGCAAACCCCGAGAACGGGGATTTTCTTATCGATGACCAGTTCCTCAAGTGTGTGACGCATTCCCGACTTATCCAGCAAGTCCATGGCATGGTCAAAAGAGCCTACACCGGGCAACAGAATATGGTCTGCAGATTTCAGTTCATCGGCGCTTTTGCAGGCTTTGGCCGGCACATTCAGGCGATTATAGAGCGTCAGAAAAGCGCCTATATTGCCGAGACCATAATCGATTATATGAATCAACGGATAATGGCCCTTTGCAATCCAAGCAATCGCAACAAGCGTGCGCCAAGATCCATGATAGGCATGATGTTTTTATAGTCTTTGTAAGTTTTATTGGGGGCCTTGAGCATGGCTTCAAGTTCGCTAACCTCAATACCTAGCTTTGTAGCAATATATTCGAAATCTTGCCGGACCTGCTCCGCGGAATAAGGTGCTGAAGAGATTTTCTGAAGAGCGTCGTCCCGCGTCAATTGTCCGGTGAGGATCAAACTCGAGAAATGGGCACGCCTTTTGTCATACCCAAATTTCTCACGAAGCCAGTAACCTTCGTAGAAGCGGGTAAACCGGGATTCATAATGTTTATGAGGATATCGTTGCCAACCAAATCGGTCGACCAACTCCTGCATTGCCGCTTCCTTGAAATAAGGAATACTATTTAACGGCTTGACCACCCTAACGCCTTTGACGAAGCGATAGAAAAGCTTAAATTTCAAAATGCCGGCCAAGGGAAAAGACTTCAATGGCCGCGAACCGAACTTGCTATGGATATCTTTTAATTGCGCCAAATCCGACGCGTGATAATGCCACTCAAGCGGTTCCCTCACACATTCGGTGGAATAATTGGCGCCGGTGAGTATGTATTTCACCTTATTCTTGGCGGCAAAATTGTACAATCCTGCAAAAAAAGCGTGATCCTGGGGCGTGTCGAGATGAGGCACGCCAGCCTTGAAAAAAGCTAGCTGTAGGTCTCTCATTTCGGGCCAGTTGACCACCTCGGTGAACAAATCCAGGTCAAGGCCGTCAACCAGCTTCTCGATATTGTTTACTGCTTCTTGGGAATTCCAGCCTGCATCGACATGATATAATAGTGGCCGAAGACCGAATTTTTCTACGGCGATGTAGGTCAGATAGCTGCTGTCAACACCCCCGCTCAGGCCAATCAGACAATCAAAATCTTTACCCACTCCATCCGCTTTGATCCGATCAATCTGCTTTGAAAGTTCCGCTTCACCAATCGCGTCGGGATGCCAGTGGGGAAGAATATTGTTGTAGTAATTATTGCAATATTCGCATCGTCCCGTCTCATCGAATTGAATGAGGGAGTCGGTGGTATCCATAATGCAGTTATTACAAATCTCGTAGGGGCGGTTAGCCAATGGAACCTCTTTTATTTCTAGAATTTAGAGCCTCATATCGGCGCGATGCAGTTATGCCAAGCCAGTTGGCGCTGTCCGCTAATCCTTTGGCTCAAGACGGAAGCTGTCACGGCGGATATTTTTTATGAATAATGCGCGCAGAGGCAGAGATATGTTTTCATTTTGCCCCAGACGCGAATCTGAAACCTGATAACCTGCTTCTGCAAAAAGTTTGCACCATTCCTGATGAGCCCGAAAGCGAACGCCTATACCAAAGGTATTTGCGTTGAAAGAGGGGATGATGCGCGCGATAGCCGAGCCCACCATTGAAAGGATTTTATTCGATGTTATCAGATAAATCAGCTTTCCGCTGATATCCAGCATCGCAGATTCATAGATATATTCATTTACAAATATGTAACTGACGTTGCCTTTCCACGCTCGCAAAGCCTGAAGCTGCAAGGTCCTTGTTGCCTGCTCATCCTTGCCTACCAGATGATGGAGTATGAGGTTGAAGCAGACAACGCTCTCGTCGCCAGTCTTGGGAGGAGACAATGCATCGCCCTGTATGGCATCAACGCCGCTTTCGCGACAACGCTCCACAGATATAATATCCATATCGATAACGCGGGTTTTGGCACCAGTTTTTTCGGAAAGGCTACGGGCAAAGTATCCGACACCACCCCCGATATCCACAATGCGATTTAATGTATCACCATTGCGCAACGCCTCGAAGTCATGGACCTGATCTTCTACAAACTGGTCATGATAGAACGCTTCAATTTGTTCTGGCGAGAGCGTTTGTTGAGTTACTGCTTGTGGCATGATTTGGCTGAGGCGTCCCATATGAAGGTTGATTTGACATTGCAAGCGAGCATTTCTCTAGCTCAAAGATGGATTGTGCGCTAATTCCATCACGGTTTTATTCCTTTGCAAGATAGAAAGAATTACGTCGTGCCAGAAATGCAGGATTCACTTTCACCGTATTTCCGCGGAGAGAAGCTGTACGGCGATGACTTTGGTCAAGAGGAAATTGCCAGTTGGTTCGAGGATGAGAAAGAAGGCTATGCCGACTTAGGCGCCAAAGATGCCGAGCGATATAGTTACGAATATCATGCGTTGAACCTGGCGCACAGCTATTCCGGATTGCCCGACCGTGAATACCCAAAAATCCTGGGTTATGGCAGCGCTTATGGCCACGAACTGTTGCCCGTGATTGACCGGGCGTCCGATGTTACCATCGTTGACCCTTCCTCCGCCTTTGTGCACGATAGCCTTGGAGGAAAGCCTGTTAGATATGTATCGCCCACGAGCAACGGCAAGCTACCATTCGAAGATTCAAGCTTTGACCTGATCTGCTGCTTTGGCGTGTTGCATCATGTCCCGAATGTCAGCGCAGTCTTGTCGGAAATGGCACGCGTCATGAAGCCTGATGCATTTTTGCTGCTCCGAGAACCGATTGTTTCGATGGGTGACTGGACAAGGCCAAGACCAGGTCTGACAAAAAGGGAGCGCGGGATTCCTTATCCGGTGTTTCGCAACATTGCGCTGAATGCCGGTTTTCAAATTAAGCGCGAAACACTGTGTGATTTTGCATTAACCCCGCGCCTTTTTGGTATTTTGCGTGCCGACGTTTATAACTCTCCAGCAATCGTTGCTGCGAACAAATGGCTTTCAAAGCTTTTTGCCTGGAATTTGAGGTACCACGCGACTTCGGCTCTTCATCGGTTTCGGCCAAGTTCGGCTGCAATGATTTTGACCAAAGGTTGATATACCTGCGATCGGATCATGTTCATGCACAGCCGCCGCACCGCCCCTCGCCCATATTAGCATCAGGCATATTTTATGAAAATCGTCACCATCGTCGGCGCCCGCCCGCAATTTGTTAAAGCTGCGGCTGTGTCCCGGATATTGCGGGGCAGGGAGAATGTGGACGAAATCCTGATTCATACCGGACAGCATTTCGACGCAAATATGTCCCAGATTTTCTTCGACGAACTCGGCATTGATGAACCGAAATATAATCTTGGTATTTCGGGTGGATCGCATGGCGACATGACTGGACGGATGTTGTCGGGAATCGAGACTGTTCTTGAAAGTGAACGTCCCGATTGGACGTTGATATATGGCGACACCAACTCGACGTTGGCGGCTGCGATTGCGGCAAGCAAGATGCACATCCCGGTTGCTCATGTCGAAGCCGGTTTGCGTTCGTTCAACATGAAAATGCCGGAAGAAATCAACCGGATTTTGTCGGATCGTGTTTCTTCATTGCTTTTGTGCCCCACCGATATAGCAGTTCAAAATTTGGCGGATGAGGGCATAACAGCTGGCGTATCGAATGTCGGGGATGTCATGTATGATGCCGCCCTGCATTTTGGTCGCCTTGCCGATCAAAATTCCGATAAGATCATCGCCAGATACGGCCTGAATCCGGAAGGCTTCGCGCTTGCCACTTGCCACCGTGCCGAAAACACTGACGATCCCGTCAGGCTTGAGCAGATTCTTCGGGCATTGTCCCAGATTGCGAACGACCGCCAGGTTGTTCTGCCGCTTCATCCCCGAACCCGGTCTTGTATCCGGGATCTCTCGCTCGGACACTATCTTGAAAACATCGTGACTTTGGACCCTGTGCCCTATCTTGAGATGCTATGGCTGGAAAAGAACGCTAACCTGATACTCACAGATTCCGGTGGTGTGCAGAAAGAAGCATTCTTTTTCAAAGTCCCATGTGTGACCATGCGCGATGAAACCGAATGGGTGGAAACCATCGATGCCGGATGGAATATATTGGCCGGGGTTCAGGCCGACCATATTGTCCAAGCCGTTGAAGATCACAAAATCAACACCAAGCTGGAAATCTTGCCTTATGGAAACGGGCACGCAGCGGAACTAATAAGCGACAAGCTTTTGGGGTTGTGAGACATTTCCAAAAGCGGTTGCATCAAAGGGTGTGCTAGGGCACAGGCACGGTCAACCGTTGTGAGCAGTCTAAAATGATCCGGGTCGTTATCTCTGCATTGATATTCTGCTGGGCATTTCAATATGCCTATGAGACCTATGTTTATCCAACTTATGCCTATGCGCATTTTCGTTATTTTCCGCAGACTTTCAATCAGTATATATTGAACTACGTGTTTGTAGTGCTGCCTTTGGCCGCTTGGCGGCCCTCGGTAGAGCCGTCGGCCTTCGGTGTGTCTCTGATTTATGCAGTGTGTTACATTCCTGTTCAGGTGATGCTGCCTTTCATGCTTGATCAGGCTTATTCCCCGGTTTTGGCGATGCAGGTGGCCATATGCGCCAGCATGGCGCTATTTTTTCTGGCTTCCCGTATGGGAGCGGTGTCCGGAATAACGAAACAGCCTGTCGATGGCCGACTGAACCTTATTATCATGATATTCGCAGGGGTGGCGCTTGTTTTGCTGGTCGCGACAAATTTTCAGCATATGAGACTCGTGTCATTTGCCGACGTCTATGACCTGCGACTTGATGCAAGTGAGCAGCGGTCCATTGGCGCTTTGCAATATCTTAATTCCTGGCTTTCTTATTGTTTCCTGCCCTTCTTTATCGCTCGCGGAATTATCTCACGACATTGGAAATCGCTGGCTATTGGCATGACGGGTTGCCTGCTTGTCTATCTGTCCAGTGGCGCAAAATCCGTCATACTCATGCCGTTGATCATGCTTATGATCTGGTTTGTCCTGAAAGCACGAACACATTTCCTTTTCCTGCTACTGTCAGGGACGGCCGCCGCAACGATCCTGGTTCTGTTTTTCCCGGATGATTCCGCTCTGTCCTGGGGTAAAAGCGTATTACTGATGCGGACCTTCGCCACAGGCGGATGGACCGTTTCGCTTTATTACGAATATTTCTCCGCTAACGGATACACTTATTATTCGCATATCCGGTTTGTAGATATGGTCACGCAAGCCTATCCATACGGCGAGAGATCTTTAGGCCAAATGATCGGTATTGAATATAGCGGCTCAGATCTTGCAAACTTCAACGCCAACTTCTGGGCGAGTGATGGATTCGCGGCCATGGGACTATGGGGAATTCCAGTTGTAACGGCCATACTTTGCGGATTTCTGGTTCTGGTCAATCGGGTTTCATCCTATTTTGACAGTGAATTCATTTCGCTCTGGATGTCGGGTTTCTGGCTTGCCCTTTTGAATGTCCCATTATCCACCGCCATTTTATCCGGTGGAGGTGGCGTTATAGTCGTCCTACTCTGGATATCACGCTTGCAACTGCCCAATAGCATTGCTGCCAGAGGTATGCAGGCACCCGCTTAAGTAGAAAGCATTTGATCATCACATCATGAAAATTGTTCACATCGAAGACTTCGTGCATCCGGATGCCGGTTATCAACTCAATTCGCTCGCCCCATTACAGCATTTGCAAGGGCATGACGTAACGATTGTGACCGGCGAGATGGATAAGATTCCGGACTTTCTGACGAACTTTTTCGGGCGAGATAACATAGAGCAACGGGATCGCCAGTTTACCGAAGCAACGGGCGTAAAAATCGTTCGTGTTCCTTTATTTGGTTTTTACAGTGGTCGCGCCATCTTTCAACCTTCACTTTTTAAGCGCGTTTCCGAAATGAAACCTGACGTGGCTTTTGTTCATGGTGAAGATACATTGACGGGCATAGTCTACATTTGGATCTCACGCTGGCTTCGTTACCCGCTTGTCTTCGATTGCCACATGCTTGAGATGGCTTCAGTTAACCGTTACCGGGAGGTATTCCGGTCATTTTATCGGACGTTTGTAACGCCGGTCCTATTGCGAGAGAAAATTCCGCTCATAAGGGTTGTCCCAAGCGATTTTGTTGAAAAATGCTTGGCAATCCCATTGGAATATACCGATCTGTTGTCTTTCGGGACCGACACCATTTATTTTAGCCCCAATGCCGAAACTCGCTCGCTGACAAGAAAAAAATATGGAATAGCGGAAGACAGCTTTGTCGTGTTGTATGCGGGCAAAATTGATGAGCACAAAGGCGGGAAGTTTCTCGCGGAATCCCTCAAAATGGCATTTCCTCAAGCGGGATCTCGGAAAATCGAATTTATCGTGGTCGGCACTGGCGCCGACGAATATGGGCGTCAAGTCGAACAAACATTCGCGCAGTCAGAAAATAAAATCGTTCGTCTGCCGACCCAGAAGTTTCGCGATCTTGCCCAATTCTATCAAACTGCGGACCTTTGCGTATTTCCGAGGCAGTGCAGCATGAGCTTCTTTGAAGTTCAATCTTGCGCAGTACCCATCCTCTTCGAAGATAATGAAATCAACCGTATGCGCGTGACAGGAAACAACGCGTTTTTATTCGAGCCAGGAAATGTTACCGAATTTCGTCAAAAGATATTGGAAATTGCGAATATGCCCGCGGCACAAATGGCTATTTGTCGACATGACAGCCGCGATTACGTTATTAAAAATTATGACTATGTTCCGATTGCCCAGCAATTCACCGCTGTTTTGCAGCGGGCCATGGATCAATGGAAGGCCCGCGGCCGTAGAACATTTAAGTCAGGCTAGGGTTTAGTCTTTGTGGGGTTTAGGATCCTGACTAATAACTGCTGTGTACGAGCAAATACACGCTCCCAGTCCCACATTGTGGATAATTGGACAGTACCGCGATCAACCATGTCGCGAATGTTTTGACTCGCTGAAAATGCCTGTTCGACCGTGGCTAAAATGTCCGTTGCATCCAATGGGTCGAAGTAAAAAGCGGCCTCGCCACAAACACCGCGAGCAAAATCCATATCAGATGTGAAAATCGGCTTTTGATGAAACATGGCTTCTACATATGATCCGCTAAAGGACTCAAGCAGTGTAGGCATCAATAGACCATCGCATTGCTCAAAAAGCGGTGCAACATGATGCATCGGCACTGGACCGATGTTGAAGATAATTTCTTCTAAGCCTTCAGTTTGAACGATATTCAGAAATTTTGCCGCCATCGGATGTTGTTCTGGCGCCAAAGTCGTAACAAGGGTGTAAGGCAGGTTTCTGGTTTTTATTGCCCTAGCGATGTCGATGAAAATCTCGATGTTTTTGTGTGGATAATAAAAGGTGATATACAATAATTTTGTTCTACCATCGGGTAGATTAAAATGATGTTCGTCACGATTCCGAAAATTGTCCAGAGAGATGGCATTCGGGACAACTTCTAAATTATTTAAACCATAAATATCCTTAAGCCTTTTGAGCAATAACGGCGTCTGAACCATAATAAATGTGGCGGAATATATGTATTTCTTGAAAAGATATATTTTTAATCCGTAATAAAATCTCTCGGATTTTGATAAACAATCCCAGCTAGGTCCTGTCGGGTAAGCAGCATAAGCCCAATCAAAATTATACAGTTGGGGGGTTTTCCCAGGGATGATAATATCGCCGTAATTCAATATAGCATCGATATCGAATTCTTTAATAATCTTAGGAAAATAATAGTGGTAAAGTAATAGGAATAATACATTCGATTTAGCGAAGTTCGGTATATCTATAACGGTTATATTGTCGCTTTCAAAAATCTTATATTCTTCTGCATCAGGAGTAAGAACGAAATATCTAAAATTAGATTTTTCCGATTTCGCCATTCTCAAGTAAGTCTGGAGTATACTTTTTCCGCCACCAGTTTTCGATTTGACACCATTGATAAGAATATTAGGCAACGCGTAACTCCTGAATTGACAAGTTCAATTGTTGAGTGGGCGTTCATCACCCACATGGCTATCGTCTCTAATATGGCCACTGGCAACGACAGCTGCGAAGAAATAGGCGATGTAACTTACAGTAAGAGCGGCGGAAACCGCAGCGACAGTCTCTATGAGGCTGAACTTCTGTTGCCATGAGAACCATAACGCCGCGCCGGACAAGATATTGAGCACAATGCCGAACGTAAAGCGCAGCAATGGTCGGGAGGTCAGGGCAAATACCCGGCTAATAGGTGATACAGCAAGATTCAGGATGATTGCGGGCACCATTACCGCAGCCAATGTGCCTGCAACTTCCCAGTTTGGACCAAATACAAATTTGAAAAGCGGAGGACCAAAAAAGACAAGCGGTAGAAAGCCGATCGATCCAACCGCTGCAAGGCCAACTGCCGATTTCACGAGAAACGGCCGAACCTGCCGGGGATGCTCACGCGCATCCTTGGCCATTCGCATGTACAAAATATCGGCGAGACTTTTCACAGCGAACGCGACGGGAAGGTCCAGGGTCCGACGCATGAGAAAATATTGCCCCATCGCTGCGGCACCGAATAACATACCGAGTACGGAAATCTGAACGACGATAGCAACCGCATCGATGACCAGTGCAGGGGTAAGCACAAACGGAAATTCCCGAAAGCGCCAAAGTGATACACGCACATCGGACCATTGAAAGTGCACGCTTTTCAGAAGATTTGGACGGTCTTTGATAACGTGAATGAAATTGGCAAATCGACCCAGAATTTCTCCAGCAACCAGAATAGCCCAAACGGGCCACGCCAGGCCAAATGCAATCTGGCTGCCCCCGCGTACAATATTCAGGGTTATTCCAGCCTTGCCGATGATCATTGCATTCTGGTCACGCAATTGCCAATTCTGTGCAATCTGAGTGATAGCATTGCTGAACAATATTGCAGCGAGCAACGCACCTGCCCATATCGGGAATTGGGCCAGACCGAACTGACCTCGCACAGCGAGCAGTGAAAAGGCGGCGCCCAATCCGCAACTGATGATTAAAGCCAAAAGGAAGGCACCAACAGTGATCGATATTGCTTCTTTTTCTGAACGGCAGGCCGGGATAGCCATTTCGTAACAAAGGCTGGTCATCATGCTAGTCGAAACGGCAATCGTGATCAATTGACCGTAAAGGCCAATTTCTTCGGGTGTGAACAAACGGCCGATGACAGGCCCTACCAGCAAATAGAGTGCCTGCCCCATAGCCGTGAACGCCATCATTCCGGCAACTTGCCGAGAAAATCTCGACGCCTTGATCGTGGCGAAGCGTGTCTTTAAAGACATGTCATTGGCACCTTAACAGGCAGGCCAATGGGCCAATAAAATCATTTTCTCAGTTTACGCCACTGGCGTCTTGAACCGCCGCGATGACAATATCTTGATCGCTCTCGGTCAAATAGGGATGCATCGGAAGGCTAAAGACAGTTTGAGCCAGTTTTTCGGAAACGGCCAGGCCCTCGGGATCGGTAGGAAACTTGCTATATGCAGTCTGCTGATGCAGTGGACGGGGATAATATACCACTGAAGGAACGCCAGCAGCGGCCAAATGGGACATGATTGCTGAACGATCCTGTCCTTCATGAACCCGGACAGTATATTGCGCCCATACCGAACGGCAATCATCCGGTACGACAGGGGTGATTACATTGTTATGCAGCGCGGCACTGTAGCGTGCAGCAACCCGTTGGCGGGCTTCGATTTCATCTGCATAAATGGCGAGCTTCTCAAGTAGGATTGCCGCCTGCAATGTGTCGAGCCTGGAATTGAGACCAATGCGCTCATTATCATATTTATGCGTACCTTTACCGTGCACCCGATATGACTCTATCAGTGCGCGCAGTTCAGGATCGGCTGTAAAAATCGCGCCGCCGTCGCCATAACAGCCCAGCGGTTTGGCGGGGAAAAATGATGTTGTGGCTATCGTACCAATCGAGCCCGTAGTTCGCCCGCGATAAGTTGCGCCAAACCCTTGCGCACTATCGCTGATAATCCACATACCATTGTCGGCAGCTATCTGTTCAATGGCATCGTAATCAGCGGGCAGCCCAAACAGGTCGACCGGTATCACACCGGTAGGCTTTAATCCTTGCTCCCTTGCAGATGCAATCGACCGCAGCAGGCTAGCCGGGTCCAGATTGTAACTCGCCTCGCACACATCAACCAATACTGGCGTTGCGCCTGTCGGCGGCACGACCTCCGCAGTCGATGCGAACGTAAATGACGGGCAGAAAACGGCATCCCCTGGACCGGCATCCAATGCCATAAGGGCGAGTTGGAGGGCATCGGTGCCGTTTGCGCAACCCAAAGCGTAAGATGAACCGCAAAAATCTGCGAGTTGCTTTTCGAACTCGGCTACTTCGGGACCCATGATGTAATGCCCATGGGAGAGAACGGCCTGAATGCGGTGATCAATTTTTGATTTGATTCTCTGCTGCTGAGCGGCAAGGTCGATAAACTGCATGGTCATATTCACTCTTTCAGACTGAGTCCGCCATCGGGATTAAGCTCATATACTTCGTTAGTCCGCGGACAAATGAGGTTATCATTCAACCGGTCACCACTTCTGGATACCCATCCGATCCGTCTGGCTGGAATACCCGCGACCAGTGCATGGTCAGCGACATTTCTCGTTACGACAGCGCCAGCTGCAACCATTGCATAAGCACCAATGCTATGACCGCAAACAATTGTGGCATTCGCGCCAATTGTGGCGCCGCGCCCTACCGGCGTTTTCGCAAATTCATCTTTTCGCTCCACTTCCGCACGAGGTGTCAGGACGTTGGTAAACACGCAGGAAGGTCCACAGAATACGCCGTCTGCAAGGTCCACACCCTTATAGAGGGAAACATTGTTCTGAATCTTGCAATTGTTTCCGACCCGGACATCCGGGCCGACAACTACATTCTGACCCAAAACACATGATTCACCGATATGCGTGTTGGCCAGGACATGACTAAAATGCCAGATCTTTGTGTTTGCACCAACTGAACTCGGTTCGTCGACATATGCACTTTCATGCACAAAGGCGCTCTGGTGTACTGTCATGCCAATTTTCCTGCTTGATCAAGCGAACGTACAAGGCAGTCTTCGGCCTGCCTGAGAACATCGAGGACCCGCAACCCTTCTGCGCCATCCGTTCGCGGTGCATTTCCAGTCTGTATGCAATCAAGGAAATGCCCGCATTCTTCCTTCAATGGTTCTGCCGATGCAACTTCAACAAATTCGACCGGGCCCTTCACGGCCAACGGGAATGCTCCTGCATGATCGACATGATTTCGATATATGGCCAGTCGTTTAGACCAATCGGGCTGGCTGTCTTCAAATGCCGCCATGGCTTTGTCACCAACAACAACAAGCCTATGCTCCTTGAACGGGTGCATCCAAGAGACATTAATATGCGCGGTTATTCCTGATGGGAAATGAAGATGACAGATGGCATTGTCGGCGACATTTTGAGTTACAAAAGACGATCCCTCTGCTTTGACGTCGTGCGGCATTTCGCCTGCGAGTGCCAGCACCATCGAAACATCATGCGGCGCAAAGGACCATAACACATTCTCCTCGACCCGGATTTTTCCAAAACTGAGGCGGTTTGAATATATATGTCTTAGATTACCCAACTCGCCTTTTTTTACGATCTCACACAGAGCTATGAAAATCGGGTGATATTGCAGCAGATGTCCGACCATCAGTATCTGACCGGTTCGCTGCGCCGCGTCGACAAGTTGCCGCGCCTCCTCAACTTCCAGCGCCAGAGGCTTTTCGACAAACACATGCTTTCCGGCATTCAAAGCAGCTAATGCCATTTGAGCATGTTGAGGCGCAGGTGTCGCCAATGATACTGCCTGAATATTGGGATCCTCCAATACCGAACCAAAGGTCATGGCCAAAGCGCCATGCTCAGCCGCCATTGCAGCGGAAGTGGCTGGATTGTCATCAACAACCGCATGCAATGCGCCTAGCTGGGCGAAGTTTCTGGCAAGATTCTTTCCCCAGTAACCGCAACCTACTTGAGCCAGCCGAACTGTCATGATGCGATCACTTTCACGGTACCCTGCTTATATCTGCCGCGGGTGTCGACGATCAGCTTGGCGTGTTCAAGAATGAAGTCATAATCAAAGGAATCATGGTCGGTGGCCAGCAGCACGCAGTCCGAACTCGCAATTTCCTCACCTGTTAATTCAACGCAATCAAGCTCGAAATGATGTTCCCGCATTTTAGGGAAGGTCGCTATGTGCGGATCACTGTAGGATATTATCGCGCCCATATCGCGCAACTTTTCCATTATGATGACTGACGGTGACTCCCGCATGTCGTCGATATTGGGTTTATACGCGATGCCCAGAACGAGTATTTTTGAACCTTTAATCGACTTCAATTCTTCGTTCAGCCCGAATAGAATCTTATTGACGACAAAATCGGGCATAGCGCCGTTCACTTCACCTGCCAATTCGATGAAGCGCGTGTTCATTCCATATTCGCGCGCTTTCCATGTCAGGTAAAAAGGATCAATGGGGATGCAGTGCCCACCCAATCCCGGACCTGGATAATAAGGAACAAAACCGAAGGGTTTGGTCGCTGCAGCGTCGATTACTTCGCGGATGTCCAAACCCATACGATCCGCCACCAGCTTCATTTCGTTGACAAGACCGATATTCACGGCACGGTGGATATTTTCCAGCAACTTTGTCAATTCTGCCGCACGTGTCGAGCTAACCGGGACAACGCGGTCGATGACGCTTTCATAGAGAGCAACACCAACCTCAAGGCAATGTGAAGTATAGCCACCGCAGATTTTGGGTATGGTACGTGTGGTAAAGTGAGGATTACCCGGATCTTCCCTTTCCGGCGAATAGATTAGGAACAGGTCTTCTCCGATTGTAAATCCGCGAGGCGAAATCCGCGTCGCTATCTCCTCGTCGGTAGTACCTGGATAGGTTGTGCTTTCCAGTGAGACGATCTGGCCCGTTCTTAGATACGGTACGATCGTTTCGACCGTAGACGTGACATAGCTCAAGTCAGGTTCACGATAGCGATTTAACGGAGTGGGAACGCAGAGGATCAAGGCATCGGCTTCAGAAGCCCTTGCAAAATCAACGGTAGGTTCAAAGCCCTTGGCGAGCATTTCTTCAATATCGCTACCCGCAATATGGGCGATGGGACTAATGCCTTTTGAGAGCTTTTCAGTCTTGTCCGGATCAATATCGAATCCCAGAACGGAAAAGCCGGCCCGAACAAATGAAAGCGCCAATGGAAGACCTACATAGCCAAGACCGATGATGCCGATTACCGCATTTTTAGATTGGATTTTCTCGATAACGTCAGTTTTCAATGTTCAGCCTTCCAACACTTGCTGGCAGTAATCGATAAACAGATTAATCAACCAAATTAATACTTTATAACGGAATTATACCCCGAAAGGTGCCCGGCCAAATTAAAGTGGTAAGCGGGGTCACTGCGGATCGCGTGAGTTCTCGCCATAGCCATAGCCATAGCCATAGCCATAGCCATATCCAGCGCGATTTTGCTTCAATTTGGTCAAAACGACACCGAGAACATGGGCATGGACTGAATGCAGGCGATTTAGTGAAGCTTTCACGCCCCTTAGAGCGACACCTTCTGCCTCGGCCACAAATATGCAGCCTTCGACCGAACGCGATAGTAACGGTGCATCTGCAAGTCCCAAGATAGGAGGTGAATCGATAACGATGTGATCAAAATGGCCAAGCAGTTGCTGAACTAGCAGCAGCATTCGATCGCTACTCAACAGTTCGGATGCGCTTGGAGGATTGGGCCCGGCAGGCATAAGCTGCAACCCTTTCACTTCGGTTGGAACTATCAGACGCTGCCAATCGTTGTCGCCCGCCAGAAAGTTGCTGAGGCCGGTACTGTTCGAGAGTGCCATAAAGCTATGCATCGACGGCGAACGCATGTCGGCATCAATCAGCAATACATTCTTACCTGTCCTCCCAAGAACCGTTGCGATTGCCAGGCTGGTAGTACTTTTTCCTTCCGCCGGCCTCGTACTCGTTACCATCATTGACGTAGGAACGCCGTGATCGGTTGAAAAAGCCAGATTTGAACGGATACTGAAATAGGCTTCTGACAACGACGATTTTGCGTCACGCAGCTGATCCAGAACTTTTTCGTCTTCGATGTTAGGTACGCTACCCAAGAGCGGTACCTGCAAAAGGCGGTTGACCTGTCCAGGATCGCGAATTCCTTCATCGATCTGGTCTAGGGCGAAGGTTGCAACTGCCGCGAGACCTGCACCCGCAATGAGGGCAAGTGCCAAATTGAGTAATAAGTTAGGTGAAGAAGGCTTTTCAGGAATATTTGCCGCATCAACGATCGCAATATTATTTGCACCAACGCCCGCTACGCCGATTTCCTTGTAGCGCTGAAGCAATCCGTCATAAAGTTCACGGTTGGTGTCTGCTTCGCGCTGATAGATATTATACTGGATACTGCTGCGCTGCTGAGTATCCATTCGTTGCTTGAGGCTCTCAACTTGCCGCCTTAGGTCGCGCTCCAGTTGAAGGGCTTCCTGAAATTCTGCCGAACGGCTGCTTAGAACGCGACCTTCTTCCCGAGCTATACTGGCGTCCAATACGCGTAATTGCTCAGATAACGCCCGAACGGCAGGATAGCCTGGTTCGAATTGCACCAGCATCTTGGCATATTCTGCTGCCGCTTCGGCTCGCTTCTGGCGAAGCTGGGAAATGGCGATGTTGCTCAACGCTTCGGAATTTGCCCCGCCATTGCGCTGGCCGGCCTTGCTTTCCGCCGCAATTCGGTCGGCCGTAGCTCCAGAGAGAGCAGTATTTAAGGCTTCCAGATCACTTGAAACAAGAGTTCGCTCCACCTCTGTTTTGCCATCGGCACTTTTGCTCGTACCGAGTGCCACGATTCCTTTTTGGGAAGCATAGTTTACGAGATCGCGTTCAGATGATTCCAGCCGTGCGCGCAGATCCGATAGCCGCCCTTCCAAAAACTTTCGTGCGTCTGATGTTGAGGCAAATCGCCGATCCATACTTTGAACAATGAACTGCTCAGTCCACGTATTTGCGATTTTTGCCGATAGTTCTGCAGAGGCGCTTGTGTAGCTTACGTCGATTAGGGCAGAGCCTCGAACTGGTGAAATGGCAATATTCTCCAGTAGCAACTCAACGGCTTGTTTTTCGCGTTTTTGTCGCTCTGCAGCACTCAAGGCGCGGCCGGAATTTGAAGCGAAAAAACCTTCATCGTCCGATTTTACCGAGTGTGCGGTGAAGAACTGGTCATCCGTTGCCAGTCGCAATTGACGCGCAACGCGTTCCGCGAGCGACCGGGCTCGCATCAAGGAGTAGTTTGTTTGATAAAATTCAAGATCTCCGCCCACGTCATTTGATTCGAGAGCCTCGACATTTGTCACTTTTTTCTGTTCGCGACTGATCTCGATTCTGGAGGTAGCGGTGTATTTTGGCGTGGCCAGGAGCGTAAAAACTAGACCCAGAACTACACTACTTAATATTATTCCGACAATAATCCATTTCCAGCGGATTACGACTTGCCAGTATTGCAGCAATAATGGAGGCGCCAAATTCAAAGGCGAGTTACCGTCGGCTTTATCCTGAGTATCGACATTACTAAAATTGCTAACTGACTGACGCATTGATTATCCAGAGATAGTACCAGGCGCAAAGGGCGCGGATATTAACGGCGGGCTAGCTGACAAAAGCAGGCTAATCTACTATTTTCGATGTAACCGACTCATTTTTTGAAGTGTGATGGTTGCCTATGCCCCAGAACAACAGAATCATCGCAAAAACCGAAACAAAGGGAGTTCGGACAGGGTAATCAACAATGCTGCCTAATGCCAAAATCGTAAGGCCAGCCAGACCAAGAAAACGGAATGCCGCGTCGCGACCGTGAGTAGATGCTTCCGCTTTCCGGCGTGAAACAAATAGCAGTATAACTGCTACGGCAAATATGATTAAAGATAACATACCATAATCATTGAATAATTCGAGGAAATCATTGTGTGCGTGGTTCAGATACGTGCTGTCTAAAAGATTTATCGGCTCATTCACGCGAAAGGCTTCTGCAAACCCTCCAGGTCCGACCCCCCAAGGCAACTGGTCCTGCGCGGTCTTGAAAGTAACTCTCCAGAATTCACTGCGGTTATCTGTAGAGGCTGATGGTGCAAAGAGTCTCAAAATCGCTTCAGCACGAGCCGTTACCAATGTTAGCGCCGTGAGCATTGCGACAGCCCCTCCGGCCAGCAAAATCCGCAAATTGAAACTCGATTTCTTTTGCTCAGAGAAGGTGGAGGCGCCCCAATGACGAGAAGCCCATAGGGCAGCCAACATTCCAAGCAGAGCTGCGAGCAGGCCACCGCGCGATCCAGTTATCAAAATGAGCGGGATAAGCACAATGCTGCCAGTAATGGCCAGCCATAACCGGAGTTTTCGGATTTTCGGATTTTTCTTGTCTGCCGTCACATAATAAACAGCGAGCATCGGGAAAAGTGTCGCGAGATATACTGCCTGATGGTTGCGGTTGGCGAATATCCCGACTGCCGAGCCATTATTTGTCACCCGGTAAAAATAGAGAGAGCCATTAGGTCCACCTATGGACTGCAAAAGTCCCAAGAGAGCGCTCAGCATACCGAGGGCGATACAGAGAGGTAATAATGAATAACGCTGCTTTCGATCCAGTTGGATCAGCAATACCATTGCGGCCAGTGGAACTAATAGAGCGAAGTTGGCATTTATCGCAGCATAGCCACTTAAGGCTAGAGGCCGCATTTGTTCCCCACCGGCAGCCAGATCGCGTATATTTGCAGCAACGTCGTGAACGCCACCGCTGTGGAACCCGACCGGTAAAGGAATGAGATAAATAAAACTAACCAGAAGGAGAAGAGCGGATATGATGGAAATCTCCCAATTATTGCGGAGATCGTCGATCGTTAATTTCCATAGTCCAAATCCCAGAACAACAATGGCCAGAGGTCTGAGCAGTGCAAGAGACTGCACATCCGACCGCGCGCTACCGCCCATGATAAATGCGGCAGCGACCAGAAAACAGAGGACAAAGAAAACTCCGTTTTCGGAAATTTGTTTGGTAAAAATAGACATTGCAGACCTAAATTTTTTCGTAATGACCGGGCGTCGATCTGCTCCGCGCCACTAATGACGCAAATCTTTTAAACGATGCTGTTTTTGTAACGACTGTTCACAATACAATCAATATTGCGTCAACGGCATATGATGCATTTCGCTTATGATGTGGAGATGTTGTCGAATGGGGAATGTTTGCAATCGAACCCGTGTTTCAGCCGTGAAAGGGCCGCGTCCTAACCGCTAGACGAAGGGGCCAATCGCTTGGCGAGCCGCGCCTTTACGGATTCGGGTGGGGAAGGTCAAGCGTAAGATTAATCGGCAAAAGCAGCGTCGTCGATATGCAGCTCTGCCTTGGGTGTCGCGCCCCAATCGTCGGTCTTGGCGCGGCCAGCCAGCCAGTATTTGCGGCCTCGCTCACCATGGAGCAATTGCTGTCCCAATGCGCTCTCGCCCTGACGGAACGCCATCGCTTTGAACGACTGCCCATCGTCGCCTGCGACTATTGCGCGGACATGATCTTTGCCGACGATATCGCATTTCACCACGCGCACCGGCCCCGTCACCACGCGCGGCCCGGGCCAGCCCATGCCATATGGTCCCGCCGATTCCATCGCGTCCACGAACACCGGGTTCAACCCGCGCGGGGTGATGATAGCGTCGATGAGCAGCGCCTTATTCCCTGACGCGCGTGCAACGTCGCCCGCCAACCGCTCGTCGAGCCAATCGGCCAGCGCCTCGATTTTATCCTCACGCACCGTTAGCCCCGCCGCCATAGCGTGACCGCCGCCTGCCTCCAAGAACCCAGCGTCTTTGGCGGCGATAATGGCCGCCCCCAGATCGACCCCGGCGATTGAGCGGCCAGAGCCTTTGCCGGTGCCAGCCTCATCCACCGCGATGACGATAGATGGCTTCCCGGTCTTTTCCTTTATGCGCCCCGCCACGATGCCGATGACACCGGGGTGCCAGCCCTTGCCCGACAGCAACGCGACCGCGCGGTTATGCTGTCCAGCGATCATCGCTTCAGCCTGTTCCTGAACGACGCCTTCGATGGCGCGGCGTTCTTCGTTCAGCCGGTCAAGCTCGAGCGCGATGTCCTGTGCTTCGACCTCATCCTCGGTAGTGAGCAGGCGGACGCCAAGGTCGGACTTGCCGACGCGGCCACCCGCGTTGATGCGCGGACCGAGCGCGAAGCCGAGATCGGAGCAGATTGGCGCGCGAGTCAGGCGGCTGGATTGGATGAGCGCGGCAATGCCGATGTTACGGCGGCCTGCCATGATTTTCAGCCCCTGCGCAACGAACGCGCGGTTCAGCCCCTTGAGCTGTGCAACGTCGGCGACGGTGCCGAGCGCGACCAGATCAAGCAGCTCCATCAATTTGGGTTCGGGGCGGCTGGCGAAATAGCCGCGTGCGCGCAGCGTGCGGATGATAGCCGCGCCGAGCAGGAAGGCGACACCGACAGCGGCGAGATGGCCGTGTGATGCGGCATCATCGGCCTCGTCCAGCCTGTTGGGGTTGACCAATGCGTATGCCGTAGGAAGATCGGCAGCGCATTTATGGTGGTCGACGACGATGACCTCAAGTCCCGCCGCATTGGCCTGTGCGAGCGCGTCATAGGCCATTGCGCCGCAATCAACGGTGACGATTAGCTTGCTGCCGCCTTCCCCAATCCGCACCAGCGCCTCGCCCGAGGGGCCATAACCCTCCATCAGGCGGTCGGGGATATAATGGCCGGCGGTAAGGCCCAGCGAGCGGAACAGGCGAATGAGCAATGCCGCGCTGGTCGCACCGTCGACGTCATAATCGCCATAGACGGTAATAGGCTCTTGGCGCTGGACCGCGTCGGCCAGACGCTCAGCGGCACGGTCCATATCCTGGAAAATTGACGGGTCGGGCATGAAGCCGCGAATGGTGGGATCGCGGTGGCGCTCCAGATCGTCCCGCGGAACGCCGCGCGCCATCAGCAATTGCGTGACCAGATCGTCGGGTTGAAACCCCGGATCGCGCGCATCGACATCGCCGCTGCGCCACTGCCACGCCTGACCGGTGATCGATTGGGTGATGTTGAGAACGGGTGACATGCGCCTTCCCTATGCGGGGCGCGGGATGCTAGCAAGGCCCCATGAAAAAGCTGCTGATAGTCTGGCATAGCATGACCGGCGGGTCCGAGGCGCTGGCGCGGGCGGCTTGTACCGGGGCGGCGGAGGTTGAGGCGAGGCTGGTGCATGCGGGGGATGTGACGGCGGCGGATATGCTAGGTGCGGATGGCTATCTGTTCGTCTTTCCGGAAAATCTGGCAGCGATCAGCGGTGTAATGAAGGCCTTTTTCGATCAGCTCTATTATCCCTGCCTAGGGCAGATGGAGGGTCGCGCTTTTGCGGTGATTGTCTGTGCGGGGTCGGATGGCCGCAACGCCGTCGCGCAGGCCGAACGGATTGCCACCGGATGGCGATTGAAGAAGGTCGCGGAAAGCTTGATCGTCTGCACCCACGCGCAGACGCCCGAAGCGATATTGGCGCCCAAGACGATATCAGCAGAGGACTTGCAAAACGCCCGTGATATCGGCGCTACGCTCGCGGCCGGTCTGACGATGGGTGTGTTCTAATCGTGGTGGCGACCGCGTCCGTGCGTGCTCTTCACTCGGCGCACGGTGCCGCTCGAGGCGCGCATAACGACGGTTTCAGTTGTGATCCTGCCATCGCGCAGGATTTTGACACCGTCGAGCAACGACCCGTCGGTGACGCCGGTCGCGGCGAAGATGCAATCGCCCTTGGCCAGTTCTTCGAGATCATAAATCTTGTCGAGATCCTCGATGCCCCATTTGCGCGCGCGCAGTCGTTCGTCATCGTTGCGGAACAACAGCCGTCCCTTGAACTGCCCGCCGATACAGCGCAGTGCAGCCGCCGCCAACACGCCTTCGGGTGCGCCGCCGCTACCCATATATATATCGACTGTCGTGTCAGGGTCGGACGTGGCGATGACGCCGGCCACGTCGCCGTCGGGGATCAGCATTACGCCGCAGCCCAGCGCGCGCAGCTCAGCGATGAGTTTCTCGTGGCGCGGACGGTCGAGAACGCAGACGATCAGTTCGTTGGGTGCTACGCCTTTTTCCTTGGCAACGGCGTTGACGTTTTCTGCTACGGTCCGGTCCAGATTGACAATGTTAGGTGAGTAGCCGGGGCCAACCGCGATCTTGTCCATGTAAACATCGGGTGCGTTCAATAGATTGCCTTCTTCGGCAACCGCCAGCACGGCAAGCGCATTGGGTCCAGCTTTGGCGGTGATCGTGGTGCCTTCGAGCGGATCAAGCGCGATGTCGATCTTGGGGCCTTTACCGATCGCCGAGCCAACTTTCTCACCGATATACAGCATCGGCGCTTCGTCGCGCTCGCCTTCGCCGATGACAACGGTGCCATCCATATAAAGCCCGTTCAATGCCGCGCGCATCGCCTCGACGGCCGCATGGTCGGCTGCCTTTTCATCGCCGCGACCGATCAGCTTGGCAGCGGCAATCGCGGCGGCTTCGGTGACACGCACCATTTCAAGAACAAGTACGCGGTCAAGGATTTGGCTTGCTGCGGTCATGGCTTTTTCCTAGCTATCTGAAATTCGGGCTTTCGGGGGGAATGCTCGGGTTGGGGCGTGGCGGGTCGGATTTGCGGCCCCCCGATAGGGAAGGCGCCGCCAAATGTCGAGATTACTTGTGGCCGTATTTGCGTTTTCGGCCTCTGCCGTTTCGGCGCAGCAGGTGAGCGACGCCGAAATTGCAGCGCAGATCGAAAAAGCGCGGCGGCTGGTCGCGGTCGATGCCGAAGGTTGCGTTAAATACCCGCAAAATGACGAGATTGTGGTGTGCGGTGAAAATTCAGAAAATAAACGGCAGAAGCTGGACCTTGCGCCAGTCGATAACGACCGTATCCGGCGGGGTGAAGCGGTATCGACGGAGCGTGCTGCAGGATGCGCTTATGGCGACAAGCTGTGCCGAACGCCGCCTTCAGGCGGTACGCCCTTTGGCTATGTCCCTCCGGTTGCGCTCGACTATTTTGAAGTCATGAAGGGCCTCCCGGACCCCGATATGATAGTACCAGAAGGCAGCGAACCCGAGTAAGGCTATTCGCCCAAGATATGCATGACCATTGGCTCACCGAGCAAGCTGTCCGACGGCGCGAGTGCGGCCAGCGTGTCATTAATTGCCTGCTCAGCTCCTGCGTGGGTCACCATAGCAATCAGCGCTGAGCCGTCATTGCTCGCCTCGGTCTGAATCAGGCTTTCGATGGAAAGGCCTGCATCGCGCATCGCGGCGGTGATCTCGGCAAGTACCCCGACGCGGTCGGCCACAAGCATCCGGAGATAGGTTTTGCCAACGCGGTGAGCCGAGGCCGCGCGCGGCAGCTTTTCCAGTTCTGCGCAAGGCATCGAGAAAGCGGGGCCGACTTCTTTGCGGGCGATATCGACCAGGTCGGCGACGACCGCCGACGCAGTGGGCTTATCTCCCGCACCTGCTCCCTGGAATAGCAAGCGGCCGGAGAAATTGCCTTCTGCCACTACGGCATTGGTTGCGCCCATGACATGTGCCAGCGGATGTAAGAGCGGCACGAGGCACGGCTGGACACGCTGGAAAATCGTTGCCGAACCGTTTTCGCCATCGATCTCGGCCAAGCCGATAAGCCGGATGCGATATCCAAGCGCGTTTGCTTGCGCGATATCGGCGGCCAATAACTTGCGGATGCCGCGTGCTTCGACGCCGCCGAAATCGATTTGCGACCCGAAGCTGAGCGAGGCGAGGATCGAGAGCTTATGTGCTGCATCGATACCGTCGATGTCGAATGAGGGATCAGCTTCAGCAAATCCCTTGGCCTGCGCGTCGGCGAGTACCTCGGCGAAATCGAGGCCCTCGCGCTCCATCGTGGACAGGATGAAATTGCACGTGCCGTTAAGGATGCCGTAAACGCGGTCGATGCGATTGGCTGCTGCCCCGTCGCGCAAGCCCTGAATGACCGGAATGCCGCCAGCGACAGCCGCTTCGAACTTCAGCGCTGCGTTCCGCTCCTCGGCGAGGGTGGCGAGTTCCGAACCATGATGCGCAATCATCGCTTTATTGGCGGTAACTAGTGCGCGGGCATTGGACAATGTTTCACGCGCCAAGGTGAGCGCCGGGCCGTCCGAACCACCGACCAGTTCGACAACAACATCGACATCGTCCGCAGTTGCCAGCTCGCCCATATCGTCGACCCAGCGATATGCTGAAAGATCGACGCCGCGATCTTTCGAACGGTCGCGCGCGGTCACAGCGGTGATCTGGATGGCACGCCCAGCGCGCCGTGCGATCAGCGCGCTGTTTTCCTCGATGAGGCGAATGACGCGCGATACGTAAGGGGGCGGACATAGACAGAGACTTTCTGCTAAAGGATGAGCATTGCCGCCGCGCTTAGGCGGCTTTGCAATCAATTGCCAGCCTAAGCTTGCCCGCCTATAGCCGCGCTCATGACGACACAACCGACACTCCTCATCCTCGCGGGCAAACGCGATGGCAAGCTTGACCCGATGGCTGCCGACGCAGGTGTCACCCATAAATGCCGCGTGCCGATTTGCGGCAAAGCGTTGCTGCAGTGGGTATTGGAAGCCGCAATTCCGGCCTTTCCTGGCGCAAAAGTGCTGATCTCGATCCACGATCCGGCGGTGATTGCTGATTTACCCGGCGTGGTCGAACTTCAAGCCAGTGGCCGGTTGATGATTTGTCAGGCGCAAACGGGCATTGTTGAAAGCGTGGAATATGCGGCCGCTCAGGCAGGAGACGCAGCATGGCCGCTGGTTATTACCACTGCGGACAATGTACTCGTTACACCCGAATTGATGCGCGACTTCCACGTGCACGCGATGGCGGGCGAAGGTGATGCGGTTATCGTGCTGTCGACCCGCGAAGCCATTCTGGCGGCGCATCCCGAAGGCCAGCGCCGCTTCTACGAATTTTCCGACGCCGCGATTTCGAACTGCAACCTGTTCTGGCTGCGTAATGCAAACGCGCTGAAGGCTGCCGAAGCTTTCCGTCAGGGCGGTCAGTTCATCAAGACCAAAGGCCGGATCGCGAAGGCTTTTGGCATCCACAATCTCGTCCGCTTCCGCATGGGGTGGTTCAAACTCGACAGTGCGTTTCGCGCGATGTCACGGCGTTTTGGCGTACGCGTATTGCCCTATATGGAGCAAGATGGTGCCTATGCCGTCGATGTCGACAACCCGCGCACTTATGCGATTGCGGAAATCTTGCTGAAAAAGCGCAAACTTTAATCGATTAGCCTGACCTCGGACCGCCATATGGGTATCCAGTCGAGCGAGCCGCGGCATTCTTCCATGACCGTTGCGCTGGTCAGGCGAAACATATTGCCGTCCCAGACAAAAGTTTCGGAAGCGCCGCAATCGCCAATTCCACGTCCTTTGGAGTAACTGCTGATTGTCTGATTGTCCGCATCCCAGTCGGCGTTGACCAGAAGCGGGATTTTGCTGTCTGCCGAGAAACCCGCTGCACCATAATCGAATTTGGCTGGCTCGAAATTCCATTTGCCCTTCGCGTCGCGTTGTCCGGTGTAAATGCCCGACGAGAAATTATACGCGCCGCTTCCGCAGTTGAGCAGAACCAAAACCTGTGGGCCGTTGGTGCCAGAACCCAAGCTGTAGGCCGAATCCTCGGTAGGACCAAACCGTTCGGCTGCACAGGGGCTGGATTCGGACAACGCAACCAAAGCGCCCGCGTCCGGCAACATTGTTGATGGCTTGATCCTTTTAAGGTTGATGACCGGCAATGCGGCTTTCTTTGCGGTGGCCATTTTGGGACCCACGGCGACGATCGCCCCGCGCGATCCGGTACGTCCCTGCGTTGCATCGGCGAAACGGAAGGCTGCCGCCGACCCGAAAAGCGATGCATTGCCCAATACGGATCCCGCCCCGTCGATCAGCCGAAGCTTTTTGCCTTTGACCATGGCCCGTGCCAGCTTCATTGCATCGGCACCAGTAACTTTGAATGTCTCGCTACTTACCCGCGTTGTGCCTGTGTGGACAACCTTGCCATCGATCAAAACGCGGAACCTGTCAGACTTAGTCGGCACGCCTGACATATCGATTTTGAACGCCCCGTTCACGCCCTCGGCGCGTACTGCCACAATGGTTAGCGAGCCTTCCGGAAGTCCCTCGGGCATCAAGGCGACCGCCTGGCAGGAAAGACCGTTGTCGCAACCAACCGCCCAGTCTTTATATGTCATAACTTTGGACGGGGTGACGCTTGGTGCCGCCACCGCATTTGCCGTCGCGCACATCAGTGCTAGTGCTATATATCCCCTGCGCATAGCAGTGAGGCTAGCGCTTTTGGCAGCCGTTCGCTAGGGGGCAATCGTTGCCAAGTTAACGGAGTTTATCATGCGGTCAGTCGGCGTTATCGGTGCGGGTCAAATGGGCGCAGGCATCGCGCAAGTCAGCGCTGCTGCGGGCTATCATGTCTATCTCTCCGACCTTGATCTTGAGAAGGCTGAGGCTGGCAAGGCTGGTATTTCCAAGGCGCTTGACCGGCTGGTCGCGAAAGAGAAAATGAGCCGAAACGAGGCCGATACCTTGCTGTCGCGGATCGAACCGGTCGCGAATTACGAACCTATGGCCGATGCAGGCCTCATCATCGAAGCGGCGACCGAGCGTGAGGAAATCAAGCGCAAGATTTTCGAAAGCGTGGGTAAAATTTTAGGGCATCAGGCAGTGCTGGCTTCCAACACATCGTCGATCCCGATTACCCGGCTGTCGCAGGCGTCGCCCGACCCGACGCGCTTTATCGGCGTGCATTTTTTCAATCCGGTCCCCGTCATGGGCCTGATCGAAGTCATTCGCGGGCTTGCCACTTCGGATGGGACGGTGAAAGTTATCGAAACCTATGGCGCGGCGTTGGGGAAGCAGATGGTATATGCCAACGATGCTCCAGGCTTCATCGTCAACCGCGTGCTGATGCCGATGATCAACGAGGCCTGTTTTGCGCTCGGCGAAGGCGTCGCGTCCATTCGGGATATCGACACCGCATGCCAATTGGGGCTGAACCACCCGATGGGACCGCTAACCTTGGCCGATTTTATCGGACTCGATACCTGCCTCGAAATCACCAATGTGCTGCTCACGTCGACGGGCGACCCCAAATTCCGCCCCGCCCCTATTTTGCAGAAATATGTCGAGGCAGGCTGGTTTGGCCGCAAGGTAAAACGCGGCTTTTACGATTATTCGGGTGAAATACCGGTGCCCACGCGGTAAGGAAAAAGCGCAATGCAAGCAACGGGAGGGCGGAGCATGCGAACCGGATTAAAGTGCATATTGTTCTCGGCGATTATGGTCAGTCCAGCTTGGGCGGCACCGTCTGATAAACCTGTGAGTATCGCAAATCCGGCGGCCTTGGCGGAGGTTTTGCGCGATATGGGCTATCAACCCGGCGAGCTCGTAAAGGATACTAAAAACCCGGCGTTCAACGTCACGCTTGGTGATCAACCCACGCGGATAACCTTTGGGGGATGCACGGGCGGCGCGAACTGCAAATATATCTATATGTCATCCTCTTACAGCGACGTTCCAAACCCGCCCACCGACTGGCTCAACCGGATGAACGACGCGTTTGACATCATCAAAGTTGATACAGACGCGGATAACGACCTGTTTTTCAGCGCAGCGCATGTGATCGAAGGCGTTCCCCGCTCAACGCTCCGTCTGATTCTCGATATGTGGATAGCGGATGCGAACGCGTTGGCGCAGGAAGCGGTTTCGGCAAAGCTCAACACCGGGCGATAACAGCTTCGCCTCAAGACAAGGTTTTTTGCTTCTCGATAGGCGCAATAGAATACGCGTTTGTGGTCAGGTTGAGCCCGATTGCTCCAACGCAAATCAGCGCGATGAAACCGATTTGAATGGGATTGAGGCTTTGGCGAAACACTAACCAGCCGATGACCGCAATCGCGATGATGCCAACTCCCGACCAGATGGCATAAGCGACGCCCACCGGAATGCTCTTCATCGCCACCGCCAGAAAACCGAAGCACACCCAGTAACAGGCCATTGACGCTATCCCCAAACCCATCCGGCTGAAACCGTTCGATGCTTTGAGCAGGCTGGTTCCAGCGATTTCGAAGACGATGGCGATCGCCAGATATATCCATGCGTTCATGTCATTCCCCCTGTTGTGCCAATCCCAAAACAGGCAAAGCGCCGCCCTGCGTGATCCGCGAGGTGGTTGCCAATTTCATGAAATCCCAGACCGATTTATCAAAGCCGGGGTCGGCCATGCCCTCGCCTTGTCCCGCCCAAGCATCCATATTATCGTACATTTCCATGCTCTTCTGCCACATTTCAGCCGTGCTGACCGCGGAAAAGGGCTTTAAAAGCTCGAACCATTCAACGACGAAGGTTTGCGCCTTATCGCTGTCGGGTTCGATCGGCATCGCGGCCTTGATCCGGTCGCCCAGTGCCTTCCATTTTGCGCTATAAGCATCGGCGTCGAAACCTTTGTCCACTTTGTCCCATGCCTCGGCCCACGCAGCTTTCTCGGTGGGTGAAAAATAGCGGTCGGTGACCGCTTGCCATTGCTTGGGTTCCTGATTCATCATTCTGTCTCCTGATTCGATGAGCGAACAAAATGTCTCGGCATCGACCGGTTCGCCGCGGTCGAGGCGTGACATTGCAAAGCGGATGATGCGGCGGGCGCTTTCGACTTGAGCGGCTTCATCGTCGAGCATTTTAAGCTGTGCCGCCAACATTGCCGACAGGTCGATCGCGCGCCCCGCAAAAAGCTGCCCCATTTGGCTAAGGCTCAGCCCCGCCGATTTCAGCACGACGATATGATGCAGTCGCGCCAGCTCGTTTTTACCGAATACACGCCGCCCCGAAGCCGTTCGCAAAGGCGCAACCAGACCCTTCGCTTCATAAAAGCGCAAAGCGCGGCTGGTCAGGCCGGTACGGCGGACCACTTCATCGATAGGCAGCGAATCTTCCATGCGCCCCTTATGCCGCTTGACGCTGGGTCAACTTCAAGTTCTATTTTGGTGTGCTTATTCAGGCGATATTGGAGGCGCTTTTTAGCGCTGAATCGATGTCGGCGATAAGGTCATCGGCATCCTCCAGACCGATTTGCAGGCGGATCACGCTATGCTCGGTGTTCCAAAGGACGGCTGACCGGTATTTTTCCGGATGCACCGGCAGCGCCAGGCTCTCGAATCCACCCCAGCTATAGCCGATGCCGAACAGGTCAAGCGCATCGACAAACGCCGCAGCTTTGGCTTTGCTACCGTTAAGCACGAAAGAGAACAGTCCTGACGAACCGGTGAAGTCGCGCTTCCAGATTTCGTGGCCGGGGCAACTGGCAAGGGCAGGGTGATAGACTGCCTCAACCCCGGACCGGTCAGCCAGCCAATGCGCTATTTTCAGCGCCGATGCCTCATGCGCCTTCATTCGCACCGCTAGAGTCCGCAAACCCCTACTGGCGAGATAGGCATCGTCGGGCGACACCACCTGCCCCAATTGATGCGCAGTCTGGCGAAGCTTGGCCCAGAGCCCTTTGTGCGTGGTGACGCTGCCCAACATCACGTCGCTATGTCCGACAATATATTTAGTCGCGGCAAGAATGGTCATGTCGACGCCCTTTTCGAGCGCAGTGTAGAAGAATGGAGTGGCCCAGGTATTGTCGAGCAAAGTTACAACGCCGCGCTTTTTGGCCTCGGCGCAAATGGCCGGGACGTCCTGAACCTCGAAAGTCAGACTGCCCGGATTTTCAAGCAATATAGCCTTGGTTCTGTCGCAAAACAGGCCAGCGCTATCGGCGGTCATCGGATCGAAATACCGCGTCTCGACGCCGAAGCGCTTCAGAAAGCCGTCTGCAAAGGACCGACTCGGGTCATACGCATTGTCGGTCATCAGCAGCACATCGCCGGGCTTCAGCACCGAAAGCAAAGCACATGAAATCGCCGCCACGCCGGAGGGATAGAGCATCGTCCCATGTGCGCCCGGCTCCATCCCGGTCAGCGCATCGGCCAGCGACCACTGCGTTGGCGAGCCCCTACGGCCATAGAAGAAGCGGTTGTCCTCGCTGCTGGTCTTGCCCGCTTCGAGTGCCCCAACATCATCGTATAAATGCGTGCTTGCGCGCCAGACGGGTACGTTGACCACGGGCCCCGTCAGTTTTTTGTCACGCCCACCGGTGACGATTTGGGTCGCGGGTCGGCGTGGCTTGTCGGAATTCAAGCCGCACCCGTTTCCTTCGGCGTATCTTTGTCGAGACCCCATTCGGACCAGCTACCGTCATATAGAGCGACATCACTCTTGCCGGTAAGGCGCGCGCCGAACAGTACCACGGCTGCGGTCATGCCAGATCCGCACGTAGTGATCATCGGCTTGTCGAGATCGACGCCAGCATCTTGGAATGCGGCAACAAGCTCATCGCCGCGTTTCCATGTGCCATCGGGGTTGTACAGGTTTCCATAAGGCAGGTTACGGCTGCCCGGAATATGGCCCGACGCCATTTCGGGGCGCGGTTCGGCTTCTTCGCCGGTGAATCGGCCAGCACCGCGGGCATCGACGACTACTGAGTCCTTGCTGTGCAAATTGGCGAGCATGTCGGCCTTATTCTTTACGCCCTTGTCGTCTTTCCAGACGGTGAAATGACGATGGCGGAGCGTTGGCTTGCCGGTTTCGAGCGCGCGGCCTTCGGCTTTCCATTTGGCGATACCGCCGTCGAGGACCGCGACGTCATGCGCGCCAAACAAGGTCAGCATCCACCAAGCACGCGCCGCCGATTTGAACGGGCTATCGTCATAAACCACAATCCGGCTGCCATCGCCTAGGCCGAGCGACTGCATCCGGCTGGCGAATTTTTCTGCTGGAGGAAGGGTGTTCGGCAGGCTGCTATTGGCGTCGGCCAGCTCTTCCAAATCCATGAAAACGGCGGTGGGAATATGACCGCCTTCATATTCAGCCGCCGCATTACGGCCGGCGTCGGGCATGAAATAGGTGGCGTCCACCACTCGCAGGTCGGACGCACCGATTTCCTTAGCCAACCATTCGGTGCTTACCAAAATTTCCATGATAATATTGTCCTTGCCCGCAACTTTTTGATTCTTGTGCAGTGCAAGATAAGACGCTTTTGCAATCTAGCCAAGTCTTTCCAGAAATTGCCCCGCACTGGTGCGCAGCGCGCTTTTATCCGAGTCGCTCATCCGCTCCCAATTTTTGTACGGCATCGCCATTCTGGGGTTGCCGCGAAGCTTGCCCTCGTTACGCGCAATGAAATCCCAATAGAGGGCGTTGAACGGGCAAGCGTCTGGTCCGGTGCGCTGTTTGACGTCAAAACGGCATGAACTGCAATAATTGGACATGCGGTTGATATAGGCCCCGCTCGACGCATACGGCTTGGACGCCAGCATCCCGCCATCGCCGAACTGGCTCATCCCCAATGTGTTGGGCAGCTCGACCCACTCATAGGCATCGGCATAGACAGCCAGATACCATTCATGCACCTGTTTGGGATCGATACCGGCGATCAGCGCGAAGTTGCCCGTGATCATCAATCGCTGGATATGATGGGCATAGGCATATTCAAGCGTCTGGCCGATGGCTTCGCGCATGCAGTGCATGTCGGTTTTGCCCGTCCAGTAAAATGACGGCAAATCCCGCATCGCGCCAAGTTCGTTGCGGTCGACATAAGCAGGTCCGGCAAACCAGTAGATCCCCCGAACATATTCGCGCCAACCGATGATTTGCCGGATAAAGCCTTCGGCGGCGTTCAACGGCACCTTGCCGACATCATAACGCGCCTCGACCTCGCGGCACAGTTCAACCGGGTCGAGCAGGCCTGAATTGATATATGGCGACAGGATCGAGTGCCACAAAAACGGCTCACCGGTGAGCATGGCATCTTGATAATCGCCGAACAGCGGCAACGCGTGGTCTAAGAAATAGGCCTGCTGCTTCAAAGCATCTTCGCGGGTCACGGCAAATCCGAATACGGCGGTTCTGCCCAGATGATCGCCAAAGCGGGCTTCGACCATATCGATGACCTCGCGCGTGATATCATCGGGTGCGAAGTGGAGTGGCTTGGGGATCAATAGGTCGTTTTTGGCTGGCTTGCGGTTTTCGCTGTCGAAATTCCATTGCCCGCCCACGGGCTTGTCGCCGTCCATTAGCAGTCCGGACTTGCGGCGCATATCGCGATAGAAAAATTCCATACGCAGTTGTTTGCGGCCCTGTGCCCATGTTTCAAATTCGGCGTGCGAAGCCAAAAAGCGGGTGTCCGGCACGATTTCTACGGGCACGTCAAATCGGTCGCTCCAGCTGTCGAGCATCGCCTTTACCCGCCACTCGCCTGCTTCGGTGACGCGAATAAGGCCGGGATGATGGCGTTCGATGGCACGGGCCAATTCGCCGGTAAAGCTACCGCTATTTTCGGGATCGTGGAGCTTCACATAATCGACCCGCCATCCCGCCTTACGCAGGGCGTCGGAATGATGCCGCATGGCCGACAGAATATAGGCAAGCTTGGCTTTATGATGCGGAACGTAGGTCGTTTCCTCGTCCGCCTCCACCATCAGGATTACACTGTCATTTCGGTGCTGCCCCGAGAGCGACGATAGGCCGAGGCTCAACTGGTCACCCAGTATGGGGATTAATATGCTCATGTCGCGGCGCTAAGCTTGATGCCGACGATTTGCGATACGGGCTTTCAGGCGTAAACTGGGCGCTGTCCCAAGGGCGCAAAACTGCGCGGGCCTTTGTCGAGGCGTAAGGGGCCCATTTTGGGCTGCGGCGGGTTCGCCTCGCGGCCAATCATGCAGGCCAGCCGCGCTTCTTTTGTCGCTCCGTCCTCGTCGGCATAACTAAGTGCCGCCACGATAATCGGCACCAACAGACGCTGCTCGCCGTGCGGGAAGGCGTGCATTTCATTCAGCGAGACGGATAACTCAAGCGACAGGCCAAGTCGTTCGCCGGGCCTGGCATCGCCCAGCGAGTTGGGTGCAACCTGCGCCGGATCGGCAAAGAATGTATCGATAACATGCTGCTGCCCGCTGCTTGCAGACAGCAATATGGCGCGCAACTGCATGTCTTTCACATCGTTTTTACCTGTATTGGCGATTTGCAGCTGGCCTTGCACAATCAGGTTGGTGAAGCTGATCGTCGCTTTTTCGGGGATGAATGTGATCGATACGGAGCCGATTGGTGGTTCCGGTGGCTTCGGCAGAGGGCGGGGCGCAACGGGCGGCAGTTCCGGCTTGGGTGCGCGAACGGGGCTTGCAGGCTTTTCGTGCGTTTTGACCTTATCAGCCGCCTCCGCTTCCTGTGGACGCCGCCGCCGCCAGAACAGGAAAGCAAGCAAGCCAAGCAATGCTGCGCCGCCAACAATTCCGAAAATCATGACCCTATTGTCGGTGCTTGCTGTCACATCGACCGGGGGTGATGCGGCAACGGTCTCTTCAACTGTCGCGGGCAATGGATCAGCGGGCGCGGACGTTGCAACAGGCTGCTCATTAACCGGGCTTTCCACCGGGTCGGCATCGGCCTCCGATAGCCTGGGTGCCGTTGTTGAAACGACCTCACGAGCGCTTTCCGGAGGAACATTACGAGTTCTTGGTGTCACCGACTCACGCGTCGGTTCCGGCACAATCCGGACTTCAGGAGGCGGCGTTTGCTCAACCGGCGGATCAGGCTGGGGCTGAGGGGCTGGGCGCGGTTCTTCAAGTCTGAAATCGCGCAGTTCGGGCGGCGTTTCTGGCACGGCATCCTGCGCAACCGCCGGGCCGCTGGAAATATAGGCTAGAGCCGCAAGACATATGCCCAAAGCGTGCGAACGCATGAATTCTTCCCTTATTATTTTCCCGTCGTCATCGCTGTAGCGACTGAACCGCCAATGAATATAGCGCTTGGATCATATGAGCCGTTTGCTTCCCCCGATGAAGCGGCTAAATGCTGCCACATGACCGATCAACCCAACACCCGTTTTCTCGGCGCTCAAAGCGAGCAGCCTGCAACGCCTGAAGAGGCCCAGCTTGACTATGTTCCCAATCCGCGCCCCGGGTCGCTTTATCTGGCGCGCTTCGCCGTTCCCGAATTCACGTCGTTATGCCCCGTCACCGCGCAGCCTGATTTCGCGCATCTGGTCATTGATTATGCCCCCAACGCGACAATCGTAGAGTCCAAATCGCTCAAGCTATTTTTGGGCTCATTTCGAAACCATGCAGCATTCCACGAAGACTGCACCGTTGGCATCGGTCAGCGGTTGTTCAACGAAATGAAACCGCATTGGCTGCGTATAGGCGGTTATTGGTATCCGCGTGGAGGGATTCCGATTGACGTGTTCTGGCAGTCGGGCGAGCCGCCCAGGGGCTTGTGGATTCCAGAGCAAGGCGTCGCGCCGTACCGCGGGCGTGGCTGATTATTTAAACAGGCTGCCCAATATACCGCGAACCAGCGACTTGCCGAACGACCCTGCCACCTGACGTCCGATCGAGGTGGCCGCTGATCGCGCTGCCGACTGCACCATTTTTTCCGCCATGCTTGGCTTGGCCGCCTCACGCGCGACGGCGGCGTGTTGACGTGCTAACTCCTTGGCCGCCGCGGCATCGGCTTTTGCCTTTTCCTTCGCTGCGACTGCTGCCTGTTTATCCGCTTCGGCATCTGCCTTGGCTTCTTGCGCCGCTGCTTGCGCTTGCGCGCCCTTTGCTGAGAGGATTTCTTCGGCCGATTCGCGATCAATCAGCGCATCATATTTGTCGCCGATCGCATCGGTCTGGATCATGATACCGCGTTCCTGCGGCGTGAGCGGCCCAACGCGGCTGGCAGGTGCCTTGATCAACGTCCGCTGCACCATCGATGGCGAACCGTCTGGTTGTAGCAGCGACACTAACGCTTCACCGATCTTAAGCTCGGTAATCACCTGAGCGACATCGAGTGCGGGATTGGGCCGGAAAGTATCAGCCGCTGATTTGACCGCTTGCTGGTCCCGGGGGCTGAACGCGTTCAGCTTATGCTGAATCCGGTTGTTCAGCTGCGCGGCAACGGTGTCGGGAATATCGATAGGGTTCTGCGTGATGAAATAGACGCCGATACCTTTCGACCGGATCAGCCGTACAACCTGCTCGATTTTTTCCAGCAATGCCTTTGGTGCGTCGTTGAACAGCAAATGCGCCTCATCAAAAAAGAATACGAGCTTTGGCTTGTCAGGGTCACCGACTTCGGGGAAGTTTTCGAACAGTTCGGAAAGCAGCCACAAAAGAAATGTTGAATAGAGCTTTGGGCTGGACATCAATTTGTCAGCCGCAAGTATGTTGACGATACCGCGCCCGCTATCGTCGACTTTAACAAAATCTTCGAGCTCAAGCGAAGGTTCACCAAAGAAATGCTCGCCGCTGCTGCCAACCGATTGCTTGGAGATATTGCCATATTCGAGCGTCAATTCGCTCGCGCGCTCGCCGCAATGGACAAGCATTGCCTGCAAATCGTCAAGATCGAGCATCAACAGGCCGTCTTTGTCGGCGACATGAAAGGCGATGGTTAAAACGCCCTCTTGCACTTCGTTCAAATCCATGAGCCTGGACAGTAATAGCGGCCCCATCTCCGATACAGTGGTGCGGATCGGGTGGCCTTGTTCGCCAAACAGGTCCCAAAACTGGGTTGGGTTGTCCTTATAGGCCCAATCGCCCTGTTCTATTTCTGCTGCACGGCCAGCAAAAATCTCATGCGTTTTGCCTTGCGGCGAACCCGGCATGGCCATGCCCGCAAGGTCGCCCTTCACATCGGCAACGAAGGTTGGGACACCCGCGGCTGAAAATCCTTCGACCAGACCCTGCAATGTTACCGTTTTTCCGGTTCCTGTCGCGCCGGCAATTAAACCATGACGGTTAGAACGCTTAAGGTTCAGGGATTCGGGGCCACTTGCGCTTTTGCCGATGAATATGCTGTCCATTTGTTCCTACCCTATCGTCGCGGATTGTGCTGGCAGGTCAACTACGGACGGCATGGAAGGTCAAGTAAATCTGCAGCCGGTCTGACTAATCTTTTCATCGACAGCGCAGAATCATTCGTCGCAAAATTGGAATTCGGTCATTCCCCTGAAAGGTTGTTGGGCTTAACGGCTTAATATGGGTTTTGGAAAAACAGGACGGTCGCCGTCTGTCAGAATATTAAAACGTCCAACATTGGGTGCAGCGTTGGCGGCCCTGATTCTGTCTGGGTGCGTTGCTGCAGATCCGCCGTCGCCTGCCTCAAAGCCAGTTTCGCAAAGCGCGCGACCTACTCCGCGGCCAACGCCGAACCCGGGGCCTCGCCCGGCGATGCCCGAACCGGCGCGACCTGCCGTAGGCCAGCCACCCGAAGGCCTCGAAAATCTCATACATGACCAGTGGCGTTTGTTTCCGGGGAAAACGGGTGTTGCTATTATGCGGATCGATGGCGGCGACTGGGTAACGGGTAAGCGTCTTGGCGACCTGTTTCCGCAGCAAAGTGTATCGAAAACATGGGTCGCGATGACAGTTCTCGACCTCGTCGATCAGGGCAAGCTGCGGCTCGACCAACGCGTCCGGATCAACCCCGATGACCTTGCGGTGTTTCACCAGCCAATGCGCGACCGGGTGATTGCCAATGGCGGGATCGATGAAACGGTACTCAGCTTGCTGGAACAGGCGATCCGCGCGAGCGATAACACCGCCAACGATTCGCTTTTGCGCACGGCTGGCGGCCCGCAAGCGGTTCGAAGCTTCATTGCCCGCAAAAATCTGGGCGCAATCCGTTTCGGGCAGGGCGAGCGTTTGATGCAGAGCATGATCGCCGGACTTGAATGGCGGCAAGAATATGCAATGGGACGCCGCTTTTACGCCGCGCGTGATGCGGTGCCCTATGCGCAGCGCAAGGCCGCGTTGGACCGCTATCTCGCTGATCCGGTGGACGGAGCCAGCCCGGAAGCAATTGTTCGTGCGCTGGGCAGGCTGGCAAAGGGCGAATTATTGTCAGCCGACTCGACGCGGCTGTTGCTCGACATCATGGCGCGGACCAGCAGCGGCCCAAACCGGTTAAAGGCCGGCGTTCCTGCGGGCTGGCGGTTTCTGCACAAGACCGGGACCGGGCAGATTCTGGCTCCTGTGTCGACAGGATATAATGATATCGGCATTATGACTGCGCCTGATGGGACGCGGTATGCGGTTGCCGTTATGATCGGCGATACCACCGCTTCGGTTCCGGCGCGGATGGAATTCATGCAGTTCGTATCGCGTTCGGTTGCGTTGTATCACCAGCGCTAGTCAATTATTCTGATTGACGCTTTCTGCGTCGAGTTTTGCGGCTGCTTCGTCGAGCGCTTTTGCATCCTCATTGCTGACACCGCCTGGTCCGGGATCACTCTGACTGCCGCCGCAAGCGCTTAGCGACGCCAACAAAAGCAATGGACGGAAAATTGGATCGACCATGCTGTCACTCTATCGAATATGGACTCAAAGAAAAAGGCCGCCCTGTAAACAGGACGGCCTTTTCGATTTCAGCTTGTGCTGAAAGTGCGATATTACTTCGCAGCTTCCTTGGCAGCGTCAGCCATTTCGCCAGCCTTTGCAGCAGCGTCACCAGCCTTGTCAGCGGATTCGCCAGCAGCGTCAGCCATTTCGCCAGCCTTTGCAG
>LNFM01000728.1_pt1 | contig 78910 bp, 73 predicted proteins | sample 596031 | NCBI WGS metagenome assembly LNFM01 (sample SAMN04254537, study PRJNA301005) | activated carbon metagenome | isolation source: dual media filters at the Ann Arbor, Michigan drinking water treatment plant | place: USA: Ann Arbor | reverse complement strand
GTCTTTGCTCCTCGCAGCGGTGATGGGACGGGGTGCATCAGCTTTGAGCCTGAGGAAGGCGAGTCGGCCGACTGCGAACCGACGCCCGGATGCGAATGAATTGAACTGCGTATAGTTATGTGTGGCATCGGGCGGGTGTATTTTCCGCCCGATGTTGTATTGTGCACTGAGAATTTTTTGCGTGTCGCGACGAGGGTCATATTCCTTAGGGCATCTCGTCAATCCCGCGACCACCATTTATTCGACGCCAGGTTTTCTTTTTCTGGGCGCAGATTGTTTCAATGGGACGACGGTCATCACACACGCCGGAAGAGTTGCGCGAGCTTATTCTCGACGCGTCGACTGATTTGATCAGCGAATGCGGGCTTGGCGGGCTATCAGCACGCGAGATCGCACGGCGGATCAATTATTCACCGGGGACACTCTACAACGTCTTTGAAAATCTCGATGATCTCGTGCTCACGATCGAGGGCCGGCTGATCGATGGATTGGCGTCGGAACTGGATCGCGTTCCGGAGCAGGGCGATCCGATGCGGCAGGCGCGGGCCATGGGGCGGGCTTACCTGAGTTACACCAGCAAGCAGCCGAAGCTCTGGAACTTGCTTTTTGAACACCATTTGCCTGCAGGCCGGGACGTCCCGGTCTGGTACCAGCAGAAGCTCGATGCTGTTATGCAGCGGGTGGAAGCCGTGGTGGCTCCGATGATGCCCCAGAGCAGCCCAGAGGACATCACCCAATCCGCCCATGTTTTATGGGCTGGCGTGCACGGCATCACGTCGCTGGCAACGGCGGACAAGCTGGCAGTGGTGACCAGCAATGGAGCGGGGCCGCTGGTTGATCTGTTGATTTCAGCCTATCTCGCAGGGCTCAAACAGGCGGGCAAGGCGGGCAGCTGAGGCCGTCGTTCACGCGACTGCGCGACCGCCTTCGGTTGCGAGCCAAGCGCTGCAGCACGCTTTGGCCAGTTCACGCACGCGCAAGATATAGCTCTGCCGCTCGGTGACGGAGATCACACCGCGGGCATCCAGCAAGTTGAAGACGTGGCTGGCCTTGATGCATTGGTCATATGCGGGAAGGGCAAGTAGGTGGTCAGCCGCACTCTTTCCTTTTTGAAGGAGCGACTGGCATTCGGCTTCCGCATCTTTGAAGTGCTGCAAGAGCATCGCCGTATCGGCGTGCTCGAAGTTGTAACGGGAGTATTCCCGTTCGGCCTGTAGGAACACGTCGCCATAGGAGAGCTTGCGGCTGTCGGTGCGGCCGTTGAAGTTCAAATCGAAAACGCGGTCGACGCCTTGGACATACATGGCGAGACGTTCCAGGCCATAGGTGATCTCGCCGGCGACGGGAGAACAATCGTAGCCGCCGACTTGCTGGAAGTAGGTGAACTGAGTGACCTCCATGCCGTTGCACCAGACCTCCCAACCTAGACCCCAGGCTCCGAGCGTCGGGCTTTCCCAATCGTCTTCGACGAAGCGGATGTCGTTGACCTTGGTGTCGATGCCGATGGCCTCGAGGCTCTGGAGGTAGAGGTCGAGGATGTTTTCCGGCGATGGCTTCATGATCACCTGGAACTGGTAATAGTGCTGCAGTCGGTTGGGGTTTTCGCCGTAGCGGCCGTCCTTGGGGCGGCGCGAGGGCTGGACATAGCAGGCACTCCATGGGCGGGGCCCGAGCGCACGCAGGGTCGTTGCGGGGTGGAAGGTGCCGGCACCGACTTCCATATCGTAGGGCTGAAGAACGACGCAGCCTTGTGCGCCCCAGAACTGTTGCAGCGTCAGGATCAGGTCCTGGAACGCTTCGCGCGGTCTCAGGGCGGGGCTGGATTTCGTCGTCATGTCAAAGGCTCATGGGTGCGGTTGTACCGGTTCGGGCCGCACTATACGTATTCTGGCCACGGCGTCACGTTCTATAGGACTGCCCACACGCGGCGGGCCGGTCATATGAAAATGGGGTCAGACGCCTTGGGCGGGGTCGGACCTCGATCAGCAGACCCCGATCAACACACCTCGCAGGCAGGAGCGATTACTTTGGATATTCTGGCTTGGCTGTGGTGGGCGGTGGCAAGCGTGGTGTCGATCGCTTGGTCGCTGCTCTGGTTTCTTCTCGGCGGCTGGGTGTCAACGCTGGCGCAGATTGCGGTGCTCGTCGGCATTATCTTTTTCTACAAGTACGGGTGGCAGCGGGCCCCAGCGGAGATTGCCGCGCGCGTGTCGACGCTGGGGCGTTACGCTTGGGGTTGGGTGCGCCAGCGAGAAACGGGTACCGCCGGTGCGCCGCGCGTGGAGGTCCGTGAGGTGGTGCGCACGGTGCGTGTGAAAGAATCTGGCGACATTAATGTGTCGTCGCTCTTGAACGTGCTTCTCTTTTTCGGGATCGCGCTGTTGGCAATCAGCTAGGCTTTCGGACGGTAGACGCCGGCCGTCGCATCGAACTCAAGTTGACCGAGGTTGCGGGCGGACTCGGCTGCTTGTTTGGGCTGCTCGCTTGCCTGCATCTGTTCGGCGGGCGGTTCGCCGATCATCGAGGAGATGAGGCGCGCGGCGGCGAAGAAGCCAGCGGCGGCGGCGAGCGCGAAGATTACGGGCGGCATGATCGCCTCCAATCAAGCTCTACGGGTTTCATAAACCATAGCGCGCCCAGAGGGCTCTTGTCTCCAGGGTGGAGAGAAGTTCATCTGTGAGTGATGTGTCGCGGGAGGTGAGGGAGGCGAGGCTATCCAACGAGGGCGAGCGGCGCAGCTTTGACAGCAGGCCGGGGCGCTCAATGGGGACGACCTTCAGCTTGACGTCGTCGCCGTAGAGTTCGCGCATGCGGGTGCGAATATCCGATATGCCGTCGATGAGGCCGAACTCGAGCGCCTGCTTGCCGCTCCAAAAGGCGCCGGAGAAGAGCTCGTCATCAGGGCCGTTGAGTTTGCCGGCGCGACGCTCCTTGACGGCGCCGATGAAGACATCGTGGGCGTCGCGCTGGAGGCTGGCCAAGCGTTCGATGTCTTCGGGTTTTTGGGGAAGGAAGGGATCAAGGATCGCCTTCGAGCGGCCGGCGGTGTAGACGCGGCGTTCAATGCCGAGTTTATCGATGGCTTCGACGAAGCCAAAGCCGGACGAGATGACGCCGATGGAGCCGACGATCGAGGAGGGCTCAGCGTAGATCTCATCACCGCCGATGGCGAGGTAGTAGCCGCCCGAGGCCGCAACATCCTCCAGGAAAACGTGGACTTTTTTCTCGTTCTCGTCGGCGAGCGCGCGGATGCGTTTCAGGATCAGGCTCGACTGAACGGCGGAGCCGCCGGGGGAGTTGATGATCAGTGCGACGGAGGGCGTTTTCGACATCTCGAACGCCTTCTGGAGTGGCTCGGCGAGCGTGGCGATGGAGAGGCCGGGGCGGAGCGGGCTGGCCATGCCGATGGCGCCTGAGAGACGCAGAACAGGGACGACGGGCGTGCGCGTGAACGGCCACATGCTGTTGATCAATCCTTGAGTTGGGGCGTGAGCGGGGCACCTTGGCGCAAAATCCGGCTGACGTATGGCATGAAGGCGCCGCCGGTGTCGTGCAGCACAACGGCCGGATGCAGGGTCAGGGGCGCGCGGCTGCCTTTGATCCCCGATACGAGGACGCGGATAGCCGGTTCATCGATATAGGGATGGATCGGTGTGATGGTGAGAGCTCCGAAGCGGTCCTGCATGGATGCAATGAGGTTGGGAAGTGCGTCGGCCTTGTGGATGAGGGTAAAGCGGGCGCCGGGTTTGGCCATGCGGGCGGCAAAACGGGCCCAATCGTCGAGGGCGCTTTGAGGCATCGCGTGCGAGGCACGCTTCAGCGGGTCGCGGGCGCGGGTGCCGCCGGCGTCGTCGTGAAAGGGCGGGTTGGCGAGAATGTGGTCGAAGGATTCTGGTGCAAGGCGGGGGGCGGCCGCGCTGGTTGCGGGCGCGGTGACGTCGCCGGGGACCGCTGAGACGCGGCCGGCAAAGGCATTGAGGGCTATGTTGCGCGTCGCCAAGGCAAGAAGCGCTGGCTCGCGCTCGACGAGCGTCACGTGGGTGTTCGGGCAGCGGGCAGCGACGCATAGGCCGGCCGTTCCGACGCCCGCGCCGCAGTCGAGAATTGTTGTGAGGCCATCGTTAGGGGCGTTTATGGATGCTGCGAGGAGAACGGCGTCGATGCCGGCGCGGTAGCCCGTCGCCGGTTGTAGAATGCGCAAGCGGTCGCCGAGAAAGGCGTCTTCGGTTACGGGGGGTGGGGCAAGGGATGGTGGTATGGTCATGGCGGTCATGGTCCGGCCTCTTCGATCACCCAATGTCCTAGATCGGCATTGTCGATGACGCGGCGGGCGGCGTCCCAGTCGTCCTCGTCAATGAGGACGCGGCAGGGCAATATGCCAAGGGAGCCCTCGAGAATGCTCATATTGCGGTCCAGAAACACCGGGTTGAAGCCGGCACCGCGGAGGAGGGCGTCGACGTAGCTGATCAAGACCGGATCGTTGACCCGCATCAGCTCTCGCATGAATTTTTTCCTCTCCCAATACTGTCGTCTTGTGCGGCAAAGTGCCGGAGAATATGCAGGGTAGAAGCCGGTATAGCAAACACGGCAAATAGCGAGAGGAAGAGCCCCGTGGGAGTTGTTGTGCCCTTCGATGAGGCCCGGTCTGAATCTGAGAGCCTGGACCCCCTGCTTCACCTCGTTAACGAGGATATGGAGGCGATCAATCGCATCATCCTCGATAAGGCCGTGTCGGATGTGGATCTCATCCCGCAGCTGGCGCATCACCTGATTGCGTCGGGGGGGAAGCGGTTGCGGCCGATGCTCGCGTTGGCGTCGGCAAAAATGTGCGGCTATCCGGGGAATGGGCATATCCGGACCGCTTCGGCGATCGAATTCATGCACACGGCGACGCTGCTGCACGACGATGTTGTGGATGAGAGCGATGCGCGGCGCGGGCGCAAGACGGCGCGGCTGATCTGGGGCAATCAGGCGAGCGTGCTCGTCGGTGACTTTTTGCTGGGTCAGGCGTTCCGCATGCTGGTCGATGTCGGTAACATGCAGGTTTTGAAGATCCTCTCGAACGCGGCGGCCGTCATCGCGGAAGGCGAAGTGATGCAGTTGGCTGCGGCGAAGAATACGTCGACGACGGAGGATGCCTACCTCGCCATCATCAATGCCAAGACGGCGGCGTTGTTCCTGGCGGCGGCGGAGGTGGGCGCTGCGCTCGCCAACCGGCCAGCGGACGAGCAGGCGGCGATGCGGTCTTACGGGCGCAACCTCGGACTAGCTTTCCAGCTGGTCGACGATGCGCTCGATTATTCGGGCGACACGCGCAAGCTCGGCAAGTCGGTCGGCGACGATTTCCGCGAGGGCAAGATTACGCTGCCGCTGATCCTGTCATTCCGGCGCGGCAGCGAGACGGAGCGGGCGTTCTGGAACCGCACGATCGTCGAAGGCGACATCAAAGACGATGATCTCGACCACGCCATCGCACTCATGAAGAAGCACAAGGCGCTGGAAGCAACGATGGAGCGCGCGCGGGCGTATGGCGCCATCGCGCGGGACGCGTTGGCGATCTTCCCAGCTAGCGCCTACAAGTCGGCGATGGAAGATGTGATTGCCTTCTCGGTCAATCGCGGGCACTGAACTTGGTGCTTACGGGCACTGAGCTTGTTGCTCAGCCGATGACGGCGGGTGCAATCCACCACTGTGGATGAGCTGCTTTTAGACCTGCTGCGGCCGCGTACGCCGATGCGGCCGTGTCAAAGATCGCAAAGCATGTTGGACCGGCGCCGGAGAGGCGCGCGATGCGTGCGCCGGGACAGGCCTCGAGTGCCGTGATGACGTGCTCGATTTCAGGTACCACGGCTGTTGCGGGCGCCTCGAGATCATTGCCTGTGCGCGCCATCAGAGCGAGCAGTTCGGCGCGGCTGGGAACGGCCGGGATCGCACTGGCCATGCCGTTATTGCCAGCGGTGAGGGGTGGGGCGCCCAATGCGCGGAACACGCGAGCGGTCTTGTCGGCCGGAACGGGAGCTTGCGGATTGACCAGGACAGCGTCGAGCGGCGGTAGGGTTGAGTCGAGGGCGTGCAGGTTTTCGCCGGCACCGGACATCCATGCGGCGCAATCTGCGAAGCAGACGGGAACATCGGCGCCGAGGCGGCGGGCAATGCCGGTCCAATCGAGGCGATCGGCGGCGGCGGGTTGAGCTTTGCGGATCGCGCGCAGGACGGCTGCTGCGTCGGATGAACCGCCGCCGATGCCGGAGGCCGCGGGGAGGTGCTTTGTGAGCGTGACATGACCGATCGTAAGGCTGGGCGCGCTTTCGGCGACGAGGTGCATGGCCGCTTCTGCCAAATTGGTGCCCGTGATCGCGCTGGCGAACAGTCCGTCCACCGTCAACGCCGTCGGCCGTTCCGGATCAAGCGTCACGATATCGGCCAGATCGGCGAAGGCGACGAGGCTTAACAGGGCATGATAGCCGTCCGGACGGCGGCCGAGGACGGAGAGCGTCAGATTGATTTTCGCCCGCGCCCGTTCTGTGACGACCGTCATTCAGGGTGTCGCGGGTTTGCTAGCTTCGGCACTGGCTTCGGCACTGGCGCCATTGGCAATCTTAGGCGTGTTGTGTTCGATCACGACGAGGCCATCATCGATCTTGCGGCGTGTTTTCAGTGCGTCTTCGGGCTCAGGCTTCAGGGTGAGCGATTGATCCCACTGGAAGCGCGCTTCGCGTTCGCGGCCGACCTTCCACAGCGCATCGCCGAGGTGATCGTTGAGAACGGGATCGTCCGGGCGAAGTTCAACGGCGCGCTCCAGATAGCGCACGGCTTCAGCGTAATTGCCGCGTTTGAAGTGCGCCCACCCGAGGCTGTCAACGATGTAGCCGTCATCAGGTTTCACCGCGACGGCGCGCTCAATGAGACGCATGCCGTCATCGAGATTGATCCCCTGGTCAATCCACGAGTAGCCCAGATAGTTCAAGACGAGGGGCTGATCGGGGTAGAGCTCCAGGGCCTTCTTGAGGTCGGTTTCGGCGGGGGGCCAATTTTTCAAGCGCTCGTAAGACGTGCCGCGGGCATAGAAGTAGACCCAGTGGCGGCGGTCCGGCTTTGGGATCAAGGCGATCGCGCGATTGTAGACGTCGACGGCGTCGGCATAGAGCTTGCGCGAGCGTAGGATATTGCCGAGCGCGTCCAATGCTTGGAGCTTCTCGCTGGGATCGAGCTCGCCAGCATCTTTTGCTGCGGCGGCGCGCAATGGCGCGGGTGTGCCGGCGGCGGCATTCGCTTTGCTGACAATGGCATCAACCGTTTGCTGGCCGACGACGCCGTCTACGTCGAGACCATGGGCCCTTTGGAAGTCTTGCACCGCCTTGCGGGTGCCGACGCCGAAGCGGCCGTCGGTTGTGCCACCGATGTTGAGGTTGAGGCGCTGAAGGGCGTCTTGCAACTCGCGCACGGCATCACCCGCCGAGCCCAAGCGGAGGACGTCGCCGCCAAGGTCGATGGCCTTGAAGTCGGGCTCCGCGACTGCAACGGGTTGTTCAACAGGCGGCTCGGCGGATTTCTCGGCCAGAGCGTCGATGGAAAGAAGACGCTCGAGAATGGTGCGGGCCTCGTCGGGCTTCTCGAGCGAATTGAGATTGAAGGCCTTGCGGATCTCGATCGCAGGTGCGAGTGGCGACCCCTTGGGAATGCGGTCGTAGGTGGCGATGGCTTCGGTGAACTGCCGGTTTGCTTCGTGGGCATTGGCGAGTGCTGCCAGCGCGAAGGGATGCTGGGGTTCCAGGTAGAGGGCCATCTGCAGGTAGACGATGCCGACGCCGATGGCGCCTTCCCCGATGAGGCTTTCGCCCAGGCCGTAGAAGACTTCGGCCAAGCCTTCGGACGGAGTGGCAACCAGAAGCGGAACTTTCGCGTCCGCTGGCTCGAGTTCTTTCATCAGTGCGCGGGCCAGGGTGTGGCCCTCGCCTTGCGACTTTTCTATGTGCTGGCGCAGGATGGTGCGCGCGCCCTTGATGTTGCCGGCATTGGCGAGGCTGCGGGCGTAGGCCAGCGCGGTGCGAAGCGTGCGCGCGTCCTGTTTGAAAATCTTGTCATAGGCCTGTTGCGCTTCGGCGCGGCGGCCGGCGGCGTCGGCAATCAGCGCACGGTGATAGCGGAGATAGAACTGCGCCCATTCGGCTTGCTTGGGAACGAGGAGCAGATCGAGCGCCTCGGCTGGCTTCTTTTCGGCAAGCAGGATCCAAGACGTCGCGAGTGAACTCGTCAATTCGCCGATGGGACCGGATGCCGAGGCGCGGAAGTTTTTCTCGGCCGTGTTCCAATCGCCGTTGCGGAAGGCGCCGAGGCCAAGAAACATCTGAGCCATACGATGGCCCGGTTCCATTTTCACGAGGCCTTCAGCGAGCCGCAAGGCTTTGTCCCAGGAGCCTTGCGATGCTTCCATCAACAGAGCTTGCTCGTGGAGCATGTCGCTGACGGGATCGAATGCAAGAGCGTTCGAGTAGAATTCGGCAGCCTTGTCCATTTCGTTGTCGGCGCGCGCGAATCGTCCAGCGAGGTAGCTGCCCGACAAGGTTTGGGACACGTCAACTGGATCTGTCGTCTCCGCTTTTGAGGCCGAGGCGCCGGCCACCAGCAGCGCGGCCACGAGGGTGGCGCGGAGCATTGGGCGGGGAAAGGACCGGGCCGAACGTGCTCGCATGGGCGCAATATCCTTCTGTGGTCGTTGCTTGCGGTACCGGGAGCGAACGACTGCGACGCAATTCTAGCAAAGTCTGCGGCAGCTTGGCGACAGAGCTTAAGGTCATTTGCAGAGTTTTTACCCTATGTAATCTTACGGCCGGTTTGGGGTTAATCAGGGGCGTTTTGTCGGGTAGACTCGGAAAATGGCGGTTACCTTCGTCCAGTTATCCTCATCCCTCGTCTGGAGCACATCTTATGCTGCGATCTCGAACGGCTTCTTGGCGCACCGCATGTCCGGCTTTGGCCCTGGCGGCATTGCTCCTTGGCGGCATCGGTCTGCGCGCGGCGTCCGCCTTGGAACTTGGAGGGGAACCGTTGGCGGTTGCCGAAGAGCAGACCAATCCTGAAGAGGACGTGGTCGGAGAGAGTGTCGGAGAACCGATGGTCGAAGATGCCCCGGTGGAGGGTGAGCCTGGACCGGGAGAAACCGTCCGTGTGCCGCTGGATGATCCAGACGATGCGGGCGATGCCGGCGAAAACGATGCGCCGACAGGTGAGGATAACACCGTGGAACAAAAGCCGGCGGATTAGCATGGCAGTGGCGGCCTGAACTGCTTGCTATAGCCGCTTGCAAGAGCCACGCTGCTCGATCGAAATGTTAATTACATGCCCGCGTAGTTGGGGCCGCCGCCGCCTTCGGGGCAGACCCAGGTGATGTTCTGGCTCGGATCCTTGATATCGCACGTTTTGCAATGGACGCAATTCTGGGCGTTGATCTGGAATCGAGGCGTGCCCTTGGCGTCGCGAACGATCTCGTAGACGCCCGCTGGGCAGTAGCGCTGAGCGGGTTCGGCCCAAGTCGGCAGGTTGATGTCGACCGGGATCGTGGGATCGGTGAGGAGTAAGTGGACGGGTTGGTCTTCCTCGTGGTTGGTGGCCGAGAATGACACGCTGGTCAGCTTGTCAAACGTCAGTACGCCGTCGGGTTTGGGGTAGGCGATCGGTTCGAAGCCGGCCGCCGGCTTCAGCGATGCAGCGTCAGTTTTGCCGTGGCGCCACGTTCCGAAGGGCGACCAGCCGCCGAGAAGCGTGCGCAACCACATGTCGATACCGCCGAGTGGGATGCCGATGGCGGTGCCGAAGCGCGACCACATGGGCTTGGAATTGCGCACGCGCTTGAGGTCGGCGCCAATTGCGCCGTCGCGAACGGCGCTTTCATAGGTTTTCAGTTCATCGTGCGTGCGGCCGGTGCTCAACGCTGTGAAGGCTGATTCGGCGGCTTCGATGCCCGACAGCATGGCGTTGTGGCTGCCTTTGATGCGGGGAACATTGACCATACCGGCGGAGCAGCCAAGAAGAACGCCGCCTGGGAAGGTGAGTTTGGGGAGAGACTGCCAGCCGCCTTCGGTAATTGCGCGCGCGCCATAGGCAATGCGCTTGCCGCCCTCAAGTGTGCCGCGGATGGCGGGGTGAGTCTTGAAGCGCTGGAATTCGTCGTAGGGGGAGAGATATGGATTTTCGTAGTTGAGGTGAACGACGAAGCCGACGGAGACGAGGTTGTCTCCGTAGTGATAAACGAATGAGCCGCCGCCGGTGCGGTTGCCGAGCGGCCAACCGAACGAATGCTGGACGAGGCCCGGCTGGTGTTGGCCGGGGGCGACCTCCCAGAGTTCTTTTAAGCCGATGCCGTATTTTTGCGGCTCAGACTGAGTATCCAGTCCAAAGCGCGCGATGAGTTGTTTGGCCAGTGAGCCGCGCACGCCTTCGGCAATGAACGTGTATTTGCCGCGCAATTCCATGCCGCGAGCAAAGCCGTCCTTGGGAGATCCGTCGCGGCCGACGCCCATATCACCCGTTGCGACGCCGATGACGGCGCCCTTCTCGTCGTAGAGGACTTCGGCTGCGGCAAAGCCGGGATAGATTTCGACGCCGAGGTCGGCTGCTTGTTCGCCGAGCCAGCGGGTGAGGGCACCGAGGGAGACGATATAGTTGCCGTGGTTGTTCATGAGCGGCGGCATGAGGATGGCCGGCAGGCTTATGTCGCCTTGCGGGCCGAGAATGAGGAAGCGATCTTTCGTGACTTCGGTTTCGACCGGTGCGCCCTTCGATTTCCAATCGGGTATCAGGCGGTTGAGCCCGACGGGATCGATGACGGCGCCAGATAAGATGTGCGCGCCGACTTCGGAGCCCTTCTCAAGAACAACGACGGAGACTTCGCGCCCGGTTTCGGCGGCGAGCTGCTTGAGCCGGATGGCGGCCGAAAGTCCGGCAGGACCGGCGCCGACGATGACGACGTCGAACTCCATGGCCTCGCGCGGCGGCAGCTCGAATGCTTCTACATCCATCTCGGCAAAGTCCTGCGGTTCGGGTGGATCGGGGCGGTCGGGGGGCAGCGCTCCCGATTAGGTTGTGTGGGGTGAAGCGTCAAGAAAAGCTGGCGTTCCGTCACAGGAAACGAATTCGGGGGCAGGGCGGACTAGGCCTGAGCGTTTAGAGCGCAATGTGGACTCGGGCAGAGCGCCCGCTATGGTGCGCCGATGACTGATCAGAACCGGCAGATTTTGAGGGCTGTGCTGGAGTGGTCGTTGGCCATGGGGGCGGATGCGCCCGTGGCGGACGAGGCCACCGATTGGCTCGCGGATGGGCGCGGTCCGCCTGGACGTGGCTTTGATCTGGGGGACAGTGGCGCCGATCTTGGCCGTTCGACAGCTGCTGGGGTTGAGCGTTCGGTGGGACGGAGCAGTCCGCCGCCGGAGCGGAAGGCGCCGCTGCCGGCGGTTTCGCCGGTTCGAAAATTTGCCACCGCGTCGCCGGATGCGGCGGCGGGCGCCGCCCGGTCCGCGGCACGGGCGGCGGCCGATCTCGAGGCGTTGCGCGGGGCTCTTGAGGCCTTCGAAGGATGCTCGCTCAAGGCGACGGCGAAGTCTCTCTGCTTCTACAGGGGCGCGGCGCAGGCGCCGCTGATGATTATCGGCGAAGCGCCGGGGCGTGAGGAAGATATGGACGGGCGTCCGTTCGTCGGGCGGGCGGGGCAGTTGCTCGACCGGATGCTAAGCGCTGCCGGTTGGAGCGAAGCGGACGTTCACATTACGAATGCCGTCTATTGGCGTCCGCCGGGTAATCGCACGCCGACACCGCAGGAAACGGATATTTGCCGCCCATTCCTGGAACGGCAAATCGAATTGGTCGCTCCGCGTGTGCTGCTTTTACTTGGCGGTGCTGCGACGAAACAAATTTTGCGGACTGATGAAGGTATTCTGAAGGTGCGCGGCAAATGGCAATCGATCGAATTGGGAACTTTGAAAGTTCCGGTATTGGCGAGCTTGCATCCTGCCTATCTGCTGCGGACGCCGATCGCAAAACGTCAGGCTTGGCTGGATTTTTTGAGTGTGCGGGCGGCGCTCAAGGTGACCTGATCTCGGGCTGCCTTGCGTCCGTCAACAAATCCTTACTCGTGGATTTCGCGAAATTAGTTTGAATTGAGCATAAGTTTTAGGGCCGCACTTAAACGCGCTTGAATTCGAGACTGCTAAAGTTACCAGAGATTGCCGCAGAAACTTTCGTCAAACTTGGCAATCGCAGCAGGCGGAGACTGAGCGTGCATACGGGGTTTGTCTATTTGCGGCCATTGAATGTTGCTGCGTGCCGAACGGTGGGGCCGTATGCGGAGTCGTCGGCGGCTGCGTGGAGCAAAGTGTTCGCCTGGCTCAACGGCACCGGGATGATCCGCCAAATTGGAACCGGTTATGGACTGCTGCTGGACGATCCGCGCCAGACCCCGCCGGAGAAGTGCCGCTATGAGGCGTGTGTGGAGCTTCTTGATGAAGCGCGGGGCGTCGTGCCACCTGAGTTCAACGTGCGGCGGTTGCCGGGTGGCGCTTATGCGCGTCAGCGGCACCTGGGGGGGACGGTGGGACTGGCGCAGACCATCTCGAAACTGCGCAGCGAGTGGGTGCCGCAGTACGGTGTGATTGTCGATACGCGGCGGCCAGTGATCGAAATCTATCTCGATAACCCCGATCTTGTGCCCGCCGAACGGCAGCGGGTCGACGTCTGCATGCCGGTGACGGCGGTCGAGTATGTGGGGCAGTCGGCGGCGTAACCACTACTTATGTGTTGCGGGCGCGATGATGCGGCGGCTCCGCGAAGGACCGGCGCTGGCCCAATCGCCGACATCGTCGATATCGGCTTTTTGGCCGATGAGCGCTACGCGACTTCCGTCGAGATTGCGCAGCGTGCCGGAAAAGGCGGAGTCGGTTGACCAGCGGACATTGCGAAAAGGCCGCAGGCGGCGCGGGCGGCGACTGAAGCCGATCAACCAATATCCCCCATCAGGCGATGGGCCGATCACTGCGTCATGACCTTCGAGGCGATGGAAGGCTGTGGCAATGTCGCGTTCTGAGATGCCGGGCACATCGGAGCCTATCACGATGACCGGGCCGGTTGGGGCGTGGTCGACGACGCGCTGCATACGCTGGCCGAGATCACCCCTTCCTTGTGGGACACGCGCACGTACGGGACCCGGCAAAGCGGCGGTTCGACGTGCGGCATCCGGGGCGACGGCCAGGACAAGCGTCCATCGGCGGGGGATGTCCAAGCGGGCCATGAGTGTTGCGATGGCGTGCCGATAAAAGCCGGTGGCTGGTCCTATTCCGATGCCGCGGGCTAAGCGGGTCTTGACCCGGCCGGCGGCTGGCACTTTGACCATCAAAATCAGCGTGCGCCTGGACATCATCGATCGGCGTTTCACGGAGATGTTGGCTGTTGTTTGGCGTGGGCCGGTGCGGGGTGTTCGGGCGTGTAGATCGCGGCGATGCGTTCGGGTGCGACGCCAACGGTATAGAGTGCAAGGCACGCCTGGTTGCGCAAAATACGTTTACCGTAGCCCTCGCGGCGGTAGCGGATGGCGCTGGTGATTGCATCGGCGCGGAGCATCTGGAGCCGGCGGCGGCCGATCCTGCGGACGATGTCGACGTCTTCCATCAACGGTTGTTCGCTGAAGCCGCCGATGGTTTCGTAAAGTGCGCGTGGAATGAGGAGGGCTTGGTCGCCGTAGGGCATCCGGAAGAGCGCGCAGCGCACGGCAACAGCAGCTTCGAGCGCGCGCGGTTTCCAGCCATCGTCGGCAAGGCGAAAGCGGAAGGCGGCCGCTGCTGGTGGGTTTCGGCCCATATCGATCTTGTCCATGAAACTGGCGGCGGCCGATTCCCAGCCAGGACCTAGTTCCGTGTCGGCGTGCAAGAAAAGAAGCCAGGGAAAGCGGGCGCGTTTTGCTCCGGCGCCGAGTTGGTGGCCGCGGCCGGGGGCGGTCTCGATGATTTCGACGCCAGCGTTTTCGGCAATGGTCAAGGTGCGGTCGCGCGAGCCGCCGTCGACGACGATGACCTCGCGAACAAAGCCATCGACAGCGGCCGGGATCAGAGCGGCCAGAGCCGGTGCGAGCGTCTGCTCCGCGTCGAGCGTGGGGATGACGACTGAAATCATGGGACACAGCGATGGCACGGCTTCCCGGTCGCAACAAGCGCACGTTTCGCAGCATCGCTGGCCGTTGCCAAGGTTTTTGTTCTTGTTATGTTCTTATTGCGTTGTTATAAGTGCGTCGTGATCAGCACGAGGTTGGGCATGAGACGGGCGGCTGACGTTTTGGCAGAGCGGTGCGATGTGCAGGCTGTTGCCGACCGGCGGCGGGGACGCGGTGCGCTGTCGAATGCGAGCGGGCGTTTCGAGCCGGAGGCGCGCGTGTCGTTCGATGATGGGTGGGATCTGGACGACGCGTTGCCGCCTCTCAGAACGCATGTACAAGAGGAGGCGGCGCGGACCATCATCACGCGCAACGACAGTCCAGACATTTCATTCGACCGTTCGATCAATCCCTACCGGGGATGCGAGCATGGCTGCATTTATTGTTATGCGCGTCCATCGCACTGTTATCTCGGGCATTCGGCGGGGCTCGATTTCGAAACGCACCTCTATGCGAAGCCGAATGCGGCGGCGCTTTTGGAAAAAGAATTGGCGGCACCGGGTTATCGGCCCGCGACCATGGCGCTTGGCACCAACACGGATCCTTACCAACCGATCGAGCGGGAGAGGCGGATCACACGCTCGGTGCTCGAGGTTCTGGAGCGGACGGGACATCCAGTCGGGATCGTGACGAAATCGGCGCTGGTGGTGCGGGATATCGACATCTTGCAGCGGATGGCGGGGCGGGGGTTGGCGAAGGTTGCCTTGTCGGTGACAACGCTCGACCGTCATCTGGCGCGGAGGATGGAGCCGCGCGCATCGACACCGTCGCGGCGGCTCGATGCCTTGCGGCAGCTGAGCGAGGCTGGCATTCCGACGGCGGTGATGGTGGCGCCGGTCATTCCTGCGCTCAATGATCATGAGATCGAAGGCATACTTTCAGCAGCAAAGGCGGTCGGCGCGCAGCAGGCGGGGTATGTGATGCTGCGGTTGCCGCTGGAGGTCAAAGAGCTCTTTCGGGAGTGGCTCGCGACCGAAGTGCCGGACCGGGCCAACCGCGTTCTTCATTTGCTACAGTCGATGCATGGCGGGCGCGACTATGTGGCGGCGTTCGGGGTGCGGGGGCGTGGGAGCGGACCCTACGCGGTGCAGGTCGCGCAGCGGTTCCGGCTGGCGCTCCGGCGGCTTCATTTGAATGAGGAACGGATGGCGTTGCGCACGGATTTGTTTAAGGCACCGGTACCTGTGGGTGGACAGTTGCCGCTCTTTTGAGCGTGGCGACAAGCATCAACCGGCGATGACGAGACGCAGCGTTTCGTGGAGCAGGCGCTCGCGGGCGGGGTTGTTCTTGACGGCGAGATGAGCGGAGAACCAGTCCTTCACCATTTTGCAAACGCGGTCGCGCGGGGCGGCGGCGAGTGCTTTTGGATCGGCGAAGAGCTGGATGTCGGCTTGGCTCCAGCCGATAGTGCCGAGTTCGGCGGCCAGAAGATTGTAGTCTTCGGGTTGCGGGGCTGAGCGCGTGATTGGGTTTTTCTGGCCGTCGACAACGGCTGCGAAAACGGCCCGCATTTGAGCATGTAACGGCGCGCCTTCGGTGGGTTTCTGGACGAGAGCGGCTGCCGCCGGGGTCATCTCACCTTTTTCGATGAACTCGTAGCAGGCGTCGACGCTCTGGCTCTGCATTGCACCGAGATTGGCGACGAAGGTTTCGGCAATTTCCTTCAATCGTTCGGGGCTTGCGGCTAGAGCCTTCGATGCGTTTTGGCGGCGAAGCACAACGATCTGCTCGACGAGCTTGCGATCAATGGCGGCGTCGGTCTGGTTCGCGGCCTTCAGGTCACCGACGTCGCGCAGGCGGTCCGCGTACCACTGCGGGAACTCTGTTTTGGCGTAGCTCCAGAACGGGGACGACTGGAGGGCCGTGTCGATCGCGTTGGGATCTGAGGTGACCGCCGCACCTGGGAGTGCTTGTGGGGTTGCCGGTTGGGGTTCGACGGCCGCCATGACCGGTGCAGTTGGCGGGGCTGCGACAGGTGGGGCTTCGGGCGCTGGTGCCGTGGCTTCACCGGCGGTTGGGGTCGTTTGGGCCGCAACCGTTACCGGCGTGCTGGTGGTGCCAGCAGGCGGGGCCTCGACGACAGGAATGTCGCCGGCCGGTGGCGCGCCCGCGCCCTGGAGCAGAGCTTGAATTGTATCGCGATACGTATAGCCGGCAGCCGAAACGCCGCCGATGGCGAGGATGAGGCCTAAAGCCACAACGACACCGCGGCTTTTTTTCGCCGGCGGGGTGTCTCCGAACGTTGGTTCGATGTGGAAGGGTTCTGGGCGGAACGGCTCTGACGCCGGCTCTGAGGTGCCGGCTTGGGTTCCAAATCCCGACGCTGACGGCGACGGCCGGAACGCGCCGGTATCAAAAGCCATTGATTGCGGTTCGGGTGCGGACGGCCATGTTTGAGCCGAAGCCGGAGCGCTCTGCTCCAATTGCGGTTGTGCGAATTCGAAACGGGCCGGAGCCGCGGCAGCAGGCTCTGGCTTGGAGGACAGATTGGCGAAGGACGGTTGCGGCTTTGGTGCTGCCGCCATCGGCGCTGGTGCCGGAGCGGATGCGGCGGGTGAGGTGACGACGGGTTGCGGTGCCGGCGCTGCCGGCGGCGACATATCGAAGACAGTCGGTGCGGGACGCCAATCGGCAAGGCCTGGACGCCAAACGAGGTCGGTCTGGCGCAAATGGCCCAGTTCAACAAGTTTGGCCATTTCGACATGCGACAAGGGACCGTGCTGTTTGCCATCACGGGCGAGGTACCAGACGCTGTCCTCAGTCATCGTTTCGCTCACGAGTACGCCTCGTTGAATGCTGCCGCCTGAGAGGTCTCAGGGCGAGGGGCCTCATCGCTGTGCAGGACTTTTGCCACAAACGGGCTGACTTTGCGGAGATTCGTGGACTTAAGCATCCCGAACGTCAATGTGAACACAGAATTAGACTTTCTTATTGGCGCTGGAGCGGGGTTCTTGGCCGGGCAATTTGGCGCGGTGGCAGGGCAGATTGGCGGCATGATGGGGGTCGAAAGGCGGCTTGATGCTCTATTGTACGAGTATTAGTCATACAATCCGGGCATCAACGCGGCGCGGGTCGGGCCAGATCACGAGTGATTCCGCGCGGGGGAAAGCTTGCTGGTCATCCTGCCCGCAGCTATAAGCCCGGCAGCCCAATCCTGACATACGTTGCAAAGACCACTGGAGAGACCAGACGATGGCTATCGAGCGCACTTTTTCTATCATCAAGCCCGACGCGACACAGCGCAATCTGACGGGTGCGATCAACGCCGTCATCGAAAAGGCGGGCCTGCGAATCGTCGCTCAGAAGCGCGTGCGTTGGACGCGAGCGCAGGCGGAAAAGTTTTACGAAGAACACAAGGCGCGTCCGTTCTACGGCGAACTTTGCGATTTCATGACGTCGGGGCCGATCGTGATGCAGGTTCTGGAAGGTGATAATGCGATTGCAAACTATCGCAGTGTGATGGGCGCCACGGATCCGAAAGAAGCGACTGAGGGTACGATCCGCAAGTTGTTTGCAGTGTCGAAGGGCGAGAACTCGTCGCACGGCTCGGATAGCGCGGCGTCGGCAGAGCGCGAAATCGCCCTGAATTTCCGGCTCGACGAGATCGTCGGCTGAGAGGTGCTGACGGTCGAGAGTTATGAGATTGCGGTCGGGCCCTTCGCGGGCCCGATCCTGTTTTTGACGGGTGCTGCATGATCGATCCGGAAAAGGTTGCCGCTCATCTCGACGCTCTTGCGAAGCCCAAGGGTAGTCTTGGGCGGCTGGAAGAGTTGGCCGTTCGGCTTGGGTCGATACAGGGGACGCTGAGGCCGGAGACAAAGCCGCGGCGGCTAATCGTGTTTGCGGGCGATCATGGCGTTGTTGCGGATGGTGTCGGGATTTGGCCGCAGGCGGTGACGGGAGCGATGGTGGCCACAATTGCGGCGGGGCGGGCAACATGCTCGGCGCTGGCGCGGGCCTATGACGCGTCGGTGCGGCTTGTCGATGTCGGGTCGATCGTGCGCGAGGTGCCGGCGGGACCGGTTTATTGCGATCGGCGCGTGGGACGGGGGACTTTGAGCCTAGCGCAGGGGCCGGCGATGACGTCGGACCAGTTTTGGGCGGCGTGGATGGTGGGGCAGACGGCAGTGGCGGATGCGCGGGCGGATGGCGTGCGCGTTGTCGTGTTGGGCGAGATCGGGATCGGGAATACGACGGCGGCGGCGGCGTTGATCGCGTTGGGATGTGAGCAGGAGAGTGATGCGCTCGTCGGCTCGGGAGCGGGGGCGACTGCGGAGACGTTGGAGCGCAAGCGGGCCATTGTGCGCGCCGCCGTGGCGCGGGCGCGCGCCGTTCTTGACGATGATCCCGTGGCGGCGATGGCGGGCGTGGCGGGATTTGAGATCGTCGCCATGGCCGGCGCGATCGCGGCGGCGGGGGATGCGGATCTGCCGGTCGTCCTCGATGGCGTGGTTTCGGGCGCTGCGGCGATCGTGGCTCAAGCGGTTGATCCGGCGGCGCTGGAGACGGCCATTGCGTCGCATGTGAGCGCGGAACCAGCGCATCGCATGGCGCTCGATCGTCTGGGCTTGGAGTCGTATCTTGATTGGGGATTGCGGTTGGGCGAGGGGACAGGGGCGCTCTTAATGCTGCCGATGCTGGACGCGGCGGCCGCACTTCTCAAAGATGTGGCAACACTGGACGAGGTGACAGGCGGAGGCGGTGGCATATGAGCGAGCGCGGCGTCGGGCTTCAGTGGCATGACGCGCCGTGGCCGCGGGCGTTCTTCACGGCGGTACAGTTTCTGACGCGGCTGCCGGTGCCGGGTGGCGAAACGCGCGATCTGTCAACTTTTCCAGACGATATCAAGCGGGGGCTGCAATTCTTTCCGGTGATCGGCGCGGGGGTTGGCCTGCTGACCGCGCTTGCACTTTTGATCTTCGATCGCGTGCTGCCACTGCCGGTGGCGATCATCGGGGCTTTGGCGGTCGAAGCGCGGCTGACGGGCGCGTTTCACGAGGATGCGGTGGCGGATTTCTGTGATGCGTTCGGAGGCGGGTGGACGCGTGAGGACGTGCTGACGATTTTGAAGGATAGCCGCATCGGTAGCTATGGCGCGTTGGGACTCGTGCTGGCGGTGGCATTGCGGGCGGGTGGGTTGATGGCGCTTGGCGATGTGTGGAGTGCGGTGGCGGCCCTCGTGATCGCGGGGGCTATCGGGCGCCTCGTCATTCTTGCGGTGATGGCGGTGGTGCCGCCGGTGCCGGCGCGGGAGGGTTTGGCGAAGGACGTCGGGCAGGTTGCCGATTGGGGCACGTTCTGGCGCGGGGTGATGTGGTGCGCGCCGGTGGTGTTGTTTGCACTCATGTTTGATTTTGTTGGAATGGCTGCCGCCGTGTTGGCCATTGCGGCGTTTGTCGTCTGGTTTCGCGGGTATTTGCTGCGGCGGTTGGGTGGTGTGACGGGCGATTGCCTGGGTTTTTCGGCGTACGCGGGGATGATCCTGACGACGCTGGCTCTGGCGCGCGACGGGTAAGCCCATGCGCGTTGTCCATCTCGTTCGGCATACAGCAGTGGCGGCGCACTGGGCGGGGCGATGTTACGGGCAGAGCGATGTGGGGCTCAGCCGTGAGGGGCGGGCGGCGGCGCGATCATTGGGGCTACGCATTGCGGCGCTGGGCGCGCGGCGGATTTATATTTCACCGTTGCGGCGGGCGCGTTTTTTGGCAGGGCTGGTTGTGCGCGAGGCGGCCAACATCGATCTCGTCATTGATGCGCGGTTGGCCGAGTGCCACTTTGGGGCTTGGGAAGGGCAGACTTGGGACGCGATTTACGCTGCGAGCGGGGACGCGATGATGGGGCTTGTCACGGCGCCGGCTACGTTCCGGCCGGGTGGGCACGGAGAGGCGACCTTTACCGTGCGGGACCGGGCGATGGCGTGGCTTGATGCGGCGGCGCATGTGCCGGGTGGACCGGTGGTTGCGATCTGTCATGGCGGCCCGATTGCGGCGATCCGTGGGACGCTGGCTGGCGCGCCGGTGGAAGAGTGGCCGGGTCTGGTGCCGAGGCTGGGCGAGATTGTGACGATCAAGGTCTTATCGGCCTGAACCTGCTATTGGCCGCAGAAACTGCGCAATTGCCGTGCAGAGAGTATCGACGGCGGGGTGTGTCCGCAGCCCCGGCGTGAGGGCCCGTGCCGTTATCTGTGGATGATCGAGGAAACGCTAATGAAGAAAATTGTCCTGATGGCTGCTGCACTCGCGGTGCTGATGCCTCTGGTGCCACAGGTGGCCCTGGCCCAACGAGATCGAGATAGAGATCGCGATGTCGAACGCTTCGACGAGCGGTCGTTTTATGAAGACCGGCGCGGCGGTGGTTGGAACCGCATCGGTGAAATCGTGGTGAAGCCGCGCGTTGAACGCGAAGTCATTCGCATCAATCCGCGTGATGGCGTGTTCAGCCGCGTCGGTGTGCGCGCGTTTGATGGCGACGTCGAGATCATCGAACTCAACATCCGCTACGGCAACAACGAAGTGGAGCGTCTGCGCATCGACAAGATCGTGCGCGCTGGAACCGGTTTGCCGCCGATCGATCTGCCGGGGCGCGTGCGCCGGCTGAGAGACATCGAAGTCGTCTACCGCACATTCGGCCCGGCGCGGATCGAACTCGTGGGCCGCGAAGGCGGTTTCGGGCCGGGTCCAGGGGCTGGTCCGGGGCCTGGGCGTTGGCAGGAATTGGGCTGCTCGAAGGTCGGGTTCCTGGAAGGCAAGGATGTCATTCGTGTCGGCCGCCAGGAAGGGGCGTTCCGCGCTATCAAACTCACCGTGCGCGGAAACAAGCTGCGGTTGGAGCGTTTGCGGGTCGTTTACGCCAACGGTCAGGCTGAAGACTTGGCGGTTCGGACCGTTATCCCGGAAGGTGCCGAGACACGTCCGATCGATCTGTCGGGACGGCATCGTGGCATCGACTACATCGATCTGCGTTACCTGCCGCAGATCACGTTTGGTGGACGCGCCACCGTTTGTGTTTCCGGACTTTGAGATTGGAAGGAGCCTGACATGATAAAACGTATGATGGCCGTCGTTGTGATCTTGGCCGCGGGTTCAGGAGTTGTGTTTGCGGCGCCGCCCGCCTCCAAGGATGCGTGCCTTGAGCAGGCATTTGCTTTAGCCGAGAAAGCAGCAGCAAAGAAGTTTGCCACCGATAAGCAGACCAAGATCGAGGGGCAGTTGACAGTGCTTGAGGGCAAGTGTGCCGCTGACGATCTGGCGGGAGCCGAAGGCGATATCAAAACAATCGAAGCGGACATTGCTGGCGGTTGATCGTTGGTGCGCGACATGACGACGGCGCCGGTGGATGCACCGGCGCCGTTTTCTTTGTTGGATGTGTTTGAAGGCCTAGCTCAGTTCGCGAATGCGGAACATGAGGCCGCCCTTGGGCGTCAGCGTCACCGTGCCGGAGAAGCCTGGCGGTTCCTTGCCCAAATATTCAGGGCGGAAGCGGCGCAGCAGCATGGACAGCGCGAGCGTGTTTTCGACCTGGCTCATGGCGCCGCCGATGCAGGAGCGCTTGCCGCCGCCGAAGGGAAGGTAGGAATACTTTACTTGGCCTTTGGTGCCGCCCATCCAGCGCTCAGGCCGGAACTCTTCGGGTTCGTCCCAGAATTTCGGATTGTGGTGCGCGCCGTAGGCAAACATCACGACGCGGTCGCCGGGTTTGATCTCTTTGCCGCCAATGACGTCGTCTTTGGTGGCGACGCGGATCAGGCCCCAAATGGGCGGGTAGATGCGCATCGTTTCCTGAACGACAGCGCGGGTGTAGGCGAGCGCTGAATAGTCGGCGGAGGTCGGCTCGCGGTCGCCGTAGACTGTTTCGCCTTCCTTGCGGATGCGGTCGGCAGCCTCGGGGTTTTTCGACGTTAGGTACAGCGCCCAGGCGAGTGTCAGGGCCGTGGTTTCGGTGCCAGCCCACAGGTACTGCTTCAATTCGTCGACGGCTTGCTGCGCATCGAACTCGGGAACGCTGGGATCGGCGACGACGGCCTCAATCATCTTGAGAAGCGTGCGCTGGCGATCTTCGTTGGGGTTCTGCGCGAAAACGGCGGGTGGCACGCTGGCCCAAATCTCCATGGCCTTGGCGGCATTTTCTTCGGTGATGTTGACGCCATCCTCACCATGGAGAACGCGCATGCGGATGGCCTTGTGCTCCATCACGTCGGTATAGGTTTTTACGCACTTGAAGACGAAGTGCGGATTGAAAGGCATGTCGCGGTCGAACAGCGCCTTGCAGATCATGTCAGCGGCGAGCGTCCACGTCTGCTCGACCATTTCAAATGACTCGCCCGTTTCAGCGAGTTTCGACCACAGGTCCATCTTGGTGCGAATGGCCTGCAGGAAGTAGGGGATGTATTCGGCGAACATATCCGGATGGAATGCCGGCTGCTGTGGCATGCGGATTTTTTGCCAGAGCACGCCGTCGTTCGTGATCATAGAATTGCCGAAGACGGGTTTGAGGCCGTCGAAGTATTTGATGTAGTCGTCGGCTTTGGTGACGAGGACGTGCTTGAAATGCTCGGGTTCGGTGAGGAACACGACGCGCTGGTCGGCGATGTTGACCGCGATCACCGGGCCGTAACGGTCGGCCATCATCTGTAGCGTCTGCATCGGGTTGTCGGGATTCCCCTTGGATAGGGCCGACAGTTTGAACCAGATGCTATTCGCTTCGCCGAGACCCTGCGTGTGACCGAGGTTCTGTTGAATCGTCATGCTTTCGTCTCCAAGCCACTCAAGCGTGGCTTCCATTCCGGTTCGGTCCGGCGATACTTGATGCGAAATACGCTTGTGTCGCATGAAGCGCACCCTGCGGGCCGCTCTGGCCGGCGGGTGCCGGTTCGCTCACAGTACAAGCCCGCGGGGCGTCGAACCGTTGCGTGACCTAACACTGAGGTCGCGAGAGTGTCCATGAGACGGGTCCGCCCGCGTCAATTTACCGGCGGACGGTAACCAAAGTGGCACGCGAAATCCCGGCTAAATCAAACTTGAGGTGAAAATTTAGCCCAGGTTGCGTTAACGTCTGACCGCGACGAGGTTTTATTGCCGTCAACGGTGATCTGTCCGCAGGCGAACAATTCGAGAATTCTGGGGTAAAGTTGGTGTTCGGCTGCGAGCACGCGCGCGGCTAGTTCGGGTTCGGTGTCGGTGGCGAGCACGGGGACGGCTGCTTGACCGAGGATTGGGCCCTCATCCATTTCAGGGCGAACGAGATGGACGGTGCAGCCAGCGAACTTGACGCCGGCCGCAAGCGCGCGGGCATGTGTGTCCAGCCCCTTAAAGGCTGGAAGAAGTGCTGGATGAATGTTGAGCATGCGATCTTGCCAGAGATTGACGAACTCTGGCGTCATGAGGCGCATGAAGCCGGCGAGGCAGACGAGGTCGACGCGAGACGTGGTCAGGATGCCGTGCAGCTGGCTCTCGAAGTGGGCGCGGTCGGAATAGAGTTTGTGGTCCATGGCGATCGCAGGAATGCCCTGTTCTTTTGCCCAAGCGATCCCGGGTGCATCGGGGCGGTTCGATATCACGACCACGATGTCGGCGGGATAATCAGGGCGGCGGGCTGCCTGAACTAGGCTTTTCATATTTGAGCCGCGGCCGGAAATGAGAATGGCAGTGCGCTTTTTGGGGGCGGTCATGCTTGAGGGCTGGCTCCGGATACAAACAATATCCTGCGCATAGCATGGACATGGCCAGCACGGGAACCGCGCGATGGCCGGCGTTAATTTTGCTGAATGCCTTCAATGTAGTCGACGAGCGCCTGCATCAGGTCACGGGCGCGCTGGTCGACGGCTGAGGGATCTTCGCCGGGATCGCCGGTCTTGCGGTAGCGGTCGCCCCAGATTGGCATATCGCGCTGGCCGTGGGCGGGGATGACACCTCGGCCGTCGATCATGTCGTAGATCGTGCGGGCAGGGAAAACGCCGCCGTTGCGCACGGCGATGCGCGTGAGATCGGCCGGCATGATGGAGAGCATGCGGGCTTTGGGTCCGTCGCCTTTGCCGTCGAGCCCGTGACAGGACATGCAGGCTATTTCGTATTCGGTGAGGCCGATGGGGTCTTCGCCGTCGCTCTCCCCGGTGGCCGCCCTGGTGGCGACGACGAGGACGGCGATGGCGACGAGAGCTGCCAGCGCGACGGCATTTTTATGGTGTGAAAATGTGGGGCTCATGGTTGGCAGTTTCGCGCTGGATCGCCGGGGCGGCGTTGATGCCGATCAAACTCATTGTTTTGCCTTGGTGGACCTGGCTTGGGCCCATGCGCGTCCATAGTTGGCGTCTGGCGGTTGGTAACTGGGTATTCCTCTTGTAAGACCGTGACGTTGCGGACTTTGCAAATGGGTCGTGAGCCCCTTAGTTGTGTCCGGATTGCGCTCCGTTGTGCGTTTCCGGTGGGGCGACGGCGTATTGATTGCCGATGGTCAACCCACTGAAATAAGAACGGTTCAAGCGCCGCATGTTATCAGCCCCGCTGCCTCTCATCCTTCTGGCGCCATTCGCCGGTCTGCTGCTCGTCGCGCTCGTGGCGCGGGGCCGCCGATCGCTGGCGGCTTGGACGGCGGGAGGCGCGATGGCGGCCGGTCTGGCGAGCGCACTCGTGCTGGCGCCGGAGGTTTTTGCCGGGACGACGGTGTTGTGGCGGGTGGCGTGGTTGCCGGAGTGGGGGCTCGATTTTGCACTGCGGCTCGATGGGCTGGGGCTTCTATTTACAATCTTGATCCTCGGCATCGGGGTGCTGATCGTACTCTATGCGGCGTATTACCTTCCGAAAACCGATGACCTCCATCGCTTCTACATCTCGCTGCTCGGGTTCGCGGGCGGGATGCTGGGAATCGTGCTGGCCGAGAACATTGTGCTGATGGTGGTGTTCTGGGAGGTGACGTCGCTCACGTCGTTCTTGTTGATCGCTTACAAGTACCAGGAAGTTGAAGCGCGGATCTCGGCGCGGATGGCGCTGGCGGTGACGGGCGGAGGAGGATTGGCGCTGCTGGCCGGTGTGCTGCTGCTTGGCAGCGTGGCGGGTAGTTTTGATTTCAGTGTGATCGAGGCGCGTGCCGGCGACGTGCGGGCTGATCCGCTTTATCCGGTGATCCTCATTCTCTTCCTGCTCGGCGCGTTCACGAAGTCGGCGCAGTTCCCGTTCCACTTCTGGCTGCCGCACGCGATGGCGGCACCGACTCCGGTGTCAGCGTATCTGCATTCAGCGACGATGGTGAAGGCCGGCGTGTTCCTGTTGGCGCGAATGTATCCGGTGTTGGCGGGGACGGACCTCTGGTTCGTGATCGTGTCGACTGTGGGAGCGATTACGTTCGTCTATGGGGCCTATGTCGCGCTGCTCAAGCACGATTTGAAGGGGCTTCTGGCCTATTCGACGGTGAGCCACCTGGGGCTAATCACGCTTTTGTTTGGGCTCAATACGCCGCTTGCCGCCGTGGCGGCGGTGTTCCACATCGTCAATCACGCGATTTTCAAGGCGTCGCTGTTCATGGCGGCGGGCATCATCGATCACGAGACCGGGACGCGCGATATGCGGCGCATGGGTGGGCTGTTCTACTCGATGCCGCGGACGGCGGTGCTGGCGATCTTAGCGGCCGGGTCGATGGCGGGCGTGCCGCTACTCAACGGATTCTTGTCGAAGGAAATGTTCTTTACCGCAGCGGTGGCGCATCCGGGATTCGATGGCGCCAATCTAATCTTGCCGGTTGTGGCCACGATCGGCGGCATGTTCGCCGTGGCGTATTCGGTGCGGTTTGTGTGGGACGTGTTCTTCGGTCAGCCGCCTCAGGACATGCCCAAAACACCGCATGAGCCGCCCGGTTGGATGCGGCTGCCAGTTGAAATTCTCGTGGCGCTGGTTCTCTTCGTCGGGTTCTTGCCGCAGTTTTCGGTGGGTCCGTTGTTGACGGTGGCGGCTGAGGCCGTGCTGCCGGGTGCGGTGCCGGAGATTAAGCTGGCGATCTGGCATGGGTTCAATCTGCCTCTCGCCATGACTGTTGTTGCGTTCGGACTGGGTGTGTTTCAGTTTACGCGGCGGCACAAGCTCTACGCGCTTCAAGAGCGATATACGTGGAGGCTCACGAGCCCGGTTGCATTCGAGCGGTTTTATCGCGGGGCGACGCGGGTTTCGACGAGCGTGATGGCGCTGGTTGACTCGCGATCGTTGCAACGAAATTTGGTGCTGTTCTTCTCTTTTGTTTTGATCCTTGGGGTGTGGGCTTGGTGGACAACCGGGAGAGCGGCCGGGTGGGTTTCGACGCTGAGCGGTCCGTTGCCGGTGGGCGAAGTCGATATGGCTTCGGCGTTGGCCTTCGCGGCGCTGTTGTTCGGTGCGGTTTCGACCGTGATTTACCGGCGTAGCCGCGTGATGGCTGTCATCGTCATGAGCGTTGCGGGCACGGTGGTGTCGCTGGCGTTCCTGCGGTTCCATGCGCCGGATCTGGCGCTGACACAACTGTCGGTCGAGGTGGTGACGATCGTGCTGTTGCTGATGTGCTTGCGTTATCTGCCGGAGACGCCGGTGGCGCAGAGCACGGGTTCCCGCCGGTTGCGCGATGGGGTTTTGGCGACGGCGGCGGGCGTTGGTGTTAGCGCGATGGCTTACGCGATGCTGACGCGGCCTTATGAGACGATCGCCGGCTATCATATGGCGAATGCAAAACCGGGCGGCGGGGGAACGAACGTCGTCAACGTCATTCTCGTTGATTTTCGCGGCTATGACACGCTGGGCGAAATCGTCGTGCTGGCCATGGCCGCGTTGGGTCTGCATGCGCTACTCAGCGGAACGCGGATGCAGGGGCCGCCGACGGTGGCGCTGGCGAAAGCTGACCGGTATCCGATTATGCTGGCGGAGCTCATGCGGCCGTTGCTGCCGTTGTCGCTGGCGGTCGCTGTGTATATTTTCTTGCGTGGGCATAACTTGCCGGGTGGCGGGTTCATTGCTGGGCTTGTTGCGGCGGTGGCGCTGATGCTGCAGTACGTGGCCGGTGGCGTCGACTTTGCGTCCGAGCGGCTGCGGCTCAATTACGTGCGGCTCCTCGGCGTGGGGCTTGGCATTGCAACGCTGACGGGTGTTGCCAGTTTCTGGTTCGGTGCTTCGTTCCTGACATCGACGCACGGTTATGTTTATCCCCCGGTGATCGACAAGTTCGAGTTGGCGTCGGCGATGGCTTTTGATCTGGGCGTGTTTCTTGTGGTGATCGGAACGGTGTTGCTGGCGATGACAGAGATCGCGGCGTTGCGGCGGGGTGAGACTACGGCACCTGCCGGCGCGCCTGCAAAGGACAGGGGTTAGCGCGATGGAAGTTCTCGTCTCCGTGGCCCTGGGCGTTCTGACCGCAACCGGCGTCTATCTCATCTTAAGACCGACGACGTTCTCTGTGGTTCTGGGATTGACGTTGCTGTCGTATGCGGTGAACGCGCTGATCTTTTTTGGTAGCCGGTTGAATGCGGGAGCGCCGCCTCTCAGCGTGCCGGGCTTGTCCAATCAAACTGATCCGCTGCCCCAGGCACTCGTGTTGACGGCGATCGTGATTGGTTTTGGCATGACAGCGTATCTCTTGGCTGTTGCGCTGAAGGCGAAGGCTGAGAGTGGGACCGACCACGTGGATGCGGGTGAGACCCGATGATGGCTCATCTGCCTTTTCTGCCAGTGCTTATTCCTCTGGTGACCGCCGTTGTGCTGCTGATCGCCACCAAGGCGGATATCGCTGTGAAGCGGAGCATATCGGCGCTCTCGCTGGGGCTTCTTGTGACGGCTGCTGCGGGCCAGGTGCTGGTTTCCGACGATGGCATCGTGCGCGTTTATCGGCTGGGCGACTGGCCTGCACCTTATGGCATCGTGCTCGTGCTTGACCGGTTGGCGGCGCTGATGGTGGTTCTCACCAGCGTGCTGGCGATGCCGGTGTTTCTAGCGGCAACGTCGGGGACGGATGAGCGGGGGCTGCATTTTCATGCATTCCTGCAGTTTCAGTTGATGGGGCTCAACGGCGCGTTTCTAACGGGCGATCTGTTCAACCTGTTCGTGTTTTTCGAGATCCTGCTGCTGGCGTCCTACGGACTGCTCGTTCACGGCGGGGGATTGCAGCGGGCGCGGGCTGGCATCGCGTATGTGGTTTTGAATTTGAGCGGATCGGCGCTGTTCCTGATTGCGCTGGGGCTGCTGTATGGTTTTCTCGGCACGCTCAACATGGCCGATTTCGGGGTCGCGCTGCAGGCCGTGAAGCCGGAAGACCAAGGCGTCGTGGCGGTGATGTGCGCGCTGCTCGTTACGGTATTTTTGTTGAAAGCGGCTGTTTTGCCGATCGGGTTCTGGTTGCCGCATGTTTATACGGCGGCGACATTGCCGGTGGCGGCACTGTTCGTCATCATGACGAAGGTCGGCATCTATGCCTTGTTGCGCGTGGTGACGATTGGCTTGCTGGCGGCGCCCTTTACGGCCGGGCTTTTACAACCGTGGCTGACGTGGCTCGCGCTTGGGACGATTGTGCTGGGTGCTACGGGCATGTTGGCTTCCACCTCGCTTGGCGCGGTGGTTGCAAACCTCGTTCTCGTATCGGGGGGCACCTTGTTGCTGGCGGTGGCGGAGCCGGGCGCAGGGTCAATCGCTGCGGCGCTCTATTATTTGGTGCAGACAACGCTGGTGACCGCGGCGCTATTTCTGCTGGCTGATGTGTTGCGGCGGCAGCGGGGCGAGGCGGAGGACCGGCTGGTCGCTGGGCCGCGGTTGCAGAGCACCACGGTGGCAGGGTTGTTTTTTTTGTTTTTTGGTGTTGCAGCTTGTGGAGCGCCGCCTTTGTCGGGCTTTATCGGCAAGATCATGGTGATGCAGGCCATGGAGGGATCGGCGCATCCCGCATTGATCTGGACGGCCTTGATCGTGTCGGGGTTTGTGGCAGCTCTCGTATTGGCGCGGGCCGCAAGTGTGGTCTTCTGGGAGCCGGGGGCACCAGACGGCACGGATAAGCGGGATGTTTCCTTAGTGCCGGCTTCTGGTCTGATGCTGGCTTTAGGTTTGCTGACCGCGAGCATCATTGCTGTGAGCGTCTGGGCGGCGCCGGTGGCCTCGTATGCGCGGGCGGCCGCGGAGCAGATGTTGGCGCGGGATGCCTACGTTTCGGCCGTGATCGGCGATCCAGCAGCGGTGCAGAGGGAGCGGCGGCCATGACATTGCGCGAATGGCTTGTGCCGCAGCCCATCCTGACACTCGCAATCGCCGCCCTGTGGGCTCTGCTGGCGGGTGATGTCAGCGGTGGAACGCTGCTGCTCGGGCTGACGTTGGGTTTGCTCATCCCCGTGTTCACGTCGCAATTCTGGCCGGGGCGGCCACGGACATTTCGCGTTGGTGCGGCGCTGCGGCTGATGTTCGTCGTGGTGTATGACATCATTGTCGCCAACGTTGCGGTGGCGCGGATCGTGCTCGGCAATGTGCAGGGCATCAAATCGAAGTTTGTCGATGTGCCGCTCGATACGGATGATCCGTATGTTGCAACGATCCTAGCGAGCATCATTACGCTGACGCCGGGGACGCTTTCGATCGACATCGATATGGACAAGCGCGTGGCGCACATTCACGGGCTCGATGTGCCGGATCAATCGCTGCTGATCGACGAGATCAAGACGCGCTATGAGGCACCGCTGAAGGAGATCTTCGGATGCTGACACCTGCGATAACGATTGGCTTCGTGCTGGTCGGGCTTGCTACCGCGCTGACGCTGTGGCGGCTGGCGAAGGGGCCCACGATGGCGGACCGGATTTTGGCGCTCGATACGCTGGCGATCGACGCGATTGCACTGGTTGTGCTCATGGGGCTTTCTAGGGGAATTTCCTTTTCGTTCGAGGCGGCGCTGCTCATCGCGATGATGGGGTTCGTGGGTACGGTGGCGCTGTGCAAGTATCTCATTGGCCGGGCTATCATCGAATAGGAGCTGAGCCATGTCTGCTGAAGCACTTGCAGCGTTTTTGATCGTAACCGGCGGTTTTTTTGTGCTGTTGGGATCGATCGCGCTGATCCGGCTGCCGGACATCTTCACGCGGTTGCACGGGCCGACGAAGGCGACCACGCTGGGCGTGGGTGCGATTGTTATTGCGTCGAGCGTGGCGGGGTACGCGATGACTGGAAACGTCAGTTTGAAGGAATTGTCGGTTTCGTTGTTTTTGTTCATTACGGCGCCGGTTTCAGCGCATTTGCTGGCGAAGGCCGCGTTGAAAGAGCAGTCCAAGGACCGCTGACGACGTTAGAGTCGCGGGGGTGCATGCCTGGACCGTGGTGCTTTCGCATCATCGCACCAAATTTTGGGACTGGCGGTGTTTGGTGACGGGTGCCGTCTTTCGCGGGCGTTTGGACAGGCGCATAGTTACCTCCCTGGAAAACGTCGAATGGGAGGTTCTAAAATGAGCATTTCGAAGATGACTGGCGCTGTCGCAGCGGTGGGTGTGATGGTGGTCGCTTCTGCGCCGGCCTTTGCAGGTGATCATTGCGTGCGTGCGGGCGCCAGTGCCACGGCCGTGACGTCCGAGATAGCCGGTGCCCTGGCGAAGGAGTCGCTTTACCAGTCGAACGTTTTTGCCGGCCGGAAGGCGCGGGGCGCGGCCAAGGTTACCTGTAAGTATGTGGGCATCGTGACGACCTGTACGGCGCGTCAGGTGGCCTGCAAGTGACATAAGGATTGTGGCGCTGCGGGTTTTGCGGCGCCGCGATTATCCGACGGGGACCACGTCGACGCCGACCGAGACGGTGTGTTCGCCGCCGCCTAGAATCACGCCACCGATTGGGCTGATATCGTCATAGTCGCGGCCGTGCGCGATGGTGACGTGCTCGTCGGCGACAATGAGGCCGTTGGTTGGGTCGAGATCGGTCCAGCCGGCTTCCGGCGACCAAACGGAAATCCAGGCGTGCGACGCGTCGGCGCCTTGCATGCGCGGCTGGCCGGGCGGCGGATGGGTGAGGATATAGCCGCTGACATAACGCGCGGGAATGCGCATGGCGCGCAGACAGCCTAGCATCAAATGCGCGAAATCCTGACAGACGCCGCGACGCTGCTTCATGATCTGGGAAATCGGCGTCGAGATGTCAGTGGCGGTCGGATCGAATTTAAACTCGTCGTAGATGCGATTGTTGAGGTCGATGGCGGCTTCGAGGATCGGGCGGCCGGGGTGGAACGACTGGAACGCAAAGTCTTCGATCTCGAGGTTGGGTGTCGTGAGGCGCGAGGCGCAGCGGTATTGGAGCACGTCGAGATCGAGCCGGCTGCCGGTTGCGAGGATGTGCGCGTCGAGCAGATTCCACGGTGTGGAGCGGGCGGGATCGAGAGGCGGTGGGGCGGAAACCGTGATCGTGCTGCGCGAATGAAGGATGAGTTCGCGGTGGGGCACTTCAATGTCGAGGAGGACGACGGGGTTGCCGAAAGCGTCGATCGATTCTTGGCGTACGGCGGGGGCGGGATCGACGATGAGGCTGTGATTGCGGACGACCTGACGGAAGCAAGGCCGTGGTGACATGTGGATCAAGTGCTGGGACTGGATGACCGGATGGGAATAGACATAGTGGGTCCGGTGGCTGACATCGAACATCATGGGATTGGCTCAATGCGATTTTGAGGCTCACTGCGGGTGTGGACGCGGTGGGGTGCGTCTTCCGTCAGGTTGAAATAGTGGCGCGATACGGCGTTGGACAGCGCCGGCAGCATTTGAATCTGTTCGAGCATGGTGCGTTCGAGGGTGGCGCCGTTGGGTTCGCGGGCCATGCCCTCCACGTCAGCTAAGCGGATGGCGGTGAGAAGGGCGAGGATGAGGCGGCGGTCCTCGGGCAGTGTCGTGGACTGTTTGCTGCCGGGGAGGCGTTCGAGGCGGCGGGCGAGGGCGGCCAGCTGATAGGCGAGGCTGCGCGGGTTGGTTTCGTCGAGAAGAAGAAGGTCGAGGACGAGCGGCAGCATCGGATCGAGGCGATAGCGAGAGCGGTAGGTGATGAAGCTGTCGGCCAACTCAAGGAGAAGCAGCAGGCTTGCCGTTTCTTCCTCCGCATCGGGGACGGGGATGAAGAGCGTCAGGATTGCTTCGCTGAGATTGTAAGCGCGTTCCAGGCGGCGGCCCATGTCGAGGAAGGACCAGCCGTGGTTGCGGGTCATATTTTCGTGCATCAGGCCGTTGAAGGCGGCGAGTGAGGCGAGGCCTTCGTCGAGAAGGTCGAGCACGGCGACGGGTGGGGCGGAGGCGAGTGTCGTGACCCAGGTGTCGCCGGGGCGGAAGCGGGAGAGGGTTTGCCAGGCTTCGAGCGAGAGGCGGTCGCGCGCGAGGTGTGCCACGCGGTAGAGGCCTTCGAAGGTGTTCTCTAATGTGCGGTGGCCGGTCGATGCGCTGATGAGATCGGTGCAGAGTTTTTCGATCTCGACGTCGACGGTGCCGGCGCGGCTCGGTGTGGCGCTGGATTTGTCGGACTTCGAGAGCAAAACGTCGAGGCATTTGCGGGCTGCGTGGCGTCCGGTGGCGGGGCCGCCATCTTCTTCGACGCGGCGCAGGGCACCGCGCAGGACGCGCATGGTCCAGTCGGCGCGTTCGCTGTATCGGCCGAGCCAAAACAGGTCGTCGGCGACGCGGCTTTGAATGACACGTTGGGAGCGTTCGACGCGGGCGGTTTCGAGCGTTGGGCGCCAGAGGCTGACGTGGGGTGCCTGTTCGTCGTCGGACACGATCCAGACATCGCGCGTGTGGCCATCGGGTGCGGTGAGGGCGACGGCGCGATCGGGATCGACGGTCATGGCGAGGCCGCCGGGCATCGCTTGATAGCCGGACGGTGTGCGGGCGACGAAGAAGCGGACGGCGAAGGGACGCTGGTCGAGGCCGTCGCGCGTGACGATGGGGGCGTGGCTGAAGCCGATTTTTTCTTCCGCCACGAGGCGGGCGCCGTGGAGTTTGATTTCGCGCCGCAAGATTTCGCGGTCTGCTGGTGTGAGCGCGCGGATGTCTTGGCCGAGCGCTGCCTGACCGGGGCGGCCCGTGCCTTCCTGGGCCTTGCGCACGACGAGGCCGTCGAGGTTGGCCAGCACGTGCGCGCGGGACGTGGGATCGCCAAGCCAGTAGCGGCGGGCGTCAGGGAGGCGAAGTTCCTCGCCCAGAAGGCGTTCGCAGATCTGGGGCAGATAGCAGCCGATGCCGCGGTTCTGCACGAGCGCGGAGCCGATGGCGTTGACGATGAGGCGGGGCTGGCGGCGCCAGACGCGCATCAGGCCGGCTGGCCCATCGAAACCGCCGGGATCGAGTTCGAGAGGATCGCTGGAGCGGCCATCGACGCAGCGGACGATGAGGTCGATCTCTTTCAAGCCCTCGAGCGTCTTTAGGTAGACCTGATTGCCTTTGGTGCGCAGGTCGGAGCCTTCGACGAGGAGGTAGCCAAGATAGCGCGCGATGTAGGCGTGGGAGAAGTAATCCTCGTGCAGGGGGCCGGGGGTGAGCAGCGCGATGCGAGCGTTGTCGCGGCCGCTGTGGGTGGTCAGCGTCGACTGCACATTGTTGAAGAAAGGCGCCAGACGGACGCCGTTGCACTGCTTGAAGAGGTCGCCGGTGATGTGCGTGTGGACCACGCGGTTGGCGAGCGCAAAGCCGATGCCGGCCAGCGTTTCGGTGTGGTTGTCAATGATGCGCCATTGGCCATCGTTGCCACGGGCGAGGTCGGCGGCAAAAAATTGCAGGCCGCCCGCTTCGGGGAGGACGCCTTGCGCGGGCCGGATGAAGGCGGTGTCGGAGAAGACGAGTTCGGGCGGCAGCAGGCCCTCCCGCATCAGATGCTGGGGGCCATAGAGATCGGTGAGGATGGCGTCGGACAGGCGTGCGCGCTGGGTGAGTGCTTCCTCAAGCCATCGCCATTCGGCAGCGGAGATCATCAGCGGGGCGAGGTCGAGTTGCCAACGCTGGTTGGGTTTGCGGGGATCGGAAAAAATGTCGTAGGCAATGCCGGTGTCGCGGACACGGCGGTCAAGGCGGACGGCGCGGGCCGCCCGGTCGGTCTCCGACAAATCGTCGAGGCCGTCCAGGAGGGCGCGCCAATGCGGGCGCGTTTGTCCGGTGGCATCCAGAAGTTCATCGTAGCCGGCGCCGGCGGTGGAAGGATAGCTGCCGATGAGTTTCCTCTGGAGGCCCGCTTTGGACGGGGCCGTGTTGATCATTTTTATTAGGCCTTGCCCCTCGTAACCTTCATGGCGCGCAGCGTTCTCCCCAGAACGGCGCGCTGGGTCCGACTATCCGACCGAATCGCCACGCCCGCAACCTTCGCGGTCCAGGCGAGGTAAATGGGTTGGGCTCAGGTGCGGAGGCGCAGATCGAGGGTGCAAGGATAATCGGGGTTTCGGACGGCGGGGGCCGGTTGGAGCAGGCCGGCGGTGTGGCCGGTGTCCTCGAAGCGGGCGAGGCGGCGGCCTTCGGCTTCGTAGGCGTTGACGGGGAAGGTTTCGAAGCTGCGGCCGCCGGGGTGGGAGACGTGGTAGCGGCAGCCCGCAATGGAGCGGCCGGACCACGTGTCGACGATGTCGAAAACGAGGGGAACGTGGGTTGGAATGGTTGGGTGCAAGGCGGAGGGCGGCCACCAGGCGCGGTAGCGGACGCCGGACACGGCTTCGCCATGAGCGCCAGTGGGGTTGAGGGGGAGTGCCCGGCCATTGCAGGTGACGGCAAAGCGGTCGCCGGTCAGGCCGCGAACCTTCACCTCGACACGTTCCAGCGAGCTATCGACATAGCGGGCGGTGCCGCCGGGGGCGCCTTCTTCGCCGAGCACGTGCCAGGGTTCCAGTGCTTGGCGGAATTCCAATTCGACATCGAAAGCGGCGATGGAGCCCAGCTTGGGGAAGCGGAAGTCGTGGTGGACGCGGAACCAGTCGAGTTCGACGGGCAGGTCGTGGTCTTTGAGGTCCTCGATGACGGCTGAGAAGTCCGACCAGATGTAGTGCGGGAGCATGAAGCGATCATGCAACGCGGTGCCCCAGCGGACGAGCTTCTGGCGGTAAGGGCGTTCCCAGAAGCGGACAATGAGGGCGCGGAGCAGCAACTGCTGCGCGAGGCTCATGCGCGCATGGGGCGGCATTTCGAACGAGCGGAACTCGACGAGGCCGAGGCGGCCCGTGGCGCTGTCTGGGGAATAGAGTTTATCGATGCAGATTTCGGCGCGGTGGGTGTTGCCCGTGACGTCGATGAGCAGGTTGCGGAGGATGCGGTCAATCAGCCAGGGCGGGACAGTGCCGGCGCCGGGATCGGGGATTTCGGCGAGTGCGATTTCGAGTTCGTAAAGGCTCTCGTGGCGGGCTTCGTCGATGCGGGGCGCTTGTGACGTCGGGCCGATGAAGAGGCCCGAAAAGAGGAACGAGAGCGATGGATGGTTCTGCCAAAAAGCGATGATGGAAGCGAGGAGATCGGGGCGGCGCAAGAACGGGCTGTCGGCCGGGGTGAGGCCGCCAAGCACGATGTGGTTGCCGCCGCCGGTGCCGGTATGGCGGCCGTCGAGCATGAACTTTTCGGTCGAGAGGCGGGTGAGGTGGGCTTCCTCGTAGAGTGTCGTGGTGATGGCGACGGCATCGTCCCAGCGGACGGCGGGTTGAACGTTGACTTCAATGACGCCGGGATCGGGTGTGACCTTGACCACGTTGAGACGCGGATCGTGGGGCGGGGCGTAGCCTTCGATGTGGACGGGCATTTTGGTGGTGCGTGCGGTTTCTTCGATGGCGGCGATGAGGGCCGCGTAATCCTCGGCATCTTCGAGCGGAGGCATGAATACGCAGATGCGCCCGTCACGGGGCTCGATGGCCATGGCGGTGCGGACGGAGCCGGAGATTTCGCTGATGCCAGATGGCGGCAGCGGCGGGCCGTCGAGGGTCTCAGTGCGGCGCTGCTGGAGGAGGGTCTCGCGCTGAGGCAGCGGCGGGGCAGGTGCGAATGGATCGCGCGGCAAAACACGCGGGTATTGGATTGTGGGCGCGACGACAGGCAGGGACCCGAGCGGCAGGCGGAAGCCGGCAGGTGAATCACCTGGCATCAGAAAGAGCTTCTCGCGGCGGAGCGCCCACCGTTCGGTGACCCAGCGGCGGCCGTGATCATGTGTCTGCCACGCTTGGATCGGGAGCACATAGCTTGCAGGTGCCGTGACGCCGCGATCGAAGACGCGCACGAGGCGTTCGCGTTCGGCGGGATCGTCAAGTTTGTTCTTGTCAGGCGTGATGCCGACCGGGAGCTTCTGTTCGACGAGGACGAAGTGGGCCGCGTCTTCGTAAGCGGGGATCGCGCTGTCGGAGGCAAGGCCGAGGGTGTTGCAGAGTTTTTCGGCAAAGCGGGAGGCTTCGATGATGGAAACGTTGTCGTTGGCGCTCTCGCGGGCGATGAGGGATTGATCGATCCACAGGGGCTGCCCGTCGGTGCGCCAATAGAGAGCAAAGGACCAGCGAGGGAGCTGTTCACCGGGGTACCATTTGCCCTGGCCGTAATGCAGAAGGCCGCCGGGGGCGAAGCGCTGTTCGAGGCGGCGGATCAGGGTTTCGGCGTAGTGGCGCTTGTTGGGGCCGACGGCTGCGGTGTTCCATTCATCGCCGTCCATATCGTCGGCGGCGATGAAGGTCGGTTCGCCGCCCATGCTGAGGCGCACGTCGCCTTTGAGGAGGCGTTCATCGACGGCGTGGCCGCTCTTGAGGATTTCGGTCCAGGTGTTGTCGCTGTAGGGTTTGGTGACACGCGGCGTTTCGCGGATCCGCGTGACGCCCATGTTGAAGGCGAACGTCACGTCTGCTTTGCCGTGGGCACCAGAGATGGGGGCGGCACTTGTGGGGTGCGGTGTGGCGGCGAGTGGAATGTGGCCTTCGCCTGTAAGGAGGCCGGAGGTGGCGTCGAGGCCGATCCAGCCGGCGCCGGGAAGGTAGACTTCGGCCCAGGCGTGCAGGTCGGTGAAGTCGACGTCGGTGCCGGTGGGGCCGTCGAGGGACTTCACGTCGGGGGTGAGCTGAATGAGGTAACCGGATACGAAGCGGGCGGCGAGGCCCAGGTTGCGCAGGATCTCGACCAGCAACCAGGCGCTGTCGCGGCAAGAGCCGCCGGCCTTGGCCAGCGTTTCTTCCGGCGTTTGCACGCCGGGCTCCATGCGGATGAAATACTCGATGTCCTTGCTGAGAAGGCGGTTCAGATCGCAGAGGAAGTCGATGGTGACTTTGGGATTGCGGCTGATGCCAGAGATATACTTTTTGAGATGGGGGCCGGTGGGGCCGGGCGCCAGATAGGGCTGGAGTTCTTGGAGTAGAATTTCATCGTAGGCGAAGGGCCAAAGGCTCGCTTCCTCCGCGACGAAGAAGTCGAACGGATTGATCACGGCCATGTCGGCGACAAGGTCGACCTTGACGGAGAAAATTTCAGTCGGCTCGGGGATGACGACGCGGGCGAGGAAGTTACCGAACGGGTCCTGCTGCCAATTGAGGAAGTGGACCTTGGGTTCGAGGGTAAGCGAATAGCTGAGGATCGGCGTGCGGCTATGGGGAGCGGGCCGCAGCCGGATGATCTGGGGGCCCATGCCAATGGAGCGGTCGTAGCGGTAGGTCGTTTCGTGGGTCAGAGCGACGTGCAACGTCATGGGCGTCGACTTATCCTTTGCGCCGGGAGCGGCGGGCCTTGATGCGTGTTTCCGGGTTACCGGCTTCGGCGAACGGGAACAAGCGTGGCACCGCTGCATTGGCTGTTGTTGTGGCGATTGTGATTAACCAATGGGCAAACGCCGGGAACTGTGGCGCTCTTTTGACTAGGTTCGGGGCAAACGTTTTGTTCTAACCATACGCCGCGCGACAGCGGGTGTCCTTCGTGCTTGAACATTGACCACCTGCTTCCAAAGTGGCCTACTTCTCCGGTGGACTTGCCGGATGGATGCAAACTCAGGGACCGATGCGAAATTTTTCCTGCACCCACTGCGGCACCAGAGTTTATTTCAAGAACGTGCAGTGCGTGACGTGTGGCCATGCGCTGGGTTTCGATCCGATCGCGCTGACCGTTGTTGCGCTGAACGCCGAGCCGGAGCCGGGGCTGTTCCGGCGCGTATCGGGGGACAAATCCGAAGTCCTCAAATACTGCAACAATGCTGTTCACGGTGCGTGCAACTGGCTTATGCCAGCAGACGACTCCAATATGCTCTGCGTTGCGTGTGATCTCAATCGAACGATCCCGAATTTGTCGGAGGCGGGCAATCTTGCCGCCTGGCAAGAGCTGGAGCGAGCGAAGAAACGGCTCGTCTACTCGCTGTTGCGGTTCGGGTTGACGACCGACACGAGCCCGTCGCCGCCGGGACGGTTGATTTTCGATTTCACCCGCAATTCGATGACGGGTCATCTCGATGGGGTCATCAATATCAATGTTCTCGAAGCCGATGCGGTTGAGCGCGAGCGGCAGAGACAGCAGTTCGATGAACCGTATCGATCTTTGCTGGGGCATTTGAGGCACGAAGCCGGGCACTATTATTGGCATGTTCTGGTTGAGAACGCCGGACTGTTCGATGAGTTCCGCGCGCTTTTCGGGGACGAGCGGACGGACTACAATACGGCGCTCCATCAACATCACATGTATGGTCCAAAGCCGGATTGGCAATCCAATTATGTGTCGGGGTATGCCAGTATGCATCCCTTCGAGGATTGGGCGGAGACCTGGGCGCACTACCTGCACATGGTCGATAGCGTCGACACGGCGGAGGCGGAGGGCATGGAGCCGCGCGCGGCGGGGCTGATCTTTGGGTCGATTTGGCCGTTTAAAAAGTATGATGTGTATACCCAGGAGACGCTGGATAGTTTGCTCGAGCGCTGGGTGCCGTTGACGCTGGCGCTTAACAGCATGAATCGCAGCATGGGACATGCGGACTATTATCCGTTTGTCATTCCCGATGCAGCGCGCGAGAAGCTGCGGTTCGTGCATCGCCTGATCCGGGCGAAACGCTGATCAGCGTGCGGCGATCAAATCAAAGTTTCCGGCCAGAATGGTGTCGTAGCGGCCACTGCGCCAACCGGAAACAAGATCGCGGACGAGGGGCGAGGGATCGCCGCGGTACCGGCGGACGACGGTTGAGGAGCGCTCTGTTGCGGCGAGGGCGGTTTCCATGGCGGCGCGGATGCGGTGCGGTGGTACGTCAGCAAGGGGAGCTGGAATAATGCTGATGCGTGCGGTCGCGCGGGCGCCGCCGCCGTCGGTGTCGTCGCGTTCGAGGACGTGGAGGCCTTTTTCATTGTCCAGCGTACGAGCTGCACCAAAGCCGCTGACGATCAGGCGGGGAAGCCCGGTGGCGGGATCGGCGTCTGTTTCAGAGATCTGCATATTCCGGGCGCGGCCCCAGGCGCGGTACATATCGAGGAGGGTGCGGCACCACTCGATGGAGGCTTGCTTCTCGCCGGGGCGATCGAAGGCGGGTTCGACGGCGAGGAGCACTTCTATGGGGGCTGCTTCATGGGCGTCGCGGATACCTTCGCCGACAAGGTGGATTTGCAGAGCGAGACGCGAGATCAGTTCGCGCGATGATCGGCCGCTGCGGGCGGCGCCTTTTTCAAGGCGCGCTTTCAGGGCGTCGACGGTTTCGTTGGCGGCGCGGACGCGGTCCATGAGGGCGATGCGGGCGAGTGTTTCGAAGCGGGAGGGATGCGACCAGAAACCAGGCGCTGCCATGCGGCCGGCGAGATCGAGGCGGAGGGCGTCCCAATCGGGGGAGGCGAGGCGGTCGCTTAATTGTTCCGTCTGGGCTTCCAGTTCGGCGATCTCGATGTCGCTGCCTTCGGCTGAGAGGATCATGGCGGGCAGGCTCGGCGTTTCGCCATCGGCATGTGCGGGCGGGCCGGCGAAAGCAGCATCATCATCGGCGTCGGGGTCGACGAATTCGGCTTGGATGGCGCGGCCGTCGCTGCGCACGAACACGAATTGGTCGCCTTCGGGAAAGCGCTTCTCGACGATGGCCGCGGCGAGCGGGGCGATGAGATACTGGTCGATCGCACGCTTCAAGGGGCGGGCGCCCATTTCAGGGGTGAAGCCTTTTTCGAGCAGGAACTCCATAGCGGAGGCCTCCCACTCGACGGCCCATTCGCGATCCTTGAAGCCGCGGCGTTCGAGGACGCGGGCGAGTTCCTTTTTTAAGATGCCGCGCATGAGATCACGCGAGAGCGGGCGGAAGACAATGATCTTGTCGAGGCGGTTCTGGAATTCGGGGCGGAAGGTCTGGCCGATTGTCTGCATGACCTGATCGGACGTGTAGGCGCTCTCACCGGGGGCAAAACCGAGGCGGGAACCGCGATGACTGGTGGCGCCGAGGTTGGAGGTCAGGATGATGATGGCGTAGCGGAAGTCGGCAACTTGGCCCATCTGGTCGGTGAGGCGGCCGTCGTCGAAGACTTGCAGGAAGAGGTCCCAGACGTTGGGGTGGGCTTTCTCGAATTCGTCGAGGAGGATGACCGAGAAGGGCTGCTTGCGGATGAGGGAGATGAGGCTGTCGGAGCCCGCTGTGTCGGCGCTGCCCAGGATTTTGACGGTTGATTCCGGGGTTTGGAATTCGCTCATGTCGAGGCGGATCATGCGCTCGGGCGTGCCGAAGAGGAATTCAGCCAGCGTCTTGGCGAGTTCGGTTTTGCCGGTGCCGGTGGGTCCGGCGAAGAGGAATACGCCGATGGGTTTGCCGGGATCGGTGAGGCCGGCTTTCAGCATGGCGATGCGGGAGACGATGGCTTCGACGGCTTCGTCCTGACCGATGACGCGGGAGGAGAAGTAGTCGCGGACGGCTGCGAGATCGACGCGTTCGTTGCCGTCGATGATGGAGCCGGGGAGGCCTGTCAGTTGCGCAATGGTGGCGATGATGTCGCGGTCGGCGATGACAGCTTTGGGATCTTTCGCGACGGCGACGACGCTCATGCGCAGCAGATCGATGAGGGAGCCAGGCAAGTTCGAGGCGCCGAGGTATTGGCGGGCGGCAGCTGCTGCGGTGCCGATGGTGCCGGGGGCGAAGGTGACGCCGGTTTTTTGGTGCAGGTCGGCGGCGAAATCATGGGCCAGTTCGAGGGCGTCTTCTGGTTCCATCGCTTCGAGGCGCAGAACTTCGAATGTCGATTTGAGTGATGGGCGCAGGCGCAGGAGTTTGGTGGCGGCAGCGGATGACGCTTCGGTCCAGACGACGACGCGGCCGGTGCTGATGGCGGGAAGGATCTGGTCGAGGATGCTCGAGGATTGGCCTTGATGGGTGCCACTGTTGGCGAGCTGCATGAGATCGGGGACGACCCAGATAATCTTTTTGGTGGCGGTCAATTCTTCGAGGCAGCGCTGGATGCGGGCTTCGAGCTGGCCGAAGAATTGCTGACCGGCCATCAAGTCGGCGGCGCCTGCTTCGAAGACCGTCCAGCCGTCTGGTTCGAGGCGCTTGGCGAGAAGTTTCAGAAGTGACGATTTGCCGACGCGGTTTTCGCCATTGACGAGAAGGGAACGCGGCGTGCCGCTGGCGGCGCGTTTTGCCATCACGGCTTCGATGGCATCGGTCCAGCCGAACGGCTCGACGAGACCGGCGACCTGGCTGTCGTTCCAGAAGCGGCCGAGCGTCTGCAGGAATTCGCGATCGATGCTCGTGGCTTTGGTGCGCGCGAGGTCTTCGAGCAGCGCGATGGCGAAGGGATGGCGAACGCGGCGCAGGAAGTCGGTGATGGCTGTCAGCTGTTCTTGAGGGCGGCCGTTGAGTTCGTCGCCGATGCGGGGTGTGTCGCCTAAGCGTTCCAATTCGTCGAAGTGCTGGCGGAAGCAATTCAGGTGGAATGTGTCGTCCCGCCACCAGTCGCGGACGGCGATGAGAATGGCGCCCGCTGGGCGGCGGCTGTCGAGGCGTTCGAGATATTTAAGGGTGAAGTGGAGCGGCCAGCCGCCGAGCATTTCAGTGTCGGCGATAATCGTGGCGGCGGCATTGTCGCGGTCGGGTCGCTCGGCGAGGGCTGCCAGCGCAGGGCAGGAACAGATGGCGTTTCCGGATGCAATCTGATCGAGCACGGCTTTGAGCGGGATTTCGGGATCAGCCAGCAGTGCGCGCGCTTCGGAAAACCCTGGTTTTGAGGCGAAATCGGCGGGGGTCGTGGCGATGCGCATCTCTTCGTCGATTTTCGCGGTGAGGGCGAAAATGCGGTCGACGATGGAGGCGTCAGCCGGGGGAGCAATGGCGGGTGCGGTGGGTGAAGTCGCCTCCTCTGCGGCATCGGTGGATAATGACCCCGACTTCGTGGCATCGAGCCAGAGGTACATGAGGACCGCGCCGGCGAGCATGGCGAGGAGATACGCGAGAACGACCATGTGACTGTGATCCGGTTAGGCACGGTGGTGGGGAGTTTCCCGGGCGGGTGAGGGCATGTCAATCATTTGAGCAATGACTTGTCGATGGTATGCGCTGTGCACAGCCCGGTGGCGGGGCGGGACGTGACACCGGCTTTCGGTATAGTGGCGGCAGTCATCAGGGGCCGGGGGCAGGGATGAAGCTCAGCAAAACCAATTTTCTGATTTGGCGGGATTGCCGGCACGATGCCTGGATGAAGGTTCACCGGCCGGCGATCTACAATGCGGTGCCGCTATCGGATTTCGATCAATCGATCATCGACGGCGGGAACGAGGTGGACGTGCTGGCGCGGGAGGTTTTCCCCGGCGGTGTGACGGTTCCCCGGAAGGCCGCAGCTCAGACGGCTGAGTTGGTCGCGGCGCGGACGGCCGTTCTGTATCAACCGGTGTTTGAGACGGATCATTTCACGACAGCGTGCGATATTCTTGTGTGGAACGAGGCCGGCGCGGCCTATGACCTCTATGAGGTGAAAGGCTCGACGAGCGGTGGCAACATGCGCGCGAAGGACGAGCTCTACACGTGGGACATTGGTTTCCAGGCCGAAGTTTTGCGGCGGCAGGGCGTGCCGCTGGGGCGGCTCAATCTCGTGCGGCTCAACAGTGGCTATGTGCGCGACGGCGACCTCGACCTTGATGCGTTGTTTACGGCTGAGGATTTCACCGACGCCGTTGAGGCGATGCGCGACGAAATTTCGGCGCAGATGGACGCGGCACACGACGATCTCTCGCTCGTTGACCAGCCGGGCGGGCCTTGCGGGTGCTTTGTGAAAGCGCGCGGACAGCATTGCCGGACATTCGGCGAGCACAATCCCAATGTGCCGGCGTACAGCGTCCACGATATCACGCGCATTGGGGCGTCGAAGAAGAAGCTGACGGAGTTGTTGGAACGTGGCGTGCTGCGGATCGAGGATGTGCCGGAGGATGTGCGGCTGTCGCCGGTACAAGCCAACCAGGTGCGGGCGGCGCAGACGGGGCGGCCGGCGGTTGCTTATGACGAGGTGGCCGATTTCCTCGCGGCGCTGACGTATCCGATTTCGTTTCTCGACTATGAGACGTTCGCGGCTGGCGTGCCTCGGTTCGATGGGTATGGGCCGTTCCACCACATTCCGTTTCAATTCTCGCTCGATGTCGTCTCGGGCCCGGATGCCGGGATTGAACACCACGAGTTTTTGCATCCCACAGACGACAAGCCGGATGTGGCGTTTCTCGAGGCATTGAAGGCGGGTTTGCCGGGGCGCGGATCGATCGTGGTTTGGAATCAGAGCTTCGAGCGCGGGGTCAACGATAAGCTCGGCGAGCGGAACCCGGATTATGCGGATTGGCTGGCGGACGTTGACGTGCGCGTTGTGGACCTCATGGAGGTGTTTTCGCAGCAGTCGTACGTGCATCCGGGGTTCCTGGGGCGGACGTCGATCAAATATGTGCTGCCGGTTCTGGTGCCCGAGCTTTCTTACAAGGGATTGGGAATCCAAGAGGGGGGCACGGCGTCAATCCGCTGGAACGCGGCGGTGACGGGGAAAGTGAGTGCGGAGGAGGCGGCGAAGATCCGAGCCGATCTGCTGGCTTATTGCGGTCTGGATTCACGAGCGATGCTGGAGATCTGGCGCGCGCTGCAATGTGAGATCGCGCCCGTGCTCAAGACGGGCTGAGGCCGCTCTCGATGGTGCCGGTAAAAGGGGGCGGGCGCCGCCGTGGTGGCGGTCGCCCGTGCCGCTTGAGTTAGATGCGCCACGCCTTATTGCAGGTGTGGTCCACGTCTTCTTCGATCGCTTCGTCGTGATACCAGCCTGTTGTGTCGACTGCCGAACGGTACTTCGCGGCCTCGGCCTCAAGGGCGCGAGTGTCGATCCCGTAGACCGGCGCGCGGGTGCGGCCGGGGAAGGGGATGATTTCTGCAGACTGGCGACTGAGACTTTGGGTCATCGTTGCCTCCTTTCAGGTCTCCGGATCGCAAAACGCGGCGGTGCGGCGCATTGTTCCGAACCCGAAAACTAGCACGTTCTGCATATCATTTCACCTAATTGCCCAACAATTATCAATGGTTGCCTGAATTATGGGCATGCACAGACGTGCCTGTCTGGGTAGCATCCGAGCCGCAGATCATTCTGCTGGTGCCTGCCCGTCGGATGCGAAATTGCTCGCGGCAACGCCTGCCGCCGATGGCTCCAAGCTCCAAAGTGGACCCTCCATCCCCGGGCGCTGGGCGTTCGCGTGGGGGGTGATGAAGAATGAAGCGTTTGTAGTGCGTGAAGTGGAACTGGTCAGGCTTGGCTGCCCTCAGACGACACAGTAGCCCTGCCAGCCGCGAGTTGCGGCTTTTGGTCAGAACTTTTTTCGTGCTGTTAACGCCGACCGCAGTTTTTCCGCGTCCCTGGCCTCCTCAAGGCCGCGATGCGGGTCCGATGTCACCAACTTAGGAGAGAGCCTCTATGACGAAGTACAAGCTCGAGTACATCTGGCTCGATGGCTATACGCCGGTGCCCAACCTGCGCGGCAAGACCATGATCCGCGAGTTCAGCGCGTTCCCGGATCTCGAGCAGCTTCCGCTCTGGGGCTTCGACGGCAGCTCGACCAAGCAGGCGGAAGGCCACAGTTCGGATTGCGTGCTGAAACCAGTGCGTCATTTTCCGGATCCCGTGCGCACCAACGGCGTGCTCGTCATGTGCGAAGTCATGATGCCTGATGGCAAGACCCCGCACTCGACCAACAAGCGCGCAACCATTCTGGATGACACGGATGCGTGGTTCGGGTTCGAGCAGGAGTATTTCCTGTACAAGGACGGCCGTCCGCTCGGCTTCCCGGCGCAGGGCTATCCGGCTCCGCAGGGCCCCTACTACACGGGTGTAGGTTACAAGAACGTTGGCGATGTTGCGCGCGCGATTGTCGAGGAGCATCTCGATATTTGCCTTGCCGCCGGGATCAATCACGAAGGCATCAACGCAGAAGTCGCGAAGGGCCAGTGGGAATTCCAGGTGTTTGGCAAGGGCTCGAAGCGGGCAGCGGACGAAATCTGGATGGCGCGCTATCTGCTTGAGCGGCTGTGCGAGAAGCATGGCGTCGATGTCGAGTATCACTGCAAGCCGCTGGGCGACACGGACTGGAACGGCTCGGGCATGCATTGCAACTTCTCGACGAAGTTCCTGCGCGAGACGGGCGGCAAAGAGTACTTTGAGCAGCTCATGGCGGCGTTCGCCAAGAACTGGAAAGAGCACATCGACGTTTACGGTCCGGACAACCATCTGCGTCTGACGGGCAAGCATGAGACGGCACCGTGGAACAAATTCAGCTACGGCGTAGCTGATCGCGGCGCTTCAATCCGCGTGCCGCACTCGTTCGTGAATAACGGCTACAAGGGCTATCTGGAAGATCGCCGCCCGAATTCGCAGGGCGACCCCTACCAGATCGCTTCGCAGGTTTTGAAGACGGTTGCGGAAGTGCCGTTGGCCACTGCGGCCGCGGCTTAATTTCGAGGGTACGTCTCCCAAAACTAAGAGCGCCGGTTTCAGCCGGCGCTTTTTTTTGAGCTGTTTGATGCGTCAGAATTCGACTTCGAGTTCGTCGATTTCATCCGCCTCGACGGCTGCGTCGTGGGTCCATTCCTGCAAAAATGGCCATGCGAATATTGTTTCGCAGTAGCTTTGAAGATTGGTTGGCAGCGCGACGTTGTAGGTGCGGAAGCGTGTGCAAACGGGAGCGTACATGGCATCAGCAAGAGTTGGCGTTGTTCCGAATAGGTAGGGGCCGCCGTATTTGTCGAGGCATTCGGTCCAGATTTCCTTAATGCGCTCGATATCGGGCCGCGCGCCGGAGAACACCTTGAAATTGGTGTGGCGCGATTTGAGATTCATGGGCAGCGCTGAGCGCAGATTGTAAAAGCTCGAGTGCATTTCGCCGGAGACTGCGCGGCAATGGGCCCGGACTGCGCGGTCTTTGGGAAGAAGTCCGGCTTCTGGGTGGATCTCATTCAGATACTCAGCGATGGCCAACGCACCCCAGACGGCGACGTCGCGGTCGGTTAATCGCGGGACAAGAACAGAGGGTGATAGCAACAAAAGCTCGCGCCGCGCGTTGCTGTCATCGAGCGCGACGGGTTGCTCCTCGAAATCAATTCCGGCCATTTTGCACAATAACCAGCCACGCAGAGACCAAGATGAGTAATTCTTGGATGAAATCGAGAGCGTCGCTTGGGGCATGTGTCAATTCCGTTGTTGCTGCGCTCAGAAGTCTCTCGCGGCGCAAGGGATAATACACTAGCTTTTTGTATCTTTTGGAATGCGGCGTCGCGCCTAACGGAAAGTCACTCATGCTCTATGATGCTTACCAGTTCCAGGACGATCTGATCGGGTATTTCCGCAATGCCGCGCGGATGGTGAGCCACCCTACGCCGAGCAACGGGAATGGGTCTTGGCCGTTTATGCTGGATGCCAAGCGGGCGTTTGACGCCAGCATGGAGATGGTCTGGCGGTTTTCTTTGACGCATGCGCGGCCGGAGTTCGGTATTACGAGCGTGCGTGTGGGTAATCGCGATGTGCCGGTGACGGAAGACATCGCCTTGAGCTTGCCGTTCGGCGATCTTTTGCACTTCAAGAAGGATGTTGATACGCCGCAGCCGAAGGTTCTCGTCATTGCGCCGCTGTCGGGGCATTTTGCAACGCTGTTGGCAAAAACGTGTGCGACCCTGCTCAGCGATCACGACGTTTACATCACTGATTGGGCGAATGCGCGGGACGTTCCACTTTCGGCGGGCGCTTTTGGTGTCGAGGACTATTGCGCATATGTGATCCGCTTCTTGGAGGAGATTGGTCCGGGCGCCCACATTCTCGCCGTGTGCCAGCCCTGCGTGCAGGCGCTCGCTGCGGTGGCGGTTATGTCGGAAGACAAGCACCCGGCGACGCCGCGGACGATGACATTGATGGCGGGTCCGATTGATACGCGGGAGAGCCCGACGGCGGTCAACAAGCTGGCGATGGAAAAGCCGTTGTCGTGGTTCAAGCGGACGGTGATTTCGCGGGTGCCGAGACGGTTCAATGGGGCTGGGCGCAAAGTGTATCCGGGGTTTGTGCAATTGACCGCTTTTCTTGCCATGAACATGGAGCGGCACCGGACGCAGCACCAGAAGCTTTATTCGCATCTCGCTAAGGGCGAGGTTGCGGAAGCGAAGAAGATCAAGGACTTCTACGACGAATATTTTGCCGTGCTCGATTTGACGGAAGAATTTTATATCGAAACGATTGACCGGATCTTCCAGAGGGCCGATCTCGCGACGGGCAATTTTATCTACCGTGGGCGCAGGGTTGATCCGGCGAAGATCACGCGGACGGCACTGTTGACGGTCGAGGGCGGGCGGGACGACATCTGTGCGCTCGGGCAGACGGCTGCGGCGCACGACTTATGTGCTTCACTGCGGCCACACCTTAAGCGACACCATCTGCAGGCGAACGTCGGCCACTACGGCACGTTCAACGGCCGCCGATGGGAGAATGAGATCTATCCCGTCATGCGGAATTTCATTCTGGCGATGGAGTGATCGTCCGGCTGCCGATGCGCGTCAGTGACGGGAGCAGAAGAGGCGCTCCAATTCTTGCATGAGTTTGGCGATGCGGGGATCGGCGATGCGATACCACAGAGTCTGGCCGTCGCGGCGATAGGTGACGATGTTCTCCTCGCGTAGGCGCGCCAGGTGCTGTGATAGGGCCGACTGCGACACGCCGACCTCCTCGGCCAGCGACATGACGTTGGCTTCTTTTTGTCCGGCAAGGACGCACAGGATCATAAGGCGGCGCTCATTCGCCAGCGCTTTCATCAGGTTTGCGACATTGGAGGCGTTTTCCAAAAGGGTGGCGGGGTCTCGGGCGGTTCTTGCCATGGCTGCCTCTGAAATTTTGCTCTTGATAAATTAGAGAATTCTAATGTATTTGGCAATCCGTAGGGCAGGCGCGCAGTCGCGCGGCTCAGATCTGGAGTGCGCACTGACAATGACGACCGAATTCACACCCTTTGCCGCGCTCGCCGGTGGCGCGTTGATTGGATTATCGGCGGTTGGATTGATGCTTGTTTCCGGGCGGATCGCGGGCATTGCGGGGATTGTTCGCAGGGCCTTGCTGCCGGACCCTAACGCGCGTCCGGTTGAAGCTCTGGCCTTCATTGCTGGCCTCGTGTTGGCTCCCGGTGCCTATACGCTTCTCAGCGGCGAAGGCGTGCAGCAGACCGTTTCGCAGAATGTGCCGCTTCTCGTGGTGGCCGGGCTGTTAGTCGGATTTGGTTCGATTGTCGGAAGCGGTTGCACCAGTGGTCATGGCGTGTGCGGGTTGTCCCGATTGTCAGCGCGATCGATCGTTGCGACGGTGACTTTTATGGCGACCGCTGCGGTGACGGTTTATGTCGCGCGTCACGTCGTGGGAGGCTGAGATGAGGTTGGCTGCCAATTTCGCTTTGGGTTTGGTGTTTGGTCTTGGTCTTGTGCTGTCGGGGATGGTCGATCCAGCGAAAGTTTTGAACTTTCTCGATGTCGCGGGCACGTGGGATCCGTCCCTGGCGTTTGTGATGATGGGCGCGATTGCGGTGACGTCGGTCGGGTATGCGTTGGTTCGACGATGGGGACAGCCGCTATTGGAGCCTACATTCCTGTTTCCGAAGGCAACCGACATTGATGCCAAGTTGTTGGTTGGCTCGGCCCTGTTTGGGGTCGGCTGGGGGCTTGGTGGGCTTTGCCCCGGACCGGCGTTGACGTCGTTGCCTCTGGCCGCAACGGGGACGCTTGTGTTTGTGCCAGCGATGCTCGCCGGCGTTGCAGCGGGAACACTCGTTGTTCGCGCACTGCATAAATCGCCGACGGCTTAACTCATGCGGTGACGGTGGTCGCCCGGGTGATCGGTTGGGGTGTGGTTGGCTTTGAGCCAGCGGCCGACGTGTTCGAGGATGGCGTCGAGATCGGCCAGCGCGACGAGTGTGGCGCGGGCGGCTTGACGCTGTTCACGCGACTGGGGTGATTCATATGGGGAGGCCGTTGCGAGAATTCGCAAGACGGCCGTGAGGTCGGCGCGAAGCGCTGCGGGATTGGTGAATGTGCCGTCCACACGGGATGACTCTTGGGCGTGGCCGTTCACGTGCGACGGTGCCCGGGCCGGCATGATGACGCCGGGTTGGAGGTTTTCCGCCACTTCAGCGAAGGTGTGGAGTAACGCTCCCAGCGATTGATCGCGCGTGAGGCGATGAGCGCGCTGATCGTCCAGAATGCGATCTGAAAGCGCGGACCACTGCTTGAAGTGCGTTTCACTTTCCGGACGGATCGCATGGCGGCCAAATTCGTGCAGGGCCAGGCGGGCGAGGCGCTGCACAATCCGTTGCGCTTTTGCGCGCCGACGCTCGCGGATCGTGTGCGAGGAGGCATCAATGGCCGCGTGGATGATGGCGCTGTCGCCGGAGGGGTCGCCGGGGTAGTCGATCGGGTTGATTGGCGTGGCGGCCGAAACAAGAATCACGCTCCGAAACAGACCTGAGGTCATGTCCATTAAGCGGCGCAGGACTTGATCGCAGTCTTCGTCGGAATAGAAGCTGTCCTTGTGGGTGGCGACCAAGACAGCATTCTGATGGACACGCGGCGGCATCGCGCTCCACAGATTGCGTTCACTTTCAGTCCAGGCGCGTGTCGCGACGGTGCACCAAATTGCGATGTCGGCATCGGCGGCGAAGAGCCCAGGCGTGAGTGTCGCCGGGGTGTCCAGAATTTGGTGGCGTTGAAGCCATGGCATTGGAAGTCGGATGTCGACTGCGTGATAGGTGAGGTCGGTCAGTGGATCATCTTTGGTGCCGTCAATGCGGATGGAGACACCGTTCTGGTCGATGCCGTAGAGCGCAGGTTGTGGACCGTAGCCGACGTGAACGGGAATGCCGGTGTTGGAGAGAACGCTGACAGGGAGTAGTCCCTTGCCGATCATGAGCCCCGTGACGGACGTTTTGCCGGAATTGTATTCGCCGAGCACGACGATGCGTAAGGGGCGGCGCAGCATCTCTTCGATCTGGGAGAGACCAGCAACGCAAGCCGGGATGGCGGGGTCGTCGACTTTTAGATTCTGAAGGCGTTCGCGGGCAGCGCGCAATTGGCCCGCGTAGACCTGCCAGTCGGCCTGTGCGCCAGGGATCGCGCTCTGCGCGGGTGCCACTCGCTCCTCATCGGTCATGATGACTGATCTCCTCCTCTGAAGATCTGCTCGACGTTAGAGCCAAGAAATTCAAGGTGCTGGGTGAGGGCTTCCGTGTCTTTCAGGCGCTGAGCTTGTGCGGCTATTCGCTCGTCGGTCATGGATGCTGCGCCGTTGTTCAGTTCGTCTTCATCGAGTAGCCGGGCAATGCGGCGCTGGAGAGCCTGTTGAATGTTGCGGCAGGCGCCGAGAGCCCAGCCGATTGTGGTGGCGGCAAAGTCTTGGAATGTGCGCCCCGCTGAGGCCGCCAGTTCATCGGCGACGGCTGAGAATTCGGCTTTGATGAGTGCTTCGATCTTGGCGCCGGCTTGTTCGGAGCTGGCGGCACGATTCCAAAAAGCTTGCCAGCGTGAGCGGTCGAGATCGATGACGAGCATACGGCTGAGCGGCATGCTAGCAGGGATTGGAATGGAGAGTGACTTGCTCTGCGGTATGGGAAAGTCAGGAGCGGGTACGACTGTTTGCAGCAACTTGAACAGCTCTGGAATAAGCCGGGCGTGGAATGTGAGGAGTCGTTCCGAGGCCTCAGCGAAGCCGGTGCGGAAGTTTTCGGCCAGGGCGCGGCGCAGATCGAAGCCTTCGTGCGTCCAGGTGACGGTCGTGGCACCGCGGGAGAGGCTATTGACCAGAATTTTGCGCTCACGTTCGGCATGGGAGTTGACCAGCTGCAGCAAAGATGCGCGCAGCCGGGACTGTTCCTCCATGATGACGCGGGAGAAGATTTCGCCGATGGCTTTTGCAGAGGCGTCGATATTGGCAGAAACCGATTGGAGCAAATCGCGTTCGTGGGCGTGGATTGAGAGATTGTCGCGTGCAGTGGTGCCGGACGTGGGTGTCTTCTGCCGGCGCGCGCGATCGGCGAGCAGCAAATTCAACTCAGCCGCGGCGGCCTGCTCGCAGGCGCGCGACATATCCGCAAAGCCGCGCGCGATGAGGCTGAGGGAAAAGGCCGGGTTGGTGAGACCGGCGATGTCTTCAAAGGCGTCGTAGAGGGCGGGCATGCCGGACATGGCGTGGAGAGCGTGACTGACGCGGGCCTGGGTTGCCGGGTCGGCCAGGGACCGCGGGTCGGCGTCGCTGGCTTCAAGCAGACCCGAACGGAAGAGATGGGCTGCAGACGGGCGTTGCAACGTCTTGACGATGGCTTGAGGTTCGAATGCCAGGGCCTGGATGGCCCACCATGCGCTACCGTGGACGACGGGAATTTTCGCACCAGGAAATTCCTGGGCGAGCCGTTCGCGGACGAAACCTAAGACTTGGGGCAATTCATTGGCGACGTCGGTGAGCTCGTCGATGCGGTTTACCAGGACGATGACGCGGTCTTTGTTGAGGCCGCGCATGAAGCGCAGAAGAGCGACATCTTGCTCGGATAGCGGCTGGCGTGCGGTCAGGACGATGATGTAGGCGTCGGCGGCACTGAGCGAACGGCGGGTGATCTCGTCGCGAACTAAGGACGGATCGTTGATGCCGGGGGTGTCAATGACGGTTGTTGGAAATTCGAAGGGCCCGCCAGGCAGATAAATGTCTGCGGTGCGGGTGATGTCAGCGTAGCGGCCGATGTTTTCGGAATTGGCGTAGTCGCCGGAGCAGAGGTATTGCTCCAAGAGGCCGGGATGGAGCGATCTGAAGAGGTGGCCGCGGCCGATCAGTTGTTCGAAGTCGGCGCCGAGTTTCTTCTTTGCGCGTTCGACGAGGGCGCGGGTTTCCGACTGCAGAATACGCGGTTCGAATCCGGGGATGAGGCGTTCGGTCAATTCTCGGAAGCGGCCACCGCCGTTGGCAATCTCGCCCCATTCGTTGGCACTCATGAAGGAGAAGCGAATGGCGCCGTCGGCCGGGGGCGATTGGCTGAAATGTAAGTTCGTGACTGCGGTGGTCCACGGCGTGACGGCTGTGGGCAGAAGGCGCGGGTGGCGGATGAAGGCGTTGATGAAGGTGCTCTTGCCGGATTTGATCTGACCGACAACGGCGATCCGCAAGCTGAGACGCGTGATCTTTTGCAACGCATCGGTGACGAGAGGCTTTGATTGGGGTTCGACGAGGGCGGACATTACGCCGCCGCAGGAGATTAATTGCTGGCGCACGTTCTCAAGGCGCCCGCCAAGGCGCTGGCGCGGGGCGCCATTCGTTCGCTGCGACGGGTTTGCGTTCACGCGGTCCGCACTCTCACTGCTTAGCGATCCGCCGGCGGTGTGGCCGGTGCGGCGTTGGCGAGGCCGAGCTCGCGCGCGCGCTCGTACCACACACGGGCCAGCGTGGAATTCGTGTCGCTCGTTCCCGGAGCCGGTGGCGTTGCTTGTGCTGTATCGTAAGTGCGTGCGAGTTCGAGTGCCGCGGGGCCAGATCCGAGTTCCGCCGCGCGGCGGAGAAGTTCGCGGGCGCCGTCGATGTTGCCTTTTTCGATAAGGGTTGATGCGCTGCGCACCAACTCCATCGTGGCGCCGTCCCGGTTGTTTGCGGGTGAAGCCGTTCCTTTGGGTGGGCCAGAGATCGGCGGGCTTGCGGCCGGGGCCGTCATGCGGTCTTCGGCGGACATGAGAACATAGACGGTTGCGGTCGAAAGAATGGCGGCGATGACGGCTGCAAGCAGCGCTGCCGATTTGGGGGATACGTTTTGTGACTGCTCTGGAACGGGGACGGCGACATCGTCCAGTTCCGGTGCGCCGCGCAAGGTGCCGACATAGTCGCGCTGTTCGCTTTCGGCTGGGTTGGTGCTGCCGGATGCTGCGCGGCGCGCATCCAGGCCATCAAGCCGGCGCAGAAGACGTTTCAGCTCATCCATTTTGGGTTCGTCATTTGGTGCCATGGTAGCCAATTCCGTTTTCACATGCCCCGCTGCGCATGTTTGGCCGGTCGTTTCAGTATCCTGCACCGTTTTGCGAATAAGCGGCACATCTTGCCGTTGTCCGCTGGATATCGTCGTAACGCAGGCGCGTGACACCGACAACGATGCGTTGTGAACGTGATTTAGGCAGACCGGTCGAAATTGAAACAGTTCAAGGATCAACCGGCCCAGGCTGAATTAGTTCGCTTATGAGCGTAACGGGTGGCGGGACGCTTTATTCCGCAGGAGAAGATCAGGGCATGAAAATTCGTTCAGTTCAGGGCGCGGTCTTTCATCGGCTGACACTGACGGCAGTGCTTCTGTTGGGCGCGCCGGGATGGGCGGTTGCCGCGCCGGACAAGGGCGATACCGCATTCCTGATGCTGTCCACGGTGCTCGTGCTGTTGATGACCATCCCGGGGTTGGCGCTGTTCTACTGCGGTCTCGTGCGGACGAAGAATGTTCTGGCGACGATGATGCAGGTGTTCATGACGGTTGCCGTCGTGTGCCTGATTTGGATGGTGTACGGCTACAGTCTCGCGTTTACAGCGGGTGGGGGAACGGCGCCGTTTGTGGGCGACCTGTCAAAGGCGTTTCTGGCCGGGGTGACAACAGATAGCACGGCGCCGACGTTCTCGCCCGGCGTTTATGTGCCCGAGTATGCCTATATCTGGTTTCAGATGATGTTTGCGGCGATTACGCCGGCTCTGATCGTGGGAGCATTTGCAGAGCGGGTCCGGTTTTCCGCGGTGATGCTGTTCATGGTTTTGTGGGTGACGTTTGTCTATTGCCCGATCGCTCACATGGTTTGGTACTGGCCGGGGCCCGATGCTCTCATTGAAGCGGCACGGAAGGTCGAGCTTGCGTCTCCGGAGGCGCGGGGGACTGCCGAACTCGAGCTTCGGCGGTTGATTGCTACCTCAGGTCTCGCTTTTCAGTGGGGCGTGCTCGATTTCGCAGGCGGTACGGTGGTGCATGTGAATGCTGGGGTGGCGGGTCTTGTTGGTGCGGTGCTCGCCGGGCCGCGATCGGGCTACGGCCGCGAACCGATGCCGCCGCATTCCTTGACATTGTGCATGGTGGGCGCGGCGCTGCTTTGGGTGGGGTGGTTCGGTTTCAATTGCGGATCGGCGTTGGAGGCGAACGGGACGGCGGCGTTGGCGATGGGGAATACATTTGGTGCGGCGGCTGCGGCTGCGGTGGCGTGGACATCGGTGGAGTGGTTGGCGAAGGGGAAGCCGACATCGCTCGGCTTTGTTACGGGCATCGTCATTGGGCTGGTGGCGGTGACACCGGCAGCGGGTTTTGCAGGACCAATGGGCGCGATCGTGTTGGGGCTTGTGGCGGGGCTATTTGGATTTGGCGCGTGCACGTGGCTGAAGCGCATATTTGGATATGACGATAGTCTTGATGTGTTTGGCGTGCATTGTGTGGGTGGTGTCATCGGTGCGTTGGCGACGGGATTGCTCGTTGCGCCAGCGCTCGGCGGGACGGGTGTGGTGGACTACATTGCCAAGCCGGGGCAGATGACGATCGTCTACGATCTGCGGACGCAGATGGCGGCGCAGGTGAAGACTGTTGCCATCACGCTGGCCTGGTCGGGGCTGCTGTCGGTGGTGTTTTTCAGGCTGATTGATTTAACGGTCGGGCTGCGACCGGTGCGCGAGAAAGAGCGCACCGGTCTTGATCTCAGCGATCACGGCGAGAAGGGGTATCACTACTAGGCCGCGCCCCTCACGCGAGGACTTTGGCGGCCTCGATGATCACAGGCTCCTCGATTAGGCGTGGTGAGAGGGGCTTCTTCGGCATGATGAGCGGATTGTGGGATGGGCGCTGTTCGCCGGGGCGGAGGCGCCACCGCCACTCGGACGGTCCGGGGACCTTGTCGAGTGCGACGGGATAGATGATGGCACGGTCGGGTTCGAGGCGGATGCGGAGGAAGTGCTTGTAGTTTTTGATGCCGAGCGCGCCGAACGCATCGCCCGTGTGCATGTTGAAGAGTGTCGAGGTGACGGTCCAATAGAGGCCCATCACGAAGCCGCCCAGGAGGCCGCCGAGGAGGAGCGTGACGCCAAAGTTCCACGTGACACGGATCACGTCGGGCCAGGGATCGGCGATGTGATACTTGAGGACGGTGGCCAATGGTGTTCCGACGCCGCTGGCGATCCAGCTGATGACCAGAAGTGCCACGAGATGGGCGAGGAAGTGGATCGTGCCGATGGTGAACTTGGCGATGCGGCCATGCAAAGTGGCGCTGGCTTCAACGTAATTGACCAGCAGGGCCCATAGTCCCAGCAGCAGGAATGCGAACAGTGGTCCTTGCTGCAAGGCGGCGAGGAGGGCTGTCGGGTTGAGGACTTCTTCGAGCGGTGAATATTGCTGGAAGAAGACGACGAGGTACTTCAACCGCTCATTGATGGAGAGGTTGGTCATGTTTTCCAGCTCGCGGATCTGATCGTTGAGCTGCACTTTGCGGCCACCATCGACGGCTTTACTGCGTTCGTCGAGATCGGACCACTCTTCGCGCGCGGGTTCCTCTTTGCTGCGGGCCGCATCGAGCTGCTCTTCCAGCACGACCATTTCGGTGGTCGGTGGTTCGCCGGCGGGAAGCGACGCCTGCTGGTCCTGCAGGCGTGTTCCCAAGTCCGCGATTTCTGCGCGGATGTTCTCGTATTTGGTACGCGAGTGCTGCGCCTGGACGGCGATGTCCTCGGCGAGCTTGGTCATGATGGGTGAGTGGCGCGGGTCGGAGGATGACCAGACCCAGGCGAAGAGGAAGTAGATGATGCCGACGAGGACCGCGAATTTTTGATTGCGGAACGGTAGCACAAGATTGTTCAGACAAAGGAGACGGCTCTTCCAGCGGGCCGGATAGATCGCGGCGGCGCGCATTTTGTAGGCGTCGCTGGAGATGGTTTCCTTGCGCACGGGTTTGGTGCGCCGGCCGCCGCCGGGGCCAGCATCAACGTCGCTGATTGGTTTGGGTTCGGGTGTAACGGTGGCAATTTTTGCGGCCGCGTTTTGGATCGCGTTGGCGGTGTAGTTGGCAGCGGCGAGTGGGCCAGTGATGGGGATGGGCGGGGGCTGCGGTGTTGGTGCGGCTTCGGGGTCATCATCTGGATGCAGCGTGAAGTCAGGACCTTCCGGACCCACGACGGATCGCTCCATGCGGTTGAAGTCTTCCGGGTCGGTGGGGTCGGAGATGCGCTTGGAGGCGCCGGTGAGGGTCGCCCAATTCAAGGAGATGCGCTGCCTGAGGCCGTGCGTGGCGTGGGCGAAGGCGCCGCCGCCACCGCAGGTGATGAACTGGATGCCAAGTTTATCGCAGGCATAGCGGCTGTAGTGATGCCAATCGCCCGCCAGCACCGCGAGGATCTTGGCGCCGTTCTTGCGCGCCAGCATGCTGATCTCGTGCAAGTTGTCGTAGTTGTGGTGCAGCCAACTCGGTTCGGCGAGGCACAGGATGATCTTGTCGCCCGGTTTGGTCTGGTCGGCCATCAGGTCGAAATAGTCGCGCTGGCTGTCGTCGAGGTTATCGGCGAGCTGGATGTCGGGACCCCAAATCCACCAATCGTGCGGAAGTTTGATCGCAAAATAGCTGCGGTGCTGGTGGCAGCGCCAGCCGCCGAGTTGCGCACCAAGGCCGCCGGAGATGCGATCGCGGGCGGAACAGAAGAGGGCGCTGAACGAGGCGAGGCCATCGTACCAATCGTGATTGCCGGGAATGGCGAAGAGCTTGCGCTGCGGTTTGTCGGTGTTGAAGGCCCAATCATAGGGATCGCGGAGGCGGTCCTGGTATTCCTGTTTTGTCGCGTCGGGGTAGACCTGATCGCCGCCCATGATGAGAAGGCCGCCGGCGGGGAGATCGTCAGCGATGCCTTCGACCTTCAAGCGGTCTTGAGCCAGCATGTAGGCCATGGTGAAGGTGGGCTCGAAGCCGTCGCCGAGATCGGAGATATAATCGACCCATACGGCGCCGGTGGCGTCTGGGTTCAGAGCGTCGAATGGTTTTCCGGTTTCGCTGTAATCGTAGCGGACTTTTAGTTCGTCTTCGGTGGCGAGATCGGTTGCGGCCTGGATGAGGCGCTGGTCGGTATAGGACCCGATGGTGGCGGAGAGGACGGAGCGGACACCGACCTTGGCCAGCAATTGAGGGTCGAACCAATCGACCATCTGGGGCAGTTCGCCCGCGCGAAGACGGTCGATGATTTCCTTGCCGCGCCCTTCTTCCGGCGAGCCGCCCGTTTCACGACCCAAGAGCTGAAATTGCATAACGCCACCCCACTACATCGCACCTCAGCACAGGCTTGCCGGATTAAAACTGTCTGGCCAGTCCGGACGAACCCGCGTGCGAATTTCAGGCAACTCTAGGCGGTGAGGTGGGGCAAGGGCTATCGGTCCGGTGGGGCGTGACGGAAGGTTGGCGTGATCTGACGGGCGTCGTGTCCGCAGGGCCACTCCCTGTTGGGAGGCCGGACGGGCGGTGCCGCCGGCATTTGCGTTTTGTCAGCGTTCGCGACGGGAACTGCGCGTATAATACCTATGGAGACAACTCGCAGGTCTCGTTGTCGCTCATCAGGTGACCTGATCGATCGTATCAGACCTTAAAACTTTACCTTATCGTGGAAGTTGGCTAGAGGCTTTTTAAGGAGCCGCGGCTCCACGCGATGCGTTGAGGAGACGACATGAACGAAATGATTAAGTGCCCCGTCATGCATGGGGGGAACACGGCCGTTGAGACCAACGTCGTGGCGTGGTGGCCGAAAGCGTTGAACCTCGACATCCTGCATCAGCACGACGCAAAGACCAATCCGTTGAGCCGGGACTTCCGCTATCGCGAGGCGGTCCGGTCGCTCGACTATGATGCGATCAAGCGCGATGTGCACGCGCTCATGACGAATAGTCAGGCTTGGTGGCCAGCGGACTGGGGACACTACGGCGGGCTCATGATCCGTATGGCCTGGCATGCGGCCGGCACCTATCGCATCGCCGATGGCCGGGGTGGTGGCAGCACGGGAAATCAGCGCTTCGCTCCCCTCAACTCGTGGCCGGATAACGTCAGCCTCGATAAGGCGCGGCGCCTGCTGTGGCCGATAAAGAAGACATACGGCAACAAGATCTCGTGGGCGGATCTCATGATCCTCGCGGGAACCGTCGCCTACGAGTCGATGGGGCTGAAGACGTTCGGCTTTGCTTACGGCCGCGAGGATATCTGGCATCCCGAGAAGGACATCTATTGGGGAGCGGAGAAGGAATGGCTGGCGCCGTCCGATAGCCGCTATGGCGATCTCGGCACACCGTCGACAATGGAAAACCCGCTTGCTGCCGTGCAAATGGGGCTCATCTACGTCAATCCGGAAGGCGTGAACGGCAAGCCTGATCCGCTGAAGACGGCAGCACAGGTGCGCGAAACATTCGCTCGCATGGCAATGAATGACGAGGAAACCGTTGCGCTGACGGCGGGAGGTCACACCGTTGGTAAGTGCCACGGAAATGGGGATGCGAAGTTGTTGGGACCCAATCCGGAAGGGGCGGATATCAGCGAGCAGGGCTTTGGCTGGTCGAACCCGAACCAGACCGGCAAGGGCCGCTACGCCGTGACTTCTGGTATCGAAGGCGCTTGGACCACGCATCCGACGCAGTGGGACAACGGCTACTTCCACATGTTGCTTAATCACGATTGGGAGCTGCGCAAGTCGCCGGCTGGCGCGTGGCAGTATGAACCGGTCAACATCAGGGAAGAAGATAAGCCCGTCGATGTTGAAGATCCGTCGATCCGGCTCAACCCGATCATGACCGACGCCGACATGGCGATGAAGATGGACCCGGCTTACGCAAAGATTTCCGAACGCTTCTACAAGGACCCGGCGTACTTTTCGGAGACCTTTGCGCGTGCGTGGTTCAAGCTTACGCATCGCGATATGGGCCCGAAGGTGCGCTACATCGGGCCGGATGCGCCGCAAGAAGATCTGATCTGGCAGGACCCGGTGCCGGCGGGGCCGACGTCGTATGACGTGGCGGGCCTCAAGGCCAAGATTGCGGCTTCGGGTCTTTCGATTGCCGAGATGGTTGCTACCGCTTGGGACAGTGCGCGCACGTTCCGCGGCTCCGACATGCGCGGTGGTGCAAACGGGGCGCGGATCCGGTTGGCTCCGCAGAAGGACTGGGAGGGGAACGAACCGGCGCGGTTGCAGAAGGTTCTGGCTGTGCTCGAGCCGCTTGCAAAAGCTTCGGGTGCATCGGTGGCTGATACGATCGTGCTTGCCGGCAACGTTGGTGTCGAATTGGCAGCCAAGGCTGCCGGTCATACCATCGAGGTGCCGTTTGCGCCCGGGCGCGGCGATGCAACGGATGCGATGACGGACGCTGATTCCTTTGCTCCGCTCGAGCCGATCGCCGACGGGTTTCGGAACTGGCTGAAGATGGACTATGTGGTCACGGCTGAAGAGTTGTTGCTGGATCGCACGCAGCTCATGGGCCTCACCGCTCCCGAGATGACGGTTCTTGTGGGCGGGATGCGCGTGCTTGGCACCAATCACGATGGTACGAAGCATGGTGTTTTGACCACGCGGGACGGCGCTCTGACGAACGACTTTTTCGTCAATCTGCTGGACATGGCGTGCAAGTGGGAACCGGTGGGGCGCAATCTTTATGAGGCGCGCGATCGTGCGTCGGGCGCTAAAAACTGGACGGCAACGCGGATCGATCTCGTGTTCGGTTCGAATTCCGTCTTGCGCGCTTACGCTGAGATTTATGCGCAGGACGACAACAGGCAAAAGTTCGTGCAGGACTTCGTCGCGGCCTGGACGAAGGTGATGAACGCGGACCGTTTCGATCTTGCGGTGTAGACTCGCCGCATCGACAATGACTGGAGGGCGGCGTGATGAGCGCCGCCTTTTTGTTTTGATCAGGCCATGAGGCCGGCCGCTTTGGCCTCCGCCACCAGTTCGGCAAGGATGCCGACGGCGAGCGTGGCGCGGCTCTTGGCGCCCGGTAAGAGGCCGATGGGGCTGCGGATGCGGGTGTGCTGGGCGGATGGAATGCCCATCTCGGTCAGTTGCGCGATGCGGTTTGTGTGGGCCTGCCGGCCGCCCATGGCGCCGATGTAAAAGCACGGTGTGCGAAGGATTTCGGCGAGAACCGGGGCTTCCCATTCGTGTTCATGGAAAGCCACGATGGCGGCGGTCCAAGGATCGAGCGCTGCGAGGCGGTCCGAACTTGCGTTCACCAAAGCGCGAGACGTGAGACCGGCGTTGTTCAAGGCGGTGCGGGCGACGTCATCAGGGGTGACGATATCGAGGTCGAAGCCGGCAGCTGCGATGAGGTGTGCGATCGCGGTCAGCGCGGGGCCGCCGCCCACCAGGAGGACGCGCGGGGTGGGAAGATGGACGCGATGGAAGATGCCATTGGAGACATGGGTTTTTGCTTGAGGTGCCATCGGCGTAATGGTGCTGAGGCCGGTCTGAGTTTCCGTTACGTGGACGAAGGGCCGGCGATAGCGGCGGTGATCGGAGATTCGCTCGAGTGTCGCGTTCGTCAAACCCTGATCGATGAAGAGGTCGAGTCCGCTGCCGCATGGGAGTTTGATGTCGAAATACGGTCCGCCCTTGCCGTAGCGGACGTGGCGATTCCTGTTTTCAGAGATGGACTGCACGGCTTCTTGAGCGACGGACGGCTCGATGCAGCCGCCGGAGAGATAGCCGGTGTACCGCCCATCCGCGGCGACGGCCATCTGCGCACCGAGCGGGCGGGGCGTTGCGCCGTCGATCGCGATGAGGGTGATAAGGGCGACGCGCTGGCCGGCGGCGTGCCAATCGACGAGATCGCCGAGGACGTCGTCGCCAGCGATGAGGGATGAGGGGGATTTCGTCATGATGGCTCCCCGTAGGGAATGTCTGGCGCCCCGTAGGGGACTCGAACCCCTGTTGCCCACGTGAGAGGCGGGTGTCCTGGGCCACTAGACGAACGGGGCGTGGGCCAGAGGCAGACGGATAGAGGAACAGCGAGTTAGGTTCAAGAACGATCTGGCGGTGTTCTTGGTGGCGTTTGCTGCGGCGTATGCAGCAAAAGTGGTGTTGTCCGCCCCGGGAGCGGCGGTGGCGCTGGATCGCTGGCGCGTTTCGTGCTCCCCATCGCGCACGAGAATTTCTGCCGTCAATCCGAGGCTCCAAAGACGACCATGATTGCTGATCAACCGGACGACGACTTTGGGGACGTGGCCGGGGTCCTGCCAGCGGCGGCGGGAGTGATCACTCTGGTCGCTGGCGCAGAGACGCAGGGGCAGCGCATCGATCGCGTTCTTGCGGCGGCCATGCCGGGTATCAGCCGGTCGCGATTGCAGGGTTTGATCAAGCTGGGCCAAGTGATGTTGGACGAGGCGGCCGTCAGCGATCCGGGGACGAAGGTGCGTAGCGGCCAAGTCATGACCGTGACGCTGCCGCCGCCGGTGGCGGCCGAACCTCTGGGAGAAGATATTCCGCTCTCCGTTGTTTTCGAGGATCCGCATCTCATCGTCATTGATAAGCCGGCGGGGCTCGTTGTGCATCCGGCCGCGGGGCATGGGAGTGGGACGCTCGTCAACGCTCTGATCGCGCATTGTGGCGACAGCTTATCGGGAATTGGCGGCGTGAAGCGGCCGGGGATCGTACACCGTTTGGATAAAGACACGTCGGGTTTGATCGTTGCTGCAAAGTCCGATGCGGCACATGCTGGACTGTCGGAGCAATTCGCGGCCCATGGCGCGGATGGGCGGTTACAGCGGGCGTATCTGGCGCTTGTGTGGGGCGTGCCGCCGCGCACCAAGGGGGTGGTGGATGCGGCGCTGTCCCGGTCGTCGCAGAACCGGGTTAAGATCGCCGTCGTCCCCGAAGGCGCAGGGCGGCATGCAGTCACGCACTACGAGGTGCTGGAAATTTACACCGATACGGATGGGTCGCCCGTGGCGTCGCTCGTGCGGCTGATTTTGGAAACTGGCCGGACGCACCAAATTCGGGTGCACATGGCGCACATCGGGCATCCGCTCTTGGGGGATCCGGTCTATGGGCGGGGTTTCCAAACGCGTGCGGCGCGCCTGGGGGATGCGGGCCGGTTGGCGTTGGAGGGTTTGGGCCGGCAGGCGTTGCATGCGGCTGAATTGGGGTTTGAGCACCCCGTGACGCGCAAGGCGCTCGCGTTTCAGTCGGCGACGCCGGTGGACTTCGACGGGTTGACAGACGCTTTGCGGGCGGGATCGCGCCATCCGGTGGCTGGGAAAATCAAACGCGGGCGCGGGCGGCGGGCGTGATCAGCGACGGAACGAAGGCATCTCGAACGTCTTATGCAAGACAGCCGGACATTCAATATGGTATGAAGCTACAACCCAAATTGGCCGGTTAATTCTATGTAATCCCATTTTCATTGGGAGGGTGACCTCCCATATGAACAGTAGGGTGATAGGGAGCCGGGACCGGTCCGCCGTTGGAACCGTTCCGTAGAAAGCGATATGAGCGCACGATCTCTTCCAGTTTTAGCCGGTGGTTCGCAGGGGTTGTCGCGGTATCTCGATGAGATCCGTAAGTTTCCCATGCTTGAGCCGCATGAGGAATTCATGCTGGCCAAAGCGTGGCAGGAGCACGCCGATCAGGAAGCGGCCGAGAAGCTGATCACGTCGCATTTGCGGCTCGTGGCGCGGATCGCCATGGGATACCGCGGGTATGGATTGCCGATCGGAGAAGTCATCTCCGAAGGGAACGTCGGCCTTATGCAGGCGGTCAAGCGGTTTGATCCGGACCGCGGTTTTCGCTTGGCGACGTACGCGATGTGGTGGATCCGCGCTTCGATCCAGGAATACGTTCTGCGCTCGTGGAGCCTCGTCAAGCTCGGCACGACGGCTGCTCAAAAGAAGCTGTTCTTCAATCTGCGGCGGGCCAAGAGCCAGTTGCAGGCGCTGGAAGACGGCGATCTGAAGCCGGAACACGTCAAGGCGATTTCCAAGAAGCTTGGAGTGACCGAAGACGAAGTTGTGTCTATGAACCGTCGGCTTGGCGGCGATGCATCGCTGAATGCGCCGGTGCGCGCCGATATGGAAGCGGGCGAATGGCAGGATTGGCTGGTCGATGAGACGCCGGACCAGGAAGAGCGGCTCGTTGAGAGCGAAGAGGCAAGCCAGCGCAAATCATTTCTCATCACGGCTCTCGATACATTGAACGAGCGTGAGCGCCGCATTTTCGAGGCGCGGCGTCTGGCGGAGAACCCGGCCACGCTTGATGAGCTGTCGGTTGAATTCGGCGTCAGCCGCGAGCGCGTCCGGCAGATCGAGGTGCGGGCGTTCGAGAAGGTGCAGAAGGCCGTCCGTGGCGCCGCCCGCAGTGCCGATGCGGCGGCATAAAGCTCGCCGATTTCTTGCCCTCCAGACTTCTAAAGCGGCCCCGTGATGAGCGGGTCGCTGCCGTTTTGCAACGGATCGGAATTTGAGCAAGTTCCGCTGAAACTTGTGTCATCTGACCTGTGAACGAATCACTTAGCATCCGTTCGGCGGGGGGAGCCTCGCTTTCGGTTTGTTCTGGTCAACCAGAGTTCGCCGGAGAGGTGCGTGCGTCGGAGATTAAAGGCGGAAGCGCTTGAAAACTCTGTGCCGGTCAAACATCGATGGCCAATTTATCCGGTTCGACGTGGAGCGGTCCTGGACGGGGCTGCTTGAGGGAACGTCGCAGCGGACCGCACCAAATCATCCCCGCAGAGCCGTCCAAGACGGCCGCACACCTTCTTGCAGACCAATCGGACAGAACTCGCCGCGATGGGCACACCCGTCGCTCTCGCGGCGTGCGTTACTGTCCAACTGTTTCGAAGGGGAGCCCATGGACCCGGGCTCCGCTGTGTGGTGCCACGACCCGCGAGGGAGTGCCTCATGAAAATGCACTTTCGACCACGTCTAGCAGTCGTTTTGGCGTCGCAACCGCGCCGATCGTTCGCAAGGAGGCTTGATCTCGAATGGCTTTTTCTTCTTCTCTGGCGACTCAAACCCGCACACCCTCCAAGTAGAGCTTGAATGACGAAGGCCGGTGGCGGGTGCGATCCGCACCGGTAGATCGACGAAAGGCCGGTCTTGCGACCGGCCTTTCTTTATTTCGATGGTGGGCCGCAGGGCGGGTCAGCGCGCAATCCGCAACGGCGACAGGCTGGCGCCGATGTTTGTGAATGCTGTTTCGAGCTGGGCGGCGTCCTCGGCATCATAGAATTGCCCTGCTGAGCTTGCGCAGTTGCGAAGCATATCCTTGAGGGCATTGTCGGTTACGTCGAATGCGACGGTGTATAGCTTGATGCCCTTCGCTTTGATGTTCGTGCAGAGCTCAGCGGTTCTGGCGTTGGCGAGGTCGATATCCGTTCCATAATGGGTGTTATTCACGTAGTCGGGCGAGCGGGTGTTGGCGCCGTCGGTCATGAGCACCATAATTTTCTCTACGGGCACGTTTTCGACGATTTCGCCAAAGTTTTTTGCCGTTGTGAACGGCTCTTGGGGCGAGAGGACGGTTAAACCCCAGAAGAGACCAGCGGGAATGTAGGTGTTGCCGAATGTGGTGATCTCGTCGATGCGCTGCTTCAGGGCTGCATCATCATTCGTCAATTCCATGCCGGGGGCGCCGCAGCCCACGTTCATCGCGCCGGGGACGCGCTGTTCCCACTGTTCGTCCATTGTGTCCAAGGGATATTCGCGCGATGCAGCGCAGCCGTACCAGCGGTTTTGATACGTAGTTGTGAAACAGCGATTTTCCGGCGGGCCGTAATCGTAATCGCAGACTTGGGCTTCGTAGGACGTCGATATGCCGTCGCGATCATAGGTGAAGGTTTGCATGCGGCAGTTTCTTGTGCCGATGACTTCACGATAATTGGGGTCGCACGTTTCGGATGTTGTTTCGCTGTCGGCAGGCACATCGATCCAACTGGCGTTGCGATTGATTTCGCCGACGTTCACGTAATCAGCAAATGGAACGAGGGCGATGCGGACATGATCGCGGGACTGCTCGTTTTCGTATGCTTTTTCGACCAGCTGCGTAGCCGAGCTTTTCAGGGCCTCGATTTTTGGACCGATCATGCTGTCGGTCACGTCCAGGACAAGGGCGACCTCGATGTTTTCGCCGGCCATCTGGATTTCGGTTTCGACAGTAATCGGCACGGTCGGAATTCCGGCTAGTCCCATCAAGGTGGTCGGCACCTCAACTGTTATTCGTCCGCGGACGAGCGACTCTTCCGGTTTGTCGATCGTGATGGCGACCGGACCTGTCACGCCGAATTTATTGCGCCAGTTGTCGGCGACATACCGTTGAGCAACGTCCGCGATCTCGGACGTGTCGTCAGATTTGAGCGCGCCAGCCAGCATTGCAGAATCAAGATCGTTCTGCAGGCTGGTGCGGACATTCAAACTGCGACTGTAATCGATCGCCATGCCGGCAGCCATGATGAGCGATGCTGCCATGATGGCGAATGTCACCATGACCGAGCCGCTGTTGTGCGTGCCGAACTGCTGCAGTCTGCGCCGTGTTACCATCATCGCCGATCGCCTCCGAGGCGATCAGGGATAAGATGTAAGAATTAATATGAGCAGAACGCGGATGGTTAACGATATTTGATATGGAAAACGAAAAGTCGCGATTGAAAATCAGCGTTACATTGGGAGGCGGGCGAGTTGGTGGGTGAAGTAGTTTTCGACGGCGGTGGTGATGCTGTCGGCAACCTTGCCGCGCCACGCGTCAGACTGGAGAAGCTTTGCGTCTTCCTTGTTGGTCACGTAGGCCAGTTCGATGAGCACGGATGGGAATTGCGCCGTCTTTAGGACCCGAAACGCTGCCTGTTGGTCTGGCTTTTCGCGGAGGCTGGTCGTTTCGCCCATGTGTTCGATGACTGAGCGGGAGAAGATGTTGGTGCGCTCGCGTGTGGAGTCCACTTCACGGCCGGCAAAGTCGGCCAGGATGTTGCGGACCGCGGAGGCGTTTTTATCGCCATTTGCTTTTTTGACGGCGGCCAATTCGCTATCCGAGAGCAGATGTTCGGATACGTCGCCTTTGGCTGAGCGCTTCAGCGAATTGGCGACGCTTTCGCGAAGGGAATAGATGGTGGCGCCGCGCGCTTTGGTGGTGGCGTAGTCGGCGTGGACGGCGATGAACAGAGCGGCTTGGTGCTTTTCACCAAAGGCGCGTCGTTCATCGAGTTCGACGAAGACATCGGTGTCGCGGGTCATCAAGACTTTATAGCGGCCGGTCTTCTCGATCTTATCGCGCAGGACCTTGGCGAAGGCGAGCACGACGTCTTTTTCGATGGCGCCATTCTTCATGGCGCCGGTATCTTGACCACCGTGGCCGGGATCAATGACGATGATCGGCTTGTAGGCCGCTTTAGCGGCTTCGTTGGGACGCTTGGCCGGCGTGGGGAGTGGGGGCTGAATGCCAGCGGCTCCCAATGCAAAAGGCTGCGACTTTAACGGTTTTTTTGCCGATTTGACGAGCGTTTCGGCGGCAATGATGTCGACGGACAGGTGGACGCCTTTGCCACCTTCGACCTTTTCGATCTTGGTCTTGTCGATGACGACGGGTTCGGTGACTTCGATGACGACTTTGGTTTGGCCGCTTGCGGTCTGGCCGCTGCGGACGGATTTGACGAGGCCGACGGGGTTGGGGCCGGGATCGGGCGGCAGGCGCACGGCGCCGTCGGGAATGTCGATGACGACGCGGTTGGGATTGGGAAGGGCTGATACCGTGTAGGCGACAGACTTGTCGAGGCCGATGAGGAAGCGGGTGCGGCTGGTGGTCTTGCGCTGGGCCGCCGGGGCGGGTTCGGCGGCGGCCGGCGTGGCGCCGGGCTCGGTGGCGGCGAGGGTATTTTCTTCAGCGCAGACAGAACCGCTACTTAAAGCGACAGCGATCGCTCCGGCGGCAAGCCGAAGTGAAGCACGCGCAATGCGCGACATTGTCGTGTCCAGAACCATCCCCTTCGACCCCCGACGACGCAGAACGATAACCCTACGGGTAAGTCCGAAGCATCCCCGGAGAAAATGGCGGTTTCCGGGTCGGCATCGGCCAAAGATATGGACCCAGCACGGTTATCAAAGTGCTAACGCGGCGCGGGGCGCTGTATTCCGCGCGAGCTTTAGTCCTGGCTCGTTGTCCAACGGCGGAGGGCGGCATCGTCGGCTTGCCGGGCATCGACCCAGGCAGCCTCGCCTCCAGAATAGATTTCCTTCTTCCAGAACGGGGCCCGGGATTTGAGATAATCCATCAGAAATTCAGCGGCTTGGAAGGCGGCGTGGCGGTGGGGCGATGCGGTGACGACGAGGACGATGTTGGATCCGGGCGTCAGTTCGCCGATGCGGTGGACGATGAGGCTGGCTTGCAGGGGCCAACGCGCACGGGCTTCAGCTTCGATGCCTTCGAGTTCGGCTTCGGTCATGCCGGGGTAGTGTTCGAGCGTCATGGACACGAGGCTGCGGCCCGAGGTGGAGCCGCGGACGACGCCGGTGAAGGTGACGAGGGCGCCGATATCGATGCGGCCAGCTGTCAGGGTGGCGATTTCGGCGGCGATGTCGAAATCTTGCGTTTGGACGCGGACGGCCATGGTCTCAGCCTCCGGTGACCGGTGGGAAGAAGGCGATTTCGCGGGCTCCCGCGAGCGCGGTGGCGGGCTTGACGTGACGCTGATCAATGGCGGCGCGGATGATTGTGGGTTTGGCGAAGGCGTCGGCGAATTCGGGGCCGCGCGTGGCCTGCCAGGCCAGGAGGTCGGCGACCGTTGTGAGATTGGGTGGCAACGTCACGCGTTCTTCGGCGCGGCCGGTCTTTTCCCGGATCCAGGCGAAGTAGCGCAGCGTGATCTCGGTGGTGGCCGTCATGCTCTCAAGCTCCGGATCGGGCACGTGAAGACGTCTCCAGGCAGTCGGAGCTCTTATGACCACCTGCGGCGCGGCTGCGTCAATGGGGATGCGCGGCAGACATCTTGCGGGGACAGAACGCCGTATCACGGACTAGGGTTGCCCGGGTCGACTCGGGGCGACGACTGCTGGGGGAACGCATGTTGGTCTTGCTGAATGTGGCGCTCAGCTATGCGGCGTGGTTCGCGGTCGCGATGCTGGCGGCGCGCGGGCAATTTTGGCTGGCGGTGGTGCCGTCGGTGGTTGCGCTGGTCATTCATCTGAGCGTGACGCCGGCAGTCAAGCGGCGACCGGAGGTGATGCTGGCCGCTGCGGCCATTCCGCTGGGTATTTGTGTGGAGGCGATCCACATGGCTTCGGGGGCGATACAGTACGGGGCGGGCGCATCGGTGGCAGGGCTTCCGCCGGCATTTATGATCGGGCTGTGGGTGGCGTTTGCGACGCTCGTCACGACGAGCCTTAGCTGGCTGAAAGATCGTTTGTGGTTAGCGGTGGTGTTTGGCGCATTGGCCAGCAGTCCGTCGTATTTCGCCGGATCGAAGCTGGGGGCGCTGACGCTGGGTGAGCCTCTGTGGCATAGCCTTGCCATTATTGGTTTGGTTTGGGCGGTCGCGTTGCCGCTGCTGATCCTGATCGCGCGGCGGATTGATCGCTAGGTGTCAGCCGCGCTCGTGGAAGAAGTCGTAGACCTTCTGCGCCATTTCTTCGGAGATGCCTTCGACGGCCTTTAGATCTTCAATGCCGGCTTTGGAGACGGATTTCGCCGAGCCGAAGTGATTGAGAAGCGCGCGTCGGCGTGACGGGCCGATGCCGTCGATTTCGTCGAGCGGGTTGGCGCTGATGGCTTTGGAGCGTTTGGCGCGGTGGGTGCCAATCGCAAAGCGGTGGGCTTCATCGCGCAGGCGTTGGATGAAGTAGAGCACGGGGTCGCGCGGTTCGAGCATGAAAGAGAGAGGACGGCCGGGAACGTGGAAGTGTTCGCGGCCGGCATCGCGGTCTGGTCCCTTGGCGATGCCAACGAGAGGAATGTCTTCAAGGCCCACGTCGGCCATCACCTGTTGGGCGACGGCAAGTTGGCCGGCGCCACCGTCGATGAGGACGAGGTCGGGGCGGTCGGGGAACATGGGCTCGGGATCGACGCCGGGTTCTGATGGTGCTGGCGCGGCGGTGGCTTCAGCGAGGCGTTTGAAACGGCGGGTCAGGACTTCGCGCATCATGGCGTAATCGTCGCCGGGAGCTGTATCGGGCGACTTGATGTTGAACTTGCGATAGGCGTTTTTGACGAACCCTTCAGGGCCGGCGACGACCATGGCGCCGATGGCGTTGGTGCCGGAGATGTGGCTGTTGTCGTAGACTTCGATGCGGCGGGGCAATTCGGCGAGAGCAAAGCGTTCCTGGACGCCTTCCAGCAGGCGCGTTTGCGAGGAGGTTTCGGCCAGCTTGCGGCCAAGCGCTTCGCGGGCGTTGGTCAGGGCATGCTCAACAAGGCCAGATTTGGTGCCGCGGCTAGGCACGCGGATTTCGACCTTGCGCTCAGCTTTGGTGGACAGCGCTTCGGCCATGAGGGCGCGCTCTTCGAAGTCGTGGCTCAAGAGGATCAGGCGTGGCACGGGTTTGTCGTCGTAGAATTGTGCGATGAACGACGAGAGCACCTCCTCGACCGACAGGGCCTTGTCGGCTTTGGGATAGTAGGCGCGATTGCCCCAGTTTTGACCGGCGCGGAAGAAGAAGACCTGGATACAGGTTTGGCCGCCTTCCTGGTGGGCGGCGAAGACGTCGGCTTCTTCGATGTTGTCGGGATTGATAGCCTGATCGGCTTGGACGTGGGCCAACGCCCACAAGCGATTGCGGAACTTGGCGGCGCTCTCGAATTCGAGTGCGTCGGAAGCCTGCTGCATTAAGAGCTGATACATTTCGCGCACGGACTGGCTTTCGCCGCGTAGAAAGCGGACGGCTTCGTCGACGAGGGCCTGATACTCGGCGTCGGGAATTTCATGCGTGCAGGGGCCGGCGCACCGTTTGATCTGGAAGAGCAGGCACGGGCGTGTGCGGCCCTCAAATACACTGTCGGAGCAGGAGCGCAGCAGAAATGCGCGCTGGAGCATACTTATTGCGCGGGAGACAGCGCCGGCGGAGGCGAAGGGACCGAAGTAGTCGCCTTTGATGTTGCGGGCGCCGCGGTGCTTCATGATTTGAGGGGCGGGTGTGTCGCGGCGGATCAGGATATAGGGGAACGACTTGTCGTCGCGCATCAGTACGTTGAAGCGGGGTTTGAAACGCTTGATGAGATTGGCTTCGAGAAGCAGCGCTTCGGCTTCGGTGCGGACGGTGACGAACTCCATGGACGCGGTGAGCGAGATCATGCGTGCGATACGGTTCGAATGGCCGCTGCCTCGCGCATAGTTTGAGACGCGGGCTTTGAGGTTGCGCGCCTTACCGACGTAGATGACCGTGCCCTCCCCGTCGAGCATGCGATAGACGCCCGGCTGCGACGGCAGGGTTTTCAAATAGGCTGCAATAATTGCGGGACCGGCCGGGGAACCGGCTGCGGGCAGGGCGCCGCCGGGCAGGTCATCTGTTTCAGTTCCGGACATAAGCGGACCATTGTCTTGGACCTGCGGTGAGGTCAAGGGAGGCGCGCGCGCCGTGCTCGGGTTTGAAGACTTGGCGGCGGTCAGCCGATCCATCAAATTTGACGCGAAACCACCGGAAAATCGCTGCGAATTCGCGGAGAAATTGCGCTCACGTCGGCACAAGTTCTCAGCAATTGATGTGTATCAACAGGGGTTCGCGAGACGTCAATGATCGGCGTGTTCGTGCAGGTGAATCCCGCCCATGACTAAGAAAACATTTGGAAGCCGGGGTCGACCGCCGACTTCCCCCTCATCTGAGGATGGCGGACAGGACAAGTACTCCAAGGTGGATTTCACGCGCGGCGTGATCGCTGCATTGATCGTGCAGTTCGACACGGTGGCGGCTGGTGAAAAAGACAGCGCGGCGATGCGCATCCGTCTTTTGCAGGACCAGTTGGCGGAACAGAAGCGGCTGAGTGCCGCCCGGTCGCACAGGTCTGATGACTTGGCGTGGGTCGATATCTGGCGCCCGTACGATCCGGCGGAATAGGTCGACTGCCACAAAAGCGCCATCGGGGGGAGTGTCTGTCGCGTGGATGGTGGCGGAGGCTGTGATGCGCGGATGGGCGCGACCCTTGGCATTTCTGATGGTGCTACTAGCACCGCTGGCGGCTGACGCGGCGGCGAAAAAATCGCGCGAGGCGGCGCCTCAGTTTGCGCGTGCGGAGGCCGTGCTCAAGTGGATCAATGGTTACCGCAGTGAACCGGAGCCAGAAAAACTCCCCGAGGCCGTCCGCGCGATGGGCGAGTATGGCTTGGTGCGGGAACTCGATCAGGCGGGATTGCAGGTCGGGTTCATAGCCGGTGTTCTGGCAACCAATCCAGATACGGCACCCCGGCTGATTGCGCAGATGTTTCCGATGCCGCCGGAGGATCAGGTCATTCTGATCAAGGCGATTGCGTTTTCAGGGTTGCCGAATTGGAAGCAGGTGCTGTCGGCATTTTCCGAGCGGATGCCGGCGCGGCAGGTGCTGATTGACAGCTATCTCTACGGCGACGGAAAGACGCTGTTCGAGTTACCATTGGATGAGGGGTCGTTCGTGCTCGACAGCCATTGGGGGTATTACTTCGGCAGCGGATCGGAGGCGGCGGTGGCGCGCATTGTGTCGTCGCTGGCCTGGATGAGTGAAGGCGACAGCGTCGACAAGCTGACGATTGCAGCTATGGCGAAGTGGACGCTGGCGTCGAACGCGACACGCGACAAGGATTTGCTGGATACGCTCAAAGGTCAGATGAATGTGCAGCAGAGCGAGGTGACGCGGCGGCATTTGCGCGAGGTGATCCTGGCGGCGGAGACGTTCGAGACGGCGAAGATCCGGCGTGATGCAGTGGCGGCCATCGACCAGTTGAAGGCGAGAGGGCCCGAGAGCGCGCGGAACTATGCGTGGTGGGGGCAGGCGGGGCAGACCGTGCTGGCGCTCGGCTGTGTGGCGGCCAGCGCCTTGGGGCAGGTGCAACTCGGTATTCCGTGTGTGGTCGGCGGGGCGGTGTCTACGGCTGCTCTCAAATATCTTGCGCCGACATCGCCCTAAGGGACGAGACGGCTCCCCAATCAAGAGGCGAGACAGGCTGGCGCTGGTTGCCTCGCTGGCTCCGGTGCGATAACCAAAACAGCTCCAATTTTCATTCTCGACCGAAGCGGATCCCAAACCATGGCGCGTGCTGACACGACCGGTGCCAAAGCGAAGACGTCCAAGCTGATCCCGGGGGCGACCGGGGATTGGGAGGTCATCATCGGGCTGGAGGTTCATGCGCAGGTGGCGTCGCGATCGAAGCTATTTTCGGGATCGTCAACGGCGTTCGGGGGCGAGCCCAACAGTCATGTGTCGCTGGTGGATGCGGCGATGCCCGGCATGTTGCCGGTGATCAACGAAGAATGCGTGGCGCAGGCGGTGCGTACCGGGTTGGGGCTCAAGGCTGCGATCAACCTCAGGAGCATCTTCGACCGGAAGAACTATTTCTATCCGGACCTGCCGCAGGGCTATCAGATCTCGCAGTACAAGCATCCGGTGGTGGGCGAAGGTCAGGTGGTGATCGACGTCGACGGGGAAGAGAAGACGGTGGGTATCGAGCGGCTGCATCTTGAACAGGATGCGGGGAAGTCGATCCATGACCAGCATCCAGATTATTCCTACGTCGATCTCAATCGTTCGGGCGTAGCGCTGATGGAGATCGTGTCGAAGCCGGATATGCGGTCGGCCAAGGAAGCGCAGGCCTACGTGACAAAGCTTCGGACGATCCTTCGCTATCTGGGCACGTCGGATGGCGACATGGAGAAGGGCAACCTGCGCGCGGACGTGAATGTGTCGGTGCGCAAGCCGGGCGATCCGCTGGGGACGCGGTGCGAGATCAAGAACGTGAATTCCATTCGCTTTATCGGGCAGGCGATCGAGGTGGAGGCGCGGCGGCAGATCGATATCATCGAGGATGGTGGGACCATCGATCAGGAGACGCGGCTGTTCGATCCGGGCAAGGGCGAGACGCGATCGATGCGGTCGAAGGAAGAGGCGCACGATTATCGCTATTTCCCCGATCCCGATCTGCTGCCGCTCGAATTGGAGCAGGCTTGGGTGGATGGTTTGGCGCAGCATCTGCCGGAGTTGCCGGACGAGAAGCATGCGCGTTTCATGGGGGACTATGGGCTGTCGGCGTATGACGCGAGCGTGCTCGTGGCGGAGCGTGAAAGTGCTGACTATTTCGAAGCGGTGGCGACAGGACGCGATGGAAAGATCGCGGCCAACTGGGTGATCAACGAACTGTTCGGGCGGCTCAACAAAGAGGGCAAGGACATCGAGAATTCGCCTGTGTCGGCCAAACAACTTGGCGGGCTCGTCGAGCTCATTTCGACGAGCGTGATCTCGGGTAAGATTGCCAAGGATCTATTCGAGATCCTGTGGACCGAGGGCGGCGATCCGGCGGAGATCGTGGAAACCCGCGGTATGCGCCAAGTGACGGATACGGGCGCCATCGAGAAGGCCGTAGACGAGATCTTGGCGGCTAACCCGGAGAAGGCAGAGCAGGCCAAGCTGAAGCCGAACTTGCTCGGCTGGTTTGTCGGTCAGGTGATGAAGTCGTCGGGCGGCAAGGCGAACCCGGCGGCGGTGAGTGAGATTTTGAAAACGAAGCTCGGGATCGAAACTTAGACCCCGCTTAAACTATGTTTGCGGAACATGGCACCTAACGATGCACAGCTGAGATTGCAGGAGGCCGTCGAAAACGCGTATCGCATCTTTGCGCCGTATCGGCCGGGGGTCACACTCGCAACTTGCCGGTGCCCCCAGTGTATGGACAAGGAGACCGAGCGGCTGCTCTTGACGACCCCACTTCGGAAAATCGATCAGAGGTTGTTGTCCGAGTATACGTGGTCAGCAAACGGAACGAACAATCCTAGCTATAGTCCCGAAGAGCTAAGATATTTTCTGCCGCGATATTTTGAATTTATCGCGGCTGGGGTTTATCCATGTTTCGGCGATCCTGAACCAACTTTGCGACAGTTAAGGGATTTGCAATTCAGGAGTCATTGGGCGCTGGACGAAGTAGGGGCAGTTGATGATTTTCTTGCAGCGATTGTTGAGACTCGCGTTTCACGATTGCCCGAGTGGTATACCGATGAGCAGTGCAGAAGCCGGGTCGCAACTGACGATATTGAGAGTGTTCTGTGTCTAGCAGTTCATGCTGGTGGCGATCTTAAATGTTTGTTGGACGTGTGGGAGCGGACGGCGGGAGAGGCAGCCACGATCCATTTGGCCGCCTTGGCCATTGAGGCGAAATCTATTCTTGAACTTGGGCTGGATTTCCCTGGTCCCTTCTGGGGTGACTTTGAGTTCGAAGCAGCTGCGCTGAAATCCTGGGTTTTCCGGCTAGAAACTGCTGAGCGATTGGCTGTAGCAGAGGGATTAGCCGTCGAAGAACCAATTCTCAATCTCATGAAAGAAGCGCAAATCGCTCTGCGTTCCAGCTAGAAGAGTTTTCTGACACTGTCACAAAATGAGTGCCTCAGGAGAGTAGCCATGCGGCCGGATTGCTTTGAGTGCAAGTATGGCGAGCTGGGACATCCGTGCCGGTCTGGCGATGGGGCATTTGATTTTGCGAAGGTGGCAGCCGCAATCGTGGGTGTGGCGCGGGCCTATCAGGCGGCGGATGTAGCTGGCGGTGAGGCGGTTGTCGGTGATGACATCGCGTGGGTGACGGACTGCGAATACGAAACGATCGAAGATCATCCCGATTTGCTGATGCCGTTGATCGTGGCGGCGATGGATGCGTGCGCGACGCCGGCGGATGCGTCCTTTGTGGCGGCGGGGTTGATTGAAAATGCGGTCGTCAAGCATGGGCCGGCGTTGATCGACCGGCTTGAGGCGTTGGCGCAGGCGAGCCCGAAGGCGAGCTACATTCTGTCGGGGATCTGGAGCCAGCGCGGGAGCGTCAATGAGGCTGTGTGGGCGCGCATCGGGCGGGCGGTCGCCAAGCATCCGCGCATGAGCAACGACGGGCGCGGTCCACACGATGGGGGGACCGTCACCGTGCTCGATGAGCGCGCGGCGTGCGCGCTGATGAGGGATTGCGTCAGCGACACCGCGCGGGCGATCTCGCTTTAAGTTCTGATGTTAGGCCTTGGCCTTGGCGCGGGCGATGCCGGCTGCCTTCTTCAGGCGCTTGCGGGCGCCAGCCGTGTTGCCCTGGATGCGCGTGGCCTTCGGGCGCGGAATGGCGCGGCGGGCCTTCTTCTTGCGGGTCTCGATGTTGCGGAGGCTACGGGCACCGGTGCTCATGTGACGATCCTATCGGATTTAAGTTGCAGGGGCAGGCTCAAGATCGAGCTCAAGCCGTGCCCTGTGAATGGGAAGCGCTTCGTCTAGGCCAGGAGCTCCCGGCTGGCAAGCCTCAACCGCCAAAGATCGCTTGGACAAGGGGGACGAGGGCCAATAGTGCGGCGGTCCAGATGACGCATGAGACGAGGCTCGCGACAAGGAAGGCGCCGAACGAAAGGCCCGTGGCGCCAGCGGCGAGGGGGGCGAAGGAGCGGAGCGTGGTGTGGAATTTCGATAGCAGAAGGCCGAATGCGCCGCGGTGGCCCATGAAGTCGATAGCTTTGTCGGAGGATTCCGGGCTCCAGCTGTTGCGCCAGACGTTGTGGAGGTCTTCGCCTGAGTGCGCGCGGCCGTAGCGATAAGCCAGCAGGTCGCCGATGAAGGCACCCGCGATGCCAGCGCCGAGCGCCAGGAACGGATCGCCACCCGCATAAAGGTAGACGGCGCCGGTGGCAAAGAAGAGCAGCAGCGTGGGGACCGCCATCAGCGGCATGGGAATGGAGTTGAGGAAAGCGCTGACGAACAAAAGGCCGGCCACGAGCAGTTGGTGTTCACGAACGAAGGCGACGATTTCCTCGCGGAAGGTGACGGCAAAGAAGCTGGGTGCGATGACGCCGGCTGCCCAGATGAAGGCGCTGACAATGTTGGCGATCTGGAAGGGGAGCTGGCGCATGCGAAACATGCCGGCGACGACGGGGATGACAGCGCGCACGGGGCCGAAGAAGTGGCCGAAGAAGACGCCCCACCCGCCCCACTTTTCAAAGAAGTGCTCGCCCTTCTGGATCAGGTCGGGCTGGTTTTTGAAGGGCCAGATGTGGGGGATGCTGTCCTTGAAGTAGAGCCCTATCCAAAACGAGATGGCATAGCCGAGCGAGCCGCCGACGCCGGCAGCGATGATGGAGGGCAGTAGGATGGATTGGTCGGCGCCGCTGGCGGCGAGTAGGCCGGTGACGCCAACGAGAATGGCGGTGCCGGGCCAAAGGATGGAGAGGAAGCAGAAGCTTTCGACGAAGGCGACCAGAAAGGCGATGGGCACAGCCCATTCCTGGTGCGCCTTGACGAAACCGACGATCAGTTCGACGAAGTCCTGCACGCTCATGGAACTGCTTTCGATTTGATCATGGACCGTGGGCCTTCATCGACCGTGCCCGTCTGGATGGGAAAAGAAAAGAAGACACTCTGCTCACGTCTTGCCACAGCGGCGGCCCAATTCGCGACCGAGTTCTCGGCCAACTTCGTGGGCCAAGATAACGCCGCGCGATACTTGGGAATGAGACAAGCCATTTCCAGGGGTGCGCAGGATCGCGGGGCCTGCATCGGCTTCGCGCTTGCCGGCTTGAAGCTCGGCGCAGCTCATTTCTTTCTTCTTGTTTTTGAACGCGAAAAGGCGAACGCCGGAGGCATAGGCTGCGGCATCCGGGCGCTGGGCGACCCAAGCGCGGTTCGGATCGGCCAGCATGGCTTTCATGGTCGCTTGGCGCTCGGCAATGCAGGTGGGGCTGTCGTCGACGCATTTGAGGCCGGCGCCGGGCGTGGTGACGGCGACGCCATTGCCGCTGCAGGCTGCAAGTCCGCCTGCCGCACACAGGACAGCGCTCCAGATGGCCAGGGTCCGGCACGGGGCCGGAAGTGGGCGGTTGGGCTGCATCGGGTCCCGAAGGCTCCTGGCGTTGTTCTCGATCAGCGATTATGGGGCGGATGGGGCGGGGTCAAGGCATGATGGCGTCTCGGCGGTTTTGTTGTTTCATGCGAGATGCATAGCTGAGGCGCATTCGTTGGCGCTCCGGCGCTGAATTGGCTTTTGGAGGGCATATGGTTCGCGCGATTCGCATTCATGGCACGGGTGGGCCGGAGGTGTTGCGGCTCGAGCGCATCGATTTGCCGCCGCCGGCCGCAGGCGAGGTGCGTATCCGGCAGCGCGCGATCGGGCTCAATTTCATCGACACGTATCAGCGGTCGGGTCTCTACAAGTTGGCGGCTTTGCCTGCGGTGTTGGGGATGGAGGGGGCGGGGGATGTCGTTTCGGTAGGCGAGAGTGTTGCCGAGTTTAAGATCGGTGATCGGGTTGCGTACGGCACCGAGCTTGGCGGATATGCGGAGGAGCGCAACATTCGTGCGGATCGGATCGTGCCGCTGCCTGATGCGATATCCTATGAGACCGCAGCGGCGATGATGCTGCAGGGTATGACCGTGCGGTATCTGTTTCGCGAGACATTCGACGTGAAGCCGCAGACGGTGATGTTGTTTCATGCGGCGGCCGGTGGCGTGGGTTTGATAGCATGCCAGTGGGCCAAGGCGCTGGGGGCGACGATGATCGGCACGGCGGGCTCGCCGGAGAAGGTGGAGCTGGCGCGGGCGCATGGTTGCACGCATGTGATCGACTACAGAAACGAGAACTTTGTCGAGCGGGTGCGGGAGATCACGAACGGCCGCGGCTGCGATGTCGTCTACGATTCGATTGGGCGCGATACGTTTCCCGCGTCGCTCGACTGTTTGAAGCCGAAGGGTCTGTGGGTGAGCTTTGGTAACGCGTCTGGGCCGGTGCCGCCGGTCGATCTGGGGCAATTGAAGGGTTCGCTCTTTGCGACGCGGCCGTCGCTGATGGCCTACACGGGAACGCCTGAGGCGCTGCGCGCGACTGCAGCGGATCTGTTTGCGCAGGTGGCTGCGGGGCGGATCACCATCCGCGTGAACCAGACATATCCGTTGGCCGAAGCTGAGCGTGCGCACCGCGATCTTGAAGGCCGCAAGACGACGGGATCGTCGATCCTCGTTGCGTAATTATGGGAGACCATCGATGGCTAAAGAGAAGAAGAGCGCGCTCATCGATCTTTATTTCTGGCCGACGCCGAATGGGCAGAAAATCTCAATCGCGCTGGAGGAGCTGGGGCTCGGGTATCGCATCCATCCGGTGAACATCACGCGCGGGGACCAGTTCAAACCGGATTTTCTGGCGATTTCGCCGAACAACAAGATGCCGGCCATCGTCGATCC